>Ga0335072_10008833_pt1 | contig 14574 bp, 12 predicted proteins | sample Lox_Sample_21_FD_206725 | JGI IMG/M metagenome (GOLD analysis project Ga0335072, IMG submission 206725) | Soil microbial communities from Loxahatchee National Wildlife Refuge, Florida, United States - Lox_Sample_2.1 | ecosystem: Environmental > Terrestrial > Soil > Wetlands | place: USA... | reverse complement strand
GGTAGAACGGCGTAACGCCACGCGGCACCACGATGTCGGGCACCGGCGGGCGGCCCGGATCCAGGAAAGCGGGAGTTTGCGACATCGCCCCAAGATAGGCGCGCATGGGGCGCGGGGCTACTGCGCGGGGCATGCCGCGGGCGATGGTGTTTGACGATGCGCAGGGGGTGGGCGCAGGGGGTGGGTGCAGCGGGTGGGCGCTCAGGCGGTGGGGGCGCTGATCCGGAGGCTTTTGGTGCCCCGGCGGTACCGGCGGGCCAGTTGCGCACCTCCATGTATGATAGTGCCGCACCCGAGCCAGGCGAGCCCGACCAAGATACGGTTTGCACTTCGCAATTGGCCGGTGATCACGGGCGAGCTTCCGAATGGGGCGCGGCCTCTATTCTATCAATGAAGTGCTGATGAATCGCTGATCGACCCAGTTCACGACAACGGCGCCGAATTCCCAATGAGCTGACGGCCGGGGGTTTGCGATTTTACATTCTTCTCGCTGCATGTTCGCTATTTCTTGTGTCACCCTCTGCTCAAGTTTAGAATGCTTCGCCGCATGTGCCCTGCCTCGGCTGTTATGTGGAGGCACGGATCGAGCCAGCAAATACCTTGCGCACACCAAATGCGGCTTGAATTGATGCGCAAAATATTGAAGGGGGAAACCATGAGGCACTTGCCGGCGATGACGGCATTTTGCGCGTTGATGACGGCGGTGTGCCAACAACCGTTGGCGGCAGGGGAAACCCCGTTGGAACGAGGCCGCTATCTTGTGGAGACCGTAGCGTTCTGCGGCGTATGCCATAACGCGCGGACTCTGAACGAACAGATGATACCCGGGATGGAACTGGCGGGTGGGCGGGTGATGCCGCTGAACGAATTGCGCATCGTCTTGCCTGATCTCCCACCCGGTGACATTCGCGCCGTCGTGCCCAACATCACCCCCGATCCCGAGACCGGGATTGGCCGGTGGACGAACGCCCAAATTGCGACTGCCATTCGCGAAGGACGGCGGCCAGACGGCTCGATGATCGGCCCTCCGATGCCGATCGCACTCTATCGTGGGATTTCGGACCGCGATTTGACGGCAATCGTCACCTACCTGCGCACGGTCCCTCCGAAACACAACGCGGTCACGCAACGCTCAACATATCCTTTTGCCATTGAATCTTATGGTCCGCCAATCGATCACGTGCCGGACCCGGCCGATAACCCTGTGGCTCGCGGTGCCTACCTGGCAGGTCCGTTGGCACACTGCATGGAGTGCCATACCCCCGTGCGGTCGCCCGTGAAGCGCGACTGGTCACGGATGGGCGCAGGCGGCATGCCGTTTGAAGGACCTTGGGGCATCGTGGTGGCGCCGGATATCACGCCTGACAAGAAGCACGGCATCGGCGCCTGGACCGATGATCAGATCCGCGACGCGCTCACGCGGGGCATGACCCCTGACGGCCGCCATCTCTTGCCGCCGATGGGTGCCCGCGCACCGATCTATTCGGGCATCACCGAAAGCGACATGCGCGACCTTATCGCCTATCTCAGGTCGCTTCCCGCACAGTAGATGAGGGTCTTGAAACCCGTGATGGTGCAACGCAGACCTGCTGATGCCGTCCTGGACGCTATCCGTCCGCGCGGGCCGAAAACCGCATGATGCGCCGGCGTGCAAGGACACACGCGGAAACGGCGGCTTATCTGGCGACGATCGTGGTTGCGGAGCGGTAGCAGCTTCCCGTGGACGGCGAACGCGCCGGAACGGTACATGAACGTCGTCATCCTGAACCTGGACCAGGTGGTCTGTGACGTTGTCGCAGCAGGCAGGGCGGCTACCAATTGAGATGTCTCCTCGTTAGGGTCCGCATCCGACATCCATCTGGGCCGCATCCCGATGAACCCATTCTGGTCCCAGCTCGCACGCGAGCTTTTGCCCTATGTGCCCGGCGAGCAACCGCGGATCGCCAATCTGGTGAAGCTCAACACCAACGAAAGTCCGTTCGGGCCTTCGCCGCTCACGCTGGAAGCGATGCGCGCCGCGGCCGCCGACACGCTGCGGCTCTATCCCGATCCCGAGGCGACGGAACTGCGTCAGGCGCTCGCTGCCCATCACGGCGTGAAGCCAGAGCAAGTGTTCGTCGGCAATGGGTCCGACGAAGTGCTCGCACATGCTTTCGCCGCGCTGTTGAAGCAGCCGCGGCCGCTGCTGTTTCCGGACGTGACCTACAGCTTCTATCCCGTGTGGGCGCAATTGTTTGGCCTCACATGGCAGACGGTGCCGCTGGACGACGGCATGCGCGTCAGGGTCGAGGATTATCGGCGTGGGGCGGGGTCGATCGTGATCGCCAATCCCAACGCGCCGACCGGTATCGCTCTGCCCCGCGCGGACATCGGTCGCTTGCTGGAGGATCATCCTGACATCCCCGTGCTGATCGACGAGGCCTATGTCGATTTCGGCGGCGAGAGCGCGGTGCCGCTGATTGCCGATCATCCAAACCTGCTGGTGGTGCAGACGATGTCGAAGTCGCGTGCTTTGGCCGGCTTGCGCGTCGGCTATGCATTGGGCGACGCGGGGCTGATCGAGGCGCTGCGCCGCGTCAAGGACAGCTTCAATTCCTACCCGCTCGGCCGCATCGCCCAGGCGGGGGCGACGGCTTCGGTTCGCGACGACGCGTATTTCCGCGCGAGCTGCCGCCGGGTGATCGCAGGCCGGGAAGCGATGACGCGCGAGCTGATCCGGCTCGGCTTCGTCGTTCTGTCTTCGAGCGCGAATTTCGTGTTCGCGCGGCATCCGGACTGGGACGGGGCAGGGTTCGCGGCGGCGCTGCGCGAGCGAGCGGTGCTGGTCCGGCATTTCAACAAGCCGCGGACTGCGCCGTGGCTGCGCATTACGGTCGGGACGGAGGGCGACAGCTCGCGGCTGATTGCGGCGGCGGGCGAGATTCTGGGAGGCTGACCGCATCAGCATCGGCGGAGCCCGCCCGCGGCGGCGATCGGCGCGCGGCGGCGACCAGTGCGTATGTCGTTGCCCGCGCCAGCGACCGGCTTGTATGTCATTGCGAGGCGCGCAGCGACCGCCGCGTATGTCATTGCGAGGAGCGCAGCGACGAAGCAATCTCGGTTAGCGGACGCAAGAACGTTCGAGGGCCTGCCCGACCGAGGTGGCTTCGGCCCTTGGGGCCTCGCAATGACATATGGAGCCGGGCGGAGCGGGCGGGTCAGGGAAACTACGCAAAGGGGGCAACGATGCCAGCACGCTCGGGCAGTGAATTCCTTCGCGGCTTGCGCGACGGGCGCGAGGTGTGGGTGGGGCACGATCGGGTCACGGACCCAACAGAGCATCCCGCGTTGCGCGGGGCCGCGCATGCGATCGCCGCGACGTTCGACCTGCACTACCAGCAACCCGACATCTGCCTGATGCCCGATCCGGAAACGGGAGAGCAGATCGCGGTCAGCCACATGATCCCGCGGTCGAAGGAAGATCTGCTCCGGCGGCATCATGCGTTGCGCAAGGTGGCCGAGTATTCCGTTGGCCTGATGGGGCGCACGCCCGACTATATGAACGTGACCTATGCCGGGTTCGCGGGACGCGCCGATGAATGGGCGGCGAACGGCAATGACCGTGGCGCGGCGAACCTGGTGGAGTTCCAGAAAGTGCTGCGGCGGCAGGATCTGAGCCTGACGCACACGCTGATTCACGCGACCATCGACAAGGCGCGCAATGTCCCGAGCGGGTTCGAGCCGGCGCAGTTGCACAAGGTGGAGGACACGTCGCACGGCATCCTGGTGCGCGGCGCGCGGGTGCTGGCGACTCTGGCGCCGTTTTCTGATGAGATCGCGGTGTATCCCAGCCAGCCGATGCCGAACGCGGATCCGCGGCACGCGCTGTCCTTCTGCATCCGGATGGACACGCCGGGCCTGAAGTTTCTCTGCCGCGACAGCTTTTCGCTGCCGGGGAACAATTTCGATCATCCGCTGTCGGGGCGGTTCGACGAGCAAGATGCATTTGTGATTTTTGATGGTGTGGAGGTGCCGCGGGATCGGGTGTTCATCGATGGCAATTTGCACGTCTATAATACCGTGATGTCGGCGAGCTGGCGCGCCAACGCGATGCACCAGACGATGGTGCGGGCGTGGACCAAGCTGGAATTCGCATGGGGCATCGCAAGCCGCATGGCCGCGGCGATCAATGCGGCCGATCCCGCGACGATGCAGATGCTGGGAGAGATCTGGACCTATGCGGAATTCGCACGCAGTGCCGTTTACGCGGGCGAGCAAGGGGCGCGCGAATACGGCAATGGCTGCTGGTTCCTGGATGAGCGGCCGTTGCAGGCTCTGCGCGGCATATTGCCGTTCTGGTTCCCGCGGGTGAACGAGATCATCCGGCTGATCGGCTCGCATAACGTGCTGTGCACGCCGACGGCGGGCCAATTCGCCGATCCGGCGTTGCGGCCGCTGATCGACACGTATCTGCGCGGGGCAGGGGACGTGACGGCGGAGGAGCGGGCGCGGGTGTTCCGGTTGGGCTGGGATTTTGCCGCGAGTGCGTTGGGTAGCCGCAATGAGCAATATGAGCGGTTCTACCTGACATCCGGCGCCCGGAATTTGCAGAATGCGCAGTTGCGGGCGGATCGTACGGCGGCGTACCGGTTGGTGGACCGGTTTTTGGAGGAGGGCTTTTAGCCATGTCATTGCGAGACGCGTAGCGGCGAAGCAATCTTGTTCGGCGCGGTGCCCGGTCGGTTCGTGCGGCTGTTTGACCGCGGTTGCTTCGTCGCTTCGCGCCCCGCAATGATATCGGGGTGCACCCGGTTGGACAAACCGGGCTACTGCTGAGTATCCTCGCCGGGGAAAACGACGAGGGGAAGTCCATGAGCGTGACCTGGAGCGATACGACGCATCAGATCGCCGGTGGCAAGCTCCACCTGACGCGGGGCGGCAGCGGTCGGCCGTTGCTGATTCTGCATCACGATATTGGCACGCCCGACCGGCTGCCGCTTTATGACGCGCTGGCGGGCAGCTTCGATGTGCTGGTGCCGCATCATCCGGGCTGGGGCAAGTCGCAGCGGCTGGAGTGGATGCGGCATCCGCGTGACATTGCCTCGGTGCATGCCTGGTTGTTGGCGGAGCTGGGGCTGAAGGACGTGTCGCTGCTGGGGCTGGGCTTCGGCGGCTGGATCGCGGCCGAAATGGCAAGCCAGGCGCCGGCGGCGTATCGCCGGCTGATGCTGGTGGGGCCGATGGGCATCAAACCGCCCGAGGGATTCATCTACGACCAGGCGAATGTCAGCTATTTAGACTATCCGAAGGCCGGCTTCCACGATGTGGCGGCGTTCGCGCGCGTCTATGGCGACGTGACGACGGACCAGTTGGAGCAATGGGACATTTGCCGGGAAATGGTGTTCCGCACGGCCTGGAAGCCGTACATGTACAATCAGGCACTGCCGCATTTGATGGGTGGCGTGCATGCTCCCGCGCTGGTGGTGTGGGGTGACGACGACAAGCATGTGCCGATCAGCACCGCCGCCGTGTGGCAACAGGTTCTGCCCAACGCGAAACTGGAGACAATGGCGGGGTGCGGCCACTATGTGGATATGGAAAAGCCTGACGAACTCGCCAGGCTGGTGACGAATTTCGTGAATGCCAACTGAACCCGATCAACGCTGCGGAGGAGAAAAGTCATGCACCTGATGTACTTCACCGAGCAACCGATGGCCGCCTACGACGCGCAGGAGGGGCTTAAATACGGTGCCACCGCGCTGACCTTCTCCAACCGGCATTTCAATCCGGTGGAGGCGAGCAGGCTGTACAACGAGTATTTGGAAGAGTACGTGCTGGCGGAGGAAAGCGGCGTCGATGGCATCATGCTGAACGAGCATCATAATGCTCCGTTCTGCATGCAGCCTCGGACGAATATGTTCGGCGCGATCCTGGCGGCGGTGACCAAGCGGGTGAAGATCGTGTTCCTGGGCAACCCGCTGCCGCTGTCGGACAATCCGGTGCAGCTCTCGGAAGAGATTTCGATGATCGACATGATCTCGAAGGGCCGGGTAGTGTCGGGGTTCGTGCGGGGCGGCGGGCAGGAGCAATTGGCGAACGGCGTGAACCCGGCGTACAACCGCGAGCGGTTCGTGGAAGCGCATGACCTGATCACCAAGATCTGGACCGAGCCGGGGCCGTTTCGCTGGGAAGGCACGCATTACCAGCATCGCGTGGTGAACCCGTGGGCGGTGCCGGTGCAGAAGCCGTATCCGCGTGTGTGGATTCCCGGCGTGCTGTCGCGCGAGACGGTGATCTGGACGGCGCAGCAGCGCTACCCGTACATCGCGCTGAATACCGCGATCGATGCCACCAAGACGATCTGGGACACGTATTCGAAGGCGGCGGCGGAAGTGGGCTACACCGCTGGGCCGGAGAATTTCGGCTATTTGATCCGCGTGCACGTGCAGGATACCGAGGAAAAAGCGCTACGCAATGCGCGGCAGTTCATGTGGATGCAGGGCGAGTTCACCGGGCTGGCGCATCCGGTGTGGGCAAATCCGGCAGGGTATTTCTCGCCGTCGGGGCGGCGGGGGTTCGTGGAGTTTGCTGTGGGGCGCGCGAAGAATCCGCGCGGGCAGCCGACCTTCGAGGAGCAAGTGCGCGATACCATGATCGTGGCGGGAACGCCTGACCAGGTGATCGAGCGGTTGAAGCACCTGATCGAGCATACGCGGCCGGGGATCATGGGGCTGTGGGGCAATGACGGGACGGTGCCGCGCGAGGATCGGCGGCGGTGCATCGAATTGCTTGGCAAGGAGGTGATGCCGGCGCTCCGCGAGCATGGGGCGAAGCTGGGGCTGAAGGATCCGTGGGAGGCGAACGCGCCTGTGCATCTGAAGTATTCGACGGATATTCCGACGATGCGGGCGGCGGCGGAGTAACACGAAACCTCTCCCGCTGCGCGGGAGAGGTCGAGGCGCGAAGCGCCGAGGGTGAGGGTGATCGGGTCGGCAGAAGAATCTCTTCACCGACTCGGTTGCCATTACTGGGGGGGCGGCCGCAAGTTCATTCAGGGTGTCCCCGGCGAAGCGTTACAAACATGTTCTCAACCACGCGGCCGCGTTTGCGGGTCGAATATAGTAATGCACGAAAGAAAACCTTTGAGTGTCCTGGCAGGAGACCATCCCGTCGCCCGCCATCGGGCCCAAAATAGAGTACGGTCGGCTACGTCATGCAGACTTTGCACCTGCTCAGTAGTGAAAACCATGCGGTTAGGCCAGACGGCAACAACGCGAAGACGGAGATCACCAATCCAACGATACTGAGGACCATGCACCCTCCCTCTGAGTAACCTTGGACTACCTGCGACGCTTCAACCCGTCCTGGCTTTCTCCCGCAGCTCGAACTTCTGGATCTTCCCCGTGGACGTCTTCGGCAACGGCCCGAAGGTGACGAACCGCGGGCACTTGTAATGTGCCAGATGGGTGCGGCACCAGGCGACGATGTCGGCCTCGCTCACCTCCCGTGCCCCGGGTTTCAATGTCACGAACGCCTGTGGCGTCTCGCCCCATTTCTCATCCGGTCGCGCCACCACGGCGGCTTCCATCACGTCGGGGTGCTTGTACAGCACCTCCTCCACTTCAAGTGAAGAAATGTTCTCGCCTCCGGAAATGATGATGTCCTTTGCGCGGTCCTTGATCTCCACGTAACCATCGTCATGGATCACCGCCAGATCGCCGGTGTGGAACCAGCCACTGGCGAATGCTTCGTCCGATGCCGACGGGTTCTTCAAATATCCCATCATCACCGTGTTCCCGCGCAGCATCAGCTCGCCCATTGTCGCGCCGTCCGCCGGCACCGGCGCCATCGTCGCGGGGTCCAGTACCGCTGCGTCCTGCAGCGTCGGCGTGTTCACACCCTGCCGTGCCATGAATGCCGCCTTCTGCTCCATGGGCATTTCGTCCAGGCCCGGCTGCCACATGCATACCGTCGATGGTCCGTAGCTTTCCGTCAGGCCGTACAGGTGGGTCACGGCGAATCCCATTGCTTCCATCTGCGAGATTACCGTGGAGGGGGGCGCCGCGCCGCCGGTCGCGATCTGCACCACCTGATGGAATCGCCGCCGCGCGCTGTCCGGCGCATGGATCAGCATGCTGAGCACCACAGGCGCGCCGCACATGTGGGTAACCCCATGCTCGGCGATGGCGGCGAAAATCGGCGCTGGATCGACGCGGCGCAGGCACACATGCGTGCCGCCCGCCAGCGTCACCGCCCAGGTATAGGTCCAGCCGTTGCAGTGGAACATCGGCAGCGTCCACAAATAGACAGAACGCGGCGACAGACCAAAGGTCAACGCATTCCCCACCGCGTTCAAATAGGCGCCGCGATGGTGCAGCACGACGCCCTTCGGATTGCCGGTCGTGCCGGAGGTGTAATTCAGCGCGATCGCCTGCCATTCATCGTCGGGCAGTGCCACGGGAAAGTCCGGATCGCCGTTGGCGATGAACGTCTCGTAGTCCATGGCACCGATGCCTTCGCCGCCAATAGCTTCCGGATCATCGATATCCACCACGAGCAACCGCTGGCCGCCCTGCGCCAACGCGCGCGCCATGACGGGGGAAAACTCGCGATCGACCAGCACCGCCTTGGCTTCGGAATGCGCCAGGATGAACGCGACGGCCGCGGCGTCCAGCCGCACGTTGATCGAACACAGCACCGCGCCCAGCATCGGCACGGCATAATGCGCCTCCAGCATTTCGGGGATGTTGGGCGCCATGATTGCGACGGCGTCGCTCTTGCCGATGCCGGCGCGTGCCAGAGCCGAGGCCAGGCGCCGCGCCCGGTCCAGGAACTGCGCATAAGTGTAGCGCCGCGCACCATGGATCACCGCCACGCGCGGCCCATACACGTGCGCCGCGCGCTCGAGGAAAGACACTGGGGACAGCGGCACGTAGTTCGCCGGCCGGCGATCGAGATCCATGGTGAAAGCAGACACACGCGCCTCCAAGATCAACGGTTCGGGCTGCACCCGCCGGAGCGCCCCGGGGATACGTCCTCGGGACCTGGCGGGGATTGACCCGACCATTCATCGCGCCACCCTGCCTGGGCAGATGCGCGGGTCAATCCCCGGGCCCGAGGATTTGGTTCAGCTATGGCAGGAGGACGCACATGGCCGGCATGATCAAACTCACCGTGCAGGACTTTATCGCCACCGTGGTGATGGACCGCCCGCCGGTGAATGCGCAGAACTCGGCATTCCGCCAGGAGCTGATCACCACATTCGACTCGCTCACGGACCGCGACGACGTGCGCGTGGCCATCCTGACGGGCACGGGCAAAATGTTCTCCGCCGGCGCCGACATGCGCGAGCGTCCGAACCCCGACAATCCGGGCGAGTACTGGCATTTCAACCGGCTCGCGCGCGAGGGATTCAACGCGATCCACGAATGCGCCAAGCCGGTGATCGCGGCGGTGAACGGTCCCGCTCTGGGTGCCGGCCTTGGCCTCGTCGCCGCGTGCGACATCATCCTTTGTTCCGACAACGCGGTGCTGGGCATGCCCGAAATCGACGTTGGCCTCGCCGGCGGCGCCGCCATGCTGCAGACCCTGTTCGGCCGCTCGCGGGCGCGGCGCATGTTCTATACCGGCTGGCGCGTGCCGGCCGACGAACTCTATCGCACCGGCGTCGCCGAATGCTGCGTGAAGCTGGAGCAATTGATGCCGGAAGCGATGCAGATCGCTGCGGAGATCGCCGGCAAGAGCCCGGTCGGCATCCGCTATGCGAAGCAGTCGATGAACACGACCATGCATATGCCGCCCCGCGACGGATACCGGTTCGAGCAAGGCATCACGGTGATGCTCAGCAAGACCGAAGACGCGCAGGAAGCGCGGCGGGCGTTCCTGGAGAAGCGCAAGCCGGTGTTCAAGGGGCGTTAGGAACCGGACACAGAAACGCGCACGACACGGCATGGCATGTTATTGCGAGACAGTATGTTATTGCGAGGAGCAAAGCGACGAAGCAACCTCGTTCAGGAACGCCCTGTACTGTTCTCACGCCAGCACGACCGGGGTTGCTTCGTCGCTTCGCTCCTCGCAATGACATGTGGGTGGCGAAGATGGCAGCGCCGGGGCCGGCCATGACGATGAGGGTCGGGGCCGCTACCAGTCCCGCCCCGGACAGGGCATGATCGACGGCGGCAGACGACAGAGGGAAGCGGAACGATGCGACAGATGGTGCTGGTAGGTTTCCTGCAGGCGCAGAACTGCACGATTCTGGCGAGTTCCTGGCGCCATCCGCTGTCGCGCACAGATTTCACCTCAGCCGCCTACTACCAGAAGATCGGCCAGGTGCTGGAAGAAGGAAAGTTCCACATGTCCTTCTTCGACGATCGCCTGGCGATGCCCGATATCTATGGCGGCAATCCCGCCGAGGTCGTCGCCAACGGCGTGCGCGTGGTGAAGATGGACCCGGTCGCGACATTGCTCGCGATGGGATTCGGCACGAAGTACATGGGCATCGGCGCCACCGGTTCGACCACCTACTACGAACCGTTCGATATCGCGCGCCGCTTCCAGACCGTGGATCACATGATCGGCGGGCGCGCAGCGTGGAACGTCGTCACCTCGGTGAATGACGGCGAGGCGCACAATATGGGCCGCGAGATGCATCTGGCGCATGACCTGCGCTACGACCGCGCCGACGAGTTCATGGAAATTGTGCTGTCGTGCTGGGACTCGTGGGACGACGATGCCGTTGTCGTGGACAAGCAATCCGGTCTGTTCGCTCATCCGGAGAAGGTGCATCGGCTGGAATACGAAGGAAAATTCCTGAACTCGCATGGCACGTTCACCGTGCCGCGTTCGCCGCAGGGCCATCCGGTGATCATCCAGGCCGGCTCCAGCGACCGCGGCAAGTCGTTCGCCGCGCGCTGGGCGGAAACGGTGTTCGTCGGCTACCCGGATTTCGAATCCGGCCAGCGCCAGTATGCGGATTTCAAGGCCGCGGTGGCGGCGCAGGGGCGCGATCCGGACCTCGTCACGGTCAATACCATCGCCTTCCCGGTGGTGGCGGAAACGCGCGCCGAGGCCGAGGACAAGATGGCTCTCGTCGACTCCCTCTACCGCGAGGTGGACGGACTTTCCTTGCTGTCGGAAGCGATGAATTTCGATTTCAAGAAGAAGGGCATGGACGAACCCTTCACCGATGATGAAATCGAATCGATGACCGGCATGCAGGCGATGCGCGACCGGGTGGTGCGCCTGACCGGCCGCAACCCCACGCCGCGCGACTTCATCGACGTCACTCGCCGTGGCCGCCCGCGCGAGGCGATTGTCGGCAGCGGCAAGGATGTGGCGGACCGGCTGGAGAAGTGGTTCACCGAACGAGCCTGCGACGGTTTCGTGATCGCCGCCACGCACATTCCCGGCGCGTTCGAGGATTTCGTCCGCTTCGTCGTGCCGGAACTGCAACGCCGCGGCATCTACCACAAGGACTACAAAGGTGCGACGCTGCGGGAAAACCTCGGCCTGCCGCATCCGCCTCTGGGATGGTGGCAGCGGCAGTGATCGGGATCGCCGGCGCCCCCTTGCCCTGACCATGCGGCGCGTGCTGCAACGCCCCCGCGGCTGAACCGCCGCGCTCGCCCCGCGTTTTCCGGAGACCGTGGATGTACCGTCGTACCCTGATGCTCGCTGGTGTCTCGCTGACCGCTGCCGGCCTGGCGGCCGGCACCGCGCGTGCCCAGAAACCGGACCCGAACAACACGATCTACCTGGACCTGAAATATGGCCGCGTGGTGATCGAATTGTTCCCCGACCTGGCACCGAAGACGGTGCAGCAGATCAAGACGCTGGCGGACCAGGGCTTCTACGACAACACACCGTTTCACCGCGTGATCGAGGGCTTCATGGCGCAGGGCGGCGACCCGACGGGCACCGGCACCGGCGGCTCCAAGCTGCCGGACCTGCCGTTGGAGGCCACCACCGAGCGGCATTTCCTGCGCGGCACCTGCGGCATGGCCCGTGCCTCCGCCCCAAATAGTGGCAACAGCCAGTTCTTCATCATGTTCGCGCCGGCGCCGTCGCTGGACGGCAAATACACGATCTGGGGACAGGTGGTGAGCGGCATGCAGTATGTCGATCAGATCAAGCGCGGCAGCGGGGACAGCGGCATGGTGACGGATCCCGACCGCGTCATCCGCATGCGGGTGGCGGCGGACGAGAAATAGCCTGCCGGGACTGACAGAGAGGAGTTTTACCCATGAGTGATGTGACACGGGACCCGGAAAACACCCTGTACCTCGAGACCAAGGACGGCCGGGTGGCGATTGCGTTGCGGCCGGACCTGGCCCCCAGCCATGTCGAGCAAATCAAGACGCTGGTGCGGCAGGGTTTTTACGACAACACGCCGTTCCATCGCGTGATCGAAGGGTTCATGGCGCAAGGCGGTGATCCGTCCGGCACCGGCCGAGGCGGCAGCGACCTGGCGAACATTCCGGCGGAGTTCAGCCGCGCGGAGAAGTTCGAACGCGGCACCTGCGGCATGGCGCGCACCGGCGATCCGAACAGTGCGAACAGCCAGTTCTTCATCATGTTCGCGCCGGCGCCGCATCTCGATGGGCAGTACACGATCTGGGGCAAGGTCGTGGAGGGCATGGAGCATGTGGACGCGATCAAGCGCGGGGCGCCCGGCAGCGGTGCGGTGCAGGAGCCGGACCGGATCGTGCGCATGCAGGTGGCGGCCGACGCGGCATAACATCGGGGATGATCCGCAACTTCTCCGATCACGCGGCGAACGAGCGGACATTCCTCGCCTGGGTCCGCACCGCCATCGCGGTGATGGCGTTCGGATTCCTGGTGGCGAAATTCAATCTGTTCCTGGAGATCGCCGCGGAGTCGCTGGCGCGGGAGGGGCATCCTGTGCGGGTGCCGGGCGGCGTCTTTGGCGGCGTCGCAGGGATCGTGCTGATTCTATTCGGCGTCGTTATAATAGCGCTGGCGGCGGTGCGGTTCCTGCACACGGGCCAGGCGATCGATAGTCCGGAGCAAAAGTCGGACCCGGCCCGCATCGATGTGATGCTGGCCGGGCTGATGGTGGTGTTGGGTATCGTGCTGGTGGTGTATCTCGGCCACACGCTCGTGACGGAGTTTTGATTTTCCGCCTTTGATGGGTGCGGCGTGCGACCACGGGTGCGGTCTCGTGGCGGGCGCGGGTGTATTTCCGCTGATGCTGGTATGTGGCTGCCTGGAAGGATTATCCAACCGTTCTCGGTTGCCCTTGCGCCTCATGTTGGCTCAGCACTGCGCGCACCATGTCATCGCGAAGAGTAAGGCTAGAAAGCAATCCTGGTCGTGCAGGTGCACGGACGGTGCGGAGGGTGCCTCGAACGAGGTTGCTTCGTCGCTTCGCTCCTCGCAATGACATGGTGTTAGCATGACACGGTGTTAGCGTGACATGGTGTTAGCGTGACATGGTGTTAGCGCTCCATCGCCTGCGCCTGCGGAATCACTGCCTGGATCAGTTGCATGCACTGTGCGCGGTCGCCGGCTGCCAGCGCCTGCAGCGCCTGGGTGATCTGCGCCACGGCCGGATTGGCACTCGGATTATTGGTCTGCCCGTACGGCACGGCGCGGTCCAGCAAACGCGTCTGCGCTTGCTCCAGCGCCTCCTGCGCCTCACCGGTGCGGCCGGACGCCAATGCACCCTCGGCCGCGCGCAGGTAATCCACCGGCGACGCGTTCGGTCCCACGTTCGGCGACGGCAGATTGGGGGCGACCTGGGACCGCGTGTCCTGCTGGTCGATATTGCTCGCGCTGCGGCCCATCGGCATCGACATGCCGGTGCCGATCTGATTGCCTGGCCGGGCGCCCGTCTGCGGGTTGGCTCCGGGCGGTGCGGTTGTGGTGGGGGGTACGTAGGATGGAACCGGCGTGCCGGGTGGCGGCGGCGGGGAGGTCGGCGGCGGAGGATAAGCGGGCGCAAAGCCGGTTTGTGCCAGGGCCGGCGTGGCGGCCGATGCGGCCAGGCAGAGCGCCAGAGCAGATGCCGATAGAAGCATGAAGCGCATCAATGCGGTTTCCCTTGCTGCGAATGGAGTACCTGGTTGCTACGAGTATCCTGCGCCGCAATTGTGGCGGCCGGCACGATGGGGCAATGACACGGGGTTAAGTGACGGACATGTTCGGTCTCGGGCCGGCACGTTCGGTCTCTTACCGCCAGCGGCGATGGAACCACAGCCATTGCTCCGGGTGTTCGCGAATCCAGCGCTCTACCACTTGCGTAATCATCTGCGTCGTCGCCGGGATATCTACAAGGCCGGACGCGTCACGAGGCAGAGTGAACGGGCCCTCGGTCATGACGTGGAACCGCCGGTCGGGCAGGCGTACCACGCGCGCGCCGACCACGGGGCAGTCGAACTGGCGCGCCAGGCGGGCGATGGTGGGGTTGGCGCGGCAGCGGCGGCCGAAGAAGGTCACGTCCACGCCGCGGGTGAAATGCTGGTCCACCAGCATGCCCAGGTGCTCTCCATTCTCCAGCGCCGCGGCCATTTCCAGTGCTGCCTGGGCGCGGGTGCGGATCAGGCGGCCCATCAGCGGCGCGCGGATGCGGACGAT
>Ga0335072_10008832_pt1 | contig 14575 bp, 14 predicted proteins | sample Lox_Sample_21_FD_206725 | JGI IMG/M metagenome (GOLD analysis project Ga0335072, IMG submission 206725) | Soil microbial communities from Loxahatchee National Wildlife Refuge, Florida, United States - Lox_Sample_2.1 | ecosystem: Environmental > Terrestrial > Soil > Wetlands | place: USA... | reverse complement strand
GGCAGTTCGACATCGGCCATCGAAGCCTGATCGGCGGCCTGCGTCGCGTTGGGATCGATGACCATCGTTTCGGCCGTTACCTCACCGAATGACCCCGGCGCGAGATCGATCACCGCACCGAAGCGCGCGATCGCACTCTCGTCGAGTCCTTCGCGCGTGTTCGCGCACGCGACGACCCACACGCCCGGACGTCCTTCGAGTTCATCCCACTCGCTCCACAACGCTTGGAGCGCCTCTTTGCGCATCGCCTCGTACGCAGCCGAACCGCTCGTGAAGAAGCGCTCGGCTTCATCGATGAAGATGATCGCGCGCGCGCGTTTCGCGGTAGCGAAGATGCGTGAGACCGATGACGCGCCCTGTCCGACATAGCCGATCTTGATCTGCGAGAACGAAAGGTGCAGCAGCGTCGCAGCGGCGGCGCGCGAGAGCGCCTGCATCAGCTCCATCATGTCGACGCGATCGTTGCCGATGATGAAGAGGCCGCGCCGTGTCTTGGGATCGTCCAGACGATAGAGAATGACTTGCCGGATGAGCTCGTTGCGCGTCGTCGCGGGAAGCGCGAGACTCTTGATGATCGCGGCGGTGCCGTCGTATTCGCGCAGCTCTTCTTCCATCCGGCGCACGCGCTCGTCGACTTCTTTGCGCGCGCCCTGGTGCGCGACGATTTCGTGAAAGTCATCGGCCTGGGTCGCAACTTGCGGCAGATGATGTTCGAGCGCACGCTGGAAAAACACGCCGTACGATCGGATGAACGGATTTTCGAGATCGGCGTGAACGAGCGTCGGCTTTTTGTCGGGGAATCGCGTGAGCAGCACGTTGCTGCGCCGCTCGTCGATCACCTCGACGAAGGTTTCTTCGAGCGCTTCCTTTTCACGCACGCCCGGAATCTTCCACGCGCGATCCTCGAGTATGCCGTTGGTCGGGCCGTCGTAGCCGACCAGCGGATGGTTCAAACCGGGCTCGTAACGCGTGAACGCTACGAAGCGCACGTCCTTTCCGTCGCTGCCGAGGTACGAAGCGCGCGCCTTCTTGATCGGCGCGAGGCACTGATCGCGCGCTACGAAGTAGCCGGCCAGCGCCAGGACGATATACGTGCCGAGCATCAGGACGAGGCCGCTGCCCTGCAGCGCATAGATCGCGCCCGCCGCGACCAGCACGAAGAGCCCCGCGATGATCAGCTGATAGCTGCCGGTCCAGCCCAGCGTGAGCGCCTCGGTGATATTGTCGCGCTCGCGCATCCGCTGCTGCTGCCCGTAGACGTCGCGCCACGAGGCGTTGACCATCGCGTCGAGCGCGGTGCGTATCGGGCCGAGCTTTTCACGGTCGGCGGCAATTTGTCTATCGAGATCCTCGCGCTCGGCGCGCACCCGTTCGACGTCGTCCGAGAGCTGCTGCTTCGGATCGACATCGAACGAATCGGCCGGGGACGTGTCGACGACATCCATAAATGTAGTTATCGGCAGTTAGCGGCGGCTCAGGCCGGAGAGTTCAGCAGTTATGCGTTCCACCAATGTTCGATGATCGTCGGGATCGTTTCCGGCCGCGCCGGTGACGATGGCTTCGACGCCGTGCACCGCCCGTTCGTAGGCCACGCGCGCGCGACGTTCGCCGACACGGCCGGCAATCGGCCGCAGTACCCGTTCGCGCCACCGCGCGCGGGCCGGCAGCTCCCCGCCCGGCCGCGCCAGCTCCCAGAGAAGACCGCATTCGCTCGCCAGCGCCGAGAGCAGCGGTATCGCCGCGCCGCGCGGATCGTTTGCAAAAAACTCGTGCGCGATACCGAGCGCCTCGCCCACGTGTCCCTCGACGAGCGCGCTCGCGTAGCGATACGCCTTGGGATCCTCGATCGAGAGCGACTCGCCTTCGAGCGCTTTGTAGGTGATCTTCTTTCCGAGCAGCGCCAATTTTTCGAGATCGTTGCGCACGCTCGCGAGATCGGCCTCGCTGCGCGCAAGCTCGCTGCGCACGCGCGTTTCCGCGCTCGCGCCCAGTTGCTCCAGCAGTTCGTCGATGTATCGCGCGCGTGCTTCTTCGTTCGCGGTCGTGTCGATGCGCAGCGCCGCACGCCCCGCCTGTGCGCCGAGCGGCTGCGGCCGCTGCGACCGTGGCGAGAGCAAATCGGTTACGATCAGCGTGTTGCCGTCGGGAACGGCCTCCATCACCTCGAAGAGCTCGCGCCGCTGCTGCGCGCGCAGCGTTTGTGCGTCGCTGACGACGACGACGCGGCGGTCGGCTAAAAACGGCATAGCGGAGACGGCTTCGCGTACGCGCGCGGCGTCGCTCCACTGCGAAGCGGCGATGCGCTCGAGATTCAGCTCGCGCATATCGGGCGGCAGGAGACGGTCGAGCAGCACCTCGAGCGCGCGCTCGGCGAGCACGCGTTCCGTGCCTTCGATCACGACCAATTTTCCGACCTTGGGCGCCTTGTCGATGAACTCGTAGTATTTCATCTCGAAATCGCTGCCATCGCCGGACGGTCCGCAACGGCCGGAATCGTCTCGTGATAGGGCGGTGAAATCACGCCGTACTCGGTGATGAACGCGGTGACCAGATGTCCGGGCGTCACGTCGAAGGCGGGATTGTACACGCGCGCGGCAGGCGGCGCGACCGGCGTGCCGCCGAAGGCCGTCACTTCGCTTGCGGCGCGTTCTTCGATGTGAATCGCGTCGCCGGAGTCGATCGTGAAATCGAACGTCGAGCGCGGCGCGGCGACGTAGAACGGAATGCCGTGATGCGCGGCGAGCACCGCCAGGCCGTAGGTGCCGATTTTATTGGCGGTATCGCCGTTGCGCGCGATGCGGTCGGCGCCGACGATGACCAGGTCGACGCCTTTGCGCGCCATCGCGATGGCTGCCGCACCGTCGACCTGCAGCGTCGCGTCGACGCCTGCCTGGGCAAGCTCGAAATAGGTCAACCGCGAGCCCTGCAGCAACGGACGCGTCTCGTCGACGAAGACGTGCGGCGCTTTGCCCGCGCGCTGCGCCGCGATGATGACGCCCAGCGCCGTGCCGCCGCCCGCGGTTGCGATCGGTCCGGTATTGCAGTGCGTGAGAATCGTCGCGCTCTTGGGAATCAGGTCGAGCCCGGCATCGGCGATGGCCGCGTCGATCGCGATCTGTTCGCGATGAATGGCGTGCGCTTCGGCGCGCATATCCGCGGAAGCGAGCACGCGATCGACGGCCCACGCAAGGTTGACGGCCGTTGGACGCGCGTCGCGCACGCGGCGCGCTGCCGCGTGAAAATCATCATCGCTCTCGATCGCGTCGCGCAGCATCGCGACGCCGTAGGCACCGAAAATGCCGATCGCGGGCGCGCCGCGCACCGCGAGCGTTTTTATCGCCTCTTCGATCTCGTCGACCGTTCGCGCGGACTTGCGCTCGACCGCGTGCGGCAGCCCGCGCTGGTCGACATAACTCAATGCGTCGCCGTCAAAAGAGACGGCGGCGAAGTCATCGGATGGAGAGCCAGGCATCGTGGAACCCCCTTCGGGGTTCCCGCCTCAGACCCCGGCCGGAACCTGGGCGGTATAGCAGGCGCGACAGTAGACCGGCCGGTCGCCGCGCGGGCGGAACGGAACGGTCGTATTCACGCCGCACGAGGCGCAAACGGCCTCGAAGCTCGGGCGGGCTCCCGACGGGGCGGGTGCATGCTCGCCGTTTTGGGCCCGGCGGGCCTGACGGCATTCGCGGCAGCGTTGGGGCTGGTTCTGGAACCCTTTTTCGGCGAAAAACTGCTGCTCGCGCGCTGAAAAAACGAACTGGTTGCCGCAGTCCTTGCATGTAATCATCTTGTCTTCCACTGCGATCGTCGGAGCCTCCGGAGCGATAACCGTTAAGACCGAGTAAAGTGCGACTTTTGTAAGGGGGCTCCCTCCCACGTTCTTCGGCTCTTCCCGAGCCGCTCGTATGGTGGTAGGCGATGATCCTTCCATGGGTTCCGGCGGTCGTGGTCGGCGAGCGCTTACCGGCGGATCCGCAGCTGATCGATCAGCGCGGAACCGCGTTTCGTTGGCATCAACTCAACGGTAGGGCATTTGCGGTCGCCTTCATTTACACGCGCTGCCGCGAAAGCGACGAGTGCCCGGCAACCTCCGCAAAATTCGCGCAGCTGCAGCACGAGATGCCGGCGTCGGCGCACCTGCTGGAGATCACGATCGATCCAGCCTACGACACGCCGGAAGTGCTCGCGCGCTACGGCGCGATGTTCGGCGCCGATCCGAAGCGCTGGACGCTCGCAACCGGCGATCCGCGCGCGGTGCTCACGCTTGCCAAACGCTTCAACGTGCTCGTCTCGCCCGGACGCGAGCCGGGGCAACTCGAACACGGCGAGGCGCTCGCCGTCTACGACACGCAGGAACGCTTGGTCTCGCTGACCGCCGGAAATTCGTGGCAACCGCGCGAGGTTCTCGCCGAGCTGCAAAGCGCAAGCGGCGAAAGCGGCAATCTCTTCGACCGCATTGCATTGTGGTTCCGCAATTTCGGCATCGCCTGCGGCGCCGCGCTCACGCTGAACGACCGGCTCTCGCGCCCGGTGGCAATCGGCGTCTCGATCGCGATGTTCGCGCTGGTCGCCGGCATGTCGACCGTACTGCTGCGAACCTTACGCCGCTTGTACTAGGAGCGAAAACCCGCGCGCGGGAGATTCTTGGGAACCGTGACGAGCGACGCGGCGGCGATGGCCGCTTCGTAGCCTTTGTCGCCGCGCTTGGGATCGGCGCGTTCTTGCGCTTGCGCGAGATTCTCCGTCGTGAGCACGCCGAAGCCGATCGGTACCAGGGTTTCGAGCTGCACGTCCATGATGCCGCGCGCACATTCGCCAGCGACGAAATCGAAGTGCGGCGTATCGCCGCGAATGACGACGCCGAGCGCGACGAGCGCGTCGTAGCGGTCGTCCTCGATCAGCTTGCGGCAGGCCAGCGGAATCTCGAAGCAGCCCGGCACTTCTACGAGATCGACGTCCTCAGCGCTCACGCCGCAATCGTTGAGCGCGCGTTTCGCGCCGTCGATCAGCGAATCGCTCAGCTCGCGATAGAAGCGCGCTGCGACGATCGCGAAGCGGCGTCCGTTGCACTGCGGGAGCTGCGCGAGCTCGCCGTTGCCCTCCGCCTTCACGATGCGACCGTCTCGTCGAACATGTGGCCGAGCTTGGCGCGTTTGGTTGCCATGTACCGTTTGTTGTGTACGGTCGGCGCGGTTTGCATCGGCACGCGGCCGGTGATTTTGATGCCGTAGCCTTCGAGCCCGAAGATCTTGCGCGGATTGTTGGTAATCAGCCGCAACTCTTTGATGCCGAGATCGGCGAGAATCTGCGAGCCGATGCCGTAGTCGCGTTTGTCGACCGGCAGGCCGAGCGCGAGATTCGCCTCGACCGTATCGGCGCCGTGATCCTGCAGCTCGTAGGCGCGCAGCTTGTTCGCAAGCCCAATGCCGCGGCCTTCTTGCCGCAGATAGAGAAAGACGCCGCGCCCCTCTTTGGCGATCATCTCCATCGCACCGTCGCGCTGCGCCGCGCAGTCGCAGCGAATCGAGTGCAGCGCATCGCCGGTGAGGCATTCGGAGTGAACGCGCACGAGCACGTCCTTGCCGCTGCTGATGTCGCCCATGACGAGCGCGACGTGCGTGTTCCCGTCGATCGTCGTTTCGTAGGCGACGCCCTTCCAATCTCCGGTCGTGGTGGGCAGGTTGAATTCGGCGATGCGTTTGACGAGTTTTTCAGTGCGCATACGATATGCAATGAGATCCTTGACGGTGATGAGCCGCAGTCCATGACGGTCGGCATAGTTCCGTAACCCGTCGAGGCGCTCCATCGTTCCGTCCTCGGCCATAATCTCGCAGATGACGCCCGCCGGGTAGAGGCCGGCGAGCCGCGCGAGATCGACCGAGGCCTCGGTCTGTCCCGCGCGAACCAGCACGCCGCCCTCGCGCGCGCGCAGCGGAAAGGTGTGCCCGGGGCGCAGGAAATCGGCTGCGACCGCGTCGGGATCGAGCAAGGCCTTGATCGTCGCCGCGCGATCGTGCGCCGAGATACCGGTGGTGGTGAGGCCGCGCGCTTCGACCGAAACGGTGAACGCGGTTTCGTGCACGGCGGTGTTCTCGCGCACCATCTGCGGAATCTGCAATTCATCGAGCCGTCCGCCGAGCAGCGGCACGCAGATCAATCCGCCCGCTTCTTTCCGCATGAAATTGATCGCTTCGGGCGTGACTTTCTCAGCCGCCATCACGAGATCGCCTTCGTTCTCGCGATCCTCGTCATCGAGCACGACGACCATCTTGCCGGCGCGAATGTCGTCGATTGCATCCTCGATCGAATCGAAGGGCGTCGGCTTGACCGCCGGCATCGGTGCCAATTGCGGCAGCACGGCGGTAAGACGCTGCAGCGTGCGGTAGGAGGGCTCGCGCCGCCCGGCGCGGAGCAGCGAAACCGCGGATTCGCTCATCCCGGCCTTCACGGCTAGCTCGGCCGCGGAAAGCCCGGCAGCCTCGAGCGCAGCGTTGAGGGAGGCGGCAAATTGACTCATAGCCCCCTCACCCTATGCCCCGACTTGACAAATGTCAAGCGCGCTTTGTCATCCCAAGGTGTAGCGAAGCCCTGTCATCCCGAGCGTAGCAAAGCCCTGTCATCCCGAGCGTAGCGAAGCCCTGTCATCCCGAGCGTAGCGAAGCCCTGTCATCCCGAGCGTAGGCGCGCAGCGCCGGCGCTTTGTCATCCCGAGCGTAGCGAAGCGTAGTCGAGGGACGGGAGACCGACGCTGCAGTGGCCTCCGCTCTCCCTCGACTACGTTCGCTGCGCTCACTACGCTCGGGATGACAGCTATCGTTGCGTCGTATCGGCTTGTCATCCCGAGCGTAGCGAAGCGTAGTCGAGGGACGAGGGACCGACGCTGCAATGGCCTCCGCTCTCCCTCGACTACGTTCGCTGCGCTCACTACGCTCGGGATGACAGCTATCGTTGCGTCGTATCGCTTTTTGTCATCCGAGCGTAGGCGCGAAGCCCTGTCGCTTGTCATCCCGAGCGTAGGCGCGAAGCCCTGTCATCCCGAGCGTAGGCGCGAAGCGCCGTAGTCGAGGGACGCCTGCGCGTAGCGCGCGATCGGGTCGATCTCGAGATTGACACGCGAACCCGGCGGGCGCGCGCCGAGCGTGGTGCGCGCGAGCGTTTCGGGAATCAACGCAATCTCGAACCAGCCGTCGCCAACCGACGCGACCGTCAAACTCACGCCGTCGACCGCGATGAACGCTTTCTCGGGAATCATCTGCGCGAGTGCGGCCGGGCGTTCGACGCGAATGCGTTCGCCCTGGCCTTCGCGTTCGCGCGAGATCACAGCCGCCGTCGCGTCGACGTGACCGTAGACGAAATGCCCGCCCATGCGGTCGCCGACGCGCAACGAATATTCGAGATTCGTCGCATCGCCTGCGCGCAGCTCGCCGAGCGTACTGCGCTCGATCGTTTCGGGCACGACGTCAAAGCTCACGCGACTGCCGTCGATGCGTGTCGCGGTGAGGCACACACCGTTGACGGCGATCGAGTCTTTGACGGCCGCGCCTTCTTCCGCCGCGCCCTGCGCATCTACCACGAGCGTCCGGCCGCCGCCGGGCGCCGGTTCGTTCGCGACCACGATACCGCGATAACCGATCAATCCACTGAACACGATCGCTCGTCGTTCGCGACCGCGATCACCAATGCTTGCGAGACCACCGCACCCGCGCCGCGAAGCGCCGCCGCGCAATCCTCCAGGGTGGTTCCGGTCGTACATACGTCGTCGACGAGCGTGACGCTTCGTCCGCGCACCAGCCTCGCATCACACCAGAAGCGCTCGCGTGCCGCCAAGCGCTCCGCGCGCGAACGGCCGCGCTGCGCGTCGCCGCGTACGGGCTCGAGCGCGCTGCACACCGTGGCGCCCGTCCGGCGCGCCGCAACGCGCGCCATGTATTCGACGCCGTCGATGCCGCGCACGCGCCGCCGCGCCGCCGTCGTGCGCACCGGCACGAGCAGCATCGGCGCCGACGCCATCGCGGCGAGCCGTTCGCCGAGGGCGAGCGCAACGTCGCGCCGTCCGTCTTTGAGCGCGAGCACCGCGCGGCGCAGCGCGCCCGCATAGGCGCCGAGCGCATACGCGCGCAGCGTCGGCAGCACACGCACCAGCGGCGGCGCGTCCGGCGAAACGCATCGCAGGCACAGGCCGTTACCGGTGGCGTTACACGCGGCGCATTGCGGCGGGAAGACGAGATCGAGCAAGGCGTGGAGCATCCACGCCTTCCATCACGCGCTTTCGACGGGTTGACAAGAGGCGACGATCTCGCCGCTCAGCCGGCTGCCGCGCGCGACCTCGGTCTCTTTGCCGACGATCGCGTCGCGCAGCTGCGCACCCGTGCCGATCCGGCTGTTCTCCCAGACGATGCTCGCTTCGAGCGCCGCGCCTTCCTCGACGACGGTGCCGTCGCCGATGACCGACGGACCGGCGATGCGCACGTCCTCGCCGATGCGCACGTTCGCGCCGATCCACACGTTGCGGTCGATCGCCGCACTCGGCGCGATGATCGCGCTTGGATCCGCGCCGTTGGCGCGCGTCTGCGGAATGCGAAACGCGCCGTTGACTACGTCGGAGCTCGCGCGCCGGTATTCACGCGGCGTGCCGATGTCGCACCAATACGCGCCGCGCGCGTCGAAGCCGTAGAACGGCACACGATCGGCGAGCAGCTCGGGAAAGACTTGTTTCCCGAAGTCGTAAAACGTGCCGGCCGGAATGCGATCGAAGATCTGCGGCGAGAAGACGTAGATGCCGGTGTTCACGAGCTTGCTGCGCTCGGTTCCCGGTTCGGGTTTCTCTTGAAAGCCGGTGATGCGGCCGTCGGGCTCGGTCACGACGACGCCGTACTGATCGACCTGATCGCGCGTCACCAAACCGATCGTCGCCACCGCACCACGCGCTTCGTGCATCGCGACCAGCTCGTCGAGCGGGAGGTCGGTCAGATCGTCGCAGCCGACCACGGCGAAGGTTTCGCCGCCGAAAAATGCTTGCATCGGCTTGAGCGCGCCGGCGCTGCCCATCAGCACCGGCTCGTGCAGATACTCGAGCCGCACGCCGAACGCAGAACCGTCGCCGAGCGTATCGACGATCGCCTCGGCGAGGTAGTGTACGTTGATCGCGATCTCGCTGCAGCCGTACGACTTCAAATATTTGATCAAATGAATCGCGTTGGGCACGCCCGCGACCGGAACGAGCGGTTTGGGAACCGTCTTGGTGAGCGGGTAGAGGCGCGTCGAGAGGCCGCCGGCCAAGAGCATCGCCTTCACTTCTCGTTCGTACCTTTCTGCGGATGGACGCCGAGGCGGTCGAGCGCGACCAGCCAGGCAAAATACGGAAGCGCCAATTGTCTGCGCCACCGGTGCGGCTCACGCATCAAACGATAGAGCCATTCGATTCCAAACTTCCGCCAAATCAGCGGGGCGCGTTTCAACCGTCCGCTGATGATGTCGTACGAACCGCCGACGCCCACGCCGGCGCCGCAGCCGGTCGCGCGCAGGTTGCGCGCCAGCCACGTCTCTTGACGCGGTGAACCCAGACCGACGAAGAGCAGACGTGCGCCGCTGCTCCGAATCGCTTCGACGATCGCCGCTTCCTCCTCGCTCGAGAAAAATCCGTTGCGCGTTCCCGCTACGATCAGCCCCGGAAAACGGACCTCCAGAATCGCTGCCGCATCCGCCGCGACGCCTTCGGCGCCGCCGAGAAAATAGACGGGCAGCCCCTCTTTGGCAGCGCCCTGACAAAGCCTTTCAACCAGCTCCACGCCGGTTACGCGCTCGCGCAGCGCCGCGCCATGCTGGCGTGCGACCGCCAGTACACCCACGGTGTCGCAGAGCGAGAGCGCACTGTCGTTGATGACGGAACGGAACGCCGGATCGCGCTGCGCGTAGACGACCATCTCGGTACCGAGCGTTACGACAAGCGCGCTGCTTCCTTCACGCGCAAAGCGCAAGATAGCATCGGTCGCTTCGTTCTGGTCGATCAGATCGAGGCGACATCCGAGAATCTCGACGGAGTCCACCGCTATGCAGTCGTCAGGTACGACGCGACGAGCGGGCGCAAGCGCTCGGCGAGTGCCGGCGGGATCTGATCGAGCGGCGGACGGCAGCGGCCGGTTTTGAAGCCCAGCTCGCTCATGGCCCACTTCACCGCAATCGGGCTCGTGATCGTGAAGAGCGCGTCGGTCAGTTCGAGCAGCCCGTTGTGAATGGCCGCCGCTTTGGCCACATCACCGCTGCGAAACGCGTCGACCATCGCACGGTACTCCTGCGAGCACAGATGCGAGCTGACGCCGACGACGCCGTCGGCCCCGACCGCGAGCGACGGCAGAAACAGATGGTCGTCGCCCGACCAGACGGTGAAATTCGCCGGACGATCGCGTACGATCGTCGCGATCTGTTTCAGATCGCCGCTCGACTCTTTGACGCCGGCGATGTTGGGGTGGCGGCGGTTCAACTCGAGCAGTGTGGCCGGCAGCATGTTTGCCGCGGTGCGTCCGGGGATGTTGTACACGATCACCGGCAGCGTCGTCGCGTCCGCGACTGCGCCGAAAAATTCCAGCATACCGCCCTGCGTCGGCTTCGCGTACGGCGGCACGACCACGAGCAGCGCGTCGGCGCCCGCGTCCTGCGCCTGTTTGCCGTTGCGGATGGTCGAACGCACGTCGTTCGTTCCGACGTTGGCAATCATCGTCGCGCGTCCCGCGATCGCGGCTTTCACCTCGGCGAAAAGCTCGCCGCGCTCGTTACTGTCGAGCGTCATCCCTTCGCCGGTCGTGCCCGCAATCACGAGCCCGTCATTGCCGCGCTCGACCAGCCAGCGCGCAATGCGCGCGGCCTCTTTGCCGTCGAGGTTGTCGCGCGCATCGAACGGCGTGATCATCGCCGTCAAAATCGTTCCGAGTCGGCTCATGCTTCTTCTCCGCTTGCCAAATGGAATTGATCGTGCACCGCGGCCTCGGCCTTCGATACGTCGGCCTCGGGCACGAGAATCGAGATCGTGATGTTGCTGTCGGTGCAATGGATGATCTCGACGTCGGCACGGCTGAGAGCGAGTACGCACTGATGCACGACGCCGGGAAGATATCGCATCCCCGTACCAACGACCGAGATTTTCGCGCATCCCTCGCGCACGCGGACCGCGAGATTGAGATCGCCCAGCAGTTGACGGACTTCGCTGCCGCGATCGCCGTCGACGACGAACGCGACGCCGGCTTGATTGATCGTCACCTGGTCGATCGAGATGCCGGCCTCCGCGACGCGGCGGAACATCTCGAGCTCCGTCTGCATGCGGTGCTGCGGATTTTCGATATCGCCTCGAATCACGCGAATCCAGGTGACGCGCCCCGACGCGGTGACGCCGGTGACCGGCCGCCCCGAGTCGTACGCGGCGTCGACCACCGTTCCGATATCGCTCTTCAAGCCTTTGATCGCATAGCGCGTTCCGGTCGCTTCCGCAAAACCCGCCGCCTTGTGATGCATCACCTTCGCGCCGTGCTGCGCGAGTTCGTGCATCTCTTCGAGCGAAGCGCGGTCGATGACGTGCGCGTTGCCGACGCGGCGCGGATCGGCGGTCATCGCGCCGCTCACGTCGGTGTAGATGTCGACGCGGTCGGCGCCGAGCGCATGCCCGATCGCAATCGCGGTGAGATCGGTGCCGCCGCGTCCGAGCGTGGTGACCGTGCCGTCCTGCGTCGTGCCTTGAAAGCCCGCGATCACCGGAACGACGCCGTGATGCAGCAGTTCCATGACCGCACGCGCGTCGACGCGCAGAATCTTCGCGTCGCCGTGCGTCGCGTCGGTCACGATGCCGGCCTGCGCACCGGTCATGGCTTGCGCCTCGACGTTCATCGCGCGCAGCTCTTCGGCGAAGATCGCCGCCGAGATCAGTTCGCCGCAAGCCAGCAGCAGGTCGGTGTTGGCGCTGCCCATGTTGCCGCCGGTAAGCTCGAGCAACGTGTCGGTAGCGTAGGGCGCGGGCGCGCGGCCCATCGCGGAGACGACCGCGACCGGCGCGTATCCCGCTTCGCGCGCGTCCAAAATGCGAGCGAACGCGACTTCACGAAGCTCGCGCGTCGCAACCGACGTACCGCCGAACTTGAGTACCGCCACGCGCGCGAGAGCGCTCGTCATCCTACTAATCCTCGTGCCAAGAGCAATTCGAGAATTTGCACGGCGTTGGTCGCGGCTCCCTTGCGCAACTGATCGCCGGCGCACCACAACAGGAAGTGCCGGTTGGAGTGCTCGTATTCGCGGCGCAGGCGCGCAACATGCACCAGATCCGTGCCTTCGACCTCGCGCGGCGTCACGATACCCTCGGGATGGTAGACCACGCCCGGTGCGTGCGCGAGCGCCTCGCCGAGCGCCTCGACGCTCGTCTCGCGGGCGGTTTCGAGCCAGACGGCCTCCGAATGCGCGGTGCGCACCGGCACGCGCACCGTGGTCGCGCTCACGAAGAGCTCCGGCAGGCCGAGCATCTTGCGCGTCTCGGCGGCCACCTTGCGCTCTTCGCCCGAGTAGCCGGTTGCGTCGAAGGATCCGATCTGCGGAATCACGTTGCGCGCAAGCGGGCGCGGAAAGGCCGACGGCTCCGGTTCAGGCTCATTTTGCGCGAGTGCGCGTTCGCCGGCGAGCAGCTCGTCGAGCCCGCCGCGCCCCGCGCCGCTCGCCGATTGATAGGTCGCGACGCGCACGGCGTGCAGCCCCGCCGCATCGCGAATCGGCGCGAGCGCGGTGCAGAGGATGATGGCAGTGCAGTTCGCGACCGGAAACAGCCGGTGCGCCGCGGTTACGCTCTCCGGATTGACCTCCGGAATCACGAGCGGCACGCCTTCGCGCATCCGAAACGTCGAGCTGTTGTCGATCACGAAGGTGCCGCGTTCGAGCAGCGCCGGCGCATAGGTCTCGCTCGCATCTTCGCCGCTTGCAAAAAACACGACGTCGAAATCGCGCAAGCGCTCGGGCGTCGTCGCCTCGACGCCGTCGCGCGCTCGCGACGCGAAACGTCCGACGCGGCCGACGGGTACGCGGCGCTCTTCGAGCACGCGCAGAATCGTCTCGCCCACGACGCCGGTGGCGCCGACCACCGCGACCCTAAGCATCCAATCCCACCTGCAATCCGCGCACGTTCATCACGGCGCGCACGGCAGCGAGCATCCCCGGCACGAACGACTCGCGCGAAAGCGAGTCGTGCCGAATCGTCAGCAGCTCGCCGTCATTGCCGAAAATCACCTCTTGATGGGCGACGAGTCCGCGCATGCGCACCGAGTGAATCGGAACGCTCGCCGGTCCACCACCCGCACCGATGCGTGCGGCGGTGAGTTTGGAGGTGCCCGAGGGCGCGTCTTTCTTACCGTCGTGGTGCAGTTCGATGATCTCAACGCTCGGAAAGTAGCGCGCTGCCTCCTGCGCAAAGCGCATCATCAACATCGCACCGATCGAAAAGTTCGGCACTAGCAGCGCGCCCAGATTCCGCTCGAGCGCAAGCGCTTCGAGCACTGCGCACTCCGCTTGCGTCCATCCGGTCGCGCCGATCACCGGACGCACGCCGTGCGCGAGCGCGTTCATGGAAATCTCGACCGTGCCGGGATGCGTGGTGAGATCGAGCAATACGTCGGGCTTCCCCGCGCGCAGCAGTTCGTCGAAGTCGTCGACGATCTGCTCGCCGGGCACGCGCGTACGCGCTAGGCCGCCGGCGTAGGTAACGTCGGTGGCTTCTCTGAGTGCGGTGCAAGCTACTCGGCCCATTCTGCCGAGTGCACCAGCTACGGCGACTCGGAGCATAAATGGTGCAACCCTTTTTTAGACTTTTTCCAGCGGAGCGTATTTCAACATGAGCATCTTTTGGCCGACGTTGGGGAAATCGATGGTCACCAGACCGTCCCCGCCCGCGCCAACCAAGCCGCGAATCGTGCCCTCGCCCCACTTGGGATGACGCACTTTATCGCCGTCGCGCAGATTCATGTTCATGCCTGCGCCCGCCGACTCGTGAATCGCAACTTCGCGCCAGCGGCCGCCGGAGGGACGCGGCAACTGCACCGCATCGCTCTCGAGCACGTCGAGGCCCGGCATCTCTTCGACGAAGCGCGACTTCGGATACGCGTAGGTGTTACCGAAAAGCGCACGCCGCTGCGCATACGAGAGGAAGAGCCGGTCCATCGCGCGTGTCACGCCGACGTACGCGAGGCGGCGCTCTTCTTCGAGCTCCGTCATATCGGTCAAAGCACGGCTGTGCGGAAAGACGCCTTCTTCCAAACCGGTCAGGAAGACATGCGCGAACTCGAGACCTTTGGCGCCGTGTAGCGTCATCAGCGTGACGTACGACGACTCGGGATCGAGCGCATCGAGATCGCTGATCAGCGCGACGTTGGTGAGGAAGCCGGAGAGCGTCGCTTCCGCGTCGCTGCTCTCGTACTCACGCGCAACTCCGACGAGTTCTTGCAGATTCTCGATCCTTGCGCGCGCGTCGTGCGTCTCTTCGGCCTGCAGCTCTCGCACGTAGCCGGAGTCTTCCATCACGGCCACGAGCAGATCCGCCACGCTCAAATCCTCG
>Ga0335072_10008830_pt1 | contig 14577 bp, 18 predicted proteins | sample Lox_Sample_21_FD_206725 | JGI IMG/M metagenome (GOLD analysis project Ga0335072, IMG submission 206725) | Soil microbial communities from Loxahatchee National Wildlife Refuge, Florida, United States - Lox_Sample_2.1 | ecosystem: Environmental > Terrestrial > Soil > Wetlands | place: USA... | reverse complement strand
CCTAGAGTACCAAACATAGCTCTTCCCGCTTAATCGCTTGCGTTGGACTGCCGGACCTTTGCCCGCCGCTTAGTTCGAGAATTGCACTCGCCGCTGCTTGGCCATCTCTTGTTCGATTAGTTGAACTAGTTCGTAACTGTGACGGCTAAGCGCTTCGACAATGTTCTTTTTGGCCGCTACATCCGGCTCCGCCTGCAGTAACACTGACGGATTGAAGTTTACCGTTAGTGCTGCGCGGTAACGATCTGACATTCGCGTTGCTCGCAGGCCAGACCGCAAGGATTCTTTGACGAGCGGAGAGTTCTTGACTCCCGTGCTCCGATGGTTGGCCTCATCGCGTTCACTCTCCACGCCACGACGCATTGTTTTCATACGGCCTTTGGCGGCGTCGCTATCGCTTCTTGATTTTGTTGCCGTCATCAGCCTAGGTGCCTCCGTTTCTCGTAACCTTAGTCTTTGTCCTAGGCCGTCGCGCGCCTTATGCTCGCTTGCTATTCCGTCCGCTCCGCCAATCGAAGCGTCCCCTTTAGAAGCGGTAAGCATGGATGCCCGCTGCCGTCCATCCATTTTAAATCGATTTGAGCTCTGTGAGTTTAGCCTTCGCGGCTTTGATCGCTCGTTCAATAGCGTCGCCGCGGTCTTTTCTTGCTTCCCTGCTTCGATCCGTCTGGCGATCCCCCCTGTGACGATGCGTACCGCTTTCACCTGGCGTTCGAATTGGTTGGTCGCAGACAGATGCCTGACAGCCGAAGATTTGCGCATCTGAATTTTAGTGCTATCGGCGCTTCGTTCAGCCCTCGCTGTCTCACCGGAACGCACATGGAAACCATCTTTTGAGCTTTTTACGGATGCAACCGTTGTACCTGTTCCAGCTTGCAAAGACTCGGGCTTTAATTCTTGAGCGATTTCCCGATTCCTGCGCGTTGGCCGAACTAGATCTCCAACGACTTTACGGTCGTGAATTGAGCGGCGTTTCCCTAGTGATTGCAACAGAGACTCTTCCAAAAGTGCGCTTGAATGCCGACGCGACTCCGCGGCTGTTGCTCGACTTCCCAGGCGAGTCGTCGTACTCGCCAGGGCTGCTAGTTTTCGTAGACGGCGCTCCATGAGTTCGCCTAACCGCCCTTGTTCGTGTGACTCTGCCACCGTACCGCTCCTCAGCCGCTCATTCTTCTTCAACTTCGATAGCGCTCTACGCCGGCTCCGCTGCTCTCTCGTGGCTTCGCTAACGCGACCTTGAGCACGCGGCCCATCACTTCGGCTCCGTCGAGCTCGTTGATCGCTGCTTCGGCATCTTCCGCAGTCATCATGTCCACGAACGCGAACCCGCGAGACAGACCCGTCCATCGGTCTTTCATGACTTCTGCCCGCTCCACGCCTCCAAACCGCGCAAACAGTTCTCGCAGCGAATCGTCATCCAAATCGAAATTCAAGTTGCCTGCATACAGTCGTCTATCACTCATATTCGGCCGCTCTCGGACTCCCCTTTTTTGGTCGGATCCAGCTAATCTAAGTTGCGTTCGCAGTAGGCCTCCAGTTCAGCCACCCAGAACGCTACCTCGTTGAGACTCATCGCTGCGACTTCACTTAAGGACACCCCGAATTCAACTAACGACAGCATGGTGGACGCTGATATGATCTCCCCGCTATGGCGAGTCGCAAGCGGCCCAATTAAAAATTTCCGGTGTGCTCGATTCCCTCCACGATCTCAGCTTCAAGACTCAGCACGTCGCCGAGTTCCATAGCCAGCACATCTTCGTAAACGATCGTCTTTCCATCGACCTGGGCCAGTTCGGCGATCAGCGCGAAGGTGATCGCCGTCGGCTCAGGGTTATGCCCAACCGCCCTGTGAGCACGCATCAGATCTCTGCCAAAACCTTTGCGGACAATCGCCGTGCGGCCGGAAGGCAATTTAATCTCTCTTATCGAATCTTCCATGGTTGCAACCACAGTCTTATCGTTCTGATAGTTAGTTTCAGCCGCCCAGGTTAGAGCGGAATTCCGAGAGTTGATCCACACCGTTCACTACGTAGATATTCGCTAACACGTCATACAGATGGATCTGCGTCCCCGAAATATAAAGTTCCGAATGATAAACGCTAATCACCGAAGTAGTATCTACGTTCTCGTGCTGCCGGAATGTGAAGTTACCCGCCTCTTTGAAGACACCGGTCATGAGATAGACTAGGGGCAGCTCGGCAGTGAGCCCCTGGCTCGTGTATTGCTCAATGTCTCCCATCACTTGAAACGAGTGCGAATTAAAAGGACTGGCCACCACCGACAACGCCTCTTGATACAACGAAGCCCACTTGATCTTCGCTTCGAGCTTATCGACGCCCGCCCAGAATTCTGCCGTTCCAGCCATGCCGAGCGCCTTGTGATCCACCATCCGTTGCCTGGGCTGCGCAACTTCGATCTCTTCCGCGCGTCCGAGCAACCCTACTCCGTCGATATAGATATTGGCGTTTGTGATTCGATTAACTGCTATATTCATAGTTGACACACCTTCCGCTTAGCCCACGGCTTCCGCCGATTGTTGCCTTAGCGCTGCCTCAGGCGTTGGCTGCGGTGCCCGTGACCGCGCTCGTGTTGCCTAGCTGGCTCAGCAGCGTCGAATCGATATAGACATTGAAAGTCAGCCGCTCGGCCGGTGGCGGCGGCATCACATCGATATCGAATACCAGTTGACCCGCAGCGATCTGGCTTGGAGGATTCTCCGCTGGATTGAACGATGCCGTGCCCGCGACCAGCGCCCCGCGCTGAATAAGGCTGCGCAGAAATGCGTTGACGGTCGCGAGAATTGCTGTGATCAGACCATTCGTAATCGGTTGATCCATGAACTGAAGCATCGCCAACTCTACCGATTCTTCGATCACATCCATCGTCCGCCGAATGCTTATAAAGTTGTCGGGGGTGGTGATGGTCGGAAAGCCGGCAGAGCGGTTGCCCCATACTCTGAGGCCGGTGCCGAACGCATTGAACACGGTCATAATTCCGTTGGCGTTCAGATTGTTTGAGTCCGACGACGCATCCAGCAGTGAAGCATAGAGTGTCACGTCCGGACCCAGTATCCCGCTGACCTCCGTATTCGAGGGCGACCACCAATAGCCATTCTGCAAATCCTGGTACGCTATCGCGCCTGCGACCCATTGCGAATATGGTCCCACCGCATTCTGATTCGCCACCTCTTGAACCGGCGTGGTCCCATTCAATGTCACGCCGGTAGGTACCAATCCGGTGTCGTAGAACATCTCTTGCGGATAGCAGAGGATCGCTCGCGTTGAGCTCGTGTCAAACGCATTACCAGCTGCCCCTCGATTCGCTATCGCATTCGCCGGAGTTGTACTCGGTGGCGAGTCGATCAATGCCATACCGCGAATCTGTCCCGCCAATGCCAGCATCGCATCGGCGACGTCCGCATTCTGCGAATAGCCCGGCGCGATCAGCACTTTCGCAAAGAAGCCCATGGTACCGAACGTCGTTAGCAGCCCCTGCAAGCCGGAATAATTGCCGTTAGTTACAGCTCCAACGATGTCGCTATCCTGGACTTTGCCCGGATCCCCGTAACTGAATGAGACTGCCACCGTCGCACCTACCGCAATAGCGCCGCCTGATATCAGCGTGACGATGCCGTTGATCGGATCCATGTCATAATCGTGCCCGGCTAAATACGGCGTTCCCGAATAGTAGCTATAATTAACCAGCACCTCCTCCGTCTCGCCGATAGCACCGCCTGCCAACCGGCTGACCAACCCGGTTACAGCATTGATTGAATAGTCAGTTCCTTGAACATAAGTGGTGCCCGATGGATCGCTCGTGACAACTACTGTTGCGCTTACGACATTGGCATGATTCAACTGGATCGTCGCCGGTGAACCCCCAAACGTATGCACTTCACCGGTCTCGGACGTAGTCGTCGTTGGCAGCACAGCGAGAGTGCCGATCCCCATATGCCCGAGGTTGATTGCTCCGGCCGCGGAGAATGTCCCTGAGAGAATCAGGTAAGTAGCATGCAGCGTGGGGTCGAATACATTTATTACGATCACTTGGCCCGCGCCTTGCTGGAGGATCGCGTTCAGCGCGTACGGGATTGTGTAGCCTTGGACCATTGCACCAAAGTTCGTTGCGTCGAGCGCTGAACCGACCAGCGTCGGCACGTTCGTGGCTGGTGCCGATGCGGGTGTCTGGACATTCCATACCGGCGCCGTACCGACCAACCCGATCACTGACGATTTGACTACCGTTATGGGCGCGGGGCCGGTAGTGGTTTCGATTACTTCGACGCCGTGAAGAAATGACGCGGGCATTCAGTTTCACCTCTGTTAAGGTTTTCTACGCGAACCGAAAAATAGTCGGAGCCGACCGTTACTGAGACATGCAGGCGGTGGTGACACCAACGAGTGGCGTGCCCACCTGCGGTTCAGCTTTCGCTCGATGTTGGGTTACTGTTTTCCGCTGGGGTCGCGACCACGATGTCACCGTAGCTATAGCTGATATGCACCGTGGCCCCCAACTGGATTGCTCCAGTGGGGTCAAGGTAAATCACACCCGATACGGCGTTCACACTGTAGTCAGCATCCGCACTGTACGCCGTTCCGGTCGAAGGGTTCAGAACCTGAATTGCCGTAATATTCCCATTCGGCAGCGTAATTTCACCGTTGACGTCGAATGAATACGGCGCAGCTGCCACGGTGACAGTGGTGATTCCCCCTTTCTCTTGCGCAACGCCCAGCACAAAGAGTGGATAGTTATCTACGCTGGAAGGCTCTACGGCCAGCGTCTTGAGCGCAAAGGAAATCTCATAGATCCACACGCCGCCTTGCTTGTCCCGCTCCAGAAACTTTTCTCGCACTGGATAGATCTTGCTAAAGCCGGGAAGTCTGAAACCGGTTAACGCTCGGCGCACACTTTCGATCAGTGCGTACCCACCTGGACTCGTCCCGCCGGGCTCACCGCCGTAGCTCCACCCAACATCACGTACTAGTAGCGATACTGCGAACTTGAGTGAGCGTTCCTGAACGATTGCAGCTGTATCATGCAGCGGCCCATAGTCCGCACCTTGATACCGCACCAGTGCCGCGCCGATTCGATGCGTCAAGCGGTACGCTTGTGGCACATCTGGAAAATGGGCGACTTCGACCGTAGTTATTTGCGACGTCAGTTGTGCCACAATCGCTAGTTCAATCGTCCCAATGTCGATCGGCAGCGGCGGTGCGAACGAGCTTCCAGCCCAGGGACCGTCAAGTACTATTGCCGCCATTCGCTAGTCTCCTGCGACTAATAGCTTTGCAACGTGCGCCGGCTGAAAATACGCACCGGCGCCCCGCCGCAGCTCTTGTCGGTCTGAATCACGTCTAATCCTTCGGCGGGCTCCAGGTTATCGGCAGTTAGTCCCAGAGTTACTTCGCCGCTCGCGACCCGCATCAGTAGTTGCACTGCGTCATCGTAGCGTTGACGCGCGTCTGCTATGTCATGGATTGGACGCAAAGCTTGCAGCCGGTACATTGCAACGTCACAGGCAAGTCGATTCAGCACCGTCGGCGGATCAGTCAATGGCAATGCGAACCGCCCATCAAGATATCCATCTATCTCTGCTGAGGCGTCCGCCAGAGCTTGATCGATGACTGCGGTGTTGATCGTCGTCTGTGTCGGGTCTTCGTTCGTCAATTGCACGAGGTCTCGATTCGGATACCTGGCTATCATGTCGTCAGAGCTGGCGTATACCACTGGCTATCTCTCTCACCCGTCGCGAGCGGCCGATTCTTTGGATGGCTCGAATCGGATCTCTATCCATCCGTATCGTGCTATCGCCGGTCCAGCCTATGATAGATATTCACTGACGATCAGATTCGCGCTGTTTTTCCAGATATTGCTCGCGGGCACGCTCGCACTCGCAAACGCGCCAACCATAAATTCGGAATGGAGCAATTGACGCGCGGCCTCTTCAAGCGACGGCGGAACGATCAGGTAGGTGTCCTCCGCACTCGTGAGCGCGCCGAACGGTAAGCCCGCGTCGGTTTTGAAAGAGCGCATCGCCGACCGCGCTGCACCATAGTTCACGGGATTACTCAAGTCCATATTGCTCGCGTATGCCAGTTGCCACAGCCCCACTCCGGTATTCGCGCGCCCGTCCACGCCAAATCGGTACTCTCGGCGGTTGAATACCGCTTCATCGTTCAACGTATCCATCCGCGTCACTGCGTATTCGCGGCGTAATTGGAAAATGAATGGGCGAATTGCGCGCGATGCATCGACCAGATACCAGAAAGGTCCGCTCCCGGACGTGTTGATATTCGACGCCACGCTGTCGCGCACGTCGCCCGGCGCGCTCAGCGGTCCCACCGGATGGGTGGCCGAGAAAAACGGCTGTCCGTCAAAAGCCACTACGCTCGGCGGGTTACTGACCGAGTTATTGAGCATGGTGAACAACAATGAGTCCGGATGTACTTTCGTGTCCCATCCCAGTTGCTCGATCACCGGCTCGTATACGCCGTAGGTATCGTCCTCGATATCATTCCGGCTGATACTGATCGTATCTTCAAAGTCTTTGTTGACGATGGTGTAGGTGTGGGTTTCCAATGCCTGGATGACACGATCGCCCAGCCATTCGCGGAACTTCGTCGTCCGGCCGAGCCATGGGTAGGTGGTTTGCCTCGAGGTCGAACGTACCACCGTCGCAATCTTTTCATAATACGACGGCGGCTTCTCGAACCCGCGCTGAAATATAATGTCAAATCCGGTAAACAGGGCAGTGAGATTTCCTGCGGTTATTTCCATTACTTCTTACTCCGCGCTGAGCGCACTTGAACTGTCGGGACGATATGTTTTCCGAAAACCATAGCTGCAAGCGGATTGCGCTCAGATAGCCGCTACTCCCTGGTGCCAGAAGTCAATCCAAACCTGGCCGGTCGGGTCGATTCTTACTATCCGGCCGGCGGCGCTTCGAGTCGGTGGTCCCCAGTTGTAATCGACATATACCGTTGCCCCTGCCGCGATGCCGCCGCCATTGATCAGCATCACCAGTCCAGTTTGAAAATTAACCGCATAGTCAGTGCCTTCAGTGTAGACAGTCCCACCCGCGGCGGTGCTGTGCACTTTTACGCTGCTCACGTTCTCATGACCCAAGCTGATGATCTGTGCTGACGCTGCGGCCGGGAAAGCCGTGATCTGAGCGGTCACCGCTGTCGCCCCGCTCCCGTCAAACAACGAAACAGAGCTGTCGTCCACCGCGAACGCGGTCAGTCCGACTTGCGGTGCTCCGATGGAGGCGTCGTTGACTCCATACATAAACGCGCCGCGCCGAACCACGATCGCGATTGCGCCGGCGGCACCTGGATTATTGACTGCGTCCTGGCCGGGGAATCCGTTGCTGACCATGTCGGCGCGACCGATCACTTTCAGACCGGGTGTGCTCGAGGCAGGCACGGCATTACCGTTCCCATTCAACGCGACGATACTGCCCAGGTAGATAGTAGTGTTCGCCTCGACTGGGTAGACTTGGATCCGGCCGCCGTCTCCGAGTTCAGGTGTGTTCCGCGAATTAGTTAATGCTGCCATGCTGTCACCGTCTGTCTACTGGTTAGCTAGTGAGCTGCGTCCGAACAGCTGCTTTCCGCTTAACTGAATTCAAGAAAATCTTTGCTACCCGACTTTCGGGCGGCGTACTCTCGCGGCTTGATTCCAAGACGCGCACAGATCGCTCCTTCGACTGAGGTCAAACCCGCCACAGCGTGGTCGTGTACGGCTACTTCATCCGGCCATTGGCCGGATTGGACGCCGCGCAGGCCAGTGCTTCCCGCGCGTCCCGCTGATGCGATAGTGAGTAATGGCGACTGATTGGCGATGAACCGTGCGAATCCGCTCGGATCGGCCTGGCAGTAGCTAGTCGCCCATTCCCGCTGCGAAGGGCTGAGACGGCCGTCTCTCATCGCGTTGTCAACTGCTTTTTCAGCTTGCTCGCGGCTGCGTGCCGCCTGTAAGCGGTTCAACTCTGTCAGTACTTCCTCAAATTTTGACAAAGAAACATATCTCGCTGCATCAGCGGACACTGACGTGCCATCGGCTTCCTCAAGCTTCGTTTGACCCGTGCCCCTGTCCGGCACAAGTTTGTACGCTTCGTTCTCTCTAATAATCTCGGCGATCGCCGCGAGCAGCTCTTCCGCCGTATTCTGATCCGTCAGGCCGAGAAGTTTGCGCACCTCACCGGTGAATGCATTCATAAACCTGGTGTCCTCTTGACTAGTGCGCCGGGCGCGTCTTTCCACATCAGCTTGACGGCTGCTGTTCTGTGCCGAAATTGCCATTAGAAAAAGATTCGGATTGTTAGTCAGTGCAGCACGTAATAATCTTACTATGTCGCCATTTTCAGCGTATTCAAAAACCGGCGAGATGTAACGGTACTCTCGCATCGCGACCGCTTCGGCACCGTGCGCGGTCCACTCGACTTTTCCCCACAACGACCCGTCGCGTTCGTCGAAGGCGCATATCCATCCCGCCGCTGGCGCCGGCCGCCCCTCTGGTGCTCCGAAATCAGTCGCATGGTCGTAATCTATCGGCAGGCCTGCGTCCATTTGCAGCGATCGAGTCGCCGCGATTACTCTGGCCGCATCACTCAGCCGAAACGGGCCTCGGCCGTCCCGCCCCTTGAACTCGCCCGCGGGAATTAGTTCGATCCACTCGGGCGGCGTCGCGGAGCCAACGAGCTTTGTCCCTGCGACCGCTAGCTCACCTTCATGGTTCTTGTTTATCGCGCCGTCCATCGCGCCGATCATCTCAGTCATCAAGCCTCCGGCCAAGGGTGAAATTCGATATTTTTGATTTTCGAGTGTGTCGCTATTGGCGCTGATGAGACTTATAAATGGCGGCTACTTAAGTTCGCGAGGCCGCTTGCGCCGGCGAAAGTACTGCTTCGCCTTCCGGAGCTTCAGGCAGCCCCAACCGATCGAGTACAATTTTCTGTCCGACTCGCAATCCGCGATCAGTCAGCTCAGCGACCATATCGGCAAACAGCTTCGTGTCTTGCGTATCTGGAAGTGCAAGCTGCAACCGCGGATAGCGACGCTGCGGTCCGGCGTTAAGATCTACTAGTGGCTTTATCAGATCGCGGCCCAAGGTCTCCTCTAGCCTCCGCGCATCCGCACTCAGGATATCTCTTCGCACCGCTTCGTGAACTTGCGCAGCCGCGCGCGATCCCGCCCCCCTTGGCAATTCAGTTGTTAGCGTCTGCCCGAGCACCGCTTTGCTTATCTGGTTGTCTGCGTATTGGCAGAATCGCTCATACAAGTCTGTACTCGCGCTTGTACGCGCCTGCGTAAACTCAATAACCATTGACTCGGGAATAATCGCGGCCGCATCTGCGCCGATATTCGCAACAGCCCGCAGGAGGGTTTGGCGATCAGTCTCGGTTGCCCCTGCTTGATATTTGCCGACTCGCAGCGGCTGCCCGAACACCTCAGCGAACGTTACCCAGTCCTTCAGCACATAATTCTTGAACAAGTAGGCCCAGCCAACCGCTCTCGCCAGTCCACCACGGATCGGCAATCCTGACTTGGCTTGCGCAAAGTGCGTAATGAACTTGAATGGGAGTAGAGGTGCGGTCAGCGGCTGCAAACCATTCCACAACGCGCTGCCGCTGCTTATTTCTGACCTCGGCGTCAGCCGCCGCTCGACGTGCGAGTAGCCACCCGCCGGAGTCAACGGTATCTCCGGCCCTTCGTTATCCATGCCTCTCACTAGTAACTGTTCGCCGCTTATCCAATCGAACAGAAACCAGCGTGGGTCACGCCAGATCAACCGCACCGGCGCCCATTCACGACCCGACGTGTCCCAGACTATCTCAGTCGCCGAAAAGCCTTTACCCAGTGCGTCTTGAATATCGAAAATGGCATTCGCCAGGTTCAATGGCCCGTTGACTACCAGATCGTTCACCATATCTGCGATCCGTAGATCTTCAGGCTCGCTTGAAGCTGGCCTCACTACTAGATCCAGTTGAGCAGCCGATTCTTTGCGTGTTCCCAGCACGGCAAGATAATGGAGGTCCTTTTCCTCCATCTCCTCCGCGAGCTCGAGATATAAGAATGGATCTCCAAACTCGGATTGCCTGAGGATTGCCGTCAAACGCTCTGGAGTGAGCCCAGCTGACGGATGCATAACTGCGTAGATATTTCGCACACCCGCCATCGTAGGTGCGGCCTGCTCTTCCTGCAGCCGGCTTGTATCTACTTCTCGCCCGTACGCGTCAAAAAGCGTCATGGTTCACTCCGGCTGAGGCCAAAAGACCGTTCAAGAATTGATCACTAGGCTTCTTCGCGATAGCGTTTTTAGACTAAAAAACCCAGACGCAGGCAGCGCCGAACAACCTCACCAGGCTCCTGCAATCGAGCCCATTCTACCCCGGCCACGTCGGATCCCTTGGTTATCGTCTTCAACCGCCGGCTGATATAAGGACCGGTATGCGCCGTCGCGATTCTGCGTCACCGCTGTGTAGCTTATTTCTGGCGCGCTGATCTGGCTCGCAAAGAATGCGAGCGCTCCTGCGATCGCCGAGTCGCCATGACGCTGCCCACTTCCGCTGCGCACACTCCGTTCCGGAACATGAACCACGCCGTCATCCATAACGAGGCTTCGATGGTCCGCGAGAACTTCCGCATCTTGAGGAATAACTATCTTGCCGTCTTCAAACGCAGCCTTATAACGCGGCATGTTTTCGCGATACCATTCGTTCGAGAGCATCACCTGCTGAATTCGTGATCCGTAGCGCTGCATCGCCCTTTCAGCCAAATATTGCCCGTTCCCGCGCGCATCTAGCGCACCGGCTACGAGTCTGGGTAGCCGATCGCCGATATAAAATAGGATCTGTTCCTGCTGCTGGAATGGGATATTGCGGAGCTCGACTATAAACGGTGTCCGCCGCTGCAAGTCTCGCCGAATTTGTAGAGGCCAGATAACGCTCAAATCTCCCGAGCGGCCAAAATCCTCCCCAAACGCTGACTGCGCATTCGGGTCTAGTTCTGTCATCAACGGCGCCAGGCGCTCGTCACAGAAATCACCGGCTGCCCGCGTCCTCTCCCGTTCTACATAGCTCGCAAAACCATCCGGCATTTCCCATCTCACCACAGGAATATCCGGCGCCATTCGCGCTTCGATCAGCACTGACGAGAGGAACGCACCACCTCCCGCCCGCGGGATACATAAAAGCTCCTCCGCGGAATCATCGCCGTATTCGTCGAATAGCTTTTCTCTCCATTTCAACTGAGAGGCGTTGCTCCATTTCCGGCCAAGCTTGGTGCAAATCCGATGGTACAAGCCATCCGCGATCGCATCATCCAGAGTTATACGATGCAATGAATAAGGCTTCCGCCCCGCCCTGATCTCATTGATTAGTTCATTGAAGGCATTGTTTGCCCCATTATGCGTTGAGATTATCCGTACCGCGCCGCCCCACATCGTGAAGGCGAGCGCCGCCTTGAGCAAGCTCGGCAGGTCATCATGAAAAGCCGCTTCATCGATAACAGCCCGCCCCTGTTTACCGCGCAGGTTAGAGGGCCGCGACGACAGCGCTACGATTTTGTGGCCCGATTCGAAGCGAATTCGGTATGACTGTATATTGCGCCGCTCGTCGTCCACCGCGATCTCTTCAATCGCTTCCGCCGCCTTGTTCAATTGCCGCGCCCACGCCGATGCCGTTTCGATAAACTCCAGCGCCATATCCCGGTTGTAGCCGAGATACCAGGTATTCATCCCTTTCTGGGCCGCGGCCTTCAGCGCGCTATCCGCCGCTTCCGCCCACGTTATCCCGACTCGCCGGGACTTCTCGGCAACCTTTACCTGGGCTTCGTCAGCCAGCCACTTAATTTGGTACGGCAACAGTACATTCGACGTCCGTTTCTCGGTTGCACTCTGCTTCACACTGATACTCACTTCACCTGCAAGGCTTCGACGGCTTGTAAATCCTCAGTCTTTCCTTCTGACTATTCAGTTATCTCTAGAAGAATTCTCCGAATGCGTGCCTCGGCTTCCGCAGATAGTCCGCCGCCCATGCTCGCCGCCTGCTGGACTTCGGCCACCACCTCGCGCTCTGCCGCTCCAACTCTCTCCGCGATCTTTGCCTTTAACTCACTAGCCCATTTCTGTTGCATCACAGTCGCTCGCGTCATTTGCGCAACGCTGTCCGCAATCTTCGCGATATCCTGCTGCGTCAATCCTTCGGTCTTCAGATCAACTAGCATCTCGAATAAATGCTGTTGGACCAGCCGCAACAAGGCGGCACTCAGATTATTGTCATCATCCGGCGACGCTTCGATCACCGCGGTCGCCTGCTCCGTGACCAACCTTACTAGATCAAGCTTCCGCTCGAGCCCGCGCCCATAATTAGCTCGGCGCCTTGCAACGATCTTGCATCCTTGAGTACTCAGCCATTTGGCCAGTGCCTCATAGTTTGGCAGGCGCCCGTCCATCAGATTACGATCAAGCTCTGTCCTAAGCTCCGCGTTTGGCACTGCCCGTCGCGCATTAGTGATCCGCGGCACCCGGCTGTCCTTCTCTCGCGCACTCACCAGTACTTGCGCGGACGGGCTATTCCCGGCGGCGCCTCCACCGTGTATTCAACTACGTCAACACCTTGAGCAGTCAGCTTCGCAAACCATGTCCCGCTCTCTTCACCTTCGATTTGACCAAGCCCGAGATTGCGCAGATAGTCCAGTTCACGCCTCACCGCCGTAATCGACAATGGCAGCCGTACGTCGTGGAGTACTCGCCAAACTATGTTTTCTGACACTGCTATTGGCCGCCCGGCGTCCAGCACTCGCAGGATTCGCCAGCGCGCTTCTTCACGCTGCTTCTGCTCGATATCAAGCCCGCCGCTCATGCTAGTGTTTCTTCCCCTGGATTCCCGCGGCCCTGCTGATAAATCAGCTCGCGCAACTCAGATAGCTCAGCGCGCGATTCGGCGCGCATCGCGTCAAGTTTCGCCTCAAGTGTATTGCTGAACCTTATCCAATCCTCTCGCCTGACATATTCGACCGGCAGTTGTGCCCGAAGTTGCAGCAGCTCACGTTCCAGTGAATGTGAAAACTCAGTTCCTTCTCGTTTCAAGGTATTCAGGCTGATCCGCAATTCTTCATCTGTCCTGACTAATAGCCATCGAATTGCTGCCAGATTCAGTCCTACTAGAGTTACGAAAGTCAGAGCGAAGGTCGCTAACGCGTCCCAACTCACCGCCGACCTTGCGACTGCTGAATCGCGGTCCGCTCGCTCCCTATCCTGTTTCGAGCTTTTTCCCTAGTTGGCGAATCCGCCGCTGCGACTTCGAACTTGCTTTTAGGCACGTCAACTCCCGCAGCCAAGGCCAACACCCGGCTGTCTTATCGGATTTCCAGCGCCCGCTAACTTAAGTTTCCACCCGCCACCTCGGACGGCGCAGATGGTTCTGCTGTTTCTTTGATCTTCACTGCACCCGACATCGCCAGCAGGACGGTCGCCAAGCCGCCGCCATAGGCCGCCGCATCGGTCGCCGAAAAATGGCCGATACTAAACACGGACGCCCCCCAGAACACTATATACGCAGCGGCCCCCGTTACACCGACCAGTCGTGCGGCATCAGTTGTCAGATTGTCTTTGCCCGTAAGCGCATATTGCAGCCACTTCATTGATACGATTGTAGATCTGCCGTCACTCATTGCTTATCTACTTGAATAGTCGCTGCTCACAGCATTCCTGATTAGACTTCGAGCCGTTACCACACTGCACTGAGTCCGATTGGCGGGGCTGACGCGCAGCCGGTTGCCAGGATAAGGATTAGCGGGAGGACGCACTTTCCCATTGTCCTGGTCCCGATCTCTGCGCGTTACCCCTTCGTCAAAGTTCTTTGCCAAATTGGTGCGAGCCGAATCAATAAACTGTGATCGCTTAAACGTTCCCGGGCGCCGAGGAATTTAGACCGGAGTGTATTGCCGCATGTGTCTCGACTGCGGCCGCGACCGTTGCAGCGCCATGGTCATCGATTGCCGCAGCATGTTTCTCGATCGCCTCGGCAAGCTTTTCGATTGCGCCCGAATACTTTCCGACCTCCGCCGCATGAGCCATGCAGTCTGCAGTCTGCTCGGCGCTGTTAAGCATGCCCTCGATCGACGACAGCCGCGTCTCTATCGTCTTCAGTACCAGCTTTCCATCTGCGGCTAGTTTCTGCCCAAAGACCGTCCCGAGGATCAGTCCACCCGTTCCTGCAATCGCAAAGCCCGCGAGGTTCACATAGTCCATGATTCTAACCCCCGATTTCGCTCTTCGGCCGCCCGGTTGCCTGTCTCTGGTTTCGCCGTCTGCGCGAATCTCGATAGCGTCTTGCTCTCGACTCCCGCAACGCTGCGACCTTATACGCCCCCTGTTCTGCCAGTAAGGGTGAAATTCAAAACCGTGTCGCGTCGGGTCTTTGATTTTTCATCGCGTGAGACCACTCTCGCGCACATCACTCGTAGCCGGCTTGATCGCCTCTGCCCTCGCAGTCGGCACACTTCCTCCGCGCTGCCGCTGCATTTTATAGCGTTGAGGTGATTATTGTTATTTTGTTCACTTCTTTTGCTT
>Ga0335072_10008829_pt1 | contig 14578 bp, 9 predicted proteins | sample Lox_Sample_21_FD_206725 | JGI IMG/M metagenome (GOLD analysis project Ga0335072, IMG submission 206725) | Soil microbial communities from Loxahatchee National Wildlife Refuge, Florida, United States - Lox_Sample_2.1 | ecosystem: Environmental > Terrestrial > Soil > Wetlands | place: USA: Florida... | reverse complement strand
ACCCGCCCGGCCAGGAGGGGCCGGCCCGGCACGAGGGCCGGCCGCCGCCGGGCGGGTACCGCGACGGGGGCACGGGGGCGCGCACCGTCGCGGTGCGCGCCCCCGTCGCGCACGCGCCCGGTGCCGGGCGGCAGCCCGGGACGGGCTCGCCCGGCTGCGCGCGGCGCGTTACTCTCGTTGGAGGATCTGTCATAGGCCGCTCTCTCGCGCCTCCCGGTTTTCCGTCTCACTACAGAAATCGGGTTTTCGGGGCCTTTTTTCGCAGGCGCTCCCGAAAAAGGTGCTGGTGAGGCAAAAAAGCGCGGCTGTTGCGGGAGGTTCGTTTCCTTCCGGTGGTCCTTCATGTACCTCGCGCGGGCCGGCGGTGTACCTGGCGGGAAACGACGCCGGTCAGCGCCCTGATATACCCGGGCGGGAGCGGCCTGCGGCCGGCGCGGCGGGAAGGGGTAAACGCCCGGCCGCGACCCCCGGTCGGCCGCGCAGGCGCAACGCGAAGACGGCGCGGCCAGGGCGGCATCGGCTGCCGTCTCGGCCGCGCCGTCCGCGCGGGCCGCGCGTTACGCGGCGCTGGCCGCCGTCTCCGCGCTGGCGGCGGGGGCGTCGGCCGCGTCCGGGGCGGGGGCGGACTCCGGGGCGGGGGCGGCGGCGAGCCGGTAGGTGCGCGGCTTGTCGGTGACCATCTGCGCGATCCCGAGGCCGGTCAGCTTGTCCAGGGCGTTGGCGACCGCCCCGGCCGAACGGGTCAGCGCCTTGCCGATCTGGTGCGGGGTGAAGGCGGCGCCGGGGAACTTGCGCAGGTGCTCCTCGACCAGGTCGCGCAGTGCGCCGGGCCGGGTCGCGGGGGCGCGCCGGCCCGATGCGGCGGCCTTGACCGCCCGCCGCCCCTGGGCGGCCAGGTCACGGGCGGCCTCCAGGGCGGCCAGGGCGACGTCCAGGTTCCCGGCCGCGAGGGCCTTGCCGGCCTCCTCGGCGGCCTGGGCGATGGCCGCGATGCTCCCGGCCGCCTCGGCGGTGACCGCCGGGTCCGGCTCGGCGGCGGTTTCGGCCTGCCGGCCCTCGACGGTGCCGTCAGGCGTGACCGGGGCGGGCTGGCCGACGTCCGCCGGCCCGGAGGCGGGCTGCCCGTCGCCGGGGGTGCCAGCGACGGGGGCCTCGGCGGGCAGGGCCTCATCGGCCGGGGCCTGCGGGGCGGCGGCGGCCGTCCAGATGTCGGCGATGCCGGGCCGGCTGCCCTTGATGCGGGTGGCGGTGCCGGCCTTCTCGTGCGCGAGCAGGGCCTGCCGGGCGACCGCCGTGCTGATCCCCGCGCGGGCGGCGATCACCGCGACGGCCGCCCCGGCGGGGTCGGCCGACAGCGCGGCCAGGACGGCCGCTGCCGGGCTGTCGCCCGCCGCCGGGGCAACGGGGCCGGGGGCCGGGGTCGTCGCGGTGTCGGCGGCGCTGCGGGCCGCGTGCGGGGCGGGGGCGGGGGTCTGGGTGGGTGCCATGATGGTGACTCCGTTTCTATTCTCCGGCGCTATTCCGGTTTCCGTTTTGACTGCGCCGGTGTTTTCTGGACGACAATTGCTCTGGTCCGGATGTGAAGTCAAGCGGCTCCGCGACAATTCCAGATGCCGTTTACCGCCCGGCCCGGCGGGCACGGAAATAGACCACTTACCTGTCCTCACCTGGCATGACAACTCGCGCCAGCGGCCTGGCAGAAAGCTTCCCAGTTGGCAGCCGGACCGTATTCCGATTTTCACGAACGAGTGCCGCGACTTTTCCAGCGCTCAGCGCCTTTTCTTTCCGGGCGTTTATCCCGGTGCCGTGATCTGGTGCCGGCGTGCCCTTTCCCGGGCGGGTGGCTCTCGTGCCGGGAGGCGGGCCGGGCCGCCTCCCGGGGCTGTCGGTCAGGCGGTGCGGGCGCTGGCAGCGACCGCGCGGGCGACCGCCGCGCTGGTGGCGGCGGGGTCATCGAGGATGACCACCCGCGCGCCGGTCATCGTGTTCGCGGTGTCGCTGGGCGCGATCCAGATGACCAGGCAGCCGGAGGCGGCGAGGCGGGTGATGAGCTTCTGGCCGTCGGCGTGCTGGGTGCCCTTGTACCGGCCGTCGGACACGATCACCAGGATGCGCGTGCTGCCCGGGGCCGCGAGGCCGAGCGCGCCGTCGAGGGCGTTCACGGCGCGGGTGAAGTCCTCGTACCTGTCCGTGGCGGTGAACTCGGCGACCTTGGCGGGGACGGCCCCGGGGTAGGTGACGGGGCGGACGTTACGGCCGTAGGTGACGGTCGCGGTGCGGGCGGCGGGCAGGCTCGCGGTCGCGCGGGCCAAGATCCAGGCGGTCGAGGCGACCGGCCCGGTGAAGCCGCTCATCGAGCCGGACACGTCGCAGGCGACCCCCACGGCCAGCGGCGGGGCGGGCACCCGGCGGCGCTCGACCCGGGTGAACGGCCTCGCGGTGGGCACGGCCCCGGCGGCGCGCTGGGCGTCGGCCGTCACGGCGTGCCGCATGCGCAGCCGGCCGGGCGGGGTCGCCGAGCTGACCTTGGTCTCGGCGCGGCCCCCGGCGCTGGCCTCGCGCAGCGCGCGGCCCAGCCGGCGGGCGGCGGCCTGCTCCTCGGCGGTGGGCTCGCGGGTGAGGCCGGTGGTGCCGCCGGAGCCGTCGCCGGGGTCGCGGGCGAAGACCCGGGCTGAGGCGTCGCCCGCCTCGCGGCGGGCCTTCTTCTCGGCGTCGCGGGCCTCGGCCGCCCCGGGCGGGAACGGGGGCGGCGGCGCGAACTCGGCCCTGGCGGCGTCCTCGACCCGGGCGGTCGCCTCGCCGACCGCCGAGGCGACCGGCGACGGCGTGCCCTGGCCGGGCTGGGACGGGCCGGCCTTCGGTGCCGGCTGGTCCGGGGCGACGCCGAGGATGCGGCACCAGCGCCGGCCGAGCCGCACCATGCCCCGCGCGTCGTCGTCGCGGGTGCGGTGGGCCTCGCGCCACACCTGGCGGAGCTGCCCCAGCTTCTCCTCCCCGATCACGGCGGCGACCGCCCTGGCGACCGGCTCGGCCTCGGCCGCCTCGAGGATGCCGGCGTCTTCCCGGGCCAGTATCAGCGCGGCGGCCGACCCGGCCTCGGCCGCGCTCGCGGGCGGGGCAGCGGCGGCCTTGAAGTCGCCGATCACGATCTGGCAGGCGCAGGCCCGCAGCCAGGCCCGGTCACCAGGCCGGCGGGCGACCTGGCGGGCCTCGATGCGGGATTCCTCCAGCGCCGTGGCGGCGGCCGACCAGGCGGCATCGGTGCCCTTCGGGGCGCGCCAGCGGGAGTGGGCCGCGTGCGCGCACTCGTGGACCGTCGCGCCCCACAAGGCCGGGTAGCGCTCGCGGTCGGCCGGGCTGGCCGGATCGGCGGTCGCCGGGTCGACGGGCAGGTGGTCGGCGTTGACCTCGATCTCGGCGCTGGCGGGGATGAAGCAGGCCGGGGCACCCCGGCCCGCGCCGGGAGCGACCGTGACGGTCAGGTCGGCGCGGCTGGCGACCGGGGCGACCTGCGCGGTCATCTTCGCGGAGAAGGCCAGCCACGCGGCCGAGGGGCGGGGGCGGGCGGCGGGGGCGGGGGCGGGCGGGGTCGCGCTCATCTTCGGCGCTCCTTTCCAGGCAGGCGAGGGGGTCAGATCTGGCGGCCGAGCTTGAGGGGGGTGACCGTCTTGCCGAAGGTCTTCGCGAGGGTTTCCGCGACCACGTCGCGGTCCTCGGCCGGGGCGACCCCGGCGAGGTTGGCCAGGGCGGTGTCCAGCCCGAAGATTTTCGTGATCTTGGCGAAGGCGAGCAGCTCGCGGAGCTGGGGTGCCCAGCCGGTCTCGCCGCTGGCCTGCCGGGTGGCCAGGTTGCGGGCGGCGGTGATCGCGCGGGAGTCGATGCCCAGCGACCGGGCCAGCTCGTAATCGGTCGCGACCTCGAACTGGAAGGTGAAGCGGCTGGACAGGGCCTCGGTCAGGACCGCCCCGTGCACGCCCGGGTTGTGCCCGGCTACCACGTAGAAGCCGTCGGCGGCGGTGATGGTCTCGCCCTTGTGCGCCTTGACGACCACCTCGCGGCGGCCGTCCATCGCCGGGTAGCAGACCGCGAGGACCGCCGGCGAGATGAGGGTGGCATCGTCGATGAACAGCACCCGGCCCTCCCGCATCGCCCTGATCAGCGGCCCGTAGATGAACTCGTACGTGCCGTCAGGGCGCTGGGTGTACTCGCCGACAAAGTCCCCCACCGTGGTGTCACCGTCGCCGGCCACCGTGATCAGGTCGGGGAAGGCCGCCTCGACCAGGCTCGTCTTGCCCGTGCCGGGCGGGCCTGACAGCAGGGAGGGGACGCCCTCGGCGCGCAGCGTGCGCAGCGCCTCGACATCGGCCATCCCGGCCAGAACGCGGGGCCGGTAGACCTGCCCGCCTGGGCGGGTGACCGGGCCGGGCGCGGCCTTCGGGGCGGGAGCCTTCGGCGCGGCCGACGGAACGGGCGGGGCGGGCGAGGTGGCCGGCTTCGGGGCGGCGGGCGCGGCGGGAGCAGGGGCGGGGGCGGCCTTGGGCGGCGAGGGGGCCTTGGGGGTGATGGCGGCGGCGGCTGCGGCGGTCGCGGAGTTGGCCTCGTAGCGCAGCGGCTTGCCCGTAATGCGGGCGGCCTCGGCCCGGTCGGCGAGGGTGGTCAGCGCGTTGCCGACCGCGCCGGCCGACCGGCCGAGGTCCTTGGCGATCTCGCCGACCGTGTGCGGGCCTGGGCGGGCGGCCAGCCACTCGGCAACCTGGCGGCGAAGCTGGCCGTTGCCGAGCCGGCCCTTGGCCGGGGCGGGAATAGCGGGGGCGGTCATCGGGAATACCTCCGGGAAATGCGAGGGCGGGAAATTGCGGGCGGGCGCGCGCTTCGCCATGACCCAGGTTATTAATTACCGGGAATTTCCCCCCGGAATTTCTGGGTACGCCACGACGCTATCTCGCCTTTTCCGAGGCAGTCAACGCCTCTCCGCCTCGAAATCGCCGAATTCCTCGCCGATTTCCGCGCTATTCGTCACTCACCGCGCCTGAATTGATTACCGTCCGGCCTCACGCCTTTCCCGCCGCGCCGGCCGCCTTTCCGCGCCTGCTCTCACCGCCCGCCGGCCTCCTCGCGCGCCTGCCCTCACCTGGCCGCACGCCCTCACGGGCGGACAGGCGAGGGCAGGCGGGGGCCGGGGGGCACGGACCAGAGGAGGCGGGAACCTGACAGTGAGCGGATACATTGCCACGGACAACGGAGAGGGAATTAACGTACGTCACGCATGTCCGGCCCGCCATCCACTATTGTTTTACGAGCTGTGCGCGTATATAAGTCTGGGAGTTCACCGGAAGGTTTATTCCCGCCGTGTCCTGCGCGTCCGCCGCTGAAAGGGGGCTCCGCTGTCGGCAGGCCCCCGTATTAGCCGGCAGATTAGCTGGCGACATGGAAGGGCGACAGGTTCGCGAATCGGGGTAAACGGTCTGCCATTTCCGCTGACCGTTCTCCGCCCCGGGGAACCCGGCCGGAGGCCCTCCGCGTGGGCAGCGGGCAGTCCCGCGCCGGCCGAGGGCTGCGGGTCGGCCCGTGGGCGGCGAGCCCGTCCCCGGTAGGCTCCCACGCCTTCGCGGTGCCTGTCGAGCCGCGCCGCCCGGCCGCCGGGCAGTACTCCCGCGCGAGCGCACCGTGCTCGCAGCTGACCCGGCTCTCCGCGGACCAGGGGCGCCGGCCGGTGCGGGGAGGCAGCCAGGGTCAGGCCGCGCGGGAGGTTCCCGGCGGCTGGCCCTCACCTGCGCGGAGCTGGCGCAGCAGCTCGGAGGCGGCCTGGTTGGACACGCCGAGGCGAGCACGGAGCTGGTCGCGGGTGATCGGCTGGCCGTGCTGGTCCTGGTGCTCGGCGGCGGCCCGGCGGGCGAGCGCGAGCACCGCCTGGTCCTCCTCGTCCCGGGCCTCGTCCACGGCATCTGACACCGGGGACGGCCGTCCCGGCGCGGACGCCTCGCCGTCCCGCGCGGCGACGGGCCGGGGACGGCGGGCGGCGCGGCGCTCGATCATCGAGACCGCCACCAGGAACGCGGCCGGCGGGACGGCAGCCACGATCCGGCCCCAGGCCGTCGGCTGCGCCTGGGCCAGGTTGGCCGCCAGGCTCAGCAGTATCCCGCCCGCGAGCACCGCAGTCGGCCACGACAACCGCCTGACGGGGACGCCGGCCTGCTTGTCGCGCTGGCGTTCGCGGGCGGCCATCACGCAGGTTAGGTCCGACGCAGACCGCCACCGCCCAGGACATCGGGCCGCCCTGGCCGTGCTGGGCGGCGGTGTCGCGGATGTGGGTGAACGAGCCCGCCCCGGCGATCACCGCGAGCACGGTGACCGGCAGCGCGTCGGCGACCGCCAGCAGGCGGCGGCCCGCGCTCACCAGCCGTCCCGCCGTCCTGGCCGTCCCGGACGGCCCGGCGGCCCGTCCCCGCCCCGGTCCTGCCCCGCGCGGTTGCCGCCGTGCCCGAGCGGGGCCGTCCCTGTGAACGCTGAGTTCTTCACGCCTGGTCGCCTCCTGAAACGCACGGCCGGTCCTGACCCGCCGGCGGCTGCCATGCCGCCGACGGCGAGGGAGGCGCGCCCCGGACTGGCCGGGGCGGAACTCCCCTCGTCTCCCCGCACCAACAGAAATCGGGTTTTTGAGGCTTTTTTTCGCCGCCTGGCCAAAATTAGTTACCGGAGAGGCAAATTAGCTGTTTGTTACAGGAGTTACATGTACCTGGCTTATACCTTTTTTGGTCCTTTCGTATACCTCCGATATACCTCGGGCCGCGTTTCAGCCGGTCCCGGCCCTCACACGGCGGTGGTCCGCTAACCGTCGCTTATCACGCGCGACGCGGGCCTTGGAGCACCGGAGACACCCTGGCCTTGCCCGCGGACGCGGTTCCTGCCCTTGCCGCGAAGCCGCGCCGGCGCCCAGGGCGTCAGGTTCCGCCGCTGGTGTTCAGCGCCTGGGACTCCGCCACCCGGAACGCCGCCACGGCGGTCGTGAACAACGGCGCCAGCACCCCGCCCGCGCCCCCGGCCCCCTGCCAGGTGACATCCCAGGTGATCGTCGCCGTCGCCTGGAACGCCCCGCCCGGCTGCCCCGCGCTGGAACTCGTGTAGGTGTGCCCGCAGTCCGGCGACGCCGCCGCCGGGTTATCCGCGCTCGTGTACGGGGTGCCCGCCCCCTGGCAGGTCACCATCGACCCGTCGCCGGGATGCCAGGTCACCGACACCGGGGTGGCCGTCGCGGTCACGCTCTCCCCCGGCACCGTCGCCGTCTTCGACTCCGGCACCCACTCCGCGGGATTGATCCACAGCCAGGTCGGCAGGTTCGTCAGCTGCAAGGCGTTCTGCGCGGGGCTGGAGCGGATCACCGGACTCGGCAGCCCCAGGGTCTGCCGGGCCAGCGCGGCCAGCACCGCCGGGTCCGGCACCCCCGGCCCGGCGGCGGGAGCGCCCGCCGGGGCCGCGCCGATCGGGCAGGCCAGCGTCTGCACCGTCACCTGGCAGCCCGCCGGCACGCAGCCGAACGTCTTGCTCACCGTCCCCACGCAGCCGCCCGCCGCGCCTCCGGCAGCGGTCCCGGCCGCCTGCTGGCCGCCCGCCTGGGGGCCGGGACTGGCCGGGGTGCCGGCTGACGCGCCCGACCCGGCCGTCACGTCGCACTGCGGCGCGTACGACTGCCCGCACGTCACGTTGCCGTACGGGTTCACCCCGCCCGGCCCGCCGCCGGCCAGCGCAGCCTGCTGCCCGCCGGCCAGCAGCAGCACGACTGCCAACCCGGCAGCCAGCGCGAGGGCGCGGGTCAGCACGACCCGGTCTTCTCTACGACGAGGTAGGTCACCTTCCAGGTGCCGTCGAACGGCTGCACCTCGGCGCTGATCGCCTGCCGACCCGGCGCCTCCCCCGCAACGGGCTGCCCCGACTTGGAGTAGGCAACGGCACCGGAATCGTCGGAGCAGTCGGTGACCTTGGCCTCGGGCGTTCCCAGCGACGTCTTCGTCATCGTCACGGCCACCGAGTGCGACGGCATGCCCCGGGTCACGATGCCCTCCCGGTAGTTCTGGTACAGGCCGTGGATCAGCAGTTCCAGCGCCGAGCCCGCCGCGTAGTGCGCCAGCGACGGCGACTGGTAGTCCGCCGTCCGCGAGGCGGTGAAGAACGCCTGCCACATGCCCAGGTACGCCTGCTGGGCCAGCACCTGCGGATCACCGGTCGCAGCCGCAGAGGTCGGGGCCGACACCGTGCGGTCCGGCAGCACCGTCGACTGGCTGCCAGACGTGCCCGAGGCACACCCTGCCAGCCCGGCCGCCGCGCAGCACGCGAGGACCGCCGCGCGCAAGGTTCTCCTGCCACCGCGCAACCCCGGCCACCTCCCGCTAATCGCTGAACCCCGGAGGTGCCTACCGTCATAGCACCCCGGTGGATAGCACTTCAAAGTGCCATCGATCGCACCTCGCGGTAAGGTCCGTGCGCCAGCGCTGTGACGGAGCACGCTACTTGGCCAACGGAGCACGGTATCTGGCCAGCGAAGGCGAATGCCGCGAATTCTGGCCGTGGCGCAATTGGCGGAAGTTATTTATGTTTTATCCGTGCTTTGTGTTCAGGGGATTGGATCAGAGGGATTGCGGTCGATTTGTGCTGCGAGCCTGTCGGCGTAGTCGTTGAGGCACTGCCGGAGCTCGCTGTAGTGGCCGCGGGGTTCGGCTGCCAGGTGCGGCCAGCGCAGGTCGATGTAAGTCAGGCGGTCGCGGCCTCCGGGCTGCTGGCTGCGGGGTGCGGCGGGGTCGTCCATCACGGCGGGGGCGAACAGGTGCTCGCCGCCGGTGACCCGGGTCCAGACCCAGACGGAGGCAAGCATCCGCTTGCGCTCTCCCCAGTCGGCGTGCGCCTCGCGGTGGGCTGGCAGGCCGGCGGTCAGCTGGTTCCACTGGCCGGGGCTGATCACCCAGCCGCGGAGGGCGTCCCGTCGGCTGCCGTAGTCAGTGCGGACGGCCGCGGTGTCGAGCATCCCCGCGAGCGCGCCGATCGCGGCCTCGAACTCGGCCTGCCGCCCGGCGGCTTCAAGGCGGCCGCGGACGGCCTTGACCGTGCTCTTGGCTGAGCCGGGCGGGATGCCGAGGATCTCGCCCAGCTGGGGGTAGGCGGCTGCGGTGCAGGTGCGGGCGAGGCGGAGGGCGGCGGCGCGGCGCAGCATCTGCTCGGGTGCCAGGCCGGCGAGCGGGGCGAGGTGCTCGGCGTGCCAGGCGGCGGGCAGGTAGGCGGGGACGTGGGTGATGCTGTACTGGGATTCCGGACGGGGCGGCGGGTGGAGCCTGCCGGGGTCGGCGCCGGCGGTGGCTTCCTTGATGACGTGCCGGGCGCCGACGGCGGGTCCGGCCGCTGCGCGCAGGGCCGGGGAGCAGTAGCCGTCTCCGGCCAGGAACCACCTGGCCCACCGCCGGAATGCCGGGGCTACCTGGCCGGCGAGGTGCCCGACGGCCTGGCTCAGGGACCGGGGGCTCGTGCTGGCGAGGATGTCTGCGGCGAGGGTGAGCAGCGCGGCGCAGGGGGCTGCCTTGAGCGGCGGGGAGTCGTAGTAGATGATCTGCCGGTGCTGGGCGCGTCCTTCGGCGGGGCCGCTGGCCTGGCGGCGGGCCGCGCCGGAGTGCAGCGTGATCAGGCTGGCCTGCCAGGGGGCGGCCAGGTCGCGGGCGGCTGGCCAGGAGGCGCTGATCAGGCAGGCGAGGATGCGCAGGTCGGTGAAGTACTGGGCGGGGGTGGCCGGCTCGCCGCCGCTGGCGGTGGCCGCGGGGCCGTGCGGGTCGAGCAGCCGCAGCAGGTGCTCCTGGGCTGTGAGCGCAAGGCGGAGCCAGTCGGGCGGCTCCGCCGGCGGGACGGGCGGAGGACTGCTGAGGAGGTGGCCGCAGGGGCGCTGCTGGTCGCGGCGGGCGGTGCTGCCGGTGGGCCGCGGCTGCCGGCAGGCGGCGGGGTGGACCGCGGGATGGGCGGGCAGCGGGATGAGGGACGGCAGCTTGCCGCCGTGGGTGGCGCGCAGGTGGGCCGGCTGGCCGCAGGCCGGGCAGTCGTGCTCCAGCAGGCGCTGGTGGCGCGGGCAGGCGAAGGCCACCGGGAGCCGCCAGCGCCTGTCCCAGGCCCCGCCGAGCTGCTGCTGGACGGGGCTGCCGGGGTCGCCGGCAAGGCACTGCGGGCAGTAGCGGGTGGAGCGGGCAAGGATCCAGGTCTCCTTGATGAAGATCCCGCCCGGCGTCCGCTGGCGTCCCAGGTAGCTCAGGCCGGCCGGCGGGTAGCGGCCGGCCAGGCTGCCCAGGGTCAGCGCGGTGATCTCGCCGGGGTCCAGCCGGGTCGCTCCCGCGAATGCCCTGGCGGCCGTGTCGCCGAGGGCGAGCATCCGGCTGGCGGGGATCGTGCCGGTTCCGGGGGTGAGGCCGGTGGCGGCGGCGACCTGGCCGGGCGGGACGCCGAGGCGGGACGACAGCCGCAGCAGGTAGCCGGCCAGCGACTCCTCTGGCAGCGGGTCCAGGCTCCTTGGCAGCGGCCCGGTCCTGGTCACGGCTGGCCGTGGTCGTCGAAGACGGTGCTGCGCGGCTTGCGGCCTCGCCGGGCGGGCCGTGGCGGGACGGGAGGGACCTCCCCGGCGGCCGGGTCGCGGCCGGCGGTGCTCACGGTGAGGTCGATGTCGTCGAGCAAGGCGGTGGTGAGGTTCTCCCGGCCGGTGGCGATGGCCGCGGCGCAGCCGTCTTCTATCAGGCGCTCCAGCAGGCCGACGACGCCGCTGGTGCGGCGGAACAGGTACTCGGGCATGCGGCCGCCGGTCAGCATCCCGGGCCGGGACTTCAGCAGCCGGATCTGGGCTTCCAGCCCGGCCAGGTGGGTAACCCAGGCGGTGATGCCCGCCGGGGTGCCGTAGCGGAACGGGCCGAGCTCGGCCAGGTCGAAGCGGCGGCGGGTCTGGGTGGCCAGCGAATCGCCCGGCTGCGTGCCGCGCGGACGGGGGCGGCCCTCGGCCAGCAGCCCGGAGCCGGGGATGTCCACCCCGATCAGCACGAGCGTGACGTGCATGCTCATCAGGGAGCGGACCAGGTCCAGGGCGTCCTGGTCGGCCTCGCGGTGCATCCGCAGCCGGGTGACGTCGTCCAGGATCAGCACCCGGGTGCCGTGGTCGTGCAGCGACTCGCGGACCGCCGTCACCAGCTGCGGCAACGTCCAGGAGTAGTGGACCGGGGCGCCGTAGAAGCCCAGGATCGCCTGGCAGATGCTCTTGGGGGTCGCGGTGACCGGGGTCTGGGCGTAGGCGACGGGCGCGTGCAGGTCCCGGGTGCCTTCCATGGCCCCGGGGTTGAGCTGGCCGTGCAGGGCCAGCCACTGGTCCTCGAACGCGGCGGCGACCTCGCAGGCGGTCTCGGTCTTGCCCTGGTAGCCGCCGCCGCTGATCATCACCCCGGCCCGGGTGACCGGCTTGTGCTTGAGCGCGTTGCCGGTGATCCGCGCGCCGAGCAGCCGGGCGACGGCGGCGCTCATCGGGGTTTCCTGGAACGCGAGGCTGGCATGGGTCGCGGCCCGGTGCAGGTCGTGCAGCTGGCGGCTGCGGGGGCTCATCGCCCGCCACTGGGCGAGCGTGAGCGGCGGGGCGGGGGCGAAGCCGTGCCGGGACAGCCGCCACTGCGTCCAGCCCTGGAAGGTCTCCCGGTCCGCGGGCGGCCCGGGCAGGGCGAATCCCGCGACCGCCCCGGCGGGCTGCGCGGTCACCGCGCATCCCCGGGCGGCTCGCCCGGCGGCGTGTCGTCGTCGGGCAGCATGAGCAGGCTGTCGCGGCGCATCTGCTCGCCCAGCAGCGGGGGCGGCGCGATGGCCTGTCCCGTCGTGGCCTGCTCGCGGCGGCGCCGCCGTTCGGCGTCCAGCGCGTCAGCCGCCTGCCGGGACCGCTGCGGCCAGCCCGGCTCGCCCGTGCCGGCGTCGGCCGGCCCGGCAGCGGGGGCCGTGGCGGCGGGGCGGTCAGCGGCTGCCGCCGCGGCCTGGGCGGCTTCCCGGGCGTGCTGGACCCGCTGGGCCCTGGTCAGCTGGCCGGGCCACTGGTCGACCGGGACGTGCGCGCCGGCCAGTTCCAGCAGCACCGGCAGCAGCTCGGCGTCGGACTTCGGGGCAAGCCCGGCCTGCCGGGCCACGCGCAGCAGCTCCTCGCGGCGGGCGTCGCCGAACGCGGGCGGCTCATCGTCGGGCGGCAGGCCGGTCCAGCGCAGCGTGTGCCACCCGCCGTCCGGGTCCCGGAAGAAAACGTAACGGGGATCGCGCTTGTCGCGGCGGACCTCCCACATGCCCTTGTGGCGCCCGCCCCGCGCCGACGGCTGGCCCCGGTAGGGGTCCAGGGCGTCGCCGTCATACCACAGCCCCCCGATCTTCACTCCGCGCTTGCCGTGGACCTTCACGAAGGAGGCGGGCAGCAGCTCGTAATACAGGCTGGCGGGCGGGATCTGCAGGGAGAACCCGCCCTGGCTCATCGCGGCGGCGAACAGGCTGTTCGGGCTGTGCCGGCCGCCGGGATCCCACGCCGGGGCGTACTCGCCGAGCTGCCGGTTCTGCCAGTACCTGACCACCCAGGCCGCGACCAGGCGCTCCATCTCCGCCAGCGTGAGTACCGCGTCGCCCTCAGGGTCGGCGCCCCGGTCGGCGACGTCGACTCCCTGGTAGCCGGGCAGGAACTCGAACAGCAGGCTCTGAATGATCCCGAACGCGCGCTCGACCGCGCGCTTGTCGACCGGGCGCAGCACCCTGGAAGGCAGGATGTTCGCGCCGATCACCCGCTGCACCTCCACCAGGTGGTGGTTCTTGTAGACCGACCCGTGATCGGTGGTGATCGTCTCGGGGGCGAAGAACGGCAGGCCGGCTACCTTGTGCCCGGCGAACTCGGCGACCACCGCCGCCGGGACGCCCGGGTAGGGCCACTCCATGTCCTCGCCCCAGCCCTCCCGCATCGGCAGCGGCATCATCACGTCCCGCAGCAGCATCGCCACGTCGGCGGAGGTGTCAGACACCAGGGTGAGCCGGAACGCCACTACCGAATGCGTGAAGGCATCCAGGGCCAGGGTGAGGTGCGCGGACACCGGCTCGCCGAACACGCTCTCGCGGACCTTGACCGGCAGCACGGTGGTGTCCAGCGCGACGACCTGGCCGGGCCGGTGCAGCACGATATGCCTGCCGGTCTGCGGCTGCCGGGCCGCAGACCGGGCATACCGCGGCCGGGAACCGCCCGGCCCGAACCAGTCTGCCCAGGCGCGCTTCAGCGTCCAGTACGACGGCACCACGGTCTCCGGCCCGTGCCGCTCGGCGACGTACTGGCGGATCAGCCGGTCACGGGTCCGCATGCTGAGCCTGGACCGGTGCAGCATCTCCTGGCGGACCGCGTAGATCGCCTCCCGGACCGGCTCGGTCACCGTGGGCCGGTCCCCGCCTTTACGGACCGTCCGCCCGTCGATGCAGCCGGCGATCCCGAACCGCCAGTAGGCATCGGCCCAGCGGCGCAGCGTCCGCTCGCTGACCGCGGTCATACCGGTGAGCTGCCGCAGCTGCTCCGGTCCCAGTGCCCGCAGCTCGGCCGCCTTCGCCGCCCGCCGCCGGGCGATCGTGGTGGCACCGGGGTCGTAATCCGGTCGTGGCTCCCCGGCCAGCGCCAGGAGCGGGCTGCCGCTGCGGAACCCGGTCTCGGCCTCCAGCACGTGCGCCACCCGCAGGTGCAGCTGCTCGCGCTGGCCGTCGCTCAGGTCCTCCAGCACCGCAGCCGCCCGCCCAGGCGGCTCGGAGGGCGCCGGGCGGAATCCAGGGTCGTTGACCAGCGCCCGGATCGTGACCGGGCGGCACTGGCCGCCCGTGCCGCGCAGCACCACCCGCCCGGACTGCGGACGGCACTCCTCCACCGTCCACTCCGCGCCGTCCAGCATAAGCCGCGCCCCGGCCGCCATCCTCACCAGCCCGTTCACCACGCACCCTCCCGGCGGGCGAGCCACACCCTGGAGCGCCCGGTCAGCGGCTCGGCCAGGTCGATGCCGAGCCGGCGGTGCCAGATCAGGTGCAGCGCGTGCGCCCGCGCGACCGCCGGGCACGACGTCGCCCCCGCCAGGTCGTCAAAGGCCAGCGGCCCCGTCCCGGCCGCGGCCAGCAGCTGCGGCACCAGCCGCATCGGGTCGGCGAGCGGGCGGCGCTGCGAGGACAGCATGTCCAGCGTGGCCGTCACGTGCGGATGCCACCCGCAGACCACCGAGTACCGCCACCCGGCCGCCAGCGCCGCCTCGGCCGCGGCCGCGAACAGCATCAGGTCCTCGTCCCCGACCAGGTCCCGGGGACGGACATCGACCAGGAGCGGGCCGCTCCCGGTCACCGCCAGGAAGTCCGGGATGTGCTCCCGCCACCCGGCCGCGGTCTCCGCCCGCAGCCGGAACGGCTGCGACACCACGTCGCTCACGCCGCCCGCGAAGTCCAGCGCCAGCAGCAGCCGCTGCTCCTCCAGGCTCTCGAACCCGTGATGACGGCCCGTGGACACCAGGAACTCCAGCCCCGGCCGGTGCCGCTGCCCGGCCCG
>Ga0335072_10008828_pt1 | contig 14578 bp, 13 predicted proteins | sample Lox_Sample_21_FD_206725 | JGI IMG/M metagenome (GOLD analysis project Ga0335072, IMG submission 206725) | Soil microbial communities from Loxahatchee National Wildlife Refuge, Florida, United States - Lox_Sample_2.1 | ecosystem: Environmental > Terrestrial > Soil > Wetlands | place: USA... | reverse complement strand
CGACGTCGGTTGCGTGCCGCAATTGGCGCCTGAGGCCGTCGGGGTCGGCCAGCGCGGCTGGATCGTCCAGCAGCACCTGCAGCGCGGCGCTGACCGCGCCGATGAACGCGCCCACCAGCGCCGCCGCGCCGACCCGGTCGAGGTCGTCAGGGAACGCCCGTTGCAGGTGCCCAGCGATCTCGTGCTGGGCCTCAAGCTGGATCTGGAGCGCGCGCCCGCGCACCGCGGGCACGGTCCTGAACAGCCGGAGGCGTAGCGCCGCAACCCGGTCCACCATGTCGTCCGGCTCTCCGTCGGCCGCGCCGACGTCGCGCAGCGCGCGTAGCAGCACGTCGGCGGGCCGGTCGCCCGGCTCGCGGCTGGCGATCGCGGTCACCGCCGCCGCTACCCGGGCGTCGCTGTCGGGGAACAGCAGCTCTTCCTTGCTGGGGAAGTAGCTGAAGAAGGTGCGCGTGCCGATGTCGGCCGCCTCGGCGATGTCGGCCACCGTGGTGCCGTCATAGCCGTTGCGCTCGAACAGGTCGACGGCCGCCTGGATCAGCGCCTTGCGGGTGCGGTCCCGCTTGCGTTCGCGCAGGGTGCTCCCGGAGCCGGTAGTGAGGGTCATGGAGCTCAGCGTATCGCATCGGCTGCTCATCGGCACTCCTTGCAATTCTGCAGTGAGTGCGAATAGAGTGTCACTATGAAACAACGCACAGTGCTGATTTCCGGGGCGGGCGTGGCCGGCCCCACGCTGGCCTACTGGCTCGCCCAGGCCGGGTTCCGGCCGACCGTCGTGGAGCGTTCAGAAGGCCAGCGTTCCAGCGGCAACCCGGTCGATGTCCGGGGCGAGGCGATGAACGTGGCGGACCGGATGGGCGTGCTACCGCGCCTGCGCGAGGCCGCGACCAGCGTTTCCGGCATGGCCTTCGTCAGCGCGTCGGGCCGCCGGATCGGCCTGATCGCGGTCGGGAAGCCGGGCGGCAGCGAGCTCGAGGTGCCGAGGGCCGACCTCGCCGCGGTCATGTACGACGCCGCCCGCGAGCGGGCCGAGTTCGTGTTCGGCGACTCCATCACGGCGCTGGGCCAGGACGCTTCCGGCGTGGACGTCACTTTCGCCACTGGCGCCGCACGCCGGTTTGACCTCGTCGTCGGGGCCGACGGGCTGCACTCGGGGGTGCGCCGCCTGCTGTTCGGCCCCGCCTCCGGCTATGTCCGCCATCTCGGGATGTACGTCGCCACACTGCCGCTGGGATACTCGGCGGCGGATCCGAGCACGGTGCTGATGCACAACCTGCCGGGGCGCTCGGTATCGGTGCATCCGGTCAACGGCAACGCGATGGCGGCCTTCATCTTCCGCAGCCCCGCCCTGCCCGGCCTGGACAACCGCGACGTCGCCGCCTGCAAGCAGATCGTGCTCGAGGCTTACCGCGGCGGCGGCTGGGAGCTGCCGCGCCTGCTCGACCGAGTCGGCGCCGCCGACGACCTGTACTTCGACTCGGTCAGCCGGGTCCGGCTGCCGGCCTGGTCCCAGGGGCGCATCGCCCTGCTCGGCGACGCCGCCTCCTGCATGTCGCTCTTCGGCAACGGGTCGAGCCTGGCCATCACCGGCGCGGCCACGCTCGCACGGGCGCTCGCTGCGACCGCCGACGACTACGCGGCCGGGTTCCGCGCGTACGAGGCCGAGCACCGCGCCCGGGTCAGGCCGACCCAGCGCGGCCGCCTCATCGCCGGCGCGCTGCTGGTGCCGTCGACTCGGGCCGGCATCACCGCCCGCGATCTCGCCGTCCGGGTGCTCGCCCGGTCCCCGACGCCGGCCGCGGCCTAATCGGAGCTCGCCGCTCGCGTTAGCCAGCAGATGAGGAGCTGCGCGACTGGTCGGCGAGCTGGCGGACTTCTCTGGCGACGGTCGGCCACAGCGCCACGGGGAGATCGTGGCCGACCCCGGGAAGGATCACCAGGCGGGCGCCGGGAATCGACTTCGCCGTGGCGCGGGCGGCGCTGACGCGCAGGATGGGGTCCCTGTCACCGTGCAGGACGAGGACCGGCGGGCGCATCTCGCGCAGCTTCGGGCCGTGCCACGGGGCGCCGACCTGCCGGCTCTGGGCCTTGGTGTCGCGCGGACCCGAGTCGATCTCACGTTCGATCCACTCGCGGGCGGCGGTCTCGTCGAAGGGGTAGGCGGGGGATGCCACCGCCCGCGCGAGCATGAGCGAGAGCTGGAGGTCGCCGTCCCTGCCCTCGGGCACCTTGAGCCTCGCGAGCCGGGCCAGCGTGCCGAAGCGGATATACCGGCCTCCCTTGATCCCGACCGCGTCGCTGGGCATGGCCATGGCCGACACGACGCTGAGGATCCGGTCGGGATGGCGGAGCGCGGTCCGCTGGGCGATGATGCCGCCGAGCGAGGCGCCGAAGATGTGCGCGCGCTCCCAGCCGAGCGCGTCCAGCACGGCGATCGCGTCGTCGGTCATGTCCTCGGACGAGTAAGCGCCCCGCCTGCGGGCCAGCGCGACGAACGGGTTGGCGCGGCCGGTGTCGGGCATCCGGGTGGACTGCCCGGCGTCCCGCTGGTCGTAGCGGGCGACCTCGAACCCTTGGCAGGCGAACGCCTTGGCCAGCCCGGCCGGCCACCAGAATCTGGACACGGCCAGGCCCATCACCAGCAGCAACGGGTCGCCGGACGAGCCGGCTAGCTGGTCATAGGCGATCCGCGCCGCGCCGTTGGATACGTACTTGGTCGGTGTCCAGGTGCTGGCCCACTGAGTGCCAGGCCCCCGGCCTGCCTCGGCCGCTGCGGTCATCTCGGCTCCTCTGCTCACGCGCCGCTCGTGCGCGATTTTCTAAAACTGCGATCAACGTTCGCTATATGGAGAGCATAACTGACTGAGTACAGTGTTCGCAATGACTAGGCAGCCGAAGCGCCCCGGCCCGGGCCAGAGCCTGTGGGCGCGCCCCGAGCGCGCCGCCCGCGGGCCCGCACCCGAGCACAGCCGGGCGGAGATCGCGGCGGCCGGCGTCGCGCTCGCCGACGCCAACGGCATCGGGGCGGTGACGATGCGCTCGGCCGCCGCCGCGATCGGCACCGCCCCCGCCTCGCTGTACCGCTACGTGGCGAGCCGGGAGGAACTCGTGCAGCTGATGGCCGACCAGGTCTACGGCGAATTCTCCTTCTCCGAGCCCAGCGCCGGCCATCTGGTGCCGGACCTCCTCGAGCTGGCGCGGCAGGGTCTCGCCATGTACCGCAGGCACCCCTGGCTGCTCGACGTCCCAGCCACCGGCACCCTGCCCGGCCCGAACGCGGTCGCCTTCATCGAGCGGTCGCTGGCCGCCCTGGCCGGAGCCGACTTGACCGGGCCGGCCAAGCTGGAAACGGTCGGCCTGTTCTCCGGGGTCGTTCGGCTGTTCGCGCAGACCGAGATCGGCCAGCAGCGAGCCGGGCAGGAGACCGCTCAGTGGCAGGAGTCGCTGGCCCGGTACCTGTGGGACCTGGCGGCGGACGGCCAGCATCCGCATCTGGCGGCCGCGCTGGCGGACCCGCCCGCGGCCGCCGACCCCGCCGCCCGCCCAGACGCGGGCGAGGCGGCGTTCGAACGCGCGATGACGCGCATCCTGAACGGCCTGCTCCAGCCGGCCCATCCGTAATGCGTGCCTATCCGTAGTAGAAGAGGACACTAGAGACGGTTACGCGTGGGCTGGTTACTTGGAGGGCACCATGGCAAGCTCAGTAAAGGTCGGCGACAAGGCACCCGACTTCACCCTGCCGGCCCAGTCGGGCGAGCAGGTGCGGCTGCAGGACCGGCTCGGCGAGCGGGTCGTGGTGCTGTACTTCTACCCGAAGGACAACACGTCCGGCTGCACCGCCGAGGCGTGCGCCTTCCGTGACAGCCACGAGGTCTTCACCGACGCGGGGGCCGAGGTGATCGGCGTCAGCTCCGACTCGGCCGACAAGCACACCGCCTTCGCCGATAAGCACAAGCTGCCGTTCACGCTGCTCAGCGACCGGGGCGGCAAGGTCCGCAAACTCTACGGGGTGCCGACCGTACTGGGCCTGATCCCCGGCCGGGTCACCTACGTGATCGACCGCGAGGGCACCGTCCGGCAGGTCTTCAACTCGATGACCAACATCAGCGGGCACGTCAACGACGCGCTCGAGATGGTCAGGCAGTTGCAGGGGTAAGCGACGCGGCCGGGCTCCTGAACGTGCGCCGGTACGCCTGCGGCGTGGTGTGCAGCATCCGGCCGAAGTGCTTGCGGAGGTTGTCGGCGGTGCCGAAGCCGGTCTTGCCGGCGATCGCGTCTACCGGCAGATCGGTCGTCTCAAGGAGCCGTTGCGCCAGTCGCACCCGCTCGCGCAGGATCCAGGTCAGGGGCGTCGCCCCGGTGCTGGCCGGGAACCGCCGGGCGAACGTGCGCGGGCTCATCGCCGCCCGGGCGGCGAGGTCGGCGATCGTCACCTCCTGGTCGAGGTGCGCCTGGAGCCAGCTGATCGTGTCCGCGAACAGGTCGCCGCCGCCGTCGGCCTCCGGCACCGGGGTCTCGATGTACTGGGCCTGCCCGCCGGGACGGTGCAGCGGTATCACCAGGTCGCGGGCGACCCGGGTCGCGACCTGGGTGCCATAGTCGCGCTGGAGCACGTGCAGGCACAGGTCAAGGCTGGCGGCGCTGCCCGCCGAGGTGAGCAGATCGCCCTCGTCCACGTAGAGCACGCCGGGATCGACCGTCACCCGGGGATACCGTCTGGCCAGGTCGGCGCATTCGGACCAGTGCGTGGTCGCGGTGTGCCCGTCCAGCAGCCCGGCCGCGGCCAGCACGAACGCGCCGGTGCAGAGCGACATCAGACGCTGCCCCCGCGACCGGGCCCGGCGCAGCGCCTGGAGTACCTCGGCCGGCACCCGCTCAGGGAACTGGGTCGGCAGCACGACGATGGTGTGCGCCTGGTCGAGCGCGTCCAGGCCGCGCGGCACCTCCATCCGGAACCCCGCTTCGGTCATGACCGACTGTGCCGGGCCGCAGGTGAGGACCTGGTACAGCGGCTCGCCGGACGCCGTGGTGACGTCGGTGCCGAAGACGTCATTGGCCGCCGCGAGCTCGAACAGGGCCACGCCGTCATAGGCCACGACCGCGACGACGGGCGGCTTCCGCGCGGTTCCGCCGCGCTCTGTCACGTTGGCAGTATCGTCTTGCACCCTGTCAATTATGCCACTGTCGTCTTAACCTGGCCAGGCCGAGGCTGGAGGTATGGATAACGCAGATACCGCTCCTCGCCGGGTCGCCCGGCACACGCTCGTCCTCGGCGACCCCTTGGTCCTACGACCCGTCCGGCTAGCCGACCGGTTGCTGGCGCGCGCGCTTGGCGCGTCGCTTGACCAGCAGCTGGCCGCGGGCCGCTCGCCCGAGTCGACCCGGCTGCTGGCCGCCCGCGCCCAGGCCATCGTCTCGCTCCCGTGCCGCACGTCGCTGGCCCGGTCCTGGGACCATCTGCTGCGGGCGGCCCGACGCGCCCCCGCCGCCGGCACCGCGGCCGTCCCGCTGAACGTGGCTGCCATCCTGGCGGCCGAGCCCGCCATCCGGGAGCTGATGAAGCGCCTCGCCGCCCCGCTGCCGGTGACGGCCCAGGGCGTCGCCGCCGCCACCATCCTGCTGACCAATGCCAACTCGCCCGTCTACCGATTTCAACGGCGCGCCGCCGTCGCCGACCGGTTGGACGCCGCGATCACCCAGCTTGACCCCGCCCAGCCGCTGATGCGCGCCGCATAACGGCCAGGGCGCCAGGAGTCAGCGTCAGTCCGCACTGATTGGATGGGGGCATGACGACTCAGGGGACGGAAGTGCGGGTGCTCAGCGCCAGCCGGGAGATCGCGGCCGGGGCGGGGACGATCTTTGAGCTGATCGCCGATCCGGCGCTCCAGCCGAGCTGGGACGGGAACGACAACCTGGCCGTGGCGGCGCCGGGGCAGCGGGTGCGCGGCGTGGGCGAGGTGTTCGTGATGACGCTGACCAGGACCAGCGGCGTCCGGGATAACCGGGTGATCGAGTTCGAGGAGGGGCGGCTGATCGCGTGGATGCCCGGCGACGCCGGGGCGGAGCCGGCCGGGCACCTGTGGCGCTGGCAGCTCGAGGCGCTCGGCGAGTCGCGGACGCTGGTCACCCAGACCTATGACTGGACCCTGCTGCCGCCGGAGACGCCGGCCATGCGGCTGCTGCGCGCCCGGTCGACGACGACGGAGATGCTCCAGGCCTCGCTCAGCCGGCTCGCGGCGCTTGCCGAGGCAACCTGACTTCCGGTCGGCCCCGGCGACCGCACGCAAGATCACATTGTTGTGCGGCGTTATCTCCCGTTTTCCATATGTTTTGTCACGCAATAAGCCTCGGAGTAGCTGAACGTGGCCGCATGTGCCCGTTTGAGGTGATATTTGTTACGGATGGGGAAGCATGCGACGCCCGCCGGGCCGGAGGGGCGCGACGCCCGGCGACGGCTCCAGCGCGAGCGGAGGCGCCGGCATTACCCGGGCGGCCTATGGCGCTACGTCACGGGCGGCGTGGCGTTCGCCGCGGCCGGCGGATACATGGAGTCGACGAACGTGCCTGGGTACCTTCACCTGGTCCAGGTCGTGTTCTTGGCGATGCTGCCGCTGGCGGCCTTCGACGCGTTCGGCACGGTCGCCGCGAGCTTCCTGGGCGAGCGGCGGGAGCGGCGGGGCCTGCCGCCTCGGCCTCGGGCCGACTACTCGGTGCTGGCGCTTGGGTGGGCGGTGGTCGGCGGCGCTTGCGCGCTGCTGGCGTGGGCGGCCGGGGCCAGGTCGACGGGACCCGGCGTCGGGGAGGACTGGATCGCGACCGGGCTGATCTGGGCGACGGTGATCAGCGCGTGCGCCGCGGTCATGGCGATCGGACGCGCGGTCCCTCCAGACGCGGTCAGGACGGCCGGGCTGGCCCGCAGCCGGGCCGTGCAGCTGGAGAACTGATCCGTTCAGGAGTAGATACCGGCTGCCCCGGGACGCAGGCCGGCGGCGGGGCGCGCGGGTGTCAGGGGACGAAGACCAGCTTGCCGGTGGTGGTGCCGGCGGCCAGGCGGCGGAGGCCGTCGGGGACGTCGGCCAGCGTGAGCCGCCCGCTGACCAGGGTGCGGATCGCGCCCGCGTCGGCGAGCCTGGTCAGCTCGGCGTGCACGGTCCGGACCGCGTCCGGGTCGAGCCGCACGTACAGGCCCCAGTGCAGGCCGAGGATCGAGTAGTTCTTCACCAGGGCGTGGTTCAGCGCGGCGGACGGGATGTCGCCGCTGGCGAAGCCGACGACGACGATCCGGCCCTCGAACGCGATGCACTTGGTCGACCGCCGGAAGGCATCGCCGCCCACCGAGTCGTAGACCACGTCGGCCCCCCGCCCGCCGGTGACTTCCTTGACGACCGCGACGAAGTCCTCGCTGTACCGGTCCACGACCACGTGGCACCCGAGCGCCCTGGCCACCGCCGCCTTCTCCGGGCCGCCGACCACGCCGATGACGCGCGCGCCGGCCGCCTTGCCGAGCTGGACGGCGCCGCTGCCGACGCCGCCCGCGGCGGCGTGCACGAGCAGCGTCTCGCCGGCCTGGAGCCTGGCTCGCCGATGCAGCCCGAACCAGCCGGTCTGGTAGGTCATGTGGAACGGCGCCGCCTCGGCGTCGTCGAGCGCGGCCGGGGCCGGCATGACCGCCTCGGCGGGCATCAGGGCGTACTCGGCGTACCCGCCGTGCGGGAGCGCGGCCGGGCCGATGACCCGGTCCCCCGGGGCGAAGCCGGACGCCCCCCGGCCTGCCTCGACCACCTCGCCGCACAGTTCGGCGCCGGGAGTGAACGGCAGCGGCGGGCGGACCTGGTAGGTGCCCTGGCACATCAGCACGTCGGGGAAGTTGGCGACGGCGGCGAGGACCCGGACCAGGAGCTGTCCAGGGCCCGGGACCGGGGCGGGAACCTCGGCCAGTTCCAGGACGTCGACCGGGTCGCCGTTCCTGGTGATCTGCCACGCTTTCACGCCGTCTCCTTCTCCTCGACCCGGCGCTGCAGCCGGTTCATGCCGCGCAGCCACCGGTCGGTGTCGGTCGCGCGGAGCGCGTAGTAGTCCCGCACCTCTGGGTGAGGCAGCACCAGGAACCTGCCCTCGGTCATCGCGACGCAGAGCGCGTCGGCCACCTGCTCGGGCTCGATCGCGGCATCCATCAGCACGGTCTCGCCCGCGTGCCCGGAGTCGGCCAGCATCTGGGTGCGCACGCCCTGCGGGCAGATGCAGTGCACGGTCAGGCCACGGTGCGAGTAGGTCGCCGCCAGCCACTCCGCGTACCCCTCGGCCGCGTGCTTGGTGACCGAGTACGGCGCCGCGCCGAGCATCGTCAGCAGCCCGGCCGCCGACGCGGTGATCACGAACGTGCCCCGCCCGCGCTCCAGCCAGCCGGGAAGCAGCTCGCGCGCGGCGCGGACGTGCGCCATCGTGTTGACTTCCCAGACGCGCTGCCACACGTCGTCAGCGGGGGCCGCTGCGCTGGTCCCGCCGCCGGTGCCGGCGTTCGAGCAGTAGACGTCGATCTCGCCGAGGTGGCCGCGGGCGGCGGCGATGAGCTCCGCGACGCCCGCCGCGGTCCCGGCGTCGCCGGGGGCGGCGAAGCCCTTGATCTCGGCCGCGACCGCCTCGGCGGCCGCCGGGTCCAGGTCGTTCACGACCACGCGGGCGCCCTCGGCCGCGAGCCTGCGGGCGATCGCCCGTCCGATCCCGCCGCCGCCGCCGGTCACGACGACGCCGGCTCCGTCCACGATCTCCATGTCCGAAACAGTAACCCGGCCGTCAAGCCCTGCACCGTCTCCTGCTGGGCACGGGCGGTGATCGAAGGCTCGGCATCAATGCTTCCGCGCCGGGGCGCCCCGTCGCTCGCGGGCGAGGTTCACCGCTCCGACGAAGACCCGGACGCCGAAGCCGAGCAGGATGACGTCAAGCACCATCTGGGCGGTGACGACGAGCCGGGCCGGGTCGGTCTTGGCGACGATGTCGCCGAACCCGACCGTCGAGAACACGGTGACGCTGAAGTACAGGGCGCTGGTGCGCGTCAGCGGCTCGCTGAAGTAGCCGCTGTCCGCGCGCTCGGCCAGGAAGTAGGTCGTGGCGAACAGCAGGAGGTACAGCGGCACGATCAGGGCCAGGGTCTCGACGGCCCGCAGGCCCGGATAGCGCGATCGGAACAGTCCGCGCACCCGCCAGGTGAGGACGACGACGAAGACCGCCAGGTACACGGTCAGCAGCAGCACCGTATGCGCGTCAAATCCCCGGTCCATGGGGAGCACGTAATACAGGGTCACTAGCACGGTGGTCGTCAGCAGCGCCAGCAGCACCGTGCGTAGCAGCAGCAGGCGGCGCTGTCGGGGGGTTGTCTCTTGGGCCGGCGGCGTCGGCTTCTCCCCGCTCATTGGCTCGGCCCTGCCTCCTTCGCGGCCCGGGCAGACCCCTCCGCCGGGCCGGCCGGGGCGGCTCCGTCGGCCGCGCCCGCCCGGGGGGCCGGGACCGCCGCCCCGTCGGCGGGGGACGGCGACGGCAGCGGCAGCCACCGGGAGAGGTGGGCCGACGCGACCCAGGCGACCACCACGGCGACGATCACCACCGAGACCAGGTCGAGCGCGTCGGAGGCCAGGAACACGATCGTGAGCAGCACCGCCGTCAGCGGCATGCCGCCCAGCATGACCACCAGCATCGCGCCGATGCCGAGGCCGGCTCCGTCGATGAGGGACAGCCCGGGGAGGTGGGACAGGGCGATCCCGGCGGCCGCGCCGATGAACATGCCGGGGAAGGTGGGGCCGCCGCGGAAGCCGCTCAGCGAGAAGCCGTAGGCCAGGCTCTTGCAGGCGACGACGAGGAGCAGGGCCCCGACCGTCCACGTGCCGGCGTGCTGGACGAGCGCCGGCAGTTCGTCCTGGCCTGAGAACAGGACCTGGTTGGTGCCCTTGCCGGTTGCCGCCTCGAAGATGGCGGCGAGCCCGCCGACGGCGAGGCCGACGACCGGGAGCAGCGCCTTGCGGCGGCCGACGATCGGCTGCAGCTGCAGGCCGATCCGGCGGATGGCGGTGCCCACGACCGCCGCGGCCAGGCCGATCCCGACCGCCCACAGGAACTCCCCTCCGGTCGGGGCGTGGGCGGCCGGGATGTGCGGGATGGCCAGGGAGAACGTCCCGAAGCCGGTCAGGCTGTCCAGCCCGACGAAGATCAGCGCCCCGATTCCGGCCGCCAGCAGCCCGGGCGCCAGCACGACGCTGACCATGCCGCCGCCGATGCCGGCCGCCTCCAGCAGCAGGAACGCCCCCACCAGGGGATTGACCAGCAGCGTGGATATGGCGGCGAAGCTCCCGGCGGCGCCGACGACCAGCACGGCCTGATGCGGGGCGTCCTTCTTGACCAGGCGGACGATCAGCGCGCCGAGGCCGCCGCCGATCGCGATCAGGGGCGCCTCCGGCCCCAGCACGGCGCCGAAGATCAAGGTGGCGAGGGCGGCGCAGACGATGGCGGGCAAGTCGCGGGGAACGACCCCGCCGCCGGTCTTGAAGCCTTCGGCCGGATGGTGGCCGCCGGTACCCGGCAGGTAGTGCAGGGTGAGGGCGACGAGCACGCCGCCCACCGCCACGACCGGCACCGGCCACCACGGCGGCTGCCCGTGGAACCCCAGCTCGCCGGGGAGCGTGGTGAAGAAGTACTTCTGGCCGAGGGCGACCAGCTTCAGGAAGTAGTAGGCGATGACCGCCACCGGAACCCCGATGGCGACCCCGAATACTAGCAGGACCAGATAGCTGCGGCTCCTGAGCAGGTCCATGGGGTGCTGCGACGCGGGAGCCTGGTCCGGCGCCGGGGCAGCGGGATCGCTCGCCAAGACTCGCCCACCGTCCCCTCGAGCAGTGGTTGGAGGACGCACGGCACGCTTGACACGCTGTCCTCAGGAGATGTCTGACGTCACTGCGGCTCGTCGCGGTCATTTCTGCCCTTGGAGACTGCAGGGGAAACGGCTGCCGGCCCCCGCCAGCCCCGGAATGTTACTGAAAGTAGGCACCAACTACGATTGAGTCATGACCCGATGGAGTCCCCTGCAGTGGCCGGTCATCCGTCAAGTGCGCACCGGAGACGTGCTCGGGAGAGGGCCGGCGGTGACGTCCGAGCACACCCGGACGATGGCGCCCCGCACCTCCACCGCCGACCGCGTCGTGCAGAGCGTCTGCCCGTACTGCGCGGTCGGCTGCGGTCAGCGGATCTACGTAAGAAGGGTGGAGGGCGGGGAGGTTGGCAGAGAGAGGGTCGTGCAGATCGAGGGCGACCCCGACTCCCCCGTCTCGCGCGGCCGGCTGTGCCCGAAGGGCTCGGCCAGCGAGCAGCTGGTGAACTCCCCCGGCCGCCAGACCAGGGTGCTGTACCGCGCACCGCACGCCCACGACTGGCATTATCTGGACCGGGAAACCGCCATTGACATGGTGGCCGACCGCTTCATCGAATCGCGCCGCCGCACCTGGCAGCAGCGCGATGACAAGGGGCGGCTGCTGCGGCGGACGCTGGGCATCGCCTCGCTGGGCGGCGCGACGCTCGACAACGAAGAGAACTACCTGATCAAGAAGCTCTTCACCGCCGCCGGGGCGATCCAGATCGAGAACCAGGCGCGTATTTGACACTCCGCCACCGTTCCCGGTCTGGGAACCTCATTCGGGCGCGGCGGCGCCACGCAGAGCCTGCAGGACATGGCCAACGCCGACTGCATCGTCATCGAGGGATCCAACATGGCCGAGTGCCATCCGGTTGGCTTCCAGTGGGTGGAGGAGGCCAAGTCCCGCGGGGCGAAGATCATCCACGTGGACCCGCGGTTCACCCGCACCTCGGCGATAGCGGACAAGCACGTCTTCATCCGGGCCGGCTCGGACGTGGTGCTGCTCGGCGCGCTGATCAACCACGTGCTCGCCAACGACCTGTGGTTCAAGGAGTACGTCGTCGCCTATACCAACGCCGCCACCCTGGTCAACGACGACTTCCGCGATACCGAGGAACTCGGCGGGCTGTTCTCCGGCTACGAGGAAGAAAAGGGCGCCTACGACCCGTCGAGCTGGGCCTACGCGGAAAGCGAGGGTCATGCTTTCAAGGAAGGCTGCGAGCATGGGGCCAGTGCCTCTCCGCGCGCGGCCGGCGACGAGTACGGCGAGGGCGGCCCGACGCTGCCGCACGCCCGGGTGCTGCGGGACGAGACCCTGCAAAACCCCCGCACCGTCTTCCAGATCCTGCGGCGGCACTACGCCCGCTACACGCCCGAGATGGTCCGGGATGTGTGCGGCATCAGCGCGGACGACTTCGGCTACATCGCCGCCGCGATCACCGAGAACTCCGGACGCGAGCGCACGACCTGCTTCGCCTACGCCCTCGGCTGGACGCAGCACACCCTGGGCGCGCAGTTCATCAGGACCGCCGCGATCCTGCAGCTGCTGCTCGGCAACATGGGGCGCCCGGGCGGCGGCGTCATGGCCTTGCGCGGGCACGCCAGCATCCAGGGGTCGACCGACATCCCGACGTTGTTCAACCTCCTTCCCGGGTACATTCCGATGCCGAGCGCGGGCCTGCACGACACCTTCGCCGACTACCTGAGGGTGGCCGGGTCGAAAAAGCAGAAGGGGTTCTTCGCCGATACCGACCACTACCTGGTGAGCATGCTCAAGGCGTGGTGGGGCGACGCCGCCCGGGCCGACAACCACTGGGCCTACGACTACCTGCCCCGGCTGACCGGTGCCCACGGTACCTACCAGACCGTGACCGCCATGCTCGACGACAAGGTCGAGGGCTACTTCCTGCTCGGCCAGAACCCGGCCGTCGGGTCGGCCAACGGCCGCATGCAGCGTCTCGGCCTGTCGCACCTGAAGTGGCTGGTGGTGCGGGACCTCAACCTCATCGAGTCGGCCACCTGGTGGAAGGACAGCCCGGAGGTCGCCTCGGGCGAGGTGCGGACCTCCGACATCGCGACCGAGGTGTTCTTCCTGCCCGCGGCGAGCCACGCCGAGAAGGCCGGGACGTTCACCCAGACCCAGCGGATGCTGCAGTGGCGGCACAAGGCGCTCGACGCGCCCGGCGACTGCCAGAGCGACCTCGACTTCTTCTACCAGCTTGGCCAGCGGATCAGGACGAAGCTGGCGGACTCGACCGATGACCGCGATCGGCCGCTGCTGGATCTGACTTGGGATTATCCGGCCGGCGAGGGCGACGAGGCCAATCCGGGCGAGGCCAATCCCGCGGCGGTGCTCGCGGAGATCAACGGCCGCTATCTAACCGGCCCGCAGGCCGGCGACCTGCTTTCCGCCTACACCGCGCTGCGCGCCGACGGATCGACGGCGGCCGGGTGCTGGATCTACACCGGGGTGTACGCCGGGGGCGTGAACCACGCGGCCGACCGCGTGCCGCACGGCGGCCAGGGGCGGAGCCAGTCGGAATGGGGCTGGGCGTGGCCGGCCAACCGGCGGATCCTCTACAACCGGGCGTCGGCCGACCCGGACGGCAAACCGTGGAGCGAACGGAAGAAGTACGTCTGGTGGGACGAGGCGAAGGGACGCTGGGTCGGTGACGACGTGCCCGACTTCGTGATCGACCGCGCCCCCGGCAGCCGCCCGGACCCGGATCTCGGCGGGCCCGCGGCGCTGGCGGGAGACGACGCCTTCATCATGCAGTCCGACGGCAAGGCCTGGCTGTTCGCCCCCAAGGGGATGGTCGACGGCCCGCTCCCCACGCACTACGAGCCGCAGGAGTCTCCAGTCGCCAACGCGCTTTACCCGCAGCAGCAGAGCCCGGCCCGGGTCATCTTCGCGCGGACGGACAACCTGAGCGCGCCGAGCGCGGGCGCGCCCGGCTCCGACGTGTACCCGTACGTGTTCACCACCTACCGGCTGACCGAGCACCACACCGCGGGCGGGATGAGCCGGTGGCTGCCGTATCTGTCCGAACTGCAGCCGGAGATGTTCTGCGAGGTGTCGCCGGAGCTGGCGGCCGAGCGCGGGCTCGAGCCCTACGGCTGGGCCACGCTGATCTCCCCGCGCTCCGCGATCGAGGCACGGGTCCTGGTCACCGACCGGATGACGCCGCTGGTCATATCCGGCCGCACGGTGCACCAGATTGGGGTGCCCTATCACTGGGGGGTCGGGAAGGACGCCGTCATCAGCGGCGACGGCGCCAACGACCTGCTCGGGGTCACGCTCGATCCGAACGTGCAGATCCAGGAGTCCAAGGTCGGGTCCTGCGACATCCGGCCGGGCCGCCGGCCGCACGGCGAGCAGCGGCTCCGGCTGGTCGCGGACTATCAGGCTCGCTCCGGGGCGACGACTGCCACCGATAACCAGCGGATCACCGATCCCGCCCGCGAGATCGTCGATCCGCCGCCGAGGAGGCGACGTTTATGCCGCAGTTGGCCGGACCGACCGATCCCGCCGCCGACGCGCGGTGGCCGGACGCCAAGCCGCGCAAGGGCTTCTTCACCGACACCTCGATCTGCATCGGCTGCAAGGCGTGCGAGGTGGCCTGCAAGGAGTGGAACCACAACCCGCGCGACGGCGACCTGGACCTGCTCGAATCGTCCTAC
>Ga0335072_10008827_pt1 | contig 14579 bp, 15 predicted proteins | sample Lox_Sample_21_FD_206725 | JGI IMG/M metagenome (GOLD analysis project Ga0335072, IMG submission 206725) | Soil microbial communities from Loxahatchee National Wildlife Refuge, Florida, United States - Lox_Sample_2.1 | ecosystem: Environmental > Terrestrial > Soil > Wetlands | place: USA... | reverse complement strand
CGTAGAGCGCCCGCTGCGCCGGGCTGGCCATGATCATCGCGGCGAAGGCCGCGCGGGCCGCCTGGTCGGGGTAGACCTTCTCGATGCTGCCGATGTAGACGGTGGACAGCGGCAGCGAAAGCAGCAACACCCACAGCGGCAACACGATTCGGTCGCGTCGTAGGTACAGCCGCAGCATCCCCAGCGTGCCGGTGAAGGCAGACCCGCGTGCCGGCGCCTCGCGCGCCGGCCGATCCAGCGTGGTGGTCATGCCCGCACCTGCTGGCTGTCGCGCCGGTCGTCGGAGCCGACGCCGTAGTGCCGCAGGAAGAGTTCTTCCAGGGTGGGCGGCGTGCTGACCAGGCTGCGCACGCCGGTATCGCCGAGCACCCGGATGAGTTCGCCGAGGCCGTCGGCGTCGACGTGGGCGTGCAGCACCGTTCCCTCGTAGCTGACGTCCTCGACGCCGCGGATGCGGGTGAGATCGCCGGGGTCACGCAGCAAGTCGGCGGTGATCGTCGTGCGGCTGAGGTGCCGCATCGATTCCAGCGTCCCGCTTTCGACGGTCCTGCCGGCGCGGATGATCGTCACCCGCTGGCACAGCCGCTCGGTTTCGGCGAGTATGTGGCTGGACAGCAGGATCGTCGCGCCGCGGTCGCGCGCTTCGGCGACGCATTGCTGAAAGATGTTCTCCATCAACGGGTCCAGGCCGCTGCTCGGCTCGTCGAGCAGCAGCAGCCGTGCGTGCGACGAGAACGCCGAGACAAGCGAAACCTTCTGGCGGTTGCCCTTGGAGTAGGTGCGCGCCTTCTTGTGCGGATCGAGCTCGAAGCGCTCGATCAGCTCGGCGCGTCGCCTGTCGTCGATGCCGCCGCGCATGCGCGCCAGCAGGTCGATGGTCTCGCCGCCGGTCAGGTTGGGCCACAGGGTCACATCGCCCGGGACGTAGGCGATGTGGCGGTGCAGCTCGACGGCGTCGGTCCAGGGATCGCCACCGAGTAGCCGCGCACTTCCGCCGTCGGCCTTGACCACCCCCAGCAGGATCCTGATCGTCGTCGACTTTCCGGCGCCGTTGGGGCCGAGGAAGCCGTGCACTTCGCCCTCGCGCACCGTCAGCTCCAGGCCGTCGAGCGCCCGGACCGAGCCGAAATTCTTTGTCAGGCCGTGGATTTCGATCGGGTGATGGTAGTTGCTAATCGCCATCGGATTCTCCTTCTTGTTCGGCTTGAGCGAGGAAGGCCTCGTACATGTGGCTGTCGGTCATCAACCCGTCGGTGTAGATCTCAAGGGCGGGCAGCACCATGTCTTGGGCGTAGTCGCGCAGCACCGCCCGTAGATCCGTTGGGGTTTCGTGCATTTGGATGTACAGCAGCAGGCCGCCTCCGCCGGTGATCGCCAGGTACTTGGCCCGCGCTGCGGGGTCCCGGCTGGGCTTGAGGATGCCGCTCTTGACGCCTTCTTCCAGGTAGGTCTGGGCGTTGTCGATCATCGTGCGCCACAACGTTGTCGCGAGCTCGCCACCGGCCTGCATGCTGCGGACCAGGTAGGCCATCAACGGCGCGTACTCCTCGATCTCGGCCATTTGCGCGAACCAGGTGGCCGGGTCGCTGGAGTTCATCGCCTCCGACTTGCTGCTGCGGATCTCCTCGGCGACATAGTCGTCGCAGGCCTTACGCAGACCGTCCTTGGAACCGAAGTGGTGGATGACCAGCGCGGCGCTTACGCCCGCCGCTTCGGCGATCGAGCGCAGCCCGACATCGAAGCCCTGCTCGCCAAAGCGCTCGAGCGCCGCGTCCCGGATCCGGGCCGCAGCGGTCAAATCGCCGGCTGAACGCACGTTCAAAATACTAAACAGTGGTTCAGTCGGCGTCAAGCAACCACTGCGTCAGGAATTTCGGGGAATGTGGGTGCGAGACAGTGGGGGCAAGGGAAGTCTCAGTGGCATGGCCACGCGCATCCTGCATGTCGTCTCTAACGTCTCCCACTACAACGACCCGTCCGAACCAACCGGGCTGTGGCTTTCGGAGCTGACTCACGCGTACGAGGTCTTCGCCAAAGCGGGTTACGAGCAGGCAATCGTCAGCCCGAAGGGTGGCCGCTCGCCGTTGGAGCCGCGGTCGGTGAAGTTCCCGAACTACGACAAAAGCGCCAAAAGGTGGAAGTCCGACGACAGGAAGATGATGCTGCTGCATCGCACTGCCTCGCCAGACGACATCGACTCGGCGGATTTCGACGCGATCTATTTCACCGGTGGCCACGCGGTGATGTTCGACTTCCCCGATAGCTCAGGGCTGCAACGCATTACGCGCGACATCTTCGAGCGCGGGGGAGTCGTTTCGTCCGTGTGTCACGGCTACTGTGGGCTGCTCAACACGACGCTGTCGGATGAGTCACTACTGGTTGCCGGGCGGAAGCTCACCGGGTTCGCCTGGTCGGAGGAGGTGCTGGCCAGGGTCAACAAGCTGGTGCCCTACAACGCCGAGGAAGAAATGAAGAAGCGCGGCGCGCGGTACGGCAAGGGCCTGATTCCGTTCGCGCCTCACGTCGTGGTCGATGGGCGACTCGTGACCGGCCAGAACCCCGGCTCGGCCAAGGCGACCGCCAAAAAAGTGGTGTCGGTGCTCCAGCGCTGATCGTCAGTCGCGGACGGCGGCCAGCAGGCCGTCGCCGAGCGGCACCAGCGCGGGCGTGAGCGAATCGTTCTCGGCGATCACCCGTGCCGCCTCGCGCACCGCCGCCACCTCCGCGTCGCGGGCCGCGGGGTCCCCGGCCCGCCCGCCGGCGGCCGCGCCGTGCACGACGATCACTCCGCCGGGGCGCAGTAGCCGCACGCCTTCGACCACGTAGTCGGGCTGGTCGAGCGGGTCGGCGTCGATGAACACCAGGTCGTATGAGTCGTCGGCCAGCCGGGTCAGCACCTCCTGGGCACGCCCGCTGATCAACCGGGTCCGCGACGGGCCGATGCCCCCGTCTGAGAACGCCTCCTTGGCGATCCGCTGATGCTCGGGCTCGATGTCGATCGTGGTCAGCACGCCGTCGTCGCTCATCCCCGACAGCAGCCACAGGCTGCTGACGCCGGCACCCGTGCCCACCTCGACGACGGCTTTGCCACCGCTGAGCTTGGTCAGCAGGCTGAGCAGCGCGCCCACCGCGGGGGTGATCGCGCCGGCGCCGATGTCGGCTGCGCGCTCCCGGGCGGCCAGCAGAACCGCGTCTTCGGAGATCGACCCCTCAGCGTGCGCGGAGAGGGATTCGGCCCGACTCAGCGGAGCCGACTGCCCCGGTGTGCGGTCCATGCCCGCAGCGTAAATCCAACCGACCCCGCGTGCAGTCAGGCGCGCCCGTCGCCACCCGCTCGGGCGGGCCGCGACACGCCCGGTCCGATCGGTGACAAAAGGTCACAGTTTGGTCAATATGTGCAGCCCAGGTGGTTTGAAGTGGCCATTCTTAGTCAAAGCTCAGTGCGGTCATATATCGCACACACGCCGGTAGGCGACGGTATTCCCCATGGATCGCGGAGGCCGCTGGACCGGGAATGAATCCCGCTATCTTCGCGTTGCGCGCGGTGAGGAATTGCCGAGCCTTGACGGCAGTCTGAACCCAGAGGAACTGAACATCACCACATTGATGAGCCCGGCCAGCATGTCGCACCCCGAGCGGTACCGCGACGCTGACTGGGTCGAACCTGCTGAGGAGCCCTACGGCACCGCAGTCTTCGACGCGACCGGAGACAAAGCAGCGATGCCGTCGTGGGACGAGCTGGTCCGTCAGCACGCTGACCGGGTTTACCGGTTGGCCTACCGGCTCTCCGGTAATCAGCACGACGCCGAGGACCTGACCCAGGAGACCTTCATCCGGGTTTTCCGGTCGGTGCAGAACTACCAACCGGGGACCTTCGAGGGCTGGTTGCACCGCATCACGACCAACCTGTTCCTGGACATGGTGCGCCGTCGCGGGCGGGTGCGGATGGAAGCCCTGCCCGACGACTACGACCGGGTGCCGGCCGATGAGCCGAACCCGGAGGAGATCTACCACGATTCGCGGCTCGGTCCCGACCTGCAGGCGGCCCTGGATTCGCTGGCCCCCGAATTCCGTGCGGCCGTGGTGCTGTGTGACATCGAAGGTCTGTCCTACGAGGAGATCGGGGCCACGCTGGGCGTGAAGCTCGGCACGGTGCGCAGCCGCATCCACCGGGGACGGCAAGCGCTACGCGACTATCTGGCCGCGCACTCGGAGACCGCCAGGCAGTACGCGACCGGCGGCTCGACGGACCTCGCGCACTAAGACACAGGCCGCCTGATCGGCCGTTGATTGGTGTTCCGCGTCGAGCGGCGCGCTACATTCGAGATGGCGCCGCGTGAACCGGCGCGATACCGGGAGGAGCTGGTGATGGTCGAGCGGGGACACGTGTTCCGCCGCGCGTTCTCCTGGCTTCCGGCCCAATTTGCCTCGCAAAGCGATGCGCCGGTCGGCGCGCCGCGCCAATTCGGATCCACGGAGCACCTGTCGACGGAGGCCATCGCCGCCTTCGTCGACGGTGAGCTGCGGATGAACGCGCACCTGCGCGCGGCGCATCACATATCCCTGTGTCCCGACTGCGCCGCCGAAGTGGACGGTCAGCGGCGCGCCCGCGCCGCGCTGCGCGACTCCCAGCCGATCAGGGTCCCAAGCACGCTGCTGGGATTGCTGTCGCAGATTCCGCACTGCCCGCCCGACGACGAGCCCGGTCCTGCGCAGGGCGGTCCGCGTCAGCCCCCCCGCCTGCCGGGAAACGCCGGCCCGCCGCCGCGAGGCAGCACCTCGAACCGGTCGTCGGGGCGAGTCGGGCCCGACGACCGCTCCAGGCGTAATCGGCCCGAGCCTCGGTAGGCTGGAGGCCAAGCCGGTGCCTGGCGCCGTGCTCGAGTCCATCGCACGCGTTTGCTTAGCGCCCGGAAGAGGATGACGTGAGCTCCGATCAAGACAACAACGGCGCACCCCGGCTGGCGCCGCGACCCATCTCCCGGCCGCCGGTCGACGCCGCCTCCCGTCAGGCATTTGGTCGCCCCGACGGCGTACAGGGTTCGTTCGTCGCCGAGAGCGTGCGTCCGCCGAAGTATCGCAACGACAGCGAGTTCACCCCGCACGACGAGCCCGCCGACCCGGTGCTCTCGGAGGCGTTTGGCCGCCCGTTCGCTGGCGCCGACTCCCTGCAGCGCCACCCCACCGACGCGGGCGCGCTGGACCAGGGCAACAGCAATGGCGAATTGGAGGACCCCGAGGATCCTTGGCGCGATCCCGGTGCGGCGGCCGCCCTGGGCGACCCGGCGGTAACGCCGTCGATCCCGCAGGGTCCCGAGGGCGTTGGCGGCCGGCTCGGCGTGCGCGACGTGCTGTTCGGCGGCCGGGTGTCGTATCCGGCGCTGGCCGTGCTCGGCGTGCTGGCGTTGCTGATCGGCCTGGTCGGTGGCGTCGTCGGACGCAAGACGGCCGAGGTCGTCGAGGCGTTCACCACGTCCAAGGTGACGCTGTCGACCAACGGCAATGCCGAATCGCCGGCCGGTCGATTCGCCAAGGTGGCTGCGGCCGTGGCCGATTCGGTCGTCACCATCCAATCGGTCAGCGATCAAGAGGGCATGCAGGGGTCCGGCTTCGTCGTCGATGGCCGTGGCTACATCGTCACCAACAACCACGTCATCTCCGAGGCGGCCAACAACCCGAGCCAGTTCAAGACCACCGTGGTGTTCAACGACGGCAAGGAAGTTCCGGCCAACCTGGTCGGCCGCGACCCCAAGACCGACCTGGCCGTGCTCAAAGTCGACAACGTCAACAACCTGACCGTGATCCGGCTCGGCGACTCCGACAAGGTGCGTGTCGGCGACGAAGTCCTTGCCGCCGGTGCCCCGCTGGGCCTGCGCAGCACCGTCACGCACGGTATCGTCAGCGCGCTGCACCGACCCATCCCGTTGTCGGGGGAGGGTTCGGACACCGACACGGTGATCGACGCGATCCAGACCGACGCCTCGATCAACCACGGGAACTCCGGTGGCCCGCTGATCAACATGGACTCTCAGGTCATCGGCATCAACACCGCCGGTAAATCGTTGTCCGACAGCGCCAGCGGACTCGGGTTCGCGATTCCGGTCAACGAGGCGAAAGTCGTTGCGCAGACCTTGATCAAGGACGGCAAGATCGTCCACCCGACGCTGGGCGTGAGCACCCGGTCGGTGAGCAATGCGATCGCGCAGGGCGCACAGGTCGCCAACGTCAAGGCCGACAGCCCCGCACAGAAGGGCGGGATTCTGGAGAACGACGTGGTGGTCAAGGTCGGCAACCGAGGTGTGGCCGACGCCGACGAGTTCGTTGTGGCCGTGCGCCAGTTGACGATTGGGCAGCCCGCCCCGGTCGAAGTGGTTCGCGACGGCCGCCATGTCACGCTGACGGTGACCCCGGGGCCGGACGGCGGCTAATGTTCGCCAACGTCGGCTGGGGCGAGATGCTGGTGCTCCTGGTGGTCGGGCTGGTGGTCCTGGGTCCCGAGCGTCTGCCCGGCGCGATCCGGTGGAGTGCGTCGGCGCTGCGTCAGGCCCGCGACTACCTCAGCGGGATGACGAGTCAGCTGCGTGAGGACATCGGCCCGGAGTTCGACGACCTGCGCGCGCCGCTGAGCGAGCTGCAGAAACTGCGGGGCATGACGCCGCGGGCCGCGTTGACCAAGCACCTTCTCGACGGCGACGACTCGATTTTCACCGCCTTCGACCGGCCGATCGGCAGTCCAGCGGAAAACTTTGCGGCGCAACCGATTACGCCGCCTCAGGCGCCGCAACCGCTCACCGGCCCGGCGCCGTTCGACACCGACGCCACCTAGTCCGGCGACGATGCAGAGCGCAGCGATGAGGAGGAGCCGGACACCGACGCCACAGCTCAGCGTCGAGTCGGATCCAATCCCAGCGACATCCCGGCCAGGCCGCGGGGCCGCGACGATAGGCCGTCGGCCACGCTGTGGAACCCCTTGCCGACCGGGGAATCGGGCGCGCTGAGCACGATCGGCACTCCGGCGTCGCCGGCCGCGACCAGCGCCGGATCCAACGGGATCTGCCCCAGCAGCGGCACGTCGGCACCCATCACGCGGGTCAGCCGCTCGGCGACCTGCGCGCCGCCGCCCTCGCCGAACACCTGCAGCGTCGAGCCGTCCGGCAGCACCAGCCCGGACATGTTTTCCACCACGCCGATGACGCGCTGCTTGGTTTGCAGCGCGATGCTGCCGGCCCGCTCGGCGACTTCGGCCGCGGCGTTCTGGGGCGTGGTCACCACCAGGATTTCCGCGTTCGGAATCAGCTGAGCGACCGAGATCGCGATGTCGCCGGTGCCCGGCGGGAGGTCGAGCAGCAGGACGTCCAGGTCGCCCCAATACACGTCGGCCAGGAACTGCTGCAGGGCCCGGTGCAGCATCGGGCCTCGCCACACGACCGGCGCGTTGCCCTCGACGAACTGGGCGATCGAGATGACTTTCACCTCATGCGCGATGGGGGGCAGGATCATCGACTCCACCTGGGTGGGCCGATCGGTGGTGCCCATCATCCGGGGGATGGAGTGGCCGTGAATGTCGGCGTCGAGCAGCCCGACCGATACCCCGCGCGCGGCCATCGCCGCTGCCAGGTTGACCGTCACCGTCGACTTGCCCACGCCGCCCTTGCCGGACGCGACCGCGTAGACCCGGGTCAGCGATCCGGGCTGCGCGAACGGGATGACCGGCTCACGGGCGTCGCCGCGCAGCTGCTTGCGCAGCTCGGTGCGCTGCTCGTCGTTCATCACGTCCAGGCTGACTTTGACCTCGCCGGTGCCCGGCACGTCGGCTACGGCTTGGCGCACGCGCTCGCTGATCTCGGTCTTCTTCGGGCATGCGGCGGTGGTCAGGTAGATCTCGACGTGCACGTCGCCGCGGCTGCCGACCTCGATGCCCTTGACCATCCCGAGTTCGGTGATGGGGCGGCGCAGTTCGGGGTCGATCACCTTGGCCAGTGCGGCGCGAACGTCAGCAGTTGCATCAGACATCAATGCCGAGTCTAGTGCGGCGACGAGACGGGCCGGACCGGCCCGTTAAGGAGCCGGACCATCAAGGTAGTGCGGCTCGCTAGGGGCCGACCTGTGGCTGCGGGGCGGCGGGAGGCGCCGCCGGCGGAACCGGCGCGGGCGGCGCCGCAGCAGGCGGGGGCGGCGGTGCCGGAGCAGGAGCTGCCGCCGGGGCGGCGACCTGAGGCTGGGCGACCTGTGGCTGGGCGACCTGAGGCTGGGGGGCCGGTGGGGCCTGCGCCGGTGGGGCTGCCGGCGGCGGGGCTGGGGGTAGGCCCGCGGCGACCGGCGGCTGCGGCGGCAACGGCTCGGGCGGCGGGGTGTTGAACGTCTGCAGCGGTGGCCCCACCTCTTGGCCGATGCAGATCACTGTGCAGGACGGCATGTACGGCGACTGGCGCTGCCACGGCTGCGTGCTGCCCGAGGTTCCGCTGAGGTCGATCAACGGCATCTGCGCCAACGGGTCGGTGGACGATAGGCCGTGCATGTTGAGGGGCAGGTTCGGCCCGAGTCCCTCGGCATTGTCTAGGTGCTCCAAGTGCGGGTCGGCGATCGGCGGTGGGGGACCGGTAATCGGCGGCAGGTCGACCGGGACGACGCCGGTGGCGTACGCCGCGGCCCAGCCGAGCACGTTCTGCGCATACGGCATCGAGTTGTTGTAGCGCAGGATCGCCGCCAACACCTGCGACTGGTCCCGTAGGTTGAGCCCGCCGCTGCAGAGGTATCGGGCGGCGGCCAGCGTGGCGTCGTAGACGTTCTGCGGGTCGGCCACGCCGTCGCCGTCGCCGTCGGAGGCGTAGTGCGCCCAGGTGCCCGGCAGGAACTGCATCGGTCCCATGGCGCGGGCGTAGCTGATGCGTCCGCCGCTGTTGCCCTGGACGATGACCTCGTTGCCGGGCAGGGTGCCGTCGAGGGCCGGCCCGTAGATCGGACGTATCGCGGTGCCGTGCGCATCCGTGGCGCCGCCGTTGGCGTGCCCCGACTCGATGCGCCCGATGCCGGCCAGCAGGTTCCAGCTGATCCCGCAGCCAGGGTCGGACACCGACATCATCCGTTCGGCGTTGCGGTAGGCCGACAGCGCCATCATCGGAATGCCCAGTGCGCCCGGCGAATTCACGACCACCGCCGGCGGGGGAGCCGAGACCGTAGTCGCGCCGATGTGAAAGCCGATCTTCGGCTTCTGGACCGCGATCACCAGCGGGCCGGTCGGGTCGGTGGAGGCCGGCGCGACGGCGGCGACGGGGGTGATTGCCGCGTCGCGCAACGTCGACTTGCGGATCGGGAACGGCGGCGCGGCACCGCTGACAGCGCTGGTGAGGATCAGCGAGGCGATCGTGGCCACTCCGAACGCGGGGCTCTGGGCGACGCGGGACAGCGTTTGTTGCACGGACGTCCCGGCGGTGGCCACCGCGTCGCGTGCCGTCGCGGCGGCATTGACGACCGCATCGGGGACCTGGGGGGTGCGAGGCACGCGAGGAACCCGCTGCCGTAGCTGGGCAAGGGCCGAACGTGCACCCATGCGTCCCCCAATACGCACTCGACCGTCCTCAATATTCGAGCGTTGTCTGCCCCCGACACCGCGTGAGCCTAGTGAACTACGTCACCATACATAACACGGGTGACTCCAGTGACAACAATGGCACAGTCGCTGCCTGTGAAAACGCGATGGAATCGCCGCAGTGTCAATTGGACTGAGCGGTGCGCTGATCCACATCTCCGTCGTGGTCGGCGTGCGATTTCCGCAGCCTGTCCAGCTGCCGATCTTCGAGCAGGCCGCGGATGTCTTCCAGTTCGCGGCGAAGGTGGTCGCGGGTCTTGGCGACATCGCCGATAGCCAGTCGCAGCGCGGCCAATTCCCGGGCCAGATATTCGGTGTCGGCTTTGGTTTCCTCGGCTCGGCGACGGTCTTCTTCGAGTGCGACGCGATCCCGGTTCTCCTGGCGGTTCTGCGCCAGCAGGATCAGCGGGGCGGCGTAGGCGGCCTGGGTGGAAAAGGCCAGGTTGAGCAGGATGAACGGGTAGGGGTCGAACCGCAGGCTGACCGCGGCGATGTTGACGATGATCCACACCACCACGATGACGGTCTGCAGCAGCAGGTAGGTGCCCGTGCCGAAGAACCGGGCAATCGATTCGGTGGCCTGGCCGACGGCATCCGAATCCACCCGGGGCGCGGCTATGCGTGAGCGGCGCGGGGTGTACAGCCGTGCACGCGGCGCCGACTTGCTCATGACTGTCCTCCGGCGGTATCCAGGGCCAGCTCGCCGTTGCTTTCCCGCCAGTCGTGCGGCAACAGATGGTCGAGCACGTCGTCCACGGTCACCGCGCCCAACAGATGATGCTGTGAATCGACCACCGGGCCGCAGACCAGGTTGTAGGCGGCGAAATACCGGGTCAGCAGCGGCAGCGAGGCATCCGGGTCCAGCCAGGGCAGGTCCGCATCGAGAATCCCGCCGACCAGCATCGACGGCGGCTCGCGCAGCAGCCGCTGCAGGTGAATGCAGCCCAGGTATTGGCCGGTGGGGGTGGCGGTCGGTGGGCGGACCACCAAGACCAGCGACGACAACGCCGGTGTCAGGTCGGGATCGCGAACGCGGGCCAGCGCCTCGGCGACCGAGGTGTCCGGGGTCAGCACCACGGGTTCCGAGGTCATCAGGCCGCCTGCGGTGTCGGGCGAGTGCTTCAAAAGCCGCCGCACCGGGTCGGACTCCTCGGGGTCCATCTGACGCAACAGGCCCTCGGCCAGGGTCGGGTTCATCGTGCCGAGCAGGTCGGCCGCGTCGTCGGGGTCCATCTCCTCGAGCACGTCGGCCGCGCGTTCGTCGCCCAGTTGCATCAACAACTCCGCCTGATCCTCCTCCGGAAGCTCCTGCAAAATGTCGGCCAGACGGTCATTATCGAGTGCGCTCGCCACCTCGTAACGGCGTTTCGCCGGCAGTTCACGCAGGGCGTCGGCGACTTGGATCGGCCGCCAGTTTTCGAACTGATGCAACAGCTGCGCCACGGCCTGACCGGGCATCGCCAGCGCCGATGGGGTTAGTCCCTGCACGCTGCGCCAGCCCACGATGTGGGTGCTGCCGCGGCGGCCGAACAGCCGGGGCACGCGGACCGCGACCCGCGTCACCATCCAGTCCCGTGTCCGGGTCTGCTCCAAACCCAGGTCGGTCACCACCACGTCGGTGTCGGCCAGCTCCGGCAGTTCGGGGTCGTGGACCCGCACCTTGGTGTCGACGATCTGCCCAAGCACCAGCACTTCACCGGGCCGTTGATCGAAGCGGGTCATCGACACGCTGGCGGTGTTGAGGGTCACGGACTTGGGCTCGATCGAAGCAACCCGCAGGATGGGAACGAAAATCCTTCGGCGAGAGGACATTTCGACGACGAGCCCAAGGACTCTGGGTTGCTGGCGGACGATGCTGATGCTAACCACCACGTCGCGCACCCGGCCGAGTGACTCGCCCATCGGGCCCAGTACCAGCATTCGCGCCAGCCGCGCCGCGTACACCCTGTTGATCGAGGCCATGGTTGAAAGGGTAGGAGTGAACCGTGAACAACGCCTATCGACCCCGCCGCACGTGCCTGTCGGTGCCGGGCAGCAGCCAGAAGATGATCGACAAATCCAAAGGGCTCCCCGCCGATGAGGTCTTCCTCGATCTGGAGGATGCCGTCGCGCCCGACGCCAAGGCCGCGGCACGCAGTCAGGTGGCCGCCGCGCTCGCCGGTCCCGGGTGGGCGGGGCAATTGCGTGGGGTCCGGGTGAACGACTGGACCACGCCGTGGACGCATGCCGACATCATCGAGGTGGTGTCCGCGGTCGGTGCCGCGCCCGACGCCAGGCTCGATGTTGTGGTGCTGCCCAAGGTCTCCGACGTCTCGCACGTGCAGGCACTCGATCTGCTGCTGACCCAGTTGGAAACGGTGCACGGGCTTCCGGTCGGCGAGATCGGCATCGACGCGCAGATCGAAGACGCCCGCGGGCTGACGAACATCAACGCGATCGCCGCGGTGCCGCGAGTGCAGGCGCTGGTGCTCGGCCCCGCCGACCTGATGGCGAGCCTGAACACCCGCACACTCGTCGTCGGCGAGCAGCCGGAGGGCTACACCGAGGGCGACGCCTACCACCACGTGTTGATGACGATCCTGGTGGCGGCCCGCGCCCACGGCAAAGCCGCCGTGGACGGTCCGTATTTGAAAGTGCGTGACGTGGAGGCGTTTCGGCGGGTGGCCGGCCGGTCGGCGGCGCTGGGGTACGACGGCAAATGGGTGCTGCACCCCGACCAGATCGCGGCCGGCAACGAGATCTTCAGTCCGCGCCAAGCCGACTACGACCACGCGGAGCTGATCCTGGAGGCCTACGAGTGGCACACCTCGGCGGCCGGCGGCGCTCGCGGAGCGGTGATGCTCGGCGACGAGATGCTCGACGAGGCCAGCCGCAAGATGGCCTTGGTGATCGCCGGAAAGGGGCGCGCGGCCGGCATGCAACGCCTAGCGGATCCCTTTGTGCCGCCGACCGGACACTAGGTATACCCGGCTACGAATGCCAGGCCGTCGTCATCACGTAGAGCCAAAACACCAGCGGCACCGTGGCGGTCACCGCACCGACGGCGAGCCCCGCGATGGCAAGCCCGCGGCCCTGTTGGTGGGTTTGCTTGATCTGGTTGAGCGCGACGATGCCGAGCACAACGCCCACGATCGCGGCCAGCGCGCCGATGCCGCACAACGCGGTCAGCGGGATAGCGGCGAGCGCCGTGACCAGCGACGCGATCGCCAGGCCGTTGGTTTCGGGCGGAGCCCCGTGGTAGGGGAGATACGGGTCGTAGGGGACGGGATAACCCGGCGGGCCGCCGTATCCGACCGGCGGGCCGTATCCGACGGGTGGGCCGCCGTAGCCCGGCGGACCACTGGGGGGCGGCGGGTAGCCGTAGGGGGGCACCGGCGGCGACGGAGGATACGGCGACGGGTGCTCGGGATAATGTGCCGGGGGATAATTCACCGGGGGATAGTTCACCGGCGCCTGCGGGTCGACCGGCGGGTGCGGGTACTGCTCCCAGGGTCGGGGTTGCTCCGCAGGGGGGAACGGCGCCGCCTCGTCGTACGGGTTGTCGCCGCCTGGAGCTGTCATGCTGTTCAACCTAGCGTGACGGCAGGTTGAACGTCCGCAGGCTGCGACCCGGTACCCGTCGGCCCCGCGTACGACAACGGAGCACAATGAAACTATGAGCAGTCCCTTTCAGCCTGGGCAGGTTCCCGGTGCCGCGCCCGGCAACCCGGCCGCCAGCCGTCGCGCCCCCGGATTGCCGACGCCGCCGAAGGGCTGGCCAGTCGGTTCCTACCCCACCTACGCCGAGGCCCAGCGCGCCGTCGACTATCTCTCTCAGCAACAGTTCCCGGTGCAGCAGGTGACGATCGTCGGCGTCGACCTGATGCAGGTCGAACGCGTCACCGGCCGGTTGACCTGGCCGAAAGTGCTGGGCGGCGGCGTGATCAGCGGCGCGTGGCTCGGCCTTTTCATCGGCCTGGTGTTGACGCTGTTGTTCTCCAGCCCGCACCCGATGGAGTCGTTGACCACCGGGCTGGTCGCCGGGGTGTTCTTCGGGTTGATCACCTCCGCGGTCCCCTATGCGATGGCGCGCGGTACCCGCGATTTCAGTTCGACGCTGCAGCTGGTCGCCGGCCGGTACGACGTGCTGTGCGACCCGCAAAACGCTGAGCGGGCCCGGGATCTGCTCGCGCGCTTGGCAATCTGACTCGACGTTTTGTCGACTCCCCGTGCACTCCGGCGCAGCGTCGCCGTGTTGGCGGTGCTGTCAGCCGTGTCGATGGTGTCGGCCTGCGGAGTTCGCGACGACGGGCGGGTGATCAGCCTCTACACGCCGGCCGGCAACGCCGCGACCTTTAGTGCGCTGGCCAAGCGCTGCACCGATCAGGCCGGCGGCCGGTTCACCGTTCGGCAATTCGGACTGCCTAAAGCCACCGACGACCAGCGGATGCAACTGGCCCGCAGGCTCAGCGCCAACGACCGCACGGTGGACGTGGTCGCGATGGACGTGATCTGGACGGCCGAGTTCGCCGAAGCCGGCTGGGTGCTGCCGCTGGCGGACGACCCGGCCCACCGCGCCGAGGCCGACGCCACCACCGACACGCTGCCCGGGCCACTGTCCACCGCCAGATGGCGGCACAAGCTGTATGCTGCGCCCGTCACCAGCAACACCCAATTGCTTTGGTATCGAGCCGATTTGATGGACAAGCCCCCGGCGACCTGGGATGGCGTGATCGGTGAAGCCGCCCGGCTGCACGCCGCGGGCAAACCGAGCTGGATCGGTGTCCAGGCCAACCAGAACGAGGGTTTGGTGGTGTGGTTCAACACGCTGCTGGAAAGCGCTGGCGGCCAAGTGCTTTCCGACGACGGCCGCACGGTCACCCTCACCGACACGCCAGAGCACCGGGCCGCCACCGTCGCCGCGCTGCGGATCCTCAAGTCGGTGGCCACGGCGCCGGGCGCCGACCCGTCGATCGTCCGGACCGACGCGGGTTCCTCGAGGTTGGCTTTC
>Ga0335072_10008825_pt1 | contig 14580 bp, 9 predicted proteins | sample Lox_Sample_21_FD_206725 | JGI IMG/M metagenome (GOLD analysis project Ga0335072, IMG submission 206725) | Soil microbial communities from Loxahatchee National Wildlife Refuge, Florida, United States - Lox_Sample_2.1 | ecosystem: Environmental > Terrestrial > Soil > Wetlands | place: USA: Florida... | reverse complement strand
TGTTGCTGACCTTTCTCTGGCTCGCGTCAATCTGTACAAGGGAGCCGGGTCGGATGATTGGAAACAGTGTGAAATCTTCCAGGCCCACATACCCGTACATGGACTTGCGCAAGTCGAGATGCTGCAATAGGCCAACAGGAACTTCGTCCCACTTTTCGACGACCCGCGCCAGTAGATTCGTCTTTTCGAACCGAAAACCCTCCTTGAATTCGACAGGGACCGCCACGTTTTCACTTTCTGCTTCCTCGGCTCCGCCGGTCAGGAGATGCGTTCTAGGCAAACCGATCGATGCGCTGTCTCGGTTAAAGTCTCCGATCTGCAAGCCAAACTTGGATGCCACCTCCGAAAATCGTCGATGGTACAGCACGGATACTGAATACAGTTTGAACATGCCGGGTACGAATTTATCCATCTCAATGTCCGTGATCCAGTTGTGCGATAGATAGAACTCCGGGTTCTGTTTCAACGCCGCAATCTTCTTGCTCATTTCTTGTACGTCCCGCGTCGATAATCCCAGACGCACCCGGACCGCCTTCAACCATTTGCCGGCAACGAGGTTCGACTTGCTTGCACTCACTGGCGGGCATCCTACTCTCGGCGTCATTTTATGTCCAGCTACGTCACTCTCTTAGCTATATGCATTCCGCGTGTTTTGTGGGGGAAATCTGTGGATTGGTCGCAACAGCGGCCACCGGCGCGAATTCCTCCTATGTGTTCCGCGAATTGCGTATATCCAACCGATGCCTCGGGAAACAGCTGTGCAGACTGCCGAACGGGTACGCAATATCCTTTCAACGAAAGGTTTGACTCTCTACCAAGTGTCTCGGCGTTCCGCCGAGCTTTTCGGCCGCTCGTCGCCTTATTACGTTCCCGAGCATTTCTACTCGGTTCTCTCAAACACACGCTTTGGCCCCCGAATCCATCAGGTCGCGACCCTGAGCTGCGTCTCGGGATACCGTCTCTCGGACTGCCTTGCCGTCTTTGGACTCTCGCTCGACGACATCCCGCGGCTTCAAACGCTGTTCTCCCGCCGCCGCACCGTTCTTCTCGATACCTTGGTCTACGACGAGAATGAGTGGATTCCATGGTTTGCTGGGCGACCACAAACGCCCGGCGCGTCCGCAGTCGCACCTCTGGCACAAATCCTGAAGCCCGCTCCTCCAGCACGCGCGCGCCACTTGCTGGCCCTCAACTCGCGCCGGTTCCTCTATGCCAAGATCGGGAGGGAGGACATTCTCGCGTTCCCCGATCTCGCTCCCGGCAGCATCGCCCGAATTGATCCTTTTCGGACTGGTTGCTTTGAGTCGGCGGTCACGCCCATTCCCGCGCACCGGATTTTCCTAGTCGAAACTGGGTCTCGCCTCGCTTGCGGCCACCTGCGGCGCGTCCGCGGAAATCGCGTCGCTCTCTATTCGACATCCCTCTCCTATCCGCCGCTTGAGTTCACGTTGGGCCGCGACGCTACCGTCATCGGCGTCGTTGATGCCGAAATCCGCCCCGTGGAAACCGGGCGGAGCTCAGGAGCTTGGACTGCCAGGCCGGCTCGCAAGGCCATCCCTCCGCGGCCTCTTGAGAAAAGCGATACTCGACTGAGTCACTTGATTCGGGGATCTCGAATCCGCCAGGGCCTCTCCTTCCGGGAGGCCTCGGCCATGAGCCGTTTGATTGCCGAGATGCTCGCCGATCGTCACTACTTCGCCTCCCCCGGAACATTGTCCGAGTGCGACCGTCTCGCCGGTGCGCCTCGGCACATCCAAAAGATCCTTTCGCTTTGCATTCTGTATGGCATCGGCTTCTGGGATTTCCTTCGCTCTGCCGGCTTGGCAATCGATTCCCTGGGAAACGAACCCATGCCGGATGACTTGCGAGGCCGTCTCTCTGGGCCCAACCCGGAGAGGCAGTCCGAAAGACACGCAGACGAAACCGAGATCACTAACCCAGGTGACTTTCTCTCCGTTCTCATCTCGGAGTGGAAGGAAATTCCATTGTTCGTCCGCCACGCGCTTCGGGAAATCACGCGACTCCCGCATCTTTCCCTCCTAGACTTCTTCTTCGTGGGCCCCGAGAAGAACTTGGCCGACCCGCGTTTGCGAAACGCCACCCTCATCACGGTCAACCGCCGGCTCAAGAAACCTCTCTCGCCGCCTCCGCCGCCTCGCGAGCAGCCGGTCTACGTATTGCTCACACGGGAAGGGGGCTACCTGTGCGCTCCTTGCACGTTCGATTGCGGCGTCCTTGCGCTCCACCGCCAACCATCGACGCCTCTCGCCCCGATCGAAACCGAAGTCCGCACGGACTTGGAAGTGATCGGCGAGGTGACGGCAATTCTTCGCCGCCTTTCGTGACGTTCTGAAATCCCGGGACCAGCGAACGATTTCGATATGCCTCCCTCATGACGAGCCGCCCCCATGTGTCACATCTCACGATCATTGCGGGTGCTCCCATTGGTTTCGCGAACGGAAACGGAATTCTCTGGCGGGCGTCTGCTGGCGGTGCGAAAGTGCGAGCCAGATTACGCCATTTCCATGCGACCGATCTCGAGCGCGATTCGAAGTACCGTGACACCCGACGGGGCCATCCTGCTCGATGTCGAGCGCGGCCAGATGTTCTCGGTGAACGGCATCGGTTCGATAATCCTCCAGCTTTTGAGCAAGGGATTCGATGAAGCGCGGATCGTGGCCGAACTGAGTACCGCGTGCGGTGCCGATGTCAACCGAGTGCGCCCCGATGTTCGCGAGTTTCTCGAACTCCTCGGGCAGCACCACATTCTGGAGGATCGAGTGCAACCACCTACGAGGGGCAAGGAGAAGTGATGTCAACCGAGGCGCAGTTCGACACGACCCGGTATCGTCTGGTCATCACACGGCGGAAGGCCAGTGAGATTCTTCTGTCGCGAAAGCCCTTTGGCGCTTCGCTTCCGCAGGTTGAAGTACGGAGCGGCGCCAGGTTGGCCGGGCAGTTGATCGCTCAGGTGAGATGTGACTATCACCTTGAAACCTACTGCCTCATGGGCAAAGAAGCTTCGGCATTGCCCCAAGTCCCCTCGGCGAGATACGCGGTTCTGGAGGCTCTCGATCCAGACGATGAAGCTCCGCGATCGACCACGTGGACACCGTTCCGAGGCTGCCTCTCCTCCGAGACGCTCTCTCCTGCCGATCGATTGGCAATTTCAACTTCGCTTGAAGAACTCGACGGCTGTGTGTCGCATCCCGCGAGAGGGCCATTTGCAAGACCCGGCTGGATCGGGGAATTGTTCGGCTGGCTTGAAGAAGTGATGCGGCCGTTCGGTCTCCGCGCAACGGGCAACTTCGAGCAGCGCAACGCCAGCCCCACGTTTAGTCTGTTACGGATCGAGACAAACCGTAGCGCCGTCTGGTTCAAGGCCACCGGTGAACCGAACACCCGCGAACTTCCCATCAGCGTGGCTCTCGATCGCCTTTTCCCAAACTGTGTTCCCCGCATCCTGGGCGTCCATCCCAACTGGAACGCGTGGCTCTGTGACGAAGCACCCGGGCAAACTCTCGATAACTTCCGAGGCGTGCGTGCCTGGGCCATCGCAGCAACATCCCTCGCGAAACTCCAAATTGCGTCCATTCCGAAGACCAACATCCTCCTCGAAGCCGGGTGCCAGGATTTGAGACTCCATCAACTCGAAGCGCGAATTGAGCCCTTCCTTCGCCGCGCGGGCGATCTCATGTCCCTGCAGGCAAAGGAGCCTCCGAAAGTTCTGCGCGATCCTGAACTTCGTTTTCTGGGCGACTGCCTCAAGGCCGCGTTCTCCGAACTCGCAAAGCATCCGATGCCCGGCGCATTAGGACACCTGGATTGCAATCCGGGAAATATTGTCGTCTCGGACTGCGCGTGCTGCTTTCTCGACTGGGCCGAGGCTTCGGTGACGCATCCTTTTTTGACGTTCGCATACTTTGCGGAACACGCGCGCCGTAACTTGCCTGGACCGGATGCGCTAGCTGACGCACTGGCTTCCGCTTACCTTCGGCCGTGGCAGTCCTTCTTCTCGCCAGAAACTCTGGCGCAAGCATTGGCCTACTCTCCCCTTGTGGCGGTTTTCGGCTATGCTGTCGCCAGCAAGAAATGGTCCTCACCTGAAGCGACTCAAAACCGAGCCCTAGCCGGATTCTTTCGCGGTCTCGCGCGGCGCGCGTACCGCGAAGCCGCCCAAATAGGCACAAGGAGGGAGCTATGCCGCGCCTAGTTCCGCCGCCTCTCTCGGCGAGCCGACCCGTTACAGAGGTCCTCCACGGTGTCCCGGTAACCGACCCGTACCGCTGGCTCGAAAACTCCGAGTCTCCCGAGACCAGACGATGGCTCGAAGAGCAAAGACACTACGCGCGTGGGTACCTCGACCAGATCGAGGGCCGCGACTCGATTCGCAAACGCATCCGGGAGCTTCTAGACGTGGAAAGCGTGGACGGATTCGTAATCGCAGCGAACCGCTACGTCTTCCGCAAGCGGTTTCCGAACCAGGAGCAGCCTTCCATTTACCTGCGCCAAGGTGCGCAAGGCCAAGACCAGCTCCTAATCGACCCGGCCAGCCGGGCGAATGGCAAGTACGCGGTGGTCAAACCGGTTCGCCTTTCCCCCGATGGCCGCCTGCTGCTCTACGAAGTCAAGCACGGCGGCGAACGCACGGCCAGATTCGAACTTCTCGACATCGAGAACCGCAGGACGCTGACGGACGCACTTCCGCGCGGCTATCTCCGGGGGTTCGGATTTGCCCGGGACAGCCGGAGTTTCTACTACGTGCACGAAGCGCTCGAATCGCCAAGACCTTTTTACAGAGCGGTGCGCCATCACGTGCTCGGAACGCCTTTGGCCGAAGACCGGGAGGTATTCTGCGCCGGCGAGGATCAAACGATCCGTCTGCATCTGGTCGCAGACACCGCGTGCCTCGGCTTCCTCGTATACCGGTTCCGTGACAAAACGCGCACCGATTTCTATCTTCAGCCGCTTGATCGAGAACCTTCGGTGATCCCCGTGATATCCGGAGCCGAGTACAGTTTCGCTCCGAGATTCATTTCTCACAGGCTCTTCGCCATAACCGACCGCGAGGCGCCGAACCTTCGGATCGTCGAACTCTGTGCGGCCGGGGATCGCCAGCTCGAGTGGATCGAGAGGATTCCCGAACAAGAGAGCCAAATCCGCCAGTGGATCGCAGCCGGCAAACGTATCGTCGTTTCCTACGTCCGCGGATCGGAAACGCGCGTTTCAGTCTACGACCTCGACGGACAGAAGGCCGCCGAATGGCCGATCCGGCATAGCGGAAGGACAGTGCGCCTGATCGCCGGCGCTCCGGATCGAGACGAAATGATGATCGAAACGGAGTCCTTTCTTCATCCGCCCGCAACGCTCCGGTGCTCGCTCGGTAGCAACGACTTCACACTCTGGGCGGAACGGACGATTCCCTTTGACCCGAAACCCTACGCGCACGCGCAGGTCACTTACACCTCGAAAGACGGAGCGCAAATTCCTATGTTTCTCGTAGGCCTCCGCGACGTGCTCAAGGGAGGCAGCCACCCAGCGATTATGACCGCCTACGGAGGATACGGCGTTCCGATGACTCCGCAGTTCAGCGTGTTTGTCACGTTTCTGATGGAACACGGATTTCTGTTTGCACTCCCCAACATCCGCGGAGGGTCGGAGTTCGGCGCCGCATGGCATCAGGCCGCGAAGGGCCGCCATCGCCAAACCAGCTTCGACGACTTTCTGTGCGCCGCGGAGTGGCTGATCGCGACCGGGCGCACAGTGCCCGGAAGACTAGCGATCTTCGGCGGCTCCAACTCGGGCCTGCTCGCCGGTGTAGCGGTGACTCAACGACCGGAACTGTTTCGTGCCGTGGTTTGCATGGTGCCAATTCTGGACATGCTCCGGTATCACTTGTTCGACAACGCGGAAGCTTCGCGAAGTGAATTTGGAACCGCGGAGGATCCGCTCGATTTCGCTTGTCTCGCTCGATACTCGCCCTATCACCAGGTTCGTGACGCAACGGCCTATCCCGCGACGCTCATTGTCTCGGGCGACCAAGACCGGAACTGCAATCCTCTCCATGCCCGAAAGATGACGGCCCGTCTGCAACAAGCGAATGCCTCGGATCGCCCGATCGTCCTCGATTACAGCCCGTTCCGCGGCCATTCCCCGGTGCTTCCCCTGACGGATCGGGTCGAAGCTCTGACCGACCGGGTGGCGTTTCTCTGCGATCAGTTGGAACTCCCGGTTGGGAATCAATGATGTCGAACATTTCGCCCCTCGTCGCTCAGGCGTATCTAAAACTAATTCATTTCGACCTCTGCATAATGCGAGGTCGCTTCACGCTCTTGCACCAGCGAGTCCGCGATTGCCGGGTCGCCCCGACCATGCCGTCCGAAGGAACAATCGAGATGATCTGCTCCTCGGTAGACATGGCCTGCATTTGGTACTGGAAAGAGGTTCTCTGTTTGCAGAGGTCGGCCGTCATAACGTGCCTGCTAAGACACCGCGGGGTGCCCGCCGCAATGATCATTGGCGCTCAACAGTCTCCTTTCAAGGCCCACGCGTGGGTTGAGGTCAACGGCAACATCGTCAACGACAAGTCGTACATGCGGGAGATGTATTCGGTCCTCGAGAAGTGCTGAGAACAACACCGAACCCAGGAGACCCGATGAGCGTAATCTTCGGACGATGGAATTTCGACGGCGAGCCGATAGGCCCCGATTACCTCGACGCGGTGAGCTCAATGATCGCGCCCTACGGTCCCGACGGCTGTGGCTCCTATGATGGGAAGGGGATCCATATCCAGTACCGTGCTTTCCACACGACGAACGAATCGCACCGGGAGCTGCAACCCCTGACCTCCGCATCGGGCATCACGATCGGCTGGGACGGACGCTTAGACAATCGCACGGAGCTCATCGACGAGTTGGAGGGCGAAGCGACGCACGACTCGACGGATGTTGCAATCGTTGCAGCCGCCTACGGGCGTTGGGGAGTGGAAAGTCTGTCCAAGATCACGGGTGATTGGGCCCTGTCGATTTGGGATGCGAAGACGCTGTCCCTGATTCTCGCGAAAGATCCCATCGGAGTGCGTCCTCTTTATTACGCGTGCGCGGACGGAAGCCTCACCTGGAGCACCATCCTCGATCCCGTAGTCATCGGCAGAGGACGAATCCTCAAGCCCTGTGAAGAATATGTCGCTGGCTGGCTATCCTCCGCGCCTGCCGCACACCTCACTCCTTACGAACACGTTCACTCCGTGCCACCGTCCTCCTTAGTGCGCGTGAAACGCGGCATATGCTTGATCGAGAGATATTGGGATTTCGATCCCGCCGCGACCACTCGTTACCATACGGACGGAGAATACGAAGAGCATTTCCGAGCCGTGTTTGCCCAGGCCGTCGGACGCAGGCTTCGGACCGACCGTCCCATCCTTGCTGAGTTGAGCGGCGGCATCGACTCCTCTTCGATCGTTTGTATGGCCGATGCCCTCATCGCGCGCGGGATCGTGCAGGTCTCGCGTCTTGATACCGTTTCCTACTTCGACGATTCCGAGTCCAACTGGAACGAGCGCCCCCACTTCGCCAAGGTCGAAGAAGGGCGGGGTCGCGTCGGTTGTCACATCGATGTTGGATCGCAAGGTTCATTCTGGTGCGAGGCTCCGCAGGAACAGTTTGCGGTCAGGCCAGTTCCTTTCGGTGCTTCCCCGAGCGTGGCGAAACAACTGCAGGAATACATGGTCTCGCACGGACATCGGGTTTTGCTGTCCGGTTCCGGGGGTGACGAGACCACGGGTGGTGTACCTACGCCCGTCCCGGAACTCGAGGACCTGCTCGCGCGCGGGCACTTCTGCACACTCGCTGGTCAACTGAAAATCTGGGCATTGAGAAAGAGAACCCCTTGGTTCCACGTTTTGTGGGAAGCGTTGCGACGATTCTTGCCCCCGACTGTAGTGGGAGTTCCCGCACACATGCGGCCACTTCCCTGGCTCACGCCCTGCTTCGTCCGCCGGAATCGCGTTGCTCTGCGGAGCTATGACCGCGCGGTCAACCTTTTTGGTCCTTTGCCAAGCTTTCAGGAAAACATCGGATCGCTCGACGGATTGCGCAGGCGACTGGCACTGGCGGCCGTCTCCCCCACATTCATCTGTGAAAAACGCTACCCGTATCTCGACCGCGACCTGCTGACGTTCTTGTATGGAGTCCCACGCGAACAATTGGTCCGCCCCGGCCAGCGTCGTTCGCTCATGCGTCGCGCTCTCGCCGGAATCATCCCCGATGAAATTTCAAACAGAAAACGGAAAGCGTTTCTATCTCGGTCGCCACTCAAGAGAATCCAAGCATGCTGCTCCGATACCGCCTCCATAAACGAACTCCTGTGTAACGCCCCCTCCGATATTTTTGACCGAGACGCCTTGCGTCGAGTCGTGCAAAACGTGCGGCAAGGCCAAGAAGTACCGGCAAGTGGTCTGATACGCACATTCGAGATTCTGGTCTGGATCAGCGGGCTCAGAAGCGGAGGGATGCCCCCGCCGTTTTTCGGGAGCCCCAAGATCGCTTGGGAGGCGAAGTCCTTTGAAACGCCTTTTGACCAACGGAGTCCAGCTAGCTAGCTGCCCACACCAGACAAGGAAGGAGGTGAAGACCATGAAATACGAAAAACCAGTCGTTGTCAGGCTCGCATCTGCCACTGAAGCGATCCAGCATCCGATCGACAAAGGCCCGCAGGAATCGAACGACAATCCGCTCGAATGCTCCCTGCTTGCCTACCCGGCAGACGAATAGAACGTCGACGCCGTGACAACCGGGAGACGCTCCGGAACCTTCGAAGCGTCTCTCCTTTCTCGGGAATCAGGAGGTGGCCCTACCGGAGGAAGAACGATTCGCGTTCTCATCGTTGGGACACTCACTTCTAGCGTTCAAAGGACGAGTGTTTCTCCTCCAAGATTCTGAGATCGTGCCAACGCGCATACTGAGCGGCCTTCGCCGGATCGGAGTCTTCCTGGCCTTTCAGCCAAAAACAAAACCAATCCACCGTACCGCCTTGCGATGCCAGGCGCTGCGCCGGGTTCTGCAAAATGTGTACCCCGTGCTGAATATCGGGAATCACGAATAGCTCGACGGGCTTCCTCAAGTATCGCAAGTTGCTGAACATCTCCCAAGCATTCAGGACACGCTCGATTGGACCCATGTCGATTTCCATCCGTAGGGGAGCCTCCACCTTGTCGGCGTTAAAGGCGGGGGCCAACCTGATCCACGTTTCGAGTCCCTCCCCGAACGGGCGCGCCCCGTTATCCGCCTCGCTTTCGGCCCTGGAGCCGTTCTCCGCCAGAAGATATTGGAGATAGCTTCCGTCGAAGTTATCGGCCACTTCCGCGGCCGCAAACGAATAGTTGGAATGTGTGAGCATGTATTCGACGATCCACCCGGTCCGGCTATATCCGACAATTCCGATCTGGTCCCGCTTTGCCAAGCCGCTTGCGACGAAATGGTCGACGGCTCCTTCAAAGCCCGCCACATAGACCTCGGGTTCCTTCGGGCTAACTGCATAGGGCTCGCCGCCAGGATCGGGAATTCCCACCTGAAGCACGGCGATATCATGATTTGCCAGAGGCTGTGCAGCAAAGGCTGTGGGGAAAACACCATCGAGCGAGAATTGCGCCGGGCGATACCCATGAGTCTGAATGACCAGCGGAAATCTTCGCCCGGCTTGGTAGTGAATCGGGTAGTACAAAAGACCGGTCCATGCCCGCCCATCCTTACCTTTCCAGTGGACAGGCTCCACGCGCCCCAGCGTCCGCCGCTCCAACTCAGGGTCGAGATTCGTAATCAATTCCTCCGAGCCCGTCGCCTTGTCGACGGCATACAACGATGGAGGCGTGTTGGGATCCTCTCTTACCTCGATTCGCACCACTGGCGCAGGCTGATCCTCTTGACCTCCCGCTTCGACCAGCTTCCACCTGCCACCGAGTTTTCTGAATCGCAGGGGGACGCGATCGAGCTCCGGAGTGTTGTCGTTCATAATTTCCACGACTCCGCTCGCGGTCCATCGCTTCGGACGATACTCGGACTCGATCGCTGTGGGAGGAACGGGCAAGGCCAGAAAACGACCGGTAGCGACATCGATCTCCGCCACAGCCTCTCCAGACAGTCCAAGGTCATCTGCTGCGGAAACCGGCAGGAAGGTGGGGCCTGCGATGATCGTCTTGCTGTCCGGGGACCACAATACGTTCGCCGACGGATTCTCAGGCGCGTTCCAAAGCGGATGGGTCGTCCGCCGCTTGACATCGATGACCACGTACTGTCGCACCCAATTGGGGCTATTGGGATTCCGGCGGGCCGCCGGGAGATAGCTGTCTCGGAACAGATGGTTCGTGTAGTTGTCCCAATCTGCGGGGACTGCATCTGCCTGCCGCACGGTCAGGGCGTACCGTCCGTCGGGCGACAATTTCAATAGTTCCGGAGGAGTCGACCAAGGTCGCATGGTCTCGTGGATTTTGTAAAGCAAACGTCGACGGCGGTCCAGAACGAAGGTCTCGTACCGTAAAGTCGGAGTCCAGCCATCCACATCGCCCGCAAGAAGCGACCAGATCGACTGATCCGTGACGGCAAACCCTTCTCGGCGCTCGCGAGCCTCCCGCGCCAGGTCGTGCGGTCCCTGAGTTTCGAAGACGATGGTTTCACCGTCCGCGCTTATGTCGTATTGGACGATCGGTCTCGGCGTCCCGGCCAGTGTTTCCATCCTACGACTCCTAAAATCAACGCTGACGACGCGAGCAGGCATTCGGCCATCGTCCCACAAGAAGACAACGTGCTCGCTGTCGGCCAACCAACGAACATTCTTAATTAGATCGTCCGCTGACGCCGTCGAGGAAGTGAAAAGGCGGACGATAGTGGTTTGCTCGGAGGCAGCTTTGAGTGAACCAGTCCCTCCCGAGAACAATTCAATCCAGCTCCCGTTGCGCCTGATGTCTCCCTTCTGAAGGACGACGAGGTATCTCTGCCCGTCCGGCGACAACGACACGACATCGGCTCCATAGGGACGAAGTACCTGGGTGGCTTCGATGACGTCTTCAATCGTGAGGCTTCGCTTGCGATCTTGTCCCGTCGCGTGGGGGACCAGGAAGATCATCCCCACGCTCATAGCGCAGAACGTGCGTAAGGCGATTTGCCGTCCGACCGCTTTTTGCATCGAAGCTCCCAGCCCTCAGAATATGAGCTTCAGAGCAAACTGCATCGAACGCGGGCCGCCCATTTGATACAACGGGCTCAGAACTCCCAAGGTGCTGGCCAGCGTGCCTGTCGCCTGGCCGAACGTTTTCTGGCCAAACATCGGGTTCACGTAACCGAAATTCGGATGATTGAAAACGTTGAACGCTTCCGCGCGAAATTGAAGGTGCAATCCCTCGTGAATCGGAAAGTCCCGGCGAATCGCGAAATCCGCTTGCCACGCTCCGAAACCGCGAGCGAAGTTGCGCGGGGCATCGCCCAAACCTGTCGATGGAACCGTGAACGCGCTCGGATTGAGCGCCCTGCCTCCCGGGCATCCTTTGCCCAGCGGCAGATCTCCCAGCGCCTGCAAAGTCGAATCGCAATTTGCACCGTACAGATACACGGACTGTCCCGGCACGAGATTTAGACCCGCGTCGAATTCCTGGCCGGTCGCAGGATCGAACTGGCTGTTGCCGGCGAGAGATACGGGAAAGCCTGTTCGCGCTGTGAAACGGCCGTCCAGACCCCAGTGAGCAGACACGGCTTTGAGAAAAGCATTCTTGTTTGGACTTGGCGCGTCCCAAGAAAAGGCGGCCGACGCATCGTGCCGGACGTCGAAGTCGCAATTGCCGCGCTCGTAGGGAAGAAACAAATCCTGGGACCCGTAGTCGATGCAATGGGACCAGGTGTAAGAAGCCAGCGCCGTCAAGCCTGCGCTCAGCCTGCGCCTGAACTGCACCTCGAGCGCGTTGTAGTCGGCGGTCGATCCATTCTGGTAAAACACGAACGCGCTGGCGTTTGGGTTCCCGATCTCACTCCCAGAAAACTCCGCGCCCTCCAGAAGCCTTGCTGCGTGAGAGCCCACGTAGGAGACGCTCAACGCCTGAGATTTGCCGAAGGATTGTTCGACCGTGGCGTTCCACTCGGTCGTATAGGGGAGTTGCAAATGCGCCGGAAATCCGATTGCGATCGGGTAAGGCGGGACAGGGGGATTTACAATGGGAAATGACGCTTCAGCGGGAGGAATCGGAAAAGAAGCGGACGGGATTACGTGCAGCAGGCTGAAACCTGGCCCTTGAATGCTGGCTGATCCCGCCTGTTGTCCCGTATCGTAGAAGATTCCAACCCCACCCCGGATCACGGTCTCGGAGTCGCGCGCGTCGCGCAACACATATGCCAGGCTTGCACGAGGCGCGAAGTTGTACCATGTCGTCCTCCAAAGCGAAGTTCCTTGTGGAGCAAGCGTCCACGAACTGGGGCTCGATCCTTCGATCGTATAGGGTTTCAGCCCCTGCGTGACGCCTGGAGCCGGGTCTACCTCCCACCGCACGCCCAAGGAAATGCCGAGTCGCTCCGAAAGCCTCCAATCATCCTGCACGAAAGCCGAAAAATTCGTGTACAGCAGATGTGCTTCGGCATAGTTTTCGGCGACGACCAGCGCGTTGTCAGATTGAACCGCAGATTCGCTCTCATACAAGTACTCCGCAAAGGGACTGGCCGGCGCGGCAACGGGTGTCAACCTCCGATAGTCCAGCCCAATTTTGAATTGGTGGCGTCCCCTCAAAAGGCTGGCAACGTCGACGACGTTCCATTGCCTCTGACGTCCCGATGACTGTCCTTGGCCGATGGCGATCTCATATCCGCCGTAGAGCAGAAGAGCTGTGACCTGCGAACTGACAGGCAGTTCGGACAGCTGCGTCAAGTCGACAGGTGTGTTTCCCCCAAAATGATCGATGACCGTCTGTGAGACAACATCATTCGAGCTGTAGTTGATTCGAAAGTCGTTGTTTAAGTGACTCGGGAATACGCTATTCGCAGCGCCGGTAAAGGTGCGCGAGTCATAGTGCAAGGTGCTCTGCTGCGTCGGCGTTGTCGCAGTCCCATTTCCCCGCCGCTCGACGTTCGACGGAGTGTCGCTGAAGCGAAAAAACAACTTTAGCTTGTCGCTCACGACGTGATCCAGACGAACGCTTGTGGAGTCTAGCGAGCTAGGATTCGACCAACTGGCGAGGAATTCAGCGATCCCGCCTCCCGCGTCCGGACCGTTCGCAACGGGGAATGCATTGAGCACGGACTGAAGAGAGGCTGGAGCGCTTGAGCGCAGCGCAGCGTCGGGAACGTAGCTGATGCTCGCTTCCTGCGGTTGGGCGAGACGTAAACCCTCGTACGAGATGAAGAAGAACGTCCTATCCCGTCCATCGTAGAGGCCCGGAAGTTCCACTGGGCCCCCGAGCGTTCCGCCGAAATCATTCTGTCGCAGGGCCGGCTGGTTGATTCCCAGGTAATCGTTGAACCAATCGTTGGCGTCGAAGATGCCGTTCCGCAAATAGTCGTAGGCGCTACCATGCCAATCATTCGTGCCCGACTTGGTCTCGAACGCGAACTGGCCGCCCGGATTCCTTCCGTATTCCGCTGAGTACGTCGAGCTCTGGACGCGAAACTCTTCGAGATCGTCGACGGATACCAGAGCCTGCGTTGTTCCTAAAGCGGTCGCGGTCGGTATCGAACCGCTACCTCCGGGCGATGATCCCATCTCTAGGCCCGGTGCTGCACCGACATTCGCGGCAACTCCATCGACGGTGTAGTAGTTGGAGTCCGTACGTTGTCCGTTGACGCTGAATTCGCCAGTTTGCCCCAGCCCGACCGCGTAGTTGGTACTCGTCTGCGGCGATTGCGTCACCGTGCCGGGCGTAAGCAAAATCAGGTCCTGAAAGCTGCGACCGTTTAGCGGCATGTTCCGTATGTAGCTCTGATCCACTACCGTGCTCAGGGATCCGTCTTGTGTATTCACTAGAGGCACTCCGCCTTGCACGGTAACGACCTCGGATATGGCGCCGACGGGCAGAGTGAAATTGATCGCCAACGCATCCTGCACATTCAAAGTGATGTCTGGCTTGATGAGCGTTTTGAATCCGAGCTTCGCGACCTGCAGGCGATAGGACCCTGGCGCTAGGTTCGGCACAACGTAGACACCGTCGCCATTTGTCTTCGTGTAGCTCTGGACGCGGGTTGCGTCATTCACGACAGTGATTTCGGCGTCAGGGATCACTCTGCCCAGCGGATCGAACACCGTCCCGCTGATTGTGCCATTCGGAGATTGCGCACGCACAGCTCCGACGATTAGCAGACTTACGACAGCAATGACAATCGCTTGGCACAGTCGCACGCGACATCTCCTCTGGCAGACGGATTTGGTGACGCTCTCTCGGTCTACGCAGGAGAATCCGCGCTTGTACCACTCCTCTGCCATCGAAGAACAAAACGACGATATCAGAGAGAAGAATGACTAGGGGTGATTTGGAGCGAGCTGAAGGTAGGCGTACAGCAGGGGCTTGCCGCTCGGCTTGCGACTCCCTCCTTTCGGTTCTACCGTCACGAATAC
>Ga0335072_10008824_pt1 | contig 14581 bp, 9 predicted proteins | sample Lox_Sample_21_FD_206725 | JGI IMG/M metagenome (GOLD analysis project Ga0335072, IMG submission 206725) | Soil microbial communities from Loxahatchee National Wildlife Refuge, Florida, United States - Lox_Sample_2.1 | ecosystem: Environmental > Terrestrial > Soil > Wetlands | place: USA: Florida... | reverse complement strand
GAGGGTTTCTCCGCTGTCAGGCGACGCATCCTTATCTCGAAAGATGAAACGATACCATGCGTGACTGACGCCGCAATGCTAACCTGGCCAATGGAATGAGGTGGAACCAATCCTTCGTGTTGCGATTGACAGTCGGCTAGCAAATGTGAGGCTGTCGAAAACATGGCGGTAATGTTATTACGACGTAATATGCTAAAATTCCAACATCAGAGTAGGTGAAAATGTGCAGTCCAGTATCTGATGCAACGTGCCATTGGACATTACAATGATGAAGATTCGTGGCTTTCAACAGCCATGTCTGTCTCCCCCCCCCAAAGCCTTCGAGAGATCTTAACAGCACATGGGGACTTTTGAGATTTAGTTAATTATAGTTGGTGTCCCGTGACCTTTCCCATGACTTCCGTCGTGACTTCACACTTTCACTACCTTATCCCTTTGATAAAATTTTTGTGCAACACTTTTGTGCGACACCATGTATAAGAGATTCTCCCCATCATATGCCACTACAAGCCTCCACTCGTCACATCTAGATTGGCTGGGTCTCAGCCGCGACGTGTAGTGTGATGCACGGCTGTGCAGTAGTCACCGCACTAGTGACCGAAATTGTGGACCTTCCGGCGTTCCCTCGAAAGCTATGTCGGTCTTTGACATGATGTTTCCGAGCCTGTTTTGGGCTCTTTCCTAGCTGCTAGCAATTCCGTGCGACTCCCACAATTCGTTTTATATGGTTGACATGAAGCTGGTGAGTTATGATGCGCATGTTCAGGAAGCCACAGGAGGATCATGACTTGATCAAAGGATGAGTACAGATTTTCGAGGGTCAATTTCAGCAAAAGCATGACAACCACTTATATAGCTCCAATCGTCTAGCAACTTCACAATGTGAGGCGTATTGTGGAATAATTCGTACACCTGGTTGCTCTTAGTTGATATTCTAAACTTGGCCCTGCTTTGGCCAGATTCCACCCCAGAATGAGCGGACTTTGACTGGCCATCTAGGGCCAACGATTAAGGATAAACGACCAACGTCTTGAATGTGGCATTTACCCTGCCTTCTGTTTCAAAACGAGCTGCTTATGCCGCCTGGGCTGCATATGGGCTGCATCTCAATTAGAGCCCACGTAGGAGGCCTCCTGTTATTTAAGCGAGCTGATAGACCAGCGAAAACACATGAGCCAAAAGGTCAATTAAACGAATAACTGGTTATTCGTTTACTATCAGCAGTTAAATAGCTTTCAAACCAAGCTAGTCATCCGAAAATGACACTTTAGTCACGTGACTGCTAACTAAGCAACTTCACTCAAGTAAACAACCACATATCCGGATAAAACACACATGCACGAAAAGGCCAAGGTTAGGACTATCTAAGGGTATGCTTGCGTAAGCTTTATATAAGGGTTATAGTCCTAGGAGTTAGAGTTCCCGCACGCACCCGCTAGTGCGAGTAGGGGGGTGCTTACGCGAGGGCCTAGCGTAGAATGGGGGCGGAACCGTGGGGCTTCAGGCTTAATTCTCATTTGCCCCGGCCAACTGCATTTCCTCACCCAAGGCCGACTTTTCTAGAGCCATCTTGCCCGAATACATTTGGTTCTTTCTCTGATATCTTAAATATGGATTCCCTCTCGGCGCTAAGTGTCGCAGGCAGCATCCTCGCTGTGGTGGAGTTCAGAACTGAGTTGCTTCCTACCTCCGAACAATCCCAAGGCGAAACGTTGATCAATCAGAGAGAGGAGTATATGAGCTTCATCATTGAAAGGCTCAGAACACTGAGACTAAAGCTCTCCACCGTGTATATTTCAGCGAAGCAACAAGTTTCCGCTGGCGCATCACAACCATCAAGCGATGTGATAGCACTGCAAGAGCTTGCATTGTCTTGCATCGAAGATTCCGGGAAGCTGCTTGACGATTTCGTGAAAATACAGAGGGACTTCCCAGGGAGCGGGGACTCCCAGCTCTCGGTAGACGCAAAGTCGTGGTTTGCTTCGTTGTTTGGAGGCAGAGTCGACGAGGCGAAACGAGAGCAGCTTTCCAGAGCTGTAGCTGTGCATATTCGCTGCATCGTTAGGTGTGCAACGTTACTCTTTGAAGTCACTGCTATTCAGTAGCTTTGGGAGACACTGACACCTGATGTTAGTTCTCGAATATCTGAACTTTCCAAGACGATGGAATCACTGAAAGATGATAGACGATATGCCAGACCGGAGCAGGAGTCTCGAATAGATTCCATGTCTCAGCTCTTGGAGGATCTGCGTCAAGAAATCCAAATAGGTACGAGTGATTCGGATACGAAGCCTTCAGTCTTCACCGAGACCGAAATTGAACTATTCGAGACTCGATTGGCCAGTCTCACTGAGGCAGAGAGCAACATCATTGCGGATAAAATTGTCGCCAGCTTGAACTATGACAGCCGGCCAGTTCGCCACGGCTCAGTCCCGCAAGCTCACAAGGACACCTTCCAATGGGCCTTCGATTCACGCCTCTCTCACTGGCTTCGCTCCGGTAGTGGCATCTTCTGGATCTCGGGCAAACCAGGCTCAGGGAAATCTACCTTTATGAAGTTCATAGCAAGCCATTTTCAGACAAAGGAGTTGTTAACTAGCTGGGCCGGGTCAGCCAATACGCTTGCTGTTGCAGCACATTTCTTCTGGATTGCTGGAACGCCAATTCAACGGTCGTGGCAAGGGTTGCTTCAGTCCTTGCTCTTCGATGTCCTCCATAATCATCCCTCAATCGTCCCACTCACCAGTCCCAATCGCTGGGCGGCCGCTAAGGCCGGACAGTGGCAAACCGCAGCCGAACCTTGGTCTGTAACTGAGCTTGCAGCTGCACTTCGAGCGCTCGCATCAGCCAAAGATATTCCACTGAAGATGTGCTTCTTCATAGATGGACTCGACGAGTTCGACAGCGACCATACAGAGCTTTGCAATGTCTTATGTGACATGGCTAGATCTCCTCATATCAAGATGTGTCTCTCCAGTCGTCCCTGGGCCGTGTTCGAAAATAGCTTTGGGGCCGACAGCAGCAAGAGATTGGACATTCACGAGCTGACTCGAAACGATATTCGAGGGTTTGTGAGTGATCAACTCCAGACTCACTCCAAATGGAATGCGGATGCTTCCGAGGAGGCAGCCGCTCAGAAAGGAAAGCTCGTGGAACGAATCGCTGCGCAAGCCGATGGAGTGTTCCTTTGGGCTTTCTTCGTGACGAAATCGTTGAGAGAAGACCTATCCAATGGCAGCACCATCGCAGATCTACATAAACGCGTTAGCGACCTGCCTAGTGACCTAGAGAAACTGTTCAAGCATATGCTGGAAAAGATAGACCCGAAGGACCACCCCAAGATGGCTGGATTTTTGCAAGCCACCGCTCACGCCTGGGAACCTCTGCATACGGACCTATACTGGCATGTGGAGAAAGAGTTCGAGGAGGACCATTATGCCTTTCGATGTCCGATAGGGGTGGGAACACCCGAGCGCATATCGAAGCAGAGAGAGCAGACCATTCGCAACATCAACAATATGACCAAGGGTCTACTCAAACTCGTCAATCAGCGGGTCGAATTTCTTCACAGAACGGTGAAAGATTTCGTCCTGACGAGAGATATGGGGGAGTACCTCCGTAGTAAGCTTCCAGCAGAATGCAATGGCTTCATCTCCATCGCCACTGCATATCTCGGCTTCCTAAAAACTACGAGTCACGACCACTCATTGGTCGCAGGAATTGTGAGACTAGGCCCGGGACAGAATAGCGGTCCATTCATTTCGCATCTGAACTTGGCTTTGATGTATACCTCAGAAGCTCTCAAGTCGGAAGATTCAGTTTCAGCCTCTCATCATCAGATAGATGCATTGTTAGACGAGTATGAAAAAGCTGTCGACAACATGGTGCGCATTGGTCACGTTGCAATTAGAGAATTTCACTCTCAAGATTGTGACCCGAGACTACCTTTTCGTGAGGAGCTGCTAAGGCACAACTTGACCGCATATATCGCCAGGAGATGTCGTGAGAAGCACGACTTCTTCGATATATTCGACGAGCCACCATTGTTTGCTGCACTCATACCTATGTCGATTAGTACTGGCGAGAGCCCGGCTCCAGTATCCGGAATTCTCGATCTCATCCTTCAGCGTGGAGACGATCCTAATGTGAAACCAAGAACGCCGAATTTGTCTGACGCTGTTTCACCATGGGTCATCTTCGCTCGAAGTGTCTTGTCTGTCTTCAACATGCTATCGGGCCCTTCCATGTTTCCTGCTCTGCGGTTCAACGACTCTCTGAATAATGGCCTCTTTGATCTCCTGCTGGCTCACGGTGCCAATCCCAACCAGCCTTTACTTAACCGGCGAGGAGCACGTACCGTCTTCTCACACTTTCTGGATATATCGTTGTCGAGGTTTCTCGGCACCGAATGCTTTGACGGCTATCTTAGGACTTTGGACGCATTCTTGAGAGCAGGCGCAAGCCTGGGTACTCCAATTGAGATAACCGTAGACAGCGAGAGCGAAGAGGCGTTCGGAAATCTGGCAAGACCGCGTCCGGATGAATCGGTACTGGCTACGTATTGTATCGAACTAGCGACTCTACTAGCAAGACTGGCAGCTGATCCAGAAAGAGCCAGGTTCGTCTCAGCGGTGACAGAGAAGATTATTTTCCATTGTAATGGTAAAGAGGAAGACTTGGGACAATTGTCCGTGGCGATATCTGAAGGTTGCCCGGAGAACGTTGGCGTGCCATTATTGCGAATGATCGAACGTGAACTAGACAAGTCCAACTCAAGGAAGAGACATCGAGGAAGCTGGAGTGAGGAGTTTTCCAGATCTGCTATCAAGCATTTTAGAGGCAAGCAAGGCGATACTTGATATTATATTAGAGACCTTTTCGTTCTAATACAATAATGCTCGGAATTGAGATTATATTATTAGTCTTATAAATTTTAGAAGTAAGTTATAGTGTCTTTCTAACTTAGTGTTACTGGCCTCTTAGTGAGGGAGGGAAGGGTTGGCGTCTATGCTAGGGTGTCATCGCACTTTCCTGGCCTTCTTGATCTGGTTGCGCAGCATGATTTCAAGTGTTGATTCCGCACTTGATTCCATTGCAATCTTGGTGACACTCAATATCTGTAAATAAGGCGCATTTCTTTCACCGAGACATTGCCTCTGCTGCAAGCCGTTGAAGGAACCAGAATTTTTAAGCGAATCCATGTCGGTATGGCCCTCTGTTGTCGTAGCTCCATCTCAGCAATGATCCCTTTTAGACCAGAGGGCATCATTTCGTATCCATAGATATCAGTCCGTAAGATGCGGTGAACGGCGATCCGCCAGTCGTCCGGCTCCATGAGTGTATTCTCGAGGCTTTCGTTTTCTGTATGCAACCTCACTTGGTCCCAGAGGCCATCATCTTAGTTTATGTCAAGCGACATCTTGTAGCCAGCAGTTTGGGCCATGATGAGTTCGTGGTCAACTATTTCAAGCAGCCTTTTGTAGCTGTTCGCGATGATGGATAGAAGCGTGCCCAGTAACATTGTGTTCTGAAACGCATCGAATGGTGGCCTCACAGGGCCTGTTGAAGAGCGACTGCGTTGCTCGCATCTGAGGATCGTCCGCGCCGTGTTTGTGGCAACACGAACAGCTACTAATGCAGCACCAACTTCTGTTGAGAGCTGCTGGAGAGGCGACATTGCCAAGTACATGGCTGTAAGGCAGCTGCATGGCATTGGGGTGACAGGAAGTTGAGTAGGGCCTGCTTCGACTTTTTTTTTTTTTTTTTGTTTTTTGGAGAAATGCGTTCTTCTGGTACACCAGGCTGTAGAAGCCTCGAATCGACAGCTCCAAAGTCCATCGACGTGTTGAAATCTCTGGCACCAAAATGCCGGAGAGCAGGATCATTCTGGCCCGTTGCACCTGCCCCTCCACGTCGTCTATAATTCGAGGTGAGAGCCAATTCTCTGATCTCAAACAATGGACCAGCTTGCTCAAAAAAAAGATCGACGGGGAAGTTCTCGCCTTGGTACTCGAGAACCTCAACATCTAAAGGAGCCACAGCAGTGTGTCTCCTTTTCATCTCGATGCCTCCCCGTTTCCTTGGACGTCCCATATGCTTCTGCTCCGAATAATGGCACTCGATCTCCTCGTATTTACATCGAGAACACCCTTCTGGCTCTTTTGAGCAAGCCTTTTTCACTTCTCCTGGCTTGAAGTCAACGCTTGATAGCGGGTCCTTTGACATGAGGTCATACTACACTCATCGCATGCTCGGTGTTTAGAAGCAGCTTTGTCTGAAGGGTGAGTGGGAGGCATTGCGATGTATTAGATCAAATCGATTCAGTTTGCGAGTGTGGTTGTCTTTCTGGTCTCCATTTAGCTTTTGTCTATGCCGCATCTGGACTAGCCTCCAAGGCCCTGCATTCTTAGAGGTGTTAGATTTCAGAAATAGTTGGTGTAATTCAGTGAAATATTGAAATTTGACCTAAATTGATTTCGTAATGATTTCAAGATCAGGTGACTTAGTGCAAGGCCTCTGATTGGTCAATTCCAGTAATTTCCCCTTTTCTTTTCCTTAACACTGTAGCTAATTCCATACTTTACGCTATATATCAACAACAAATCGACAATGGGACGCCGCAGCGCTAAACCTGACCAACTAGTACGCAAGTGGTTAAGTTGTACGATGTACTAGGTGTTAAAATGCTAGTTGCAGAGTGTCAAGCTTGTTTTAAATGGAGAAAAACGCAGAATACGAGCCAACAACGAGCCCATCTCCTATCTGAATGCACGAAATACTAGGAGATCACAGCATCTAAATACTAGACGATAAGGTTCACTACTTAATCAACTCTAAAACAATATCTCCCTGCAGTCGACTCTATCAAAAAAGCTCGGCTTAACTGCAAATTCGCCCTTGCCCTTTATACAACTAGGAAGGCGTTCTTAAGTTTTAACAATCCAACTTGGGTTGATTTCTTTGTAGAACTTAGCTATGTTACGCCTACTAGACAAGCACTAGCAGAGCTACTTTTAGATTCAGTTTACAAAGACATAAAGGATCAAGTCGAAGAAATTGTAAAGGACTTAGAGCTACGTTTAGTTACAAATAAGTTAATAGATGTTAGCTTGAATAAGCTTGCTAACTATTAATTTCTTTTATCAGATAGAAGCTTATAGTACTAGAAAACAGTTGATGTCTAAGAACAAACTTAAAGTGCAGCAAATATCGTAGATGACTTAATACAAATAGGAAAGGAGATTACTTAGGGCCAGCTATAAAGAATGATATCCTTTGCAACAGACACCTACCTAACAAACTAAAACGTGTAGATATGCTTTGCAAATAATCCTAAAACGAAGCATATTATTATAGTTCTTTGCAATTCTTATAGCCTCTAGCTTTTAATTAAGGATCTTCTTCTATATGTTCCTACTATTAATACAGTTTGAATTCAAGCTTTAACTATTGTTAACACATTATAAAACCCTATAAAACAATATCAATTTCTACGACGGCAGTAAGAAATTGTGTATGAAAAGTATAAGGCGTTAATTGCAGCTAGGTTTACAAGACAGGGGACATAATATAGATTGTTAAAGGCTGTAAGGGATTTAAGGCAAGCTCTTTAACATCTTACCCTTTAAGATAACAGCGGTTTCCAGCTCCAAGCTATTATTATAGATTACAACTTCTTGATTCTGCTCTTAGAGCTTATCTCCCTACTTAAACCCTTATACGAAGCACAGAAAATGTTAGAGGACAACTATTCAACTTTAAGTTCCATCTTTAAAAGATAAGGGAATATTCAACTTCATCTATTAAAAATTGTGAATAGCAGCAGCTCTTTTACTTACAACCTTTAGTAATTTATAGCTTACAAAGAAGGCAAGCTATAAAAAGCACAGCCTAACTAACAAGTCATACTAATACATGTAGCAGCTTATTTTCTACATCCGTACTATTTCAACGCTGACATAACATAACGTTTATAAGAGCAGTTCTACAAAATCTTTTAGCAGCATATTCCAAATTATTACGAGAAAGCCCTACAATATTTCTACAAGTTTTAAGACCAACATAGGCTATTTAACACTAAGAATCGAGCTTGGAAGCTGAAGGATCCTAGTCTTTTCTTGACATATATAAGAGCTATATGTCTAGAACTAGCTCCTTTTACAGAAAAGCTAATAAGAACCTATGCAAATAGTATCACTTTAAAAAGGGCATGGTTAGCAATAAACTTCATATATTATTATTATTATTAATCTTACACCATTTGAGCTTAAGGCTATGCGGGTCTCTTATAAAAGTCTTAAACTAGGGAAAACCTTACTACTTTTATAGTAGAATGAAAAACCCTAAGCTGCTTGTCTCTGTATAAAGCTATAATTCACTTGCAGCCTGCAATTACTAAATAAGTAGCCTCACTACCACCTACATGTTAAAGGGAGAGAGAGGACTAGCTAGCTACTCGCTGTCAAACAGCAAGCGTTTAGCTAGTGCGAACTGCTTTAGCCTTCCTGTACACATCATCCGTCGTACGAAGTGCTTCGCCCCTTCGTTTGTGCCTATCATTTGAGGAAACTTCATACATTTGAAATCATAAAACAGCTTAAGCCTCAAGGCTGTCGACAAGCTACTATTTATATACATGAATGTACGATCACTTTGAAACCTCAATAACCCTGAACCAAGCGACAATGAGCTGCTAGAGATGGAGGATAGGCTAATAGGCTGGACATAATAGGGATTATAAGCACGTATAGGGATATATAAAGCTTTAAGCCTGTAAGAGGAGGTTATTGGGCTCTGTATTCTATATACTGACCTGAAGACTTCACATTTCAGGTTTTACTAGGGACTTGTAATACGGTTACTGTTTTATTGAAATTATTATATAATCAAATTACTATTTCAATGTGAAATGGTTTCACGTAACACCCCTAAAGAGAGTGGACAAGGTATTCCAGTTGTCTGTGCGGGAAGTAACAGATGATGAGGGCGCGATTGATGCTACACTAGTACCTGAACAGGACCTAGAAGATCTGGATCGGAGTTGCCCATTGTGGACTTGCTTCCCTTAGCTAAGATTATGACTTGAGGGTATTTTCTGTAGAGGGGGTGTGTAATCCATTTCTAAATCAGTAATCGTTAAACAACAAGAAAGAAATTCAGTTCGTATCTTTATTGAATGAAATCGTGAATATTGAGGAAATGATGGCGGTTGAGGACTACTGGCTATGTTAGGTAGGTAGGTAGGAAGAGCATCTCCTAACCTATTCTAGTTCAGCTTAATAGATAAACTTCACCCAAGATGTGAATGAGGCGTTCAATTGTTCAAAGCCTAGTAATTTGCCCTGTGGCTTTTCGCTCAGATTGCCGAACGTGCCGGCTATTCTCACTTGATTGGTATGAAGTTCAATTCATGGCTGGAATGGGCCATTTAAAGCAATAGTATTCATGACTAAATAGGAATATTATATCTCAATATCATAAAAAGCCTCCTTGGAAAGACTTCGGACAAACACGATTGGTAACTTTCATTCAACTACCTAAATTAAATCCGGGATCCAAGCTTCAGTACGGACCTTCATAAGCATCAATATACTTTCTCCGTGTCCACTCGCACTGCTCTAGATTAGAAAAGTAGTGAGAAGATACTTCCTCCATGCGAACATCGGCATAATCATCTGCTTCGAAGAATATACCACAGTCGCAGAATTCTTTCATCATACGCCTTCTTACTAGATCAATAGAGATATCTGCCCCTTCAGGATCTTCTAAATCGCGGAGTAAGGCTTGCATGTCAAAATACGGTGAAATCCAGGAGTCTCCTTCTCTAAGGCGGCGATAAGTTACTAACTCAGTTTGAACCGCGGCCCAAAGGGTGGCGAGTCTACTATTGCTTCCGAAGTAATTACGATGCCACTCCTCTATGTCGCACTTTGCGGGAAGACCTTCGACCTGGGATCTATCATCGTTGCCTTCCACTTCCTCCACGTCGCTGCTTCTCTCTTCCTCTGCATCGCGCACTTCCGTGTCATTCGTATTTTGCCGATCATTGCTTGCGTTCCATTCAGGATTGTAAGAAAAAGGAGCCTCAGCCATCCCGATATCGTCATATAGGTCTACGCCATCCATACCATATATATATGGCAAGATTGGAATATCTGCAGGGTGCATGGAATAGAGCTCTCCCATAGATTCCATCATCTCTGCATCATGTTCTTCCCGCGCCGGTTTCGGACGCCATTCGGCTTGCGAGTCTCGAAGAACGTAGCAAAAGATCCTCCAGCCTGTCTGCACAGTAGGGGACCACTTCGATGTGACTGACTCAGGGACCTGATTTGTGAGTTCTGCCGGGTCTAGTTCCTTATGAGTACAATTCTCAGTCAACTGCCGACCCAGTAGAGCTTCAGAAGAGATCTGGGCCTTGAGAAGCGGATTGGCCCCATTACTTAGCAGACAGAGAAGGCAAGCAAGTATGCCGAACAAATTTTCACCCTTACACCCTGATTCAGATAGATGTATTGCAGTTAAGACTAAAGTGTGGAGTGGATAGAGGATCAACTTTTCCCCACAATCTGGGTTGGAACAACGCTGCGTGAATAGACCACTTGGTGAATTGATTTCTGGGCCCCAGTGAGGGCCAAATACGGCCGCAATACAGTGGCATATAGCTTGAGCTGACGTATGACAAAACATGTGCTTCCACTCAAATGGAATAGCTGGATTCCCATTTGCGAGCAAGTGTCGGACGCAATCCGAGTCGGCGTCCCATCGACCACAAATGTCTACTTCCTCGCCGGCAAAGCGATGATTTTTTGTGAAAGCCTCGTCAACCATATTTGCCGAGCACGATGTGTGAGACCTCAGTATAGTGATCATAAGATTGTCAAGAATTGTATGGCCAAGATCATTCCGGTAGAGCTTGCGAACAGATATCAGGGTTGGATTGTAACCGACAATGTAATCAAGGATGTTGCAGCAGTGCTTTGAGCCATCTAGATATATTGTGGCTAAGTGAAATGGATGGAGTCCGCTGATGTTGACTGAGCTCTCGGATCGTTCTTTCATCCTGATTTCGGATATCGTTTTCATAACGAGCTCAATATTCCGGCCCATAATGCTGAAGCCAAGAGCTTCTACAAGCAGCTCGTTTGGCGAACGTTTCACAGCTTTAACAATCTGGCCCAACCCGATTGGCAGATCTCGCATTCTAACCTTGGTAAAAGAATTGGTCTCTAAGCCTTGCTGGATTGTTTCTGTGAACGACCTAGTGCTCAACGAGGCGGGCCACTCACTCCAGCTCGCCTCGTCATTAGGATCCGGGTCTTCTAACAAGGGAGGGGATGGAGTTCTATCCCTGCCTTCCACAGATCCCTTGTAATCTGCCAAGTGAATGCTCCATCTGCAAATTGTAGGTGGTACCATGGTAATAATTGCTGGAATCTCTTGGCAGGATCTACTTTGCATGTTGGTGCTTGGACTATTCGGCGACGAAGTCACCCTGCGGTTACGATGGCGCTCAAGTCCCAGGTTATTGGCGGTCCATTCCTTAGGTCCACGACCCCAGTGCTTAGCCGTTTTGAAGAAATATTGCCACAGGTCGTACGCCCAAGATGCTGTTGTCCTGTGTGCGTCTTAATAAAGAGCTTCAAGATATGACATACGGCACACTCACCATTGCTCCTTAACGCTCATTGACCGAAGAAGGTCGAAATGTCGTCCTTCAACGAATAGGAATGCTCTATCGTTAGCAGACATCATTTTAGCGACGATGGCCATCGGAGATGCAGTGTCTCTTGGCGAAGGTCGGGTTCCAGTAGAGACTGGAGTCTCCACAATAACATCACTCATCGGTGACGCTTCCACTCCGGCCGGTGATGCATAATCTGGATGCATCGTCATCAGAGAGCTCAGAACCCCAATTGGCAGGTTCAAGTTCATGAATCTACACAAGTTAACTCGATAACAGAGGCAACGATTTGCAGCTGAGCATACACCTTGCATCCAAGCTGAAGCTCTTGCCCAGAAATTGGCCGTCTGTTGTTTGCAGACCCATTACCATTTTGCTGGAGAATGACACTAAATTTTGCCTCCTCCTGTTGGATCCACCGTCGAAGCTTCTGAGGGTCAACCTTCTGGTCTCGGTAAATAGCGACTGAGGATCTATTCAGCTTGGCTCTTCTCCTTTGAACTGCTTTGCAAATAGTCTTTTTCACGCGAGCGGGAAGACTTGTACCGGCGTTCCAGAGCTGGAGCTGGTATTTGAGCTGAGGCACGCCACTTAAAGAATATAAACATCAGCACAATGTTCCTCTCAAGCTGCAATGGTTGCTAGTAAGAATTGATATCGTAAACTCACAATGCATTAAAGTCGTACTGTTCCTTGAGGATTTTCACAATGTCGGAATGGCTTTTGCGGTCTCTACCATCTCTGGCCAGCAGGTGCTTGATGGTAGGCTTCAAGAGAAGCCATTGTTTAGCTCTGTCTTTCTCTTTCCGAAGCGATTCTCGAAGAAGTTCCTCGGTGTTATCCGGTCTAGGAAAATATTGAGGCGTTGTTGGATCCATCCAGTGAGTCCTCAAATGTTGCGGTGTTGATCCGTAGGAGAAAAGCTCGAATTTGGACACAATCGAGAAGTTGTTTGAAGAAATAAGAGACGAAACCTGAAAACACTCTGACAGAAGGAAGGCTGTCCATCATATGGACGAGAGGCTCGTGATTTCAATTCTAGGCAAACTACTAGCTGACAATGCAGGGGTATCTTGATGCGACGGCGAGCGGGACTCTATTGTGTAAGGGGTTGCAGAAAGTGAGGCTGCCGGGCGCAAAAGCCGAGGTGGAAAATACGCCGAGTATCCATTCCAGCAAATGCCGTAGAGTGTGGCTCATTTTTCAATGCCCTGAAACCCGAGTGCAGAAGTAGAATGTCCAATCAGAAGGAAACTTAGGTAAGGATGAACATCATAGAGCATGAGCGTTTTCGGGGCAGCTCACCACCCCGGGATTATCATGCAGTAGCCGGGATGATAGGGGAGCCTTCTGCATACCCAAAATAAGCTTGCAAAAGAAGAGCACCCAATCACGCACCAGATTTGTCGAAGACTACATAGCAGTAGTCCAAACTGCAAGGGTCTCGCCACGAGGCTGATTTCGTGACAGTCAGTGTTGAAGAACAAAAGTATAACAGCCACTTGCATCGCTTCTAATCCTCTGAGCGGGTTCGAAATACAAGTCAGATGGTATCATCCGCCTGTTTGCCTTCTTGTAAAAGTCAGGATACGAGATTAAGGTTCAAAAGTTGACCACACTAAAGGCATGGTCGTAGACTCCACGTATACATTATTGCGTCTACGCTATCCATCTCCACAAATTGGACCTATCAAGATGAGACTACTACTCCAATCTCAACAAAGGGACCAAGCAGCATGGAATACGCTAATGCATCCTCATATTTGCCTTGCGTTCCGTGGCACAATGCGCTTCCTACGCCATTTGGATACTACCTACTTGTATCTGGACTCGACAATATAAATGAATGTGAAATCTCTCAATCAGCACTACTGATACACTTCAGAGTGGACTTTAACTCAACTGGCGCTCTACTATTCGGCCCATAGCACCATATCTCCGTCAAATTTCCTCCCACTAATCAAGGTAAACATCAAAGTACCAAATGCCTTCTGGAAGCGGCAAGGCATCAGGGGCCAGTAAAGGATCGAGACGCAGCAAAGAGTCGACAAGGTGAAGACCACTCCTATCTTCTCTATCGAACATGCACAGTGGGTATATATTTGAAGATGGTCGCTAACGATTTATCTCAGGAACAAGACTCGATCGAAGAGAAGCACAGCCCACATAGCACTTCAATCTCTCACCCGCGCCTCCTCGATTGAAGGAGAGCAAGATCAACGATCTGCCAGCCATAGAGCTTCAGACTTTCCTATGGACAACGAGACATATGACTGGTTCGATGCAGAGGCGGCGTTGGCTGAGCGTGCAGGGGGTTTTTGGTCCGGCCACGCCAAACACAGACAGGAGCAAGACCTCGCATGTCTAACATTGCGAGCTTCCAACACCAACGTACTCGACAACGAATCAGAAACCTCAAAGGAAGCTATCGAAGCAATGCCCCAAGAGCAGATCCGTGCCTGCCCCGTGCACGCCGCCGTTCTTTCACGGCTTTATGGCGACACAGACCTTCCGTATCCGAATGAGGAACAAGCGCCCATGCCAATAGAGCGTTACGTCGCTGAAGGCCTCGCGGAGCGGTATGCACTGCTGAGCCTCAGCCAGACGGAGACGGGAGGAGAATGGGCGAGATACTCTGCATGTATCTGTGAGCGTAAATGAACATGGGACGAGTCAAGGGTCTCAGCGTGACTAATCACATACGAATTGCGAATCAAGGGTATGAGTGGACGTTTATAGCCTTATACGTAAAAGTCAATGTATTGATTCCTCAAGGAGACTGGATACTACTTCCTTGGTTTAAGACAATGTATGTTTTTACTTTCCGATCTCGCCGTCCATTATACGTGATCATTTGCAACTCAACATTTTCGAGGTCGCCACTTCATGGCACAGCCT
>Ga0335072_10008822_pt1 | contig 14582 bp, 11 predicted proteins | sample Lox_Sample_21_FD_206725 | JGI IMG/M metagenome (GOLD analysis project Ga0335072, IMG submission 206725) | Soil microbial communities from Loxahatchee National Wildlife Refuge, Florida, United States - Lox_Sample_2.1 | ecosystem: Environmental > Terrestrial > Soil > Wetlands | place: USA... | reverse complement strand
GGCGTTCGAAAGAGCAAAAGCGGGCATTGATTCAGGACATCACCGCCGCGGTGGTGAAGAATTTCGCCGTCTCCGCCGATGCGGTGCTGGTCGAGATCGCCGAAACCTCGCGCGACAACAAGGCAAAGGGCGGGGTGTTGTTCAGCGAACGCTGATCGCTGATCGGGCGTGGCATGCGCGGCCGGCGTGGCACGTGCGACCGGCGCGAGCCTATGTGTCATGGCCGCGCTTGTCGCGGCCATCCACGTTTTTGCCGGGTTTTCCGCAGCAAAGACGTGCCCGCACCAACCGGCCAGGCGCGAGAACTATAATTCCAGATCCCAGTCCTCGCCCACCATGCCTGGACCGAACCTGTTGTGTGGCTCGCTCGCCACCAGGCGGAACCCGGCAGCCTGATAGATCGCCCGTGCCGCAACCAGAATATCGTTGGTCCACAGCGTGATACGCCGGTATCCGGCGGCACGCGCAAAGTCGATGCAGGTGGCCGTAAGCTGCTTGCCGATGCCCAGTCCCCGCGCGCCAGGCTCGACCAGCAACAGACGCAGCCTGGCCAGTTCATCATCGGCGCGCACCAGGAATATCGAGCCGACCGGCACACCATCGCGTTCCGCGATCCAGCAGCGTTCGCGCATCGGATCGTGCGCGGCGAGCCAGGCGCCTGCCACCTGCGCCACCAACGCCTCAAAGCGGGAATCGAAGCCGTACTCCTCGGCATAGAGCGCGCCGTGGCGTGACACGACCCAGCCAATATCGCCCGGCGCCGGATCGCGCAGCCGCCAGGGAGCGGCGGGCGTGGCACCGAGCAATGTCTCGATCCGTGCCATGGCCTCCACGGTGGCTTGCTGGGCCGGGGTCGGCAGGCGGGCGAGCAAGGCGGCCACTTCCTCCCGCGATCGGGCATCCAGCGGAGCAAAAGCCGCCCGGCCGGCATCGGTCAGCGCCAGGACGCTCTGTCGCCGGTCGGCATCCGAGACCGTGCGCGCCAGCAATCCGTCCTGCGCGAAGCGTTGCAGGATCCGGCTGAGGTAGCCGGGGTCCAGCCCGAGCTCCCGCCCCAGGACGCTGGCCGTGACGCCCTGGCGGTTGGCCAGCTCGTACAGCACGCGGGCTTCGGTCAGCGAAAAATCACTGCGGAGCAAGCCGTCCTGCAGGACGCCGATGATGCCCGTATAGAATCGGCTGAACCGGCGGACGGCGCCGATGCGTCGTTCGAGATCAGCAGGTGATTGCTCTGCCGTCATGCGGCACAGTCTTGCCGATGTAGTTGACGTAGTCAAGTTTTCTCTGGCCAGATCATGCACCCCCGGCGCGGCCATCCCCGCTGGAGAAAGCGCGCCGGCTCCCGACCGCTGGTCATCTGACATCGATCAGTTGTGAAGCACCAATAGTTGGACTTGGCGCAGTGTCGCCCTAATTGAGCGCAACGATGTTCTCTCGCCGAACCAAGTCACGGGTTTGGGATGTCTTGGCTGATCTTTTTACCGACACCGAGGGAGATAAAGCATGACTATCGGGAACTTGATGCGTTACGGCCTGCCTGTACTGGCTGCCGTGGCGATCGGCGGCGCCGTCCCGCCGGCGTCGGCGCAAACCTCCACTGTGATCATCGCGCCCAACGCGCCGCCGCCGCCGCAGGTGGAGACGGTGCCGCCGCCGCCCAGCACGACGGTCACCTGGGAGACCGGCCACTGGGGCTGGAACGGCGCCACATGGGTCTGGCACGAGGGTCACTATGTGCAGCGCCCGCAGCCGACCGCGGTGTGGGAGCCCGGCCATTGGGAGCAACAGGCCAGCGGTGGCTACGTGTGGGTCGACGGACATTGGGGGAGCTGAGCAGGAGAGCATGATGGTTCGCCCGCATCTCGCGTGGCTGGCAGCGCCCAGCCTGTTGCTTCTGGCTTCCTGCGGCGGGTCGCCGCCGCCGCCGCAGACCACATCGGTGATCGTGCAGCCACCGCCGGTGGTGCAGGCTGCGCCGCCGACGATGGCTCCGATGCCACCGCCGCCGCCGCATGCCGAACTGGTGCCTCCCCCGCCGCCCGGGGCGCCGCCGTCGGTGTGGCAGCCGGGGCATTGGGAATACACCGGCAACGCCGCCAGTCCTTGGCGTTGGACGGGTGGTGAGTACGTGCAGGTGCCTCCCGGCGAGACCACCTGGGTGCCTGGCCAGTGGTCACAGCAACCGGGCGGCGGTTGGGCCTGGCTGGATGGGCATTGGGCCTGATGGATAACGAACCTCTCCCGTGCGACGCGCGGGAGAGGGCGATGCATCGCCCCTGAACCGGCTCGGCTCGCCATGGAGGACCGGGTGAAAGCCCGATCCTCCCCCCGCACGCCCGCATCGGGGCCTCGGCACCTCGCATCTGGGGCGCGAGGTGCGTTCTGCGCGCGAGGTCATGGCCGCGGCCAGGCGACGCTGCCCCACCGGCGGACCAATGGATCCGGCGGCCAGGCCAGCGGTATCCGGGAGGTGTCCCCGAGGTGGCGCTGCTACGCTGCTGTTGCGCGGTTGGCGGCCTGCAGGCGGCGCTCCGCGATCTGCGCCTTCATCGCCTTCTGCAGCTTCTCGAACGCCCGCACTTCGATCTGCCGCACCCGCTCGCGCGAGATATTGTATTGCTGCGACAGATCCTCGAGCGTGGTCGGGTTATCCTTCAACCGCCGCTCGATCAGGATGTGGCGCTCGCGCTCGTTCAGTGTCTTCAGCGCGTTCGACAGCAGCGCCTTGCGGCCGGTCAGCTCCTCGCGGTCGGCGATGGTGCTTTCCTGGCTTTCCGACTCGTCGACCAGCCAATCCTGCCACTCGCCCTCGCTGTCCTGGCGCACAGGAGCATTCAGGCTGTGGTCGGGCGCCGCCAGCCGGCGGTTCATGCTCACCACATCTTGCTCCGGCACATCGAGCATTTTGGCGATCTTGGCCACTTGCTCGGGCTGGAGGTCGCCGTCGTCGATCGCCTGCATCTGGCCCTTCAGCCGGCGCAGGTTGAAGAACAACTTCTTCTGCGCCGCGGTGGTGCCCATTTTCACCAGCGACCAGGAGTGCAGGATGTATTCTTGGATGGCGGCCCTTATCCACCACATGGCGTAGGTCGCCAGGCGAAAGCCACGGTCCGGATCGAACCGCTTCACCGCCTGCATCATGCCGACGTTGCCTTCGCTGATCAGCTCGCCCACCGGCAGGCCGTAGCCGCGGTAACCCATGGCGATTTTCGCCACGAGCCGCAGATGTGAGGTGACAAGCTTGTGTGCCGCCTCCATATCCTGGTGGTCACGCCAGCGCTTTGAGAGGTCGAGTTCCTCCTCGGGCGTCAGCATGGGGTATTTGCGGATCTCCTGGAGATACCGCGATAGATTGCCCTCTGGGGCAATGTTGATGACGGCAGAGGCCACGGAAGGCTCCTTTCGTCGAGGGACCCGTCTCGCCCATTTTGTGGCGCAGGACGTGGCCTGATTGTGGCTTTAGACCACTCGGGATGCGGGAAGGGCCTTCACGTCCCGGATACCCGCCCCAGACAGTGGCAACGGCGCTTCCGGACGTCCCCCATCGGTGAAGTGCATCCGCCCTCGCCGACGGCGCGTGACATACAGGACCGGATTAGTCCTGTCAAGATTACCCTTCGTTGAGCTACCGGTAAGTTAGCTCCGCGGCGGGTCAAACGCTGCGTCCAGGGCACCGGTCAGGGCCTGGAAATCGGCCGGCGGTTCGGTCTGAAATGACAGCGCCTCGCCGGTCACCGGATGGGCGAAACCGAGCCGGGCCGCATGCAGCGCCTGGCGCGGAAAATCCAGCAAAGCCGTGCGAATCCAGGGGGGCAGCAGCCGCGCCGCGGCCGGAATTCGGCGCAGGTAGAGCGGGTCGCCGACCACCGGATGGCCGTGGCTGGCGAGGTGAACCCGGATCTGATGCGTACGTCCCGTCGCAAGCCGGCATTCCAACAGCGCGTTGCTGGTCTGCCAGGCGCGCAACGTCCGGTACCGGGTCAAGGCCGCCTTGCCCCCTCGCGCCACCACGGCCATGCGCTTGCGCTCGCGCGGGTCGCGGCCGATCGCACCCTCGATCTCGCCGGCCAGCGGCGCGGGCACGCCCCACACCAGCGCGAGATAGGCGCGGTCCAGGTCGCGCGCGGCGAAGGCGGCGGTGAGGGCGTCGTTCGCCGCCTGCGTCTTGGCCACCACCATGACGCCGGAGGTGTCCTTGTCCAGGCGATGCACGATGCCGGGGCGCCGCTCGGCCCCGATGCCGGTGAAGCCCGGCCCGCAATGCGCCAGCAATGCATTGACCAGCGTCCCGTCCGGGTTGCCGGGCGCCGGATGCACGACAAGCCCGGCCGGTTTGTCCAGCACGATGATGTGGCCGTCCTCGTAGAGGATGCTGAGGGCAATCGCCTGTGGCTGCGGCGCTGCCGGTGCCGGGGGCGGCAGGCTCAGGGAATAGATCGCGCCGGCACGCACCGGCTCGGCCGGCTGGCGCAGCGCGGTGTCCCCCTGGCGGGCGTGGCCAGCCTCGATCAGCGCCTTCACGCGTGAGCGGGACACGCTGCCAATGGCATCGGCCAGGAAGCGGTCGAGCCGCTGGCCGGCTTGCTCCGCGCCGGCGGTGACCTGGAAGGAATGCATCGCGGACGGGGTTGCGGTCGGAGCCATCGGCTGCGTGTTGACCAATGCGAGAGAATGTGGCGAGGCCTCAATGAGCGGTCAATCGGAGCGGCCGCGACCCTGGGGAGGAAGTGTGGTGGGCAATGGCATGCGGGCGCTGAAGTTTCTGACCGTCGCCATGGGGGTGCTGATCCTGGCCGGGACGGCGGTGCTGGTGGGGGTGATCTTCCATCGCGCGACCGCTCCCGCCGTGTCCAGGCCGGTGGCGCTGGTTCTGGATCAGCCCGAGGGCACACGCATCGCCGGGATCGCCGCGACACAGGATCGCCTGGCGGTGCAGTTGCAAGGTGGAGGGGCCGACCGGATCGTGCTGGTGGACCCGCGCACGGGCACGGTGACGGGACGCATCGCGCTCGCGAAGTGAGGCGCCGCCGCGCCGGTCCGCCGCCCGATCCCTGGCCTCCCGATGCCGGGCCTCCCGATGCCTGGCCGCCCGATGCCTGGCCGTCCGATGCCTCTGCGCGCTCCATGGACGCGTCCAGTCTACCCGCCGGCATCGCGGGTTCCACCTGGCGCTGCCGTCAGGTAGACTTCGTCATGAACGGTGGGGAATAGCGCATTGGCCTTTATCGACGTTTTCGCGCGCTTCGTGGCGATGGTTGGCGGTGCGGCGCGGGTGTCACGGCAATTGAGGCAGGGCTCGCCGGAGCCCGCGTGGGGCACCTCCCCGGCAATCCCGGAGGCACGACCGCAGGGTGCCATCCCGACCTTGAAGATGCCGACGGCCCGGGGGTGGGCATCTGGACAGGCGCCGGTCGTGGCACCTGGGCTGAAGGTGAACGCATTCGCGACCGGTCTGAAACACCCCCGCTGGATCCATGTGCTGCCCAACGGCGACGTGCTGATCGCCGAGTCTTCGAACGAGCCCAGGGGCGTGATGCGCAACGTGTTCGATTACGCGATGGTCAGCACCATGAAGCGTGCGGGCGCCGTGGGAACCAGCGCCAACCGCATCACCTTGTTGCGTGACGACGACGGCGACGGCGTGGCCGAAATTCAGGAGATCTTCCTGGAGAATCTGAGCCAACCGTTCGGCATGGCGATGCTGGACGACACCTTTTACGTCGGCAACACGGACGGCTTGGTGGCTTTTCCGTACGATGCCGGAACGCGCCGCATCACCGCCCTTGGTCAAACGCTGGCCACGTTCAAGCCCGGCGGGCATTGGACGCGCAGCATTCTGCCGAGCCCTGACGGGAAGAAGCTCTATATCGGCGTCGGCTCGTCCAGCAACATCGGTGATAACGGCCTCGAAGCCGAGGAAGGCCGCGCTCTGATCTACGAATTCGATCGCGCCACCGGCACCGGCCGCACCTTCGCCGGCGGCTTGCGCAACGCGGTTGGCATGGCATGGGAACCGAACACCGGTGTGCTGTGGACCGTGGTCAATGAACGCGACGGACTGGGTGACGAAACGCCGCCCGACTATCTGACCTCGGTACGCGACGGCGGCTTCTACGGATGGCCATATTGCTATTGGGGACAAATCGTGGACGACCGCGTGCCGCAGGATCCGGCGATGGTCGCGACGGCCATAACGCCGGACTATGCGTTGGGCGGCCACACCGCGTCTCTGGGTTTGTGCTGGCTGCCGGCAGGCACGCTTCCCGGCTTTCCGGATGGCATGGCGATCGGACAGCACGGCTCCTGGAACCGCGCCAAATTGAGTGGCTACAAACTCGTGTTCGTCCCGTTCGAAAACGGGCGCCCCTCGGGACCACCGAGAGATATTCTTTCGGGATTCCTCTCGCCGGATGAACGTGTGTCATACGGTCGGCCGGTCGGCGTGACGATCGGCCCGGATCGATCGGTGCTGATGGCAGACGATGTCGGTGACGTGATCTGGCGCGTGACCGGGGCGTAGCACGACCGGGTCCGTTATGACCCGTATACGACATTGCTCCACACGACTGCCTTGCCCCCAAAACCGGGCGGTTTTACCATGACGTTTTGGAAGCAGAATTCCGGCGGCCTGACCGTTCGGCCACAAGCAGAGGCGCTACATGGTGGACGGGCCGAAGGACGAACCAGTCTTCGTCCTTTCGACACTTCCTGCGGGGCCGGCCGAGCGCCGGCTCACCGGCACCGTGGTGGTGCTGTCGATCATCGTCTTCGTGGCCGCTGTTCCGTTTGCCCGGCAGCCTCTGGCGCGCATCCCCGCCTTCATTCCCAGCTATGAATCCGCCCTGGTCGTCAATGACCTGATCACCGCCGCCCTGTTGTTCGGCCAGTTCTCGATCGGACGCTCGCGCGCCCTGCTGCTGTTGGCCAGCGGCTATTGGTTCGCGGCGCTGATCGAGGTCGTTCACGCGCTGAGCTATCCGGACGTGTTCTCGAGGACCGGCCTGCTCGGCGCGGGGACGCAGAGCACGGCTTGGCTCTATATGTTCTGGCATGCCGGGTTTCCGCTGGCCGTGCTCGGCTACGCGCTGCTGAAGCAGCGCCCCGCCGCTGTGGTCCGCTGCCGCACCGCGGCGGCCATTCTCGCCAGCATGGCCGCGGTCGCGGCCGTCGTGGTCGCCGTGACCCTGCTGGCGACCCTCGGGGAAGCCGCGCTGCCTCCGATCATGGAGGGCAACCACTATTCGCCTGCCATGATCTTCGTCGTCGTCGCCGTCTGGGTCGTCAGCCTGCTGGCGCTGGCCCTATTGCTCTTGCGGCGGCCGCATGCGGTGCTCGACCTCTGGCTGATGGCCGTGATGTGCGCCTGGCTGTGCGACGTCGCGCTCAGCGCCATGCTGAATGCCGCCCGCTATGACTTCGGTTTCTATGCGGGCCGCATCTACGGCCTGGTGGCGGCGAGCTTCGTGCTGATCATGCTATTGCTCGAGACGGTCTCGCTATACGCGCGGCTGGCCCGCACCTCGCAGGCGGAGCGGCGGGACCGGGAGCGGCGGTTGAGCGAGCTGCATGCCGAGTTGGTGCACGTGTCCCGGGTGAGCGAACTGGGCCAGATGGCGTCGGCCCTCGCGCACGAAGTGAACCAGCCGCTGACCGCGATCGGCAATTATCTGCGCGCCGGCCAGCGCCTGGCGAGCGCCGGCGACACGGCGAAACTGCAAGTGGCGCTGGACAAGGCCGCGGGGGAGGCGACGCGGGCGCACACCATCGTCCAGCGGCTGCGCGATTTCATCAAGAAGCACGACGGCGTGCGCCAGATCGAGGAACTCGGGCCGATGCTGGAGGAGACCGTCGCGCTGGCTTTGGCCGGGGCAGAGCATCGAGGCATTGACGTGGCGTTGCACGTCGACCCGCATGCCAGCGCGGTGATGGTGGACCGCATCCAGATCCAGCAGGTGTTGCTGAACCTGATCCGCAACGCGGTGGACGCGACGGACGGTGGGGTGCGCCTGGCGCTGACGCTGGCAGCGGCGCCTGCGAAGGACGGGATGGTCGAGCTCAGTGTGGCCGATAATGGGCCCGGCCTGGACGCGCGCGTGCGGGAACGATTGTTTCAGCCGTTCGTGACGACCAAGCGGGAGGGGATGGGCGTCGGACTGTCGATCTGCCAGTCGATTGTGGAGGCCCATGGCGGGCGGATCTGGGGAGAGGACAATCCCGGCGGCGGAACCGTATTCCGGTTTACCGTGCAGGATGCGCTGGCGGGCGCGCGCCGGGCGGCGGAGTAGGGCGGGGCCGGCGGCGTGCGCCGCGGCTGGGCGGGCGTGGCGGCTGGGCGGGCGTGGCGGATCTGGCCACGCCGCCGGGGCGCTGTTTGCGGCGGGGCTGTGGCCGATAGGCGCTAACCTAACGCAGAGGGGATGCGAGAGCGCCCCCCGTGTCATGCCCGGCGAAGGCCGGGCACCCACGTCTTTTCTGCGGAAACCCCAGCAAAGACGCGGATGCCCGCGCTCGTCGACGCTTGCCGTGGCCATGACAAAAACGAAATCCCCGCCTGGCGCCTTAAGGTAGCGCCTATAGGGCTGAGCCGGCGCTCAGCCGGGAACGAGGGGAGACAGAACAAATGGCGGAGACGCTTGAGCGGGGCCGGGTTCTGGCTTAGATAGCGCGCCTTGGCCGTGGTCCCGTTCGTCTAGAGGCCCAGGACACCGCCCTCTCACGGCGGCAACAGGGGTTCGAATCCCCTACGGGACGCCATTCCGGAACAGAACTGCGAACGTTCAGCTTGCCTTGCGCGACAGCATGAGCGGCAGGTCCGGCTCCACTCGGTCGGGCATGACCTTGGGCGTAATGCGGCCGCGTTCGCCCCGTTCGAGGCGCACCAGACCGTAGCCTTCCATCATCCTGAGCGTGCGCGACAGGTTCGACTTGGCCTTGCCGGTGATCCGCGCCAGCTCGTCCAGCGAACCGGCTAATCACCCGAGCCCCAGCCTCCCCCGAAAGCCCATTTCTCACCCGATCATAGATCGCAACGCTGTGAACTGCGTCACTGCAACAGCGCGCCGCATGGCGTATCGGGAACTTCAGCATAGCCCGATCCACCGGCCCTCAACGATCCGCATAATGCCGTTCGGATTGCTCTCCTGGTGATCCGCGTCGCATCGCCTGATGCAACCCTGCCCGACGGCAAGACCGAGATAGCGAGATACCAAAAATCCCAATTCCGACAACCTTCACCAACCGGAGGCCAAAGACATGCCGATCATGACCAATTTCGCCTTCCGTCACATGCCCGCACCCCCAGGGCAAGCAACGGATCTCGCTCTGCTAGGCCCCATCATAGCGTTCCTCGGCGGAGATTCCCGCGCGAAAACCTGGAAGGGAACCGGGTTCAACATGATATGGCGTCCGAACAACAGCGGTGAATCCGGACCGTCGAACCGGTTTCTGGAACTCAATATGACCGAGGAGACGCTCAATTTCACCAATATAACCGGCACTGGCGTCGCGAACCGCGGCTTCGTGGAGACCGATCGCGCCCTTGGCGCGCTTGCCTATCTGCAAGAGGTGAGCGACCGCATAACCGGCCCGATCCATTTTGAGCCCGGGGTCTGGGCGAATATACCAGCAACCTCCAACCCTCAGGCGCCACCGAGTGTCACGCGTATGGGATCAATCCCGCATGGCACGACGATCAATGCACAAGGGACATCGCTGGTATCTCCCACCGGTCTCCCGGTTTTCACAGCGGCCAGTATCGTGCCGTTTACCGGCGCCGATAATGGCACCAATCTTCAGAACCAACCGGAAAACCAGACTCCTATCGCTACGACCATTCCCTCGCGAACCCCCTTGACGTCGGTCCCTGGACTTGATGACGCACACTTTCAGAATCCAACCCTGTTCTTGTCGGATGTCGTCAACAAGCAAAATGTCACAGCAACCACGGTTTTCATAATTTCGACCGATCCCACCGTGGGCCTTGTCCCTCCTGCTCCCACCGTCGGCGGTGGCATTGCCGACATAGAGATGCTGGTGGGCGTGAACAATCAGCCGAACGCCAACGCCGTGCGGATGACAGCAACCTTTTGGGTCGAGACGGTGGACGGCCCCAATGGTCCGTTCCAGCAATTGCAGTATACCCAGCGCGTGCTGCTGAACTTTGGCGGCCTTACCTGGCCACACATCAGTGTGGCGACATTGACCTGATCGCGGTCCATGTAGCGGCTTGACGCAGCTCCTTGCTCTCCCCGCGGTGGCGTGTGCGCGACATAAGCCACCGCGGTCGCGCCACCGTCAGAATCGCAACCCAAGCAGCCCCGTCACCCCAAAATCCATATACCGCTGATCTATCCCGATCGGATGCGCATCGACAATAATGACCCGCGGCATCACCGACAGATACGCATGAGGACCGAGGTCAATATCGACGCCGCTGAACAACTGGATGCCGGCGATCGGCGACCCGCTCTCCGCGACATCCCCCAGGCCGCCGAGAAACGCGTTGTAGAAGTCGAACCCCGCCGACGCATGTCCGTAACCGATGCCGAACCCGGCACCGATGAGCGCATGCACCGATCCGGATGCCTGCCGATAGGCAGCATTGAGAAAGCCCATATCCGCCCGCAATTTGACGCGCGCCGACGCATCCACCGGATCGGTTAGGATCGACAGGCCCTTTGGCAGAGCGATCTGCGCTTTACCCGCATTGCGAATGGCAATGTACTCCAGGCCGATCGTCCAGTTGTCGATCAGCCAGTTATCCACCCAAACCTGACCGGATGCGATGTCGCCCGAGCTCCCCACGGCGGACTGCAGCTTGAGCGTTCCCGACAGGACGCGGAACGAACCGTCATGGTCACCGACACCGAAACCGTAGCCGCCTGCCAACCTGAATTGCAGATCGGATGCCTTTGCGGGAGCCGCGGCCTGAGCCTTGGGCGTCGGCACCGATGGATTGCCCGGCAAATTGGCAGTCGGGGGCTCCTGTGCCGACATGACACTCTTACTCGTCGCCTGACCGGGTGCGCCGCTGGCAGCCTGCGCTGGCACCCCGGCCGGTATTCCTTGCGCGACGAGACGGTCGAAACATTGCAAACGTTGACGGTCGTTCCGAATCTGAGCACAGGCCAGCAGGGCACTGTTGTTAATGCCGCCGACCGTCGGCTGATCGTCATTGCCGGCATATGACCTCGCCGGCAGGCAGCCGCAAACAAGCGCGCAAACTACAAGAAAGCGCGCGACAATTCGTATGCCCAATCGAGGCAACAGTCGCAGAGAACGCGCGTAATCGACGATTTGTTGCGCATGTCGCATTTTTGAACCATAGAGACGATCTTTCCAATTCGTCCACGATATGTTAGCCTGCCGGTAAGGTCGAGCGGCTTCTCACCGCAATCGCTGGGGAGGGTACTATGAGCCAAAGCCTGACGTTTCCCGGTTTGAACAATACGGCATTTTTCTCGATATTACTGGCGAATTTGGAGAGTGAGCTCGAGAACGAATTCCAGTTCCCCAACCTGCCGACCTTGCAGCAATTTTCTCAGCAATTCTCGTCATCAACCAAATATTTACAGCTTTCAACCACCCAGATCGCGCTTTCGACGGACAACTCCGCATACACCCTGCTTATTCAGGGCAGCGGCCTGTCCATCCCCGGGGCGCAATTGCTCGGTCTGCTGAACCCCAGCAACATTACCCTCGCCGATGTCAGCGGGACGGTCACGTCCGCTCAGTTGTACTCCGGAGGCACCTTCAACAGCTCGACCGACACCATGACCGGCGGCACCGTCGTCGCGTCGGCCACCTTCAGCGCGACCCAGTTGACGTTAACTTCCGGCGCCCTGGAAGCCGTGGTCAACGGCACCAACCTGCCGACGCAACCATCCCTCGTGGGGGACATCGTTAACGACACTTATAACGGGCCGGCAATCGGCGTTTCGTCACTCGATATTTTCAACGGTGCCACCGAGATCGGCTCGCTCACCATCGGCGCTTCCAGCCTGACGCTGGTCTCGAACGGCTACCAGCTCGTGCTGGACGGCACCTTTCCGACCTCTCTCAGCGCGGCGGTCATCCAGTCCCTGGCAGCCGGCAATTTCAATGCGCTGAACATATCGCTGAGCGGCGCGCAGCTCACCAGCGTAGCGACCGGCCAGGTTCTGCTTAATATCCCGTATCTCACCACCCAGGAATTCACCGGCGTCTCGCTCAACAACATCCCGAACCTGATCCTCTCGATCGCCGCCGCCGCGTCCGTGGGCGAGACCATCGCGATCACCAGCGGCACGACGCAACTCCCGCTCGATGCGACCCTGAACGGCAGTGCCGTCGAAATCGGTGGCGCCGCGACACTGGCATTCTCCGGCGATACCGGCATTACCACCGCCAACCCCACGCTGGATCGGCAAAGCGCCATTACCAACCTGGTGCCCGGACAAAGCGGCGCCGGCGCCGCAGTGCTCGATGCGGCTGGCATATTCGTCAACGAAGGTCTGATCCAGGCAGACGGTCCCACCGGCAGCACGTTCACCATCAACATCCAGCCGAACACGTCGGGCGTGGGAGCGGGCAGCTTTTACAACGACAGCCTGATCAGCGTCGGCGCCGGCGACCGCATGACCATCGCGATCGCAGCCAACGCCGAATTGTTCAACAACGCCACATTGCTCGCAAACGGCGGATCCCTGTTCATCGACGCGCTGCCCGGCGCGCTCTCGGGCGGCTACGCCCAGTCAGGCGTCGCGATCATCGCCAACGGCGGAACGATCGCAACGAACGCGCCAGGCCCCACCGGTCTGAACAATCCCTCGGCCGCCTTCGCATTCGCCGATGGCGTGACCGGGGACACATTGAAAATTTCGTCGCCGACGCTGTTTGGCGGCAAGATCGTCGGCTTCGGAACCGGAGACACCATCGACCTCGGCGGCTCGCTCGCCGTCAACCAGATCAGTTACAACAGCACGTCCGGCCTGCTGACTTTGGAAAGCAGCAACGGAACACTGCTTGGTGCACTGAACTTCAGCTATCTCAACCTGCCGTCCGGAACCCTGGCGGTGGGCGCCGGCACCGGTATTGCCGGCACGCTGCAATTCAGCACCGCCGCGGATGGCGACACGGTGATAACCACCAGTGCATCAAACGTGATCACCGTCACCGGTACCCTGCAGGAGCCGCTCGACGAAACCTTGAATGTCGCCACCATAGACGTCGCCGGAGTCGGCACCGCGGCGGTGGTGAATTTCGCCGGTGACAACAACATCACCTACGCCAACCCGAGTATTGGTCAAACCGGCCTGGTCACCAGCCTTGTACCGGGCCAGACTGCGGCCGGTACCTCGGTGCTGAACGCCTCGGGCCGGTTCGTCAACCAGGGCACCATCCTCGCCGACGGCCCGGCCGGAAGCACGTTCACGTTGAACGTCGAACCGTACGGCAGCATCGCGGCCGCGGCTCCCGGCTATTTCATCAATTACGGCACGATCATCGCCGATGCCGGCAACCGCATGACGATCAATGTCGGCGGCACGTCGGCCTTGTTCAATCCCGGCATGATCATCGCCAATGGCGGGTCGGTGTTCATCAACGCCGCGACAAACGCGCTCGACGGCGGCTATGCCCCAGTGCTCGGGGTCATGGCAATCGGCAACGGCGGCACGCTCGAGACGAACGCGACCTACCCGTCCACGATCGGCGGCACATTCCCCACCTTCCTGTTCCTTGACGCCGATGCCGGCGACACATTGAAACTTGATGATCCGGCCCAGACCAGCGGACGGATCAGCAATTTCCAGGCCGGCGACACGGTCGACCTTGGCGGCTCGCTCGCCGTCAGCCAGTTGGTCTACAACGCCGCGACCAGCATCCTTGAGCTGGAAAATAACGGCGGCACGGTCCTCGCATCGCTGGTCATGGGCAATCCGCTCAGTGGCACGTTCGCGGTCAACCCGACCACGGGCGTCGCCGGCGATTTCATAGTGTCCCAGGGCAGCAATGGCGACACGCTGCTTACCAAGGCGAATACCATACCGGATTGGGACAATGCCTCCGGTGTCTGGCAAACGGCCAGCGCATGGTCCGGCGGCATCCTGCCAAACGCAACGCTGGGCGCGAATATCGGCCTGGGCAGCACCGCTGCATTCACCATGACGACCGGAACCGTCGCGGCGGTTGCCGATTCGATTTCCGAATACGATCCCAACGCGAGGCTGCAGATCACCAGTGCGACCACGGCGACCTTGTTCGGCGTGCAGCAGTACTCCGGCATCGTCGAGGTAACCAGCGGCAACACGCTGACCTCCGCCTACGATCGGACGTATTCTTCCGGCGCGGACCTGGTGGTGGATCCGGAGGCGGTTCTGGATCTGACCGGCCGCCTGAACAATTCCTTCGAAAACAACGGCTCGATCACCATCACCAACGGCAATTCGTTTGCCGCGACGTTCAATGGCAACGTGCTGGTCAATGGCGGAACGATAGACGCCGGCCCGGGCAACGGTCAGGACGGCGGCTCCATCACCATCGGCTTCGACGGAGATGCGACGCCGGCAACCGTGGCGATAGAGAACGGTGGCGTCGTCACCGAC
>Ga0335072_10008821_pt1 | contig 14582 bp, 13 predicted proteins | sample Lox_Sample_21_FD_206725 | JGI IMG/M metagenome (GOLD analysis project Ga0335072, IMG submission 206725) | Soil microbial communities from Loxahatchee National Wildlife Refuge, Florida, United States - Lox_Sample_2.1 | ecosystem: Environmental > Terrestrial > Soil > Wetlands | place: USA... | reverse complement strand
CGCGACAGAGAAGATGAATTCATTCCACAGATTTCTAAAGTGCTGTCTCATGTCATTTGTAGCGGCAACGGCAAGGTTGTGCATAATTTCCTGCGAAGCCATGACTCTGTGTCACTTACTAAAGTGAGGAGAGCTTAGCAAAGATGGATTTGAAGGGAAACGAGAAGTTTGGAGTACTTGGTGATATCGAAGAGAGGGATTTGAAGTATTTCAGAGGAAGTATTGTGAGGTGGTTTTGTGAGGTGGTTTTGTGAAGTGTTTTGTGAAGTGTTTTTGTGAAAAGGCGTTGTGGGAAGTCTTGTATGGAAGGGTAAACAAGCAACAGAAATATCCACTAGAGAGAGCGGTAAGGTAAACAAACAAAATTAGGAACAATACTAGGGTAAGTATTGTACTATCAATAAACGAATAGGGCAATAAGAGCCATTCAATAACTTGTTTAACATTGTCATGATTTCATTTACTATGGAACTAATACATCTCCCTGCCTATACACTCACATGACTTCACTGCCACCTCCTTTCGCTGTACTATCTATGCAGTGATCGAGTTGGGTGGAGTTTCGGAGGAACATATCTGCAACAGTTTCGTACGAGGCTGGGTATGAGTGACACGATGGACTTAAGGGAGATGCTTGACATGTATCGCGCGCGGCCCAAGAAATTGAAGTACGGATTTTTCAACCGAGGATCTCGAAAAGGTAATCAGGCTCAAGCTTGTTGAACAGAGTCAATGACTAACTTTTAAGGACCTTCCTCGGAGGAGCGACCATGTGATCAGTGGTTCCTGGACGCGCTCATTGCAGATATGATATACTGGAACTTTCAACTTGCGCTTCTTCTTCCTCATACTGGGTCCACCAAAACAAGGCTTGGACAAAAGGCCATTATGACAGCCCAAAACGTCTTCTGCATCATGAGAGAGTGTCGCAGGCTTCGCTCAGCCCTTGACCTCTTCCCTTCGGATTCTTCCAAGGGAGACTTTTTCAGGCAGCTTTCCCTCATCTCCAAAGGTATGCGTGAATTCAAGGAGGCATATGTTGAGATGAACATGGATCCTGTCGCATTCGTTGCTTTAGAGCGATCACATTACGATTCATGGAATTGGACGGATATCGACAGAAACAAGTCAGGCTCCTTCTTCCCTGAAAGATTGATTGGGAACGTACCATTCTGGCATCCGCTCAATCTTGGACAAAATATCTGGAACAAATGGCTGGATAACCGTTGCTGCTACGAGATTCCGCACACAGAGAATAAAATAATTCAGCGACTGCCTGATCTTGCGTTGAGAATTGCGCACCGAACGAAGTTCATGTATGACATAGTTGAGAGAAGCTATGCACAAGTGAGCAAGCACAGAAGGGCATTCTGAAAGTATTGCTAACGTGTTATAGGCAGGTAGAGTTATACGTGATTGGCCAAAGGTGAGTCTGCAGTCAGTATCATATGAAGCAGTTGCTGAGACAGAACTTCAGGATCGTTATGAGTTATCAGCAGCCACAGGAGAGAACCACGACATTCGAGACACCATGGTTGGAAACCGCTGGGTAAGTTCCCAAGTCACGCAAATAGCTGTCACATTCTGATCACAGTGCAAATAGGAACTGAAACGGCTTGGTAGACCGCCTCTCGTATGTAAAATAGGATTATCTTAGAAGCGGAATAATTACTAACTTTTGCGGAAAGGGAGGGTACATGAGGAAGGAGGTAAACGATGTGATTTCGCTGGAGAAAATATCTCTTGCCATCACTCGAATGTACAGGCGTGAATTCCCTCAGCTACAAAGACATGCTGTTGTTTGCGTGCTTGTCAGAGACTGACAGTTGCCGACACAAGGAATAATTCGTGGTTATCAAAGTCTCGTGCATTATGCACTTTCTAGAACGCAATCGAAATGAAGCTTCAAATATTTTCAAACTCGCCTCTGAAAATTGTTGCCAAAGTAGAATTCTGCATCGTGACAGAGTGAAAAATCGCATTGCTGCTTTAAACGCCCGATTCGTCTAACTTGAGCTTCACTGAATTCAATTTCTTTGTTTCGAATAACACACAAATTATCCTCTCACCTTTCCATTCCTCAAATTCTTGCAACAGACTTTCTCAGGATACTATTCTCTGCTAAAAACCATCGAAAATTTCGACCAAGGCACTTTCCATCAAATACCTACTTTAGGTCAGCTTGCCCTCACTTCAGTGTGTATTCCGCGTTCCTTACAAATGACAGATCGGCACACCACAGACTATCTGACGCAGTGGTGACAACCATCATACGACAGTTCAATCATCATAAAGTTTGATCGCTAATCGAACCTCGGAGAAGACCTTTGCACCTCCTTCGGGCGTGTTAGCTGCTGTAATGGCAAGTCAGGGACGTCCGCAGGGCTCCGGATCGGACGATAGCTCAGTTGCTTTGGTCCCAGCTTCGCAGCCTGTGACTCCATCGACCTCGGCCATCGAAATGAACATGATCACCGTTCAGCGGAAGTACGCAAAGTCGCGCCCTTTGAACTCGTGGATGGCGTTTCGATGTAAGTATATTCTGTGAGTGGTGATGAGCTCTATACTAACGCAAAACAGCGTTCTACCGTGCGCTGTTCAAAGGTGTTCAGCAAAAGCATGCCTCGACCTATCTCAACGTCCTCTGGCAGCAAGATCCTTTCAAAGCCAAGTGGGCAGTCTTGGCAAAGACCTATACCATGATCAAGGATAAAGTTGGCAAGCGTGCGGCACCGTTGGATACCTTTTTGCGTCTCACTTGCCCGAAAATGGGTATCATCGCCGTGGATGACTATCTCGAGATGCTCAACTGGGTCGTGACCTATGAAAATGGAGATCTGAATATCAATCAAGTTGGACGGCCTAACCTGGCTTTTGATCGCACTATCCCTCTGAATCATATCGACCTCTTGCAGTTTGTCCTTGATAGTAAATACTTGCATGAAGTCAATGGCATCATCCAAGATATTCAACATAACACTACTCACATGTTGGTTTGTGGTCCGACAATGGCTCCGGATGCCGCCAAAGAGGCCTTCTCGGCTGCCATCAGTAAAGATCCAAAGGCTGTCGCTGCGCAGATTTTTGGATTGGACGTTAGCAACATGTTCCTCGAGATCTCCTCCAACACATTCCCAGACGCAGATACTCGTCCATATCAGCTACCAATCTTGGCCAATACCAAGCCAGCGCTCCCCCACCAACCACAGCAAATGATGGGCCCATATCCGTGGACCGGGAGTATGTCCGAGCTGTATAAGCCCAATGAAATTCAGCTCGATCTTGAGGCTATTATGGAAATGGACGAGTGGATGGTCACTGATATCAGCAATCCAGTCGATATGGATAACTTCCTAGAGACAATCGGCGGTTACAACCCCGATGACCTCTTCCTCGGCCGTAAGTCTTTGCGTCCTATAAATGAAGCTTGCTGACCATTCTTAGAGCACGACGAGCCCACCTTGATGTACAACTTCGCCGACTCATTCTAATCAACGACATCGTTCGAGCGAAACCCCTTCCTAGAGAGCTCGAACATATTGCGTCGAATGGTCCCGATTACAGTGGCACAACGGCCGCGTGGTGGAGGTTTCGTTTCGGCAACCCTTTCATTTGTTTCTTTCCATCCACTCTTAATATTTTGCCCCCGCCATTCATGTATTTCTGTTCTTTTTCCACCCCTCATCACACCACAACCACTGTTAAGTACTAGTCATTGTACCCAGAATCTCACACACGGATCACCCCACAGACGCCAACATCCAACTCGGCATGACTCGTTCTTCCAGGTCTCGCACCTGCCCCCAGCACCAGCACATTTCATTTGTTTTCCAAACCGAGCACATTCAGCACCCATACCCCCACTGTCTCTAAGCAGAGAAGAGAGCAAGCAGCATGCAGCCCACTAGGCTTACCAACCATGGAAACAACGAATCACCTAGCTCGAACCAACGAATTACCTTGAAAGGTTTTCTCGAAAGTAGCTAGGACTAAATTAGAAAAGGGCGTGCAGTGAAACTGATGCCTTTCATGTACCAACAAAACAAATTCCTTTCATGCTCGTGCTCTGTGATCGTAATAGCAGCATGGGCCGAGGCCCTTCCAGAATTTCCTTGCGTTGTTTTCTGGAATGTCTTTGAGGAATGGACGAGACATGTCGTCGGGATAAAGAAATGTGGGATTTTCCGCGACGGAGCCGAGTCGGCGACAAGGGATGAGCCAAGCGCCGCAGCCAGCCCGCCTCTATCTCCAAGTATCTACCTCCTCCGCAGTAAAAGATGGTCCTAAGACCCATTAAAGGCTTTTATTCCTTTATAAAATATAGATGTTTGCTGCGATGGGCTATCTGGGCAGTACCTTATTATTTGGTGTCTCTCTTTTTGGGGGTGTCGCTCTTTCTTGACGTCGCTGAAATTTGGTGTCGGCTTTTTTTCGGTGTCGCTTCCTTGGTATCTACTGTTAATAGTAGAACTCGTTGCTCAGATTGAAGCAGCAACTGTTACATTGCTAGCTGCTCACAGACTACCTTTATAGGAATAGGAGGTAAGAGTCCTAAGTCGCAATTTTGGGTTACTTTAACTTCATGGGTGCTACGTAGTAACTTTAATGCGGCGTTTAGTCCTTGGATAATGACGATGTGGAAGAGAAGGAGGAGCACTCTTCGAGAGCAGCAAGTTGACTTCGGCTTTGACGCTAGTGTCCTTTTTCTCTGTCCCTCTCTCTTTCTCTCTTCGTTTCTATCTTGAGGGCCTTATCGGTTCCCTTGGTGGAGGTTTCGTTTTGGCTACCATTATTTGATTCTTTCCAACCACTTGTCCCTATAGTGGAAGTTCTCTTTTTGAGTCACATCAACTTTTCACAAGTGCCAAAGTTGATTCGCTTTGGTATAACTTCGTGAGTGCCTTTTCAGTCACTTCGGCATGTCTCCAGACTGTCATTTGTTGACAGTCACTTTTTAACTATCTGCAAACTTTTGTAAGTGTGGGTGTTAAGTTGCATCCTAGGTTGCAGACAATTTGGTATTATGAGTTTTGAAGCATATACCATCAGTGAATAAGGTCTCATTATTGATGCTTCTCAACTGTGGCATCGCTTGGACAAGGGTTTACTTGTACTCCAGGAGAGATGAGCATAAAAATTGCTGTCTATCGTAATTTAGGTAGATGAGTTTGAGGATATAGAGACTAGATTGGAAGCATTACGTCAGCTACTTCCTAGAGATGAGGTGAAGGATCATTGGATCCCAAATCCTATATTTGAAGATGCCACAGAGTCGAAGGTGAAGTGTCAAACATGCCCAGAACTACTTATCAAACTATAGCATCATTAATCGCGCTTCTTCCCTAATAGCTCCCAATATTAGAACTACTCGGCTTTGATTAAGGATTTCTTCTTTTATTGCTGCTAGCCCTATGTGCCGTTCCATGAAAGGCACGTATCGGCTTTCATAGAAGATGCAAGCCACCCCCCGCTCTTTTCTTGCGGCATTTGTTATTGGCGTAATGTTCTTCTCTATTCTAGGAGTTAAATGATTACCTTCATAGAAGAGAGGCAAATGCCTACACGTCCGGTCTGCTTGAACAACAATAACGCTACAAATGAAGAAAACCATAAGCTTTCATTAAATTTCTACATAGATTCTATAATGGTAAGACTCTCACCATTCGGCTCCCCAACGTTCTGCAATTTAGCTGGTACTTACATTTCTTAGATTCTTAACGAGAAAATCACTATCAGAATATTTTCAAGATCAGTGCAATTCTTCCAGCCTATGTTTGCATGCCATTAGTCTACATGGGACAACGCCTTAGATCTGCACAGTCTTCCATAACATACGATTTCAGGACTTCTACCCGCGATAGATCACCTGGAATGGGCCGGAGTTTCAGCTAGCGTTAGAGAACGAATCCGTCGAGATGCAGCTAAGAAAATTTGACATACATGAGAGTGTCATTCGATATGTCTCCGTAAAAGTCAAAAAGGGAGTCGGTAATATAAGCATCAAGATAATCTTACATCTGGGCTAGCGAAAGAATTCTTGGCTGGCTTGGTTCCACGAGTCTCTTCAGTGCCCAGCGAAGTTGGTAGTGGCAATTTTCATGGCCCATCATCCGGATCTCATTGCTGCCAAAGTTTACAGCGGTATCCAAAAGGCTTCTTATTGCCTCTGTAAGTTGGTGGTTTGCCTCGTGCGTAATCTCCTCCAAAATATGGTATTGTGCAAATTTGCAATCCAGTTACTACTCCAAGGTTAAGGCCAGTGAATAGTAGCGGAGACTTGCCGTAGTACTTCTCTTCATTCCTCCCTTCCATCCTAGAAATATCTCAATCATGATCTCCACTGCAGAGCAGTTCTTCTAGCCATCTATTCCGGTTACCAACAGCGTGCATACCGACACTTGGTGATGTTGACAGCTTTATGTTATATTGAACGCCCTTCCTTCCTTGCTTCATATTACTCAACAACAATCTACAACCCTCTTAAAGTGGTCAACGCAGTCGCCGCAAACGTTGATCTTTGGATGTTGGTTATCTTGCCGATAAGGTTAGTATAAATGGAATATTTGCCTTGTTATCGATCGATAAGCAACCATGGCGGTAATCGGCAAGAAATTTGCTTCGAGACAAAGTCAGACGACATCAGTTCCGCTGGAACGAGCGCTGAACAAGCATACCTTCCATTGATGGATCCTTAGACATCTTCCGTGTCTGGCTCTACAAGCCACCATTGCTCTGCTTTCTCGTCATGTCTGCGACTACGCCGCAGGCTGACGGCAATACTCCTCAAAATGCATCTACGAAAAGACCGAGGACCTTCACAAACACAGCCGAAATAGACAGCACAATCACTCATCCTGGCTCCGTGAAGATCAATGTTCAGGGCGCCTTCATAGTTGACCAAGAGGCCATCACGCCCAATGGGGCTGGCCCCAGCGGCGGTAGCTATGACACCAAGGACATCAGACTTCCGAACCATACCGCAGTTGTCAGTCACATCGCCGTTGATGCAAGTCCACCAGAGGTCCTCATAATTGAATGCTTTACTAATTTTATGCTAGATTGGGGGCTCCCTGGCCAAGCTCGTTTACTTTTCCCGCGAACCACACTCAACAGAACCCGGTGGCCGATTGAATTTCATAAATTTTGAGACTGACAGAATAGATGATTGTGTGGATTTTATGCGAGAGCTGAAAATAAAGCAGCAGAAACTCAATGGCTCAAGACCGAGCGAGCTCTGTGTTATGGCTACCGGTGGAGGGGCATATAAGTTCTATGATAAGATTAGGGAAGCTTTAGGGGTTGATGTTTTGAGGGAGGATGAGATGGAGTGCCTCATAATTGGTGAGGCCCTGTCCACAGCAATTGGCAATTCCTCAGTACCGCTCCAAAGCTCAAGCTGATAAACTATAGGCCTTGATTTTTTCATAACTGAGATTCCTCGCGAGGTTTTTACATATAGCGAGACCGACCCCATGCACTTCGCTGAGACTCGAGCCGACATCTACCCCTACCTGCTGGTAAACATCGGCTCCGGCGTCTCGATGATCAAGGTTTCAGGACCGCGCACATACCAACGAGTAGGCGGAACCTCCCTTGGTGGCGGCACACTCTGGGGCCTCCTAAGCCTCCTAACCGGCGCCCGCACCTTCGACGAAATGCTCGGTATGGCCGAAAAAGGCGACAACACCAAAGTTGACATGCTAGTTGGCGACATCTACGGCACCGACTACGGCAAAATCGGCCTCAAATCCACCACAATCGCCTCCTCTTTCGGGAAAGTCTTCCGCATGAAGCGCGAAGCAGAGCGCGAAGCCGAAGACAGCGGTGGCCTCACAAACGGCGATCGCGACGAAGCAGACCCCTTCTCAAACCCCCTCACCACCGCAATCTCGAAAGAGTACCATTCCAAGCCTCCCGCGTCTTTCCAAGCGCCGGATATCTCTCGCTCTCTCCTCTATGCGATCTCCAACAACATCGGGCAGATCGCCTACCTCCAATCCGAGAAACATGGCCTGGCTCATATCTATTTCGGTGGTTCGTTCATCCGTGGCCACCGCCAGACGATGAATACGCTCAGTTATGCGATCAAGTTCTGGAGCAATGGCGAGAAGAAGGCTTATTTTCTACGGCATGAGGGGTATCTGGGGGCTGTGGGGGCGTTTTTGAAGAGGCAGCCGAGGAATTGGGGAAGGAGGAATAGTTTTGAGGAGGACGTTCCATCGGCGGTGGTTGCGAGGATGAGGGAAAGGAGGGGGGAGGTTGGGGAGGATGAATGAGTGGGAGGCGCGGGTATTGGAATATAGCATCACAGGTTGTGCATGGCGATGGCGTTTTGGTTTTGGATGGGTCTTGCATATCATGCGAGCATTTTGCCACGATCAAGAAATGGATTTGCATCAGGCAGATCAATTTATATTTACCAGATCACTTTTAGAACTTTTTGTACTGTTATGTAAGCCTTTCCCTTTCAACATGCTACCAATCATGCTACCTTCCCCAAGTAACTTTCTCAATCGTCATATTAGCATCTGCAGAAACGACCACGGCATGATTCTTCTCAATCAAAGTCCAATCATGGTCCTTGTACGTCGTCGGCTCACTCGCCACAATAACATGCTTCCCATGCTCCTCGGCGTTCTTGTGTGCATGCGGATTGTGTCCTGCTGCCTTCTCTCCTGGCTTGGCCTTCGCTGCCTCACCGCGAGCAGCGCCATTTGGGCCTTTCGCGCCATCGGGATGGTCTGGATATTTTCGATTCAGGGTTACTCCTGCCGAAGTGCTATAGTAGAGACTTGGAGGCTGTTCAGTGGCGTGGTTGCGGAAGCGCATTGCTACTAGTTGCTTTCCGTCTGTCACGCAGACGTTGAGGTCATTGGGCTCTGCCTTGGCCCCCAAAGCTTTCTGCTGGAGATCAATGACGGTGTTGGCTGCGTGCTGTAGGGCTTTCAGCATCTCCGCCGTGGTATAAGATCTCTCCCATTTCTCGTTTGACGAGTTCGGGCCAGTTGACACAGGCGAGGCCTCCGCTCCAAAGGTAAGGTAGCTGATATATAGAGCTGCGAAGTACTCTGTATCTGTTCTCCCTTCAATGTGCTCAAATGCTTCGGTGGACATAAGGTTCGTCATTTGGCGAGCGATCTCTGGGAAATCGGAAATATAACCGTTATGCATGACTGTGTGACGGCCAAACACAAAAGGGTGGTTGTTCGTAGGAACGATAGCGGTAGCCGTTGCCGAGCGAATGTGGGCAAGTACGCAAGTGGAAGATGTGGCGGCCGCAATAACACGGAAGTTCATATCGTGTAAAGGAGGCTGGATGGTCTTATAGAGAGCAGGGTGGAGGATTGGACGAGACTCGGGTCCGCTCTTAACTGCTGTGGGAGGCTGTGAGAAGAGAGAGTAAGTCGGCGTGTACCAGGCTACACCGAAGCCGTCGACATTGAAGAGGCGGTTGCGAACAGTGATCTCGGCCTCGGTGGTTGGCCCAGCATGGACAGTGGGGTCGTGGGACATCAACAACGGAAGATAATGCTTTTCGTGTTAGCCAAAGTTCGGTGTGATTGGTGGCGGAGTAGACGAACCTCATGGACTTGCTTGCTTAAAGCATGGGCAGGTGCTATGGGTATATTATCAGCAAGTGTACGTTGACATTTGGTCAGTCAACATCAAGGCATCGCTGAGGACCCAACTGAGGAAAGTTGGTCACTTAGCTTGCAACTCTTGAAAGAACAAGCTGTCATCTCCGGAATAGATTGTGTTCCCAAATATTCAAAATAGTGGAATCTTGTAGAGGAAGACTTACTGACGAGCACATCTTCGAGGAGACAGTCCTCTGATGGCGAGATGTATGCAAACCAACGACACATGGTGAAGAATACCTATTGGGGAGCTCCAATTTGAGACTTGGGTAGATTTGGTGATGGAAGAGATTACAATAGGGTATCAACAATTGATGGAGCTGAAGGGAGGAATAAGACGCAGATATAATGAGAGGTTCTTAGCTTGAATCTGCCTCTGTTTTCAAGGAATTCCTTGAGGCATTTTGCCATTGGATTGATCTCACTTGCTCTCTACCAATTGTGGATTGGATGACATCGTGCATACGTGCATCGATTGCTTAGTGTACCTGAAAGGTTGGAAAGCTTGGCAGGAAGTGGGGTCAGGCCCGCCTATGAAGGGTGCAGATTTTGACTGATGACTAAGCGAAGTTCATTTACTTCTGCAGGCTTTGTCTTACAATCTTTATCATCAACAAAGTATATCCCTTCGACTCGTCTCGGAGGCTATCGGCCAACCTACACAAAATGTATCGCCCGCAGGCATCGAGGCCGTACTATTCTCAAGATGCGGATATGTACGACGAGGAGCCTTCGAGGCAGCTGCCATCAGATAACTATCACGGAAGCCCAGCATTGCAGGACCAGTATGAGTCGAGGAAGGGTAATCGATAGTTGGATGGTGTGAATGAAATGTGCCTGTGCTGATGATGCATGTTCAAAGATCTCTCAAGAAATCCACATCGGAGTCCAGCAGCCGACAGAATGAATGCATCAAGCCCGCCTGAGGGCCAGTGGCACCAGAACGATGTTATATACGTGAATCCTCATGATCAACCAGACGCACCGAGGCGTCCTCGTGCAGAAGGAAGGGGACGGTATAATGATCGCGATCGGGAAGGCTATCGTTCTCCTCAGTACAGGGGAAGCCGCAGTCGGAGCTGGAGTCGAAGTCGAAGTAGGAGCCAAAGTCGTTCACCATATTATGGAGCTCCCCCGAGTCGGACCATAATTCTAGAGGGGATACCGATGAATATGACACAGGAAGACGTTGGCTACCCCTTCCCCATGATTCCTGCACATTATTCACCTACTCTTTGCCATTTGACCAGCCTAAGTGTTCATCATGTAAACAAGACATAGGACTCTGGCTAAGCATAGGTGTTGGCCATCATGGCCATTACTTTGAGCAAACAGATTTTCAATCAAATGCAACATAGTTTCAAAGCCGAAAATCTACAAGAAGTACGCCTCATCAGAGACAAGAAGACTGGTAAGCATCTCACCAAGGTTTTGACACTCCAGGCTAATTCGTGTGGATAGGACTGTCGCGTCAATTCGCCTTCGCCCAGTTTGCAGCCTTAGAGAATGCGCGAGCCTTCCTTGATCGCTATTATCCAAGCATTCAGCTACATGGTGTTTATGATTCTACGCAGACTGGAGATGGAGAAGGCTCAATAGTTCGTATCGCGTACAGCCGAGAGAAGGAGGAGAGAGACCGGGCAGGAAGGAACGAAGATGACTGGAAATGTGAAGTTGTATGTCAACCTCCATGTTACGTTGGGCCCACGGCTAACAAAACCCAGTGCTACCTAGCGAATTATTCTCACCGCGTGCAGTGCTTCCGGTGTAATGCTCCGAGGACTCGTGAGTATCAACCTATCTTACATTGATTATAAGCTAAAAGTTTGGAAGATCCAACTGCTATTGGTGGCATTGGAGTCGTCTCACAGCCCAAGATGTCGACATTCTCCGGGTTCGCGACGACTGGGGATAGTGATGTTTCGCCAGATAACACTGCCTCTCAATTCCTACTGTTCCGGGGCCTGGAGCCAGGGGTCAACGAAGAGCTACTAGCCAAAGGTGTAACAAAATTATACAAAACACCAACAAGTTCAACTCAAGCGGATGCGCATACAAGCAAGAAGACAAAGATCTCGTCTACTGCAAATGACGCCAGCCTAGGTGCCAGAGATGGCTCACTTCGAAGGGTACTCCTCGTCCGTGATCGAAAAAGCAATGACAGCTGGCGATACGGGTTTGCCGAGTTCAGTTCTGTCGAAGATGCACAGGGAGCGGTGGCCAAGTATAATGCCTCTGAAAAATTCACCATCTCATCGAAGCCAGTCCTTGTATCCTACATTCACGCTGGAGTTTTCGTCCCTGTTCTTAAAGCACCCGCGAAAGATTTTGAGAAATTCATGTTTAGCCCTCTGTCAAACCCGTCCACTAAGCTAATGTATTGGGACGAAGCCGGCTATGTCAGTGAATTAATCACAGCAAAAGAAGACAGTCGTTCTACTTTGGCGAAAGCGAAGGAGAGCCTTAATGCGAAACTTGCCGCTGCTGCAGCGAACGAGGGATTGGTCAGCGCAACGAAAGATATCGATACCAAAGCTAAGAAAAGGAAAGCAGAAAAGGATCCTTCAACAAGTAATAAAAAGGTCGTTGCGCCACATCTTCAATTCTGGTCCAACAGGCATGCCGAGTTACACGGCCTTCCAGTAAAGGAGAATGAGGAGCAGGAAGACGATGTGTCATCTACAGAGCCATCAAAATCAGAGAAATCAACCGCTGATGCGCCACCATCTCAATCATTCGCTGATATGGAACGAAAATGCTGCTTCCTATGCTCTCGACAGTTCAAGACAGAGGCGGAGGTGACTCGACATGAAAATGCTAGTCAGCTCCATCGCGACAACCTGCTCAATGAGGATCTGAAGAAAAGGGCTCTTGTCAAGCTTGCTAAGTCCGGAGCTAAGCAAGCTGAAGCAGAAAACTCTGCCTATCGCGACAGAGCAAAGGAGCGACGTCAAGCATTCAACCAACCCAAACAGCCAGCTGCTCAGCACAAAGCAGCCAAGGAAGCAGTTGCGGCAAGCCGGCCTGAAGAAGAGGATATGACTCCCGTACCGTCTAAAGGTGCAGCGTTGTTGGGAAAGATGGGTTGGACAGCTGGCGAGGGCCTAGGTGCTCAAGGCACAGGCAGGAAAGATGCTATCGTGACGGAGGCCTACACTCAGGGCGTGGGCCTTGGAGCTCAGGGTGGGAAGATAGGTGACGCGATCGAAGAGGCAGAGAGGTCTACCCGAGGATCGTACGCCGACTTCGTGAGCAAATCAAAAGATAAGGCGAAAGAGCGGTTCCAGGGGATGACATGAGAGGTTATTGTTTCATTCTGCAGGCCGCTAAATAAATATCGCGGGAAGCCAGAAAGTCCCTACTGCTAAGCTATAAGTTGAGCCCGCATATTGTCCCTTCACATAGTTGTGTATTTGGGTAAACAGCACCTAAATGGGACAGACTTCTGAGCTATGAGATTGTAAGATAAAGCTGCTGCAGTAGCAATGAGGTTCACGTGGTTGAAGCAGCAGCATGAACAAGAGCAGTCAAAAAGAACCTATTACTTCTGCTTAATGTAAGAGTAATATAGATGAGATCAGGAAGTAAATTTTTCACCCACCTCGACAGTATTTCATTCTTACAATCGCATTACATCTCCCATTGCCATCCCTAAGAGTGGTCACGGGATCTGGCGTAGTACGCAGGAGAGGTACAGAGGTAACCCACTTTCTTTTAAGTTCAACAATACTTTGACAAACGCGCAGCCACGACTATAATTCACGCCACCGACTTTATTCACTGTTTGTGCTGTTTATTTACTGGACTTTGACAGTCGGACTGTATAGTTCAGATCAGTTTAGCATATCTTCGACTGTTCGGTCCAAATTGATGTGAGAAAGTAACTGCAAGGAAGGTAAGCATGCACTTTGCGATACAGAAATCGGCAGCCTTTCAAGCTCAGCACTACTAGAAATCCGATATGAAGGAGGCAGCTAATGTTTGGGAGCCCTGTCAGATTCTCTCAATGGACTACGACCGGCCCTGCATCAACTGCCGCAGGTTTCATCGTGGCCGGTGTTACAACCAGGCAAGAAAATGTTGGACTTGCGGAGAATTAGGCCATATCCAGCGCTACTGTCCTGGGAAAAGGCATTACAAAGCTCCTCGAGGTGAACTTCCCCCTGGCACGAGCTCATGGTGTGAAGCTCTCGGCCTCAATGATGATCCTCTGCTAAAGTCAAACATCACCCAAACCCTAAAAGAGTATCCTGGAGCAACAATCTACTTGAATGATGAGTGTATCTATCGAGGCGTTCAGACGTATTTCTACCGGAAAGCCCTGCCACAAGGACCAGTTTTAGCTGAACGGCTCAGAAGACCTACACACCTCGGTTGTCCTCGTCGTCGCTCACGGTCGCGCTCGCCGTCGAGAGAGAGGGTATTTAAGAGGTCGAGGTCGCCGCTTACAAGATATAGCCGCGGGAACCCACTAGAGATAGTTGAAGATGGAGAGTACGACTTACGACGTTCAATATCACCAATTATCAATATGTATGAGACACGTTCATTGTCACCAATAGTCAATTTAGTGGACGTTGAAATGGTTTCTCCTCCGCGGCCCAGTCGTGTGGAGAACATACCTCCAGCGAGAGATTCCCTTACACCAATAGGCAAACAGCCATCGACTCCAACACCGCGAGCAACCTCTTCAAGGCCATTGTCCTTTTCTCGCCCTGCGCTAGGATTACGTTTGGTGGATATACCTCTTTCGCCTCTCCTTGACTCACCTACACACGAGGCCGTGCCTCCTTCACCTGCCTCGGGAACTTACGTGCAAATGGACGATCCGCACTTTGTGCTTGGGATCTCAAAAGGCGCAAGGGAAGCTGAGTATGTCCACTAACCATGTGCTTTTCATAGAGGCTGACGATATTCTTCATGTAGAATAATCGCTGGCTACCA
>Ga0335072_10008820_pt1 | contig 14583 bp, 11 predicted proteins | sample Lox_Sample_21_FD_206725 | JGI IMG/M metagenome (GOLD analysis project Ga0335072, IMG submission 206725) | Soil microbial communities from Loxahatchee National Wildlife Refuge, Florida, United States - Lox_Sample_2.1 | ecosystem: Environmental > Terrestrial > Soil > Wetlands | place: USA... | reverse complement strand
ACCCCTACCTCTCGGCCGCGGACCAGGCGCTCATCCAGAGCGAGATGACGGCCTATGGCAACTCCGGCTTCCCGCTGAGCGGCGGCGCCCCCTTCGACCCGAACTGGAGCCCCAATTACTTCTACCTCGATCGCGGCAGCACCGACCTCGAGGCGGGCAGGTTCTCGGGTGACCAGCTGGTCGCCCGCGGCGTCCTCGGCCTGCAAGGCGACTTCTCGATGTTCAGCCAGTCCTATCACTGGGACACGGCGATGAACTACGGCTACTCGCGCAACATCTCGCGCCAGCCGGCGGTCGTCTTCCAGAACCTCGAGAATGCGGTCAACCCCGTGCTCAATGGGAGCGGACAGATCGTCTGCCCGCCGGGCATCGTGAACTCGCCGATTGCGACGGAATCGGAGACCTGCGCGCCGCTCGACATCTTCGGCCAGGGGGACCCGAGCGCCGCGGCGAAGGCGTACATCACGCACGTCGCCACGGCCGACTCCTACAATACGCAGCGCGATTTCACCGCCAACATCAGCGGCCCGCTGATCAAGCTGCCCGCGGATTACTGGCAGCTCGCGCTCGGCTTCGAGAACCGGCGCGAGGCGGCGGTCTTCGAGCCCGATGCCTTCTACAGCACGGTGCCGCCGGTCGGTAACCTCAGCGCGACCTTCATCGAGGGCGCGTATCACACCAACGAGGTCTACGCCGAGACCACGGTGCCGATCTTCGAGCCGCATCAGGACATTCCGGCCCTGCACCGGGTGGAGATCGACGCCGCCATCCGCCGGGTCGACAATTCGATCGCCGGCAGCTCCAACACCTGGGATGCGGGCCTGCGCTGGGCGCCGACGGAGGACATCCTGTTCCGCGGCAACCGCACGGTCTCCATCCGCGCCCCGGCCGTCACCGAGCTCTTCCTGCCGGCCTCGACCGATGATGAGTTCGCCACCCCCGACCCGTGCGACAAGAACTACGTCAACCAGGGGCCGGACCCGGCGACCCGCGCGAAGAATTGCGCCGCCGCGGGCATCAACACGGCGACGTTCACCTCCAATGCGATCAACGCGACCGTGGCCGGCCTGACATCGGGCAACCAGGCGCTGCAGAGCGAGGTCGCCAAGTCCTATACCTGGGGTTTCGTGCTGACGCCGCGCTGGGTGCAGCACCTGAGCATCGCCGCGGACTACATCGACATCAAGATGTCGAATGCCATCGAGCAGTTGAACCTGAGCGACATCCTGGAGGCCTGCTACGACGCACCATCCTATCCGGATGTGCCGGAGTGCAGCGCCTTCACCCGTAACGCCCAGGGCCAGATCACTGACTTCCACGACGGCTTCGTCAACGCCGGACTGCTGCATTTCCAGGGCGACACCATCACCCTGGCCTACCAGACGGAGCTGCCGTGGAAACTCGGCAGGATGACCTGGTCGGGTAACTATCTGGACACCAAGACCCTGAAGCTGCAGGTGGGCGGCGCGGTCCCCCTCAACGAAGCCGGCGAGCTCGCCAACACCAGCAACGAGCTGGCGCCGAAGGAGCGGTTGAGCGTGTCCGCGAACTACGTGAAGGGGAACTTCAACTGGTACTGGCAGGCGCAGTACACCAGCGGCATGAATTTCAGCAACCTCAACACGTCGACCTCGCAGAACATCCTGACCGTGGGCCACTGGTGGCTGATCAACTCCTCCGTCGGCTACTACGTGACGGACAAGCTCAGCATGCGCCTGGTCGTCAACAACGTGTTCAACAAGCAGCCGCCGGCCTTTGCGCTGGCCGGCGCGGCGGCCAACTTCACCGCCTCCACGTCGTACTACTTCGCGGGCATCATCGGCCGCACGTATCAGCTGACCCTCGACCTGGATCTGTACTGAGATCCGGCGCCGCTGCGCGCCTGAGCCGCCTGCCATAGCGGCGGCTCAGGCGCTGCTGGACGGTGTTCGCGTACCTGACGACAGACACCTGACGACGGACATCTAAGGTTGAGTACGATCCTCGGTGTGTACCACGACTTCATAGTGCGTAACCGTGTCGTCGAAGTCCGATAGCGCGGCACGCGCCGCAGGCTCGACTACCGCTTTCTCCGGGTCGGGTCCGGCGAAACCTCGAACCGCGTCCGCGGAGCCCCAGAGGGTCATCACCAGGAATTCGATTCCATTGCCGACCGAGCGCCGCAGCAGGTAGGCGCCGCGATGTCCGGGGAGGGACTGGATCTGCGGGAACACCTTGTCCTTGAGGTGCCGGACGTAGTCTCCCGCCTTCGCCGCCGTGGCACGCCCCTTCCACAGGCGCAGAATTCCACCCGACGCCCACGGAGGCAAGCGCGACTTCTCTGTGCGTGCAGCCCCTTCGGGATAGACCGGGTTGACGGCCTGATCACCGGCAACCGTGTTCCATTCCCTGACGTACCAACGTTTGACCGCGCCGGAGGTGACGTAGGGATCGACTTTGGCGAAGTCCTCCGCAACGCTCGGCGATTCGCCCCTGAAGAGCAGCACCGCGCCGTCGATCGGGTCCGCGAGGGCGCCTCCGAGCAGCAGCTCGCCGCGCTCACTCGCTTTCCACGCCTTGGCGAGATGCTCGGCGCGAAACTCGGCTCGCCGTGCGACGTAGTCGGCGCCAACTTCGTAAAACAACAGGAAATGCTTCATGCCGTTCTTCTCTGACAACTAGATCGTTACGCTGCCGCGTCCCAGCTCGACCACATCGCCGCTGACCCGCACCCGCCGGTCGGCTTCGACGTCCAGATAAAGAATCGAGGGCCGGTCCGCCTGCTCGCCCTGCGAGATCTCGAACCGGCACGGGCGCTCGCGCTCGACCGCGAGGCACCAGCCGCCAAGATTGGCGGTGGCGGAGCCGGTCGCCGGATCCTCGAGCACCGCCGGCCCTTGCGGAAAGAAGAATCGTGCGAGGAGAAAATCCCGCCCGGCCGCGCCGCTGGGTGGTGGCGACGTGCTCGTCGGGCCCATGGCTTTCCGGGGCGCGAACACATAGGCCATGCTGCCGCCCTCCTCGCTCTCGATTCGGCCCAGCGCGTCCGGCTTTGGTCGGGCCCGGCGAACCGCGTCCTCGCTCGTCAGCGGGATGATCAACTGCTCCCGGCCGGTGCTCACCCAGAGCGGGCGCTCGCCGATGTCCCGCGGCTCGAGGCTGAGCATTGCGGCGAGTGCCTCCCGCGACTCCGCGACTTCCCGCCACTTCGGCGCATTGGCCTGCAGCGTCCAGCGGTCCGCCTGCGCGCTCACTGGAATCACGCCGGCCTTCATCTCCAGTGTCAGCTCGTTTCCTCCGAGCCCGAGCTCGCGGCAGGCATGCGCGGTCCCGAGCGTCGGATGCCCTGCAAACGGCATCTCATAAGAAGGAGTGAAGATCCGGACGCGCGCGCTTGCCCGGGTAGAGGGCAGGATGAACGTCGTCTCGGACAGATTGAACTGCCGCGCGAGCGCCTGCATGGTCCGATCGTCGAAGTCGGCCCCGTTCTCGAAGACGCAGAGCGGATTGCCGGAGAGAACTTCCGCACCCCGCGTGAAGACGTTCAGCAGCCGGTAGGGATGATTCGCCACGATCTGGTGCTCCACGAGACTTGCCGCGGTAAGATATCATCGAACCTGCTGTAGATCAGTCCCACGGCTCTCCCGGCGTCAGGTGAGCGAAGGCGTTGGGCCTGTGTCATCGAATTTGAGCTGCGCCTCATCGGGCCTCGCCATTGCATGCGAGCTCGTCAGAGCGGCGAAGCAAGTGTCCGTTGAGCTCATATCGAGCCACCGGCTGAAGCGTGAAGCCCTCGTCAGCATGTGAAGCAGCGGTAGGGGGTAGGCATTGCTCGACATCGCATTCAGCGCCGTAAGATAGTCATCGCGATATACCGTCGGGATGATTATTCGTGTGAGGCCGGCGTTCGTCAGAAACTGATTCATGGCCATACGTGCCGTCCGGCCGTTTCCGTCGGTAAACGGATGCACTTCTGCGACGATGAACATCGCCAGCGCGGCGCGGTTGGCCGGCGTTTCGGCCCGCATGATGAATTCGTAACCCTTGAGCAGGGTGCCGAGGACCATGTCGGGAGCCACGAACCAGGTGGTTCCAAAGCGGTTGGGCTCGGTCTTGAATTCGCCTGGATTCTTGTCGCGGCGCGATTCTATGACCCGGCCGTTCCATTCCCTGAGTTGACTGACAAAGCCTTCAGCAGACTCCGGGATAGCCGCCGACTGCTTGGATGCGAGGATCGCCTTATAGGTGCCGAGTATGTCGTGCGAGTCGTCTTCGCGATATTTTATCGGCCGACCTTTGACTACGATCTCATGCGCCTCCTGGATTTCGAACTCCGTTCCCTCGATGTAGTTGGAGAAGTAGGTCTCGACGAACGCCTGCAGGTGTGAATCCGCTTTCGGATCCACCGGGGCCACCTGGACGGGCTCTTTCGCCAATGCCGCGGCCAACGCATCGAAGAGATCTATTCGAGAGCCGTCGTACGGTCTCTGAGCAGCGCGTGCCCGAGCCGCCGGGGCGGCAAGACGAGCCGGGCGTGTCCCGAGCAGTGCTCCGATGGTCGAGTCGAGCTGCTTGAATTCGGTCGAGAGTCCAAGCGGCCGCGCGATTTTCCGGGCCATGTCTCGAACTTGGTTGACGGCGCTCACAGGGTTGCGTGCAATGAATCGATCCAGCCATTGCTCTACCCCAACAGAGCCGAGGGTGCGCCGCTCGGCCGCGTTTCCGCGACTCGGCTGGAGGTTCTCGAGCACGGCCCTGGCCTGGCTGGATACGAAGGCCTCGCCGGCGAAAGTCGGGATCCTGATATCGGAATCGAGGGCGCCGGCCCCCTTGTTGATTCGCAGAGTAGTTCCGGGAAGTGAGATGTCGCGCCGGTAGCCGCCGGTGAGATAGAAGCTGCCGCCCGGCGTGGGCTTGTTCTCGAGCGCCGAGCGGTGCGAGATGATCGCGCCGGGGACGATGGCCGCGCAGAGCGCGTAAAGCTCGCGCCTGACGATGACTTCCATTGGCTGGACGAGGTCGTCCGTGTAGACACCAGGGTGAATTCGGCGCAACTTCCCTTGCTCGGCCGATCGCTGGAGCTGCCTGGCACCAGCTCTACCTTTACCGGCGATGAGGATAGGCACGTCGCGAATCTCCGCATAGAAGGCACGACTGAGCGTCTGATGGTCGCTATTTTATGCACAAAATTGGACCTTTGTCGCAATTTACTGCGTAAGATTGCCCCCTAGCCGCTCGCCGCGTACGCGCCCCGCCAAAAAGTCTTGTGGACCGCTGGTGCGTCCGGACTATCGAATACGCGCTGGGTGAGCAGGATGGCGATCAGCCCCTGGGCCGGGTCGTTCACCCATGATGTGCCGAAGCCGCCGTCCCAACCGTACGCGCCCGCCTGCACGCCGCATGAATTGGCGGCTACATGAACGCCGATGCCGAGTCCCCACCCGCGCGTCGGCCCGAGGATGGCCTCACCGCCCGACATCTGAGCGAGCGTCAGCCGATTGGCGGTCATCGCTTTCAGCGTTTCGGCCTTCAACAGCCGCCTGCCGCTCGGCGTGGTTCCGCTCAGCATGAACCGCGCGAATGCACCGTAGTCCTCTGCAGTGGAAACGAGGCCTGAGTCGCCGGCCAGGAAGCTGGGTCGTTTGGCATAGAGCTGATTCCACGGCTCGAACGGGGCCAGCTCGCCGCGATTATTCACGTATCCGGTGACCAGCCGCTCCTGCTTGCCGGCGGGTGCGAAGAAGTCCGTGTCGTGCATGCCGAGCGGCTCGAATATGCGCTCCCGAAAGACGACGTCGAGCGGCTTTCCCTCCGCCCGCGCGACGAGCACGCCGAGCAGATTGGAGCCCAGCGTGTAGAGCCATCGCTCGCCGGGCTGAGCCTGCAGCGGCAGCCGGCCGAGCTGCTCGAGGAAGGTGTCATCGTTGCCCGGCCATGCCGGATTGGGAATGCCGAAGCCGGGCAAGCCTCCCAGTGCCTTCACGAAGGGCGCTTTCGCATTGAAGTCGAGGCCCCAGCCGAGGCGGAAGGAAAGGACGTCCTCCAGTGTTATCGGGCGACGCGCCGGTACGGTATCGTCCAGAGGTCCGTCCATGCGTTTCAACACGCGTCGGTTTGCCAGCTCGGGCGCAAGCCGTTCGATCGGCTCTTCCAACCGGAGCTTGCCCTCCTCGACGAGCATCATCGCCGCGACCGAGGTTATCGGCTTCGTCATCGAGGCGATGCGAAATATCGCATCGCGCGCGATGGGTGACCCTCCGATAGCCGTCACGCCCTCCGCAAGCACGTGCGTCTCGTCGCCTCGGCTCACGAACGCCACCAGACCCGGTGGCTGCCCTTCGGCCACATGCGCCGCCAGATCCCCTTCGAGCTTCGCGAGTCCGCCCGCTTTGAACGCCGCCATCACTGACCTCCAGGCTCTATTGAACCTTGGCCGAACGGGCGGCGTCCATTTCGACAAGCCTCCGGCGCCGACGAGAGCCTGCGCGGCGAGCTCACCCGAGTGGAAGCTCACGCTGCGTCTCCGGTGGAAGCGGAGATCGGATCATCGGCTGAAATCGCGGTAACGCCTCGACACGCGACAACCATGCGCGGACACGCGGATAGGGTTGAAGAGAGAGTCCGCCCTCGGGCGCGTGCGCCGTATAAGAGTAGTTGGCGAGATCCGCGATCGTTGGATGTGCGGCCGCCAGGTACGGGATATCCGCAAGGTGCCCCTCCATGAATCTGAGGAGCTCCCCGCCTATCTCCAAGCCCCGCTGGCGGTCCCCCGGGGCACTCCACTGCACCACTCGCCGGGCGAGCGCCGGACCATAGGCCAGCTCGCCGGCGGCGATCGAGAGCCAGCGCTGCACGCGCGCCGCGGCAACCGGCTCTTCGGGAAGCCATGGGCTGCCTGGCACGTAGCGCTTGGCCAGATACACCAGGATGGCATTGCTGTCGGCCAGGAGGATCGGGCCATCCTGCAGCACGGGCACCTGGCCGAGGGGATTCAGCCGCAGGAATTCAGGCTTGCGGCGCGCCTCCATCGGCGTAGCGACGAATCGATACGGAATTTCCAGCATCCGCAAGAACAACACGACGCGGTGCGCGTGGCCGGAGTACTCGGTCCCGTACACGGTGATCTGGGGCTCGCTCATGAACTTCTCCCGGATGCGAGGCTCAATTCTATGGTCGCGTAGAATGCTATCGGAAATCCGAGACGGCCCAAACCACCGAGGAGCCTTCCATGACTGGCGAATCCAAGATCTGGTTCATTACCGGCATCTCCCGTGGTTTCGGCCGCGAGCTCGCCGAGGCCCTGCTTGCCCGGGGAGATACGGTAATCGGTACCACACGCAACGGCCCCGCCGAGGTCCCCCAAGGGAAAGGGCACCTCGACGTGATCGCGCTCGATGTGACGGACGGTGAGGCGGTCAGGAAGGCTGTGACTGAAGCTTTCAAGTTACACGGCCGCATCGATGTGATTGTGAACAATGCCGGATATGGCCTGCTGAGCTCCGTCGAGGAAGCCACCGACGGCGAAATCGAGCATGTGTTTGCCGTCAACTTTCATGGCACGCGCAGAGTGATCCAGGCCGCCCTTCCTCAGCTGCGGGCGCAGCGGAGCGGACACATCGTCAACATCACGTCCATGGCGGGAGTCGCGCCGAATCCCGGTAGCGGCTATTACGCCGCCGCCAAGATGGCGGTCGAAGGGCTGTCGCAAAGCCTCGCGCGGGAGGTCGGGCCGCTTGGCATCCGAGTGACGCTCGTGGAGCCGAGCGCGTTTCGCACCGATTTTCTCTCGGAGCATTCCATCCGCCGGAGCGCCGCAGGTGTGAAGGACTACGCGGGGACGGCGGGCGCCGCACGGGACAACCTCGCGGCCATGGCCGGCAAACAGCCAGGCGACCCGGCGCGCGCTGCTGCCGCCATCATCCGTGCGGTTGACTCGCCCAATCCGCCCCTGCACCTCGTTCTCGGGGCGGATGCCTACCGACGCACCCGGCAAATGCTCGATGCGTTTTCGGCAGACCTCGAGGCCTGGAGAGCCGTATCGATCGGAGCAGACTACTGAGATTCAGTGCTTCATCAGGGTGTCGATGAGAAAGCTCATCTGCATCGCCATATCCCTCGAGCGCCGCTGCGCGGGGTCGTTCCAGTCGCCGAATTCCGAGCCCATGCCGGCACCGATGCTGCCATCGCCATGTCTCACGATGGCAAAGTCAGCGAGGGGCGCGCCGATCACGGCAGCGCCAAAGAGATTCGGCCACAAGGCGACAGCCCCTGCCATGCGCCGCCCCGCTCCCCGCCGTCGCGCACGGCAGCGATCGCGAAGGCGCCGCGCCGGATAGGATTGGACCCGAGTCACCGCACAGTCCTGCGGCTCGCGCTTGGAAGTAGAACTCCTACCAGAGAGACAACTGCGCCTCCGACCTCTCGTATCCGCCGCCAATTTTTGTAAATTCCTTCACGCTTGAGATCGGCGTACAAAGGTCGTTTGCACCCTGACGACACATCGCCCCCGTAATGACTTCCTGACATTCTACGCCCGCGCCCAGTTGGCAACTCCTGCCATCAGGGTACTGCTGTTGTATCGAGTACACATAGCTGTAGCCCTCGGGTACCTCTACGTAAGGCACCCAGGTCGTCGCCTCGATAGCATCGTATTTGTCTCGCGGCACATGAATAACGTACGTACGCTCGACAGTTTCCTTCGGGTTGAGCCTCCAATCACTGAACAGGCTTCCTACAGCCACCAGATCAGAAGTCGCGACATTGGAGTATTTTTCAACATAATCGCCGGATTGCACTTTTGCGGCGGCGCTCTTGTCGAACGCTGCCGTGTCCATGGAGTCGGTCGTTTGCAACTTGATGCCTCTGACGAACCAGGCCGTGGACAGCAAATAGATGCGTCGGGAACTCGGGTTCGTCGCCGACACGTGCATTGCAATTGCCGCCATCGGGCCACTGCTCGTGACTCCCGCTTTCTTGAGCTGCAGATCAATTGAGATATTGACTGGAGCGGTCGCGGGGACCCATATCTGCTCGTAAAGGAAGGTATAAGCTCCCCACGCCGCAGCTCCGATGATTGCTACGATCTGGACCCACGTAAGGATCGCTTCTCCGCCCGTTGGCGCCTGACCCTCCGTCATGGCTCACCTCGTTTTGGTTGGTATCAGGTAGTCGACCCGGCGACCATACGCCAATCTCTGCGCGTGGCGGAGGTAGCACTGAATCGTGACGTTCGGCCTTCTTCCAAGACGAAATTCCACAACCCATTGAGGCAACAGCAAATAGTTGCGGCGTGTAGTCGGACGCCGTAACCCCGAAGACCAGATCGAGAAGAACGCCGGCTTTCACCTCAAGTTCTATGTTGTGTTGAACTTTGCGTGATGCGGAGCGCCCGACAAATGTGTAGTATCGCGGTTGCCGATGTGATGGCGGCTAAAGAGTCTGGAGAGGTTGGGGCCAAGGACCATGAATGACCGGATCGACGTTTCACGACGTCACGCATTCGCTATCTTGACCGGCAGTCTCGCCACGTTAATGACCGGCTGTTGCGAGTTGCGGCCATTTCCGAAGCCAGAGATCAAGGACACGGATTCCGCTCGAAATTTGGAGGTGCAGAGCGCGAGATTCCTTGCGCCGCGGACCGTGAACACGGTTGGGGTTCCGACATCAACGTGCATCGATGCTCATGCCCACTTCTTCAATGCCTCCGATGTAACCGTCAAGGGATTCGTAGCCGGTCCCGTGGCGTACTCGAGGCCCGGCCTCCAGGGCTATCTCCTAAAGCTATTGGCGCCGGTGGCGGATGCCCTGGGGGAGATCGCACCGACTGCGAAAATGGAATACGACCGCTTGCACGGCATTGCTTCCGTGCGGGCTGCTCCAGCCTCGATACGAGCCAGCCTGGAAGCGCAGAAGCAAAGCGAGCGGCAGGCGATTTCAGTTGAATTCAATCGCCTGATCCAGTCTCGTCGCGGGAAGCCTTTTCGGGAAGCTTACGAGAACGCAATGCGACCGACGGCCCGCTCGCGTGAGCTGCGACCCCGCATCCGCGCACTTGATGACGACTCGGTATTCAACGCGATGTCGCAGTCCGAGGCTCCGCTTTCGCTCGAAACGGTGCGCGCCTTCGCTGCCAGCGATCAATCGGGGTACGGCGAGGGTGTACTCGCATTCGTCGGCTACATGCTCTCCTCGCGGAGCGCCAATCTCCTCACGTATCAGTCTGCGTTTACCGAGCAAACGAATTCAATCGGTGTCCGGCGAACGCTAGGTCTGCTGGTCGACTTTGATCACTGGTTGGAGTGCGCCCCCCGCTCTGCGCACGAAGATCAGATGAAGCTGCACTTGAGGCTTTCGCAGCTCTCCAATGGTTATATGCTGCCGGTCATGTCCTACAACCCCTGGAGTGATGCAGTCTCGCACGGCGGCAGCCTCGAGCTCGTAGAAGAGGCGATCCGAGCGGGGTTCGTCGGGGTAAAAATATATCCACCGAACGGGTTCCGTCCCTGGGGAAATCAAGGCATGAAGGAGCCGTGGAATGCCCCCACTGGCGCGGAGATCGATGCAGCGCTGCAGGCATTTTGGCTGAAATGCCAGGAGCTGCAGGTGCCCGTGATCGCCCACGAGGACGAATCGATGGGCAGCGATCAGGCTCACGATGTAATGGGAAGTCCGGACGCCTGGGGCGCACTTCTGAACGCCCCGTTCTGGTCGGGCGAAGAAGGCCCACAGGTGAGCCTAGGGCATTTTGGAGGCGACTCGGACGCCGAGGGAAACGACTGGACGGGCGAGTTTGCCGAACTCATGGCCAAACCCCGCGCCGAGCGCATTTACGCGGACCTTGCCTATTGGGCTGACCTGCAGTGCTCCACAGTGGGGCAGCAGGCCTGTGTGGAGGCCGAGGAGCGTCTCCAGGCGGTGCTCACAAAACCAGTCGGTAACGGGCAGATCGTGGCCGACCGCGTCATGTACGGTAGCGACTGGCTGATGCTTTCTCAGGAAAAGAACTGGCCGTCATACGCACAACAGCTGAATGCAGCCATTCAAGCGATCGCGGCACCCTACGCGCCAAAGATCTTCGGCCTAAACGCGCAACGGTGCTTCGGGTCGCGGCTGCAATTGACTTGACGCTTCGGAACCCTCTGAACGCGGGGTATGGCTGTGTCTGTCGGCGATAAATTACGAACCGAGTTGATGGCGTTCCAGAAGGTTCAGGCTGATTCCGGCCGCTGGAAACTCATCATGATCGGCGCGGTATTCACTTACGCACTGGGTAAGACAGCGACCTGTTCCCCGCGACCGAGCACTCGTCGCCACTTCCATGTTCCACGACAAATACGCCGCGCAGCATCCACATTCGCTGATGGGAATCTCGGCATTCGCGTTTGTAGAACGCGACGGAGCTCAAATCAAACCACCCCGTACCGCCGCCTCGCGAAGGCCTATTCTAAACCCGCTTTTGAGACTTTCGGATTACATGCGCGCGATTTCTTCGGAAGGCACGGGAGGGCAATCGATGTGCGTTTGTCCAAGCAGTTGATTTCAAACGACATAAGTCGTATGGCGCATGTCAGGACCCATGACGGGCTTGCAGATTCAATGTTACATGCACAGCCGTAGATAAACGTACTCGCAAAGGACTATCGTACGAACTATCGCTGACGTGCTCATCCCACAACGGAGCTTCACGATCATGGCCGCCAAGAGCAAGCAAAAACGCCGTGCGAAGTCCAAATCCCCCGCCGCACCGCATTCCTACGTCCAAAGGCGCTCAATCCATCGTGCGTACATAAAGCGCCCGCACGCGGGCGTTCGTACCGGACCTTGGGAAGTTCCTGCGCTGTGCGCGGCATATGACTGGCCCGCGGGCCTCAGCGGCGGCGGCGTGATCGCGATCGTCGAGCTGGGCGGCGGGTGGGTGCAATCGGATCTGGACATGTTCTTCAAGCGTATAAACCAACCCTCGGTGACGCCGAAGGACGTCTCTGTGGGCGGGGTTACCAATTCCCCTGGCAATGATGTCGACTCAGACACCGAGGTGGCATTGGATATCCAGGTGGCTGCGGCAGCGTATTACGTAGCCACTGGGCAACCCGCAGTGATCAGGATGTACTGGGCGAACGACATAGCTCCCGGAGTCCAGGCTGCCTTGGCCGACGGTTGTGACGTCTGCTCAATCTCCTGGGGATCGGACGAGGCGAATTGGGGCACGACGGCCGCACAGCAGATGGAACAGGTCGCTACCACGGCCACCGCGGGCGGCATGGTCGTATTTGCGGCATCCGGCGACAATGATTCGTCTGACGGCGGCAGCAGTCCCGCCAATGTCGACCTGCCTGCGTCATGCCCTCACGTAATAGGCTGCGGCGGGACGAGCAAGACGGTAAACACCGAGACTGTGTGGAACAACGACCCCGGAAAGCCCAGCGGAGAGGGAACAGGAGGTGGCTTCTCGACGGTTTTCCAGCCGCTGCCCGACTGGCAGGTGGGCGCCCCCAACGGTCCCGGCAGAATGGTTCCGGACGTCGCCGGAAACGCCGATCCCAATACGGGATACAACATAGTGGTGCGCGGCGCAGTCCAAGTGGTAGGCGGCACGAGCGCCGTCGCCCCGCTCTACTCGGGGCTGTTTGCTTCCTTTGGCCGAAAGCTGGGCTGGGTAACGCCCCTACTCTGGCAGAACCAGGTCTGCTTCAACGACATCACACAGGGCGACAACGGCACCTATCGCGCTGGACCCGGCCCCGACCCCTGCACCGGGCTCGGCTCCCCAATTGGCACCAAGCTCGCGAGTTTACTCATGAACCCGAGAGCTGCGCAGGCCCGACTAGTGACGCAATTCGTGCCCCAGACTCGGATCGTACGCCCGAAATTACGCAAAGCCTCCCGCCGCACGAGGTAATGAGCGGAAACCAACCAAGGAGTCGAAGATGCCGCAAACGCCAAAGGTCGTGGGTCCAACCGGCCAGCTCTATGCGGAACCGCAGCCGAGTGCTGATGAGACGACGTTTCGCGAAGACAATACGAGCGCGGCCTACTATAACTCTCCCTACTACCTTGCCCATAAGGATCAGGTGCAGCAGATCCCCCGCCGGCTGGGGACAGCACCGCTGCAGTTGTCCGACTTTTTGCCCGCGTCCATCGTCGCCGCGATTCAGCAGTCGAACAGAATTCAATTCCACGCCGCTGGAGATACGGGCGCTGCCAAGGTCAGCAAATCCCAGACAGTTCTGACGGCAATCGGACACGAAGCACATGTCGCCGACAGCATGGCACAGCATGTACAGCTCGGCGGGAATGCGGGACCGGCGTTTCTGCTTTTGCTCGGCGATGTGATCTATAACTTCGGCGAGGCTCAGTACTATTACGACCAGTTCTACGAGCCGTTCCGCGCCTACGATCGTCCCATTTTCGCCATCCCGGGGAATCACGACGCGATGGTCTTCGGCCCGACTTCCACAGCTCCGCAGAACGTTTCGCTTGCCGCCTTTCTCGCGAATTTCTGCGCCCCATCAGCGGGACCGTCACCGGACGCTCTCGGGATGATGCGGAGCACAATGACTCAGCCGGGCGTGTATTTCACGCTGGATGCGCCATTCGTGTCCATTATCGGGCTGTACAGTAATGCATTGGACGGTCCGGGTGTCATTTCATCGCAAGGCGGCCACTTTTCGATTTCCGACGAGCAGCTTGTATTTCTGAAGGCTGAGCTGGCTCGCCTCAGGCCCGACAGAGTTGCCGGTCGGCGCGCGGTAGTCCTCGCCGTCCATCATCCCCCTCTCTCGGTCGACGCCCGTCACGGCGGCTCGACCGGCGTGCAGGCCGACCTGGACTCTTGCTGCACTGCCGCGAATCTCTGGCCGGACCTGGTGCTCTCCGGACACGCCCACCTTTACCAGAGGTTCACTCATCGAACCACTTCAGGCAAAGAGATTCCCTACATCGTGGCAGGAAACGGAGGCTTTGCCGTGACACCGCCGAGAGCCAAGTCGCCGCCGGCAGGTACGACCGTAGGGCCGGACACCCTTGCGGTGGCACCGATACTTGAGTTCGGCTACCTGACGGTCACCGCAAGCCCGACTGAATTGTCTGTCGTGTTTACCACCTCGTCAGCGAGCGGTGACCAAATGCGCGATTCGGTCGTGGTCAACCTTCAGACCAATAAGATTGCGCTGAGGGGCTGAAAACATCCCGCAGGCCGGTTTACGGCCTGCGGGATTCCTGGAGGACACGACTCGTTCTAGCGTGAACCTGCCGTCAGTTCTGGTTACCGCCCCAGCCGTGTTGAAAAATCGAAGAAGTCGAACAGATCTCCGATTGCCGGAGTGTTGATCGGCACATAGGCATTGCCCGGCGCGGTCCGCGGATCCGGCAGATTGTCGCGGCTGCGGTACGACACCGGCGGCAGGTGCCAGTTGCGCTCGATGAACTTCAGGATCGAGACGTGATCGGTGTAGTCGTGCGAGATGTAGCCAGGCTTCGCGTACGGAGACACCACGATCAGCGGGATGCGTGTGCCATCGCCGAAGTAGTCGAGCGGCTGGACGTAACCCGAATCGTAGTAGCCGCCGCCCTCATCGAAGGTGATGAAGATGGCGGTATCGCTGG
>Ga0335072_10008819_pt1 | contig 14583 bp, 12 predicted proteins | sample Lox_Sample_21_FD_206725 | JGI IMG/M metagenome (GOLD analysis project Ga0335072, IMG submission 206725) | Soil microbial communities from Loxahatchee National Wildlife Refuge, Florida, United States - Lox_Sample_2.1 | ecosystem: Environmental > Terrestrial > Soil > Wetlands | place: USA... | reverse complement strand
TCCGAAGAGGAATCGATTCAGACCAGATCTCTTCATCTCGAGAGATACCAGCAGTTGCTTTCGTCGATCGAGAAGCCGGTAAGCAATGAGGAGGCGACCATACTCGCAGGCGTTTTCGGTGTCGACGACTGCTTCGGACTGGCTTGGACACTGGCACATCTGATCGAAACCGCACCCAATTGGTCAGCTGAGGAGTATTCGGAGAACTCGGGGAACGAGTGGATAAAGAAGCTCAGAGATCGAGAGAAGCGATGGCGAGAGGCTGGTTACCCTGTTCGGTCCTTTTACAAGGAGTCCGGTTTGCCTGATCCAAGGTCGAAGCAAGATTGAAAAGGGAGCGGAGACACAACAGTTAGTTCATAGAACCTATGGTGCGGCCATGACTCTCCGTAAGGCGTCCGCGGCTGCGTGCTGCCCGCCGGAAAGCACGGCTTGCTGGTAATGGAGTACGATGAGGCCGATGCGCATACGACGCCATCCGCGGTTGGTGCAGATGATGCAGAAGGCAGATAAGTTCGCCGCATTAGCACTTATTTCAGACTCGCGAAGGGTCAGGGGCGAGGCGAGTGGCTCCGGCCCCAGTGATCGTTCCAAACCACGCTGAGGGTGCGCCCGGTTCCAAGTTGTTGGGGATCGGGATAAGCGCACCCTTGTTCATGGATCGGGTCAGGTGGAAAGTGGAAAGATCGAGGCCGCGTGTGCGCGGTCAAGCGCGAACCAGTGCAGGGCAACTGGACGATGACCGGCTACCTTTATGACGCGAACGGCGCTCGCATCGCCAAGGGGACCATCACAACGATGAGCTGCGACCCCACGGCCAACGGCTTCCAGATCACCGAGAACTACGTGCTGGGCCCCTCGGGCGAAGAACTGAGCATGCTCGACGGCAACAACAACTGGCAGCGGACGAATGTGTACGCGGGAGGCAAGCTGATAGGCACCTACGACACGAGCGGGCTCCATTTCCAGATTGAGGACCCGCTGGGTACGCGCCGCATGCAGGTGAGCGGCAATCCGAATTACGTCGGGCAATCCGAAACCGACATCCAGTCGTTCCCCTTTGGCGACGAGCTGTTTTCTTTTCCCGACGCCAATGCCCCTTCAACCGCCGACGACGCAACGCCTCTCTACTTTACCGGCAAATAACGAGACCCGGAAACGGGCCAAACCAACGGTAACAACTACTTCGGAGCCAGGTACTACGCATCCGGCATGGGACGGTTCCTGTCGCCCGACTGGTCGGCTAAAGTCGAGCCCGTGCCCTATGCCAAACTCGACGACCCGCAGAGCTTGAACCTCTATGCGTTTGTCGGCGACAATCCGCTGGCCCACGTGGACGCCGACGGGCACGTCTTTCCATGCACCGGCACAGAGAGCCAGTGCGCCGGAGCAGTCAGTAGGATAGATAGTGGGGGCGCTTCTGGTGGATTACCGGGGGCCCAACAGCAGACGCTGCGAGATGTTAGCCCAGCGGAAGGCCAGCAAATTCTCAAGTCCGCCGAGGGCATGGAGGGGACGCCCTACAAATACGGGGGAAACAGCAAACAAGGCATTGACTGCATCCATATGGTCTGTTCAGCCTTAAATAAGGCGGGAGTTGAAGCAAGAACCAACGCAAACGCGAACAACTTTCAGAAGGACGTCCACATGCGTCCATTGGGACCGAAGGAACAGCCACGGACAGGCGACATTGTCCAATGGAAACATCAACCAACTGGCCATGTTGGTGTCTATGACGCTAATCCGTCTAAACCGGGTTACAACGTCTATAGCGCGACTAACCACGGCGTTATGCATGCTCCCGCTTCCTGGTTCAGCTCATTGGGAACGCCAACATATTACAGAGTCGAGGTGCCACAATGAGGAATGCAAGCCTCTTCTTGGGCAGGACACTTAGCAGCATCACCGTTCTGCTCTGGTTGACAAGTTTTGTTGCGGGACAGCCGACGATCTCCTCAGACAAGACCTCTCCCGTCTCCGTAATTCGAAAGTATTGTGAGCTCGACTTAGAGGGTGCTAGGCTCTCAAGCGAGAACCCAAATGCTGACGAAATCACCGCATTGGCAACATGGCGCATAGAGCCAGGGTGGGACACGTCTGTCGTAGTGAGCGCCTTTGAGATCGAGAACACGAGCCTCGGACCGAAAGAGTCAAGGGTTACCGTGCGATACGTTGTGCTTGGGAAAATGTTCGGGGCAAAGGTCGCGCCGGCGCAACAGCACAAGGAACTAGTGACGTTCGTCCTAAAAGAGTCAAGTGGCGGATGGCTGATTGAGCGTCCACTAATTGCTCCTCATGTCTCCGTGTCAGCAGCCATATCTGCACTCAAAAGTCTTCTCATCGACGAGAAAGATCCTGAGCAGATAAGACGCCTTAATGCTGGAATTGCCGCGCTGACAAGATGGAAGAGCGAAGCCGGACCGAGCAAGTCACCATAGAACGACTGGTTGAAGTAGCCATCGGCCTGACCTGCAACCTGCTCCTCTAAACCCGCACACAACCAGGTGACGATTTTCGAATTCAGACCCGGTCAGCTGCACGACCTCGACGAACACTTCTGGTGTAGACGATTTTGTAGCTGTCAAAGCATCCAGAAACCGGAGCGTTCAACAACGATCCACATACGGTCTGCAATATATTCAAAATAAATAAGTTATGTTCGACAGATTTCAATAAGAATTGAATAACGAAGCGAATCGGGTTCGGGACCAGGTTCTCTACTCTAAACTCCTCCCTTAGAATCAGCAAGTTGCAGCGGCAGGTTTGTGGAATCTGGGGTTCTGTGGGGATCTCTGAGGTTCAATTTCGACTACAGTCAGCGCTCCGCAGCATTAGCTCCGGGACAGAAGTTCCTCAATTTGTGCACGTTAGCAATCCATGTAGGGCAGGCCAACCCTCTGGGTTTGCACCAGGGGGCTTCCCTCGAGCCGATCCGGTCTAGCAAATCGGCCCGTTTCACCGAACGGCATTGAACTGGATTACTTGATGTAGAAGACTGGGTTCAGGAGAAGCCCGTGATCTGTCGCGACGTTAAGAATCCGGACGATGTTTCTGCTGTGGAGGCGATCAGGCAACTGTATCGTTTGGCCCGCCCGGAGAGTCCTCCGCCTCGGAAGGAGCATATACAGCTTTGGATTAGAAAAGGGATGGTTGCGATAGCTCTCGATGATCAAGGGTCGTCCCTCGTCGGGATGGTACGCTGCTTGCCGATCTCGAAGACCACGTACGAAACAATGCTCCGCTCCTCGTTGGATCTTCGGGAGTTACTGTCGCCCCAGAACATCCTCGACAACGATCAAGTTGTTTCGAATGTCCTCGAAGGATTTGGGAACTTTTGCACGGTCGGCATGATCTCATACGATCCAAATCGAAACGCCGAAAACTACGGGCTCATTGCAGCTGACATGTTCCGCCGACTACGAAATGAGTTCTACCGGATTCGGTTTCGGGCATTGGTCTGTCGACCACACTCAGGGTTCGCAGAGAAATCAGTGGAGGATGTCGGGTGCTCCAGGGCATCGGAGGTTCCGGGTAGATCCAGTCGGGTATGGTACTTCGACGAGGTCTGTGCTCGCGAACGATTCTCGCAGCTTGCCGAGACATACGCCGATATGTGGCTTGCAAAACCACAGTTGCACCTAACCCGGTGTCAGCGGCAGGTGTTGGTAGCGTTGGCGCTTGGATTTACGACAAAAACTGGCGCTGCCAAGCTCGAAATCACTGGCAAGACCTTCTACACACACGTCGCGAAAATCCTCGCCAAGGCCCGTCGCCATAAGGACTTGTTTCCCCGAGGAACAGAGGTAACGAGAGACCTTTTGCTAGCGTATTGTCAGAGCAACCCGATCGAACTCATGGTCCCTTTCTAAGGCGGCGCCTACACAAATTATCCCGTTTTGGATAACTGCGCGCTCAACCCTGATAGGGTGAGGCTCAAGTGAGGTGAAAGCCGTCTCTGGCTTAAGACCTCTTGGAGGGATTACAGATGTCAGAAAAAGTGATTTTTAACGATGTGGCTGTTGACCGGAGCAGGTTGCGCGAATTCGAGCAGGCTACCGGTCGCAGCGAGAAAACGGAACCAACTTCCTCGTCCTACGGAACCTGGGGGAAGCAGGAATGGTCACCGGAGAAAAAAAGCAACGAAAACGGACACGACTGAACGGGCCTCGGATTTAAGACCCCGCAATGTTGAAATTGACACTGCAGACCGAGGGGCGCTACCGCACGCCGTTTGAATAGACGCCCCGGGTCTACCTTACAGTCCTATGAACAGCGCCCGGTGATTCTGATCGAACAACAGATCTCCGTACTGGCCGAGCGATTTGCTGTTGACATGGCGAGAATCCATGGTCCACACTCTTGCCAGTTGTTCCCCGCCCATAGCAAGAAAACGCAAGCCGCCTAAGAGACGGAGGTTTTTACAAATGCACGAAGAGCCTGTCGCGTTGATCAGCTCGAGAGAAGACACGAACAATCACGATGAGCAAGTCAAGACTCCCGAGAAAGTCAAACTAGAGCGAATCACTCTCGAGCCGATCCCAAGCGTCGGATTGCTCGGCCTCGACAAAGGTTCGTGGCACTGTGGTGGAGGCATGGGCGGGCTCTAACCCTGCCTAGCTGCCAAACGTTCACGACATCAGCACGCTGATTACCATCCGATCTGTGTCGAGGCCCGGAATATGAGTCAATACGCTTTCGTGGCCCGAAACGAAGCGTTCGGTTACCTCTTGATGAACAAAGGAACCGAGCAACTATATGCCGTCCGTACAGATGAAGCCTTAGACTTCTCTGATCCTTCACTGTTTGAGTACGAATCTTCACCGGGGGAGTGGAGCACTCCGTCGAGAATTCTCTATCGCCAAACAAGCCCGCTGCGTCCTGACATACTGTGTGCTCCTGTCATGGTTGAGTTCAACCCCACAAGTGCGTGCAATGAACGATGCCATTTTTGCTATGTGGGAGACTGGCTAAACAGTGATGCTGTTCAATTTCCAAGGGAAGGTATCGCCCCTTTCATTGAGAACATGGTTCGCGCGGGTGTATTTCGGCTGATCATACTGGGAGGCGAGCCATTCCTGTATCGTCACCTTGCCCCCCTGCTCGATTCGGCGTGTGGGCATGATCTCGTCGTCTCGCTATCCACAAACGGAACGGTCGATCGACCCGACATCTGGGATCGACTGGTCGAGTATGGCGTACATCTCAATGTCTCATTTCATTCTCACTTGCCAGAAGTCGAAGACTCTATAGTCAGCAGGAACGGCGCCTTTAAGATGGCCTCTCGTGCAATTGGCGCGCTCTGTGCCAGAGGGTTTTCTCCGCACGTGTCAACGGTTGTAACGGCCGAGAACGTGGATAAAATCGAAGACACTGTGAAATTCCTCAATAATCTCGGTGTCAAGAATGTCTCACTATTGCATACCCAAGGCAGTGGCAGCGCGAAGCTGGCCCATCAGAAATGTGTGAGTTTCGACCAATTCAAAGATGCCTGCTATCGCGCGACCCAGCGTGCAGATGCTTTGGACATGACGGTGGCTGCTACAACCAACTTCCCTTTCTTGTTGTACGAGGACCTATCATTCAATCTCGGTAACGGGCTCGCTAGATTCATGTACGGACATCCCGATGGCCGACGTGTCATGTATGTGCTTAACGACGGGAGAGTCGTTGGAACCTTATATCAAGATCTAAGAGTTCCCTTGGTAGCAGGAAACATTCTCCGTGAAGAGTTGTCAGAGATTTGGGCGCGCTCGACCGTTCTCGATGAAATCCGCAAGCTTAAGCCAAAGCAGGATTGTTTAAACTGTCAGCACTTCGAGTATTGCAGGGGCGGCCCCACCGGAAATCTGAGAAATGTCGACGATTTTTCTCCCCCGAATTGCCCACGATTCGTGTCACAGCTTCAGACCGAATAGGGGCCAAGGGATTCACATGTCAGAGACGCCAAGAATCGAAGGACACAAACGCGCTATTGTCCTCTGTGCGCGAGGTTCCTTGTTGTAGTCGAATTTGTGGCGGGCAAAGCCTCCAAAATCACAAACGCCCCACAGCTTTCAACAACAGAGCTGCAAGAGCTTCAATCAGAATGGGTTAAAAACATCGAATTTCAACAGATTTCAAAAGACGATTAAACCCGGTTCGGGACCAGGGGGTCGGAGGTTCAAATCCTCTCTCCCCGACCATCTATCTCGCACAGTCTGATTCAGTTAAGCCGCGCAAGCGACTTCTGTTATGTCCCCGGATTTCGGTACATTCGGTACTTTCGGGACATTTGAAAGACCGAACTCTGGAAGATCAAATCCGATCCCGCACTTTTCCGCCCAATCCAGGCGAAACTGCAGGTCATCCTTGACCTTGTCGTAGAGATCCGTCATGGTTTCGCCGGCATGCCCCAACCAGAACTTCTGCAGTCCATCAGGGCAGGGAGTGTAGTTCCTCAAGTACGTGTTCCGGAACCGCCGGAATGCATGGTTGCCGGCCTTGTGGGTACCGGTATGCGGGTTGACGTAGTTCAGGGCTTTCAGCGCCGGATGCAGGTGGCGCCGAATGACGTTGGAAGAGCTGATGGGTTTGCTCTCGCGTGACTGAAAAAGGAACCCGGTCTTGCGGTCCCCGACGAATTGCTTGAGAAGGTCCGCGATCGAAGGGTGCAGATCGACCTGCCGTGCAGCATTCTCGTTCTTCAGCCGATCTTCCACGACACAGTGGCGCACCTTCTGTGCAATCGTCAGTGTGCGGAAGTCGTCTGAGAAGTGCTTGTCGATCTCCAAACCCAGTGCCTCGCCGATGCGCAAGCCAGCCGCACCACAGAGGATGAACAGCATCCTCTCGCGTCTGTACTTCCACTTCGCAAGGCCACTCATGATTTCCCTTGAAAAGCTGGGCGTGTTCTGTGTGGACTTCTTCACAACGGGCATATCAACGAATTCATGGTTCCACTTACGTGGGAACAGCTCTTCACCTTCGTCGTTGACGGCCGATGCTACGACAGATTTCACCACCTGTGTGTAGGTGTTAATCGTCTTGGCTGACAACCCTCCTTTCACCATGGCCGCGACGACTTGCTTGAGTGCAGAGTTGTTAACCTTTTCGAGCGGCAGCGTTCCAATATCCGGGTCTAGCCAGTTGTCCAAGCATCCTCTCCACAAAGAGATTGTCGATGGAGCAACGGGCTTTCTCTTCCGCTCTTGCATTTGACGAAGCCACCTCTCGGCTTGTTCTTCGAAAGTGATCTGGGCGGAACCTTTGACCACCTTGTTGAAGTGTTCTTCGGTGTCAGCACCGCTGGCGATAATGATTTCGTGAGCGCGGCGTTTGCGAACCGAAGGGGACAAAGCGTCGGGTCCATCAATCGGGCAGATCTTTGCCCTCATGTGAACCCTCTTCTCTTGCCCCTCGACGTCCATCCACCAGCGAACGACCCACCATCTGCCACTCTTTTCGATGTGACCAGATTGACCGGTCCTGCGGGACATGCTCTTGCCTCTCCGCTTTACCGGTGTCGCTGCCTTTACAGTAGATCGTTCACCAGTTGCCTGCAAGGCAGATATGTCGTACACCCGAGCAAAATGCTGAGAAAAAGCCGGTACGACGGGAAACCCAACGCCAGGATTCTCGTCGGCAAATGCACTTGTTGTATTCAGGACTGACATTGACGTTCAACAATCCGATTGCTGGTTCTTTTGATCACCAGCTTGATTTACGTGGTGCGCTCGCTTAGGCCGCCTAGGCTTCACGTTGATCGAGCCACTCCTCTACGGCGCACATGCCGGAGGACACATTGAATTTCGCTCCGTAAGTGTCAAGCGTGGTTTGAAGACTCTTGTGCCACAAGCTCTTCGAGAGCAGCAAAAAGTCCCGCGGGTGTTCCTTCAGCCACCGAAATGCGAAACTATCTCTTGCCTGGTGAGGATTCATGCGGACCCCGCCGCATCGGTATGTCCATTTCTCAACGATGTTCTCGACGCTGGACTTGCTCAATGCGCGACCTTTTCGATTGAGGAACAGATTCACAGTAGCCTTGCCATCAAGCAGTTCTGGACGATACTTCGCCAAGTACTCCTCCATTGGCTTAACCAGACGTTTCGGAAGCACCGCGCGCACCTCGACCTTTGTCTTTGTCTCAGCGGGAGTGAAATGAATCTGCCAAAACACAGCTTCGGGGTTCCGCGTTTCTTCCTCGACAACCCAAGCTGGTTTATCGATATCGGAGAATGGGCTGATCTTTCCCCGGAAGATATTCGGATGCGTCCCGCCAATCCTGCATGAACGAATGTTGAGTTGCCTCCACGGCAAAATCAGAAGCCATCGCATCAGCAGTTCTTCAGTGGCAAGGTATGCTGCACGGTACATGCGCTTTCTCCGCAGCGCCTTTTCTAGTTCAGCGTGAATCACTGCGGGGATGCTCTCAAGGATCTCGTATTCGAGATACTTTAGGGCCTTCCTTTTCTTCCGTTCAGACTCGTCTTCCAGCGGGATGCTATCGGCGAGAGTCTTGAACCAGGAGAAGTCCTGGCCGGCGAACCTGGGGTGGCTCTTAACGACAGCGGCAATCATTCCGATCCGGGGCTTGATGGAAAGGCCTTTAACGCCGCGCTCGTTAATCGACCATTCAACGAACCCCTCAATGACAGTTCGTTCGATGAGCTGAGCAAAGGACGAGAGCTGGCGGCCACAGATATTGACGAGGTAGCCTGCAACCTGGCAAATGATCTGGATGAGGACCGTCGCAGAGATGGCTCTAATTTTGCCGCGCTTCGGCCTGTTGATCGCAAAGTCAGCCTGCTTCCACTTCACTAATGTCAGCACTTCGCTCTTCACTGCAGGTGGGAGTTGTTCCAACGAAATCCCGTACCGTTTGCGCGTGCTCTGGCTGGACAGAGCACGCGTCGTCCAACCAGCGTTCTGAAGTGACCGCCAGAATTGGCTCTTCTGCCTGACGACGGTGCCGTGAGACATACCTTCTGTCCCCTCGAGGGCTGTCTAGTATAGCGATTCTCCGGATCATCCCCGACATGTCACGAAGAAACGCGAACTTTCGTCTGAATGAGGGTGAACATCCGCGAATAAACGAGCATTTTTGAGCCAGACCCGCCTCCAGAGAGCAGAGAGATTGCTTGAATCAAGTGAATGCAGGTATGGAGAGTGTTGACCTGCTGCTCGCAAGTACACTTTGTCACTGGACGCACATGGCATCATCCATTGAACGCTTCGAGGCGTAACGCGAGGTCGTCACTCTCGCGCGCACAGGACGGGGAGCTGTGCGGGCATTGGAATGCTAGCCGCCCGGTGCGTAGCCGGGCCCCTGGCGCGCTTTTCCCCGCCAGGGCCGAGCTGGTCCGCCCTCTGCAATCGGGCAGGGCTCGTGGTTTGGCCGGACCCGATCTTCGCAGCGGGACGACGCCCGGCTGCTGTTGACCGCTGTGTGATGCAGCGGAGGGATCTGGTGACCGTGGACCTGGTGATGCACCGTGCCATCGCTGTCCGACCAGCTTGCGATGAAACGGGTGGTGAAAGGAAGAACAGCGCCGGCGACTGCCGGAGACGTTCTACCCTCACAATGGCTGGCTAGTATAGCGGGGCGTCCGAAGATTCCCGATGAGGCGACAGGAACGCCGCCGTATCTGGCAACCAGCAGATTTCCAACCAACACCTCAGGCCAGCCTAAGAGAAAAGGATCGAGTTTAGAATCAGTGGATTACCTGAAAAGCGGCACAAATTCACCCGACCTGTGGAATGGCCTTCTTTACGTGACCAGGGATTTCGGCCGGCGAGTCCAAGCTGACAATCCGTCGTGTAGTACGACGTAAGCCAATCCGTAGAGCATGAGCGTAAGGCACTGTAGCACCAGAAGCACCAAGGTTTTCTTCATCGGTTATCCTCCTCTCCTTTCTTCTGCGTATCTATGTTGAGATCGAAGCTCAATTGGCCTAGAACCGGCCGTGGGGCGGAGTGGATTCTCCACGCAGGTTCCCGGCGCTTCTGCTTAGGCCTTATGTGACTTTCCATTGTCTCGCGTAACTCTTGTGGCTTCTCCATTGTTCCTCCAAAAGAAATGGCGGCCCGCAGGCCGCCCAAATGGCGATTGAGTTGCTTCCCTTTAGTACTCCCAGTCGACACGCTCTGCATGGTCGTCGTGATGACGAGCAGTGTTTTCGAAGCTGCGAGCGATGTCCTTGAGCACGGCGGACGTTCGGGGCCATTCGATCTTGGTTGCATCGGACCACGCATGGTACCGCTTTGCTTTATCGCGTTCTATGGTGCCGCCGGTTGTCATAAGTCGCGAGGTCACACCCTGCTGGTTAAAGACTCCGATCGACATGCCCTTCTCCATGTGCGCGTTTCGCATATCCTCAATTATGTTGCGTACTGCTTCGTGCGGCCAGATTCCGTCGCTTCCTATTGGCGAAAACGACAGTGCTCGGCCAATATACTGGTCGCCAACTGCTCCCCTCTCTGCCTGGACTGCCAGGCGATGCGCCTCTCTAACCCAAGCCTTCAACGCGTCTGCATCTAGACCAGAACTCGAGTTCCCGGGCACCGTACGCCATGACTCAAGAAGACGAAATGCTTGAGTCGCCATTGCCTTCTCCTGCTTTGACGGCTCGTGCAGCTTCGGGGCACTTTCGGAGTGAGCCCTGAAGATCGCCGATAAAACCTGTACAAAGAAGCCGGGATCGGCGGCCATGAAGCGATGAAGGACAATAGGCGTTCTCTGAGAATGCTCAAGCAGTGCGAGGTATACCCATTCCAGTCTTGCTACAACCGCATCCTCTAGGGATTCATCAGCGTCAAGCACCTTAAGGAGTTCAGCGACACCCCACTGAGACATTACGGCCGCGTTCCCGTCTTCGGGCCAAGGAGATGTTGCGGCCGCTGCAAGAACATCGACGATCGTGGATGTGGGGATGCCTTTGGCTGAGCCCGCAAGCCGATCCACAAGATCGCGGGCGCGTCCAACATCGACCATCTGTTCAATCGCGTAAAGTTTGTCCTTTACGCTTTCGTTGTATGGAATGAAGTTTGTTCTCTGCCAGTAGGCTTTTCTAACAGAATCCCCGAAAGAGGCAACCTTCATCCACACCTTGCCTTCTGAAGGCAACGCAAGTAAGAAACTGGTGATAGCCGCTTCGCTCCAGCGTTCTTTCGTCGCGAGTTCAAGAACGGACTCGGACCATTGCCAACTGTGATGCCAGTTGCCCGCCGCAACTACTCCGTGCGCAAACTGTTGCCTGGAAGGGGTATCACTTTCAAGAAAGCGATTCAGGATCTGTTTAGGATCATCCGGTGACGTTGACGCATGCAGATACGCAATGCCAACCAAACGCGGTTCCTTTGCTTGATTGATCAAGCGATCTACGCCCGAAAAACCCATCAGTTCCAATATCTCGGCAATGGCCTGCGTCCGCTTTTCGGTAAGTTGCTTTTCGCGCAATTCCCAGTCGTCCATTCGGATAGCCTCTAGTAACTGAGCGTCATGAGCGAAAAGCCACGCCCGTTGAACTACGGGATCAATCGGGACAAACATCTTGTAGATATCTTCGATGCGATTCACTTCCTCCTGTGGTAGGGCCCACTCAGCGTCCTTGAAAGAGCGATGCCGACTGATCAGATTGCGGAGTGCAGTCCAAATGGGCTGCTTGCCGGCGTCGTCGGGCATCTCCTTCGATACGCCTGCAAGCCGACTCCATCCTTGCTCCCTCCATTCAGGCGAGAATCCGGCAAGATGGTCGATCAGTTCAGCCCAGCGCAGTGGATCTGAGCCAGCATCCTTTATCAAGCGCTCGGCCAATCCACTTGCCCCCTCGAAGATCGTAAGATTGGTAATCTGCTCAAGATCTGCAACTTCAAAATCTCGCCACTTCGGCCTCGGGTTATATGAACTTGAGTCGTAACCCTTTGGGAAGATGCTGAGCATGAGCTTCCATGCTGCGTCGGGAACAAGTTTCCGAAGGCGGTCGATCACCTGAAAGCGTTGTGCGGACGTTGCGTTTGTTTGCGGAAGCCACAGCAAGAAAATCGATCGAAGGGAATTTGCCGGTCTATTTGCCCACCTTCCGCCAGGATCAAGCACGGAAAGTCGAGCTAGGATTTCTGCCGCTCTGCTCAAGTAATCAGGACTCCACGCTAGCGTTTCTAAGGCCCAAAGGAGATGAGAATGATAAGCGTGACCAAAAGCCGGTCCTTCATCTTCCTTGAAAAGGACCATTATCGGCTGGCCTTCTTTTGAAAGACTGTCTTCGATCGCGCTCATGAAAGCATCTGGGGATACTTCGGCCAGTGTGGGCCATTGTGAAGACAGTGACCACCATCGCCGTTCATCTGCATTCCCCAGTAGTTCATGCACGATCCGATCGGCGTATTCTTTACCATCGGGAGTTACCCGGATCTGATCCCCGAACATTGCAAGCAATAGCAGAGTCTCAGTAATCCCCGAAATCAGCCAAGGCGAGTATTTGGGGAGTTTGCCTCGGACTCCAGCAAAGAAACGGTCGTCAGCATCCATGTCGAAGCGCGGATCGACAGCGGAGAGAACGGTCCGGCTTGCTGCAGCAAATGTCTCCAAGTCCAGTTTGGTAATAAGACCTGCGAGGCGAAACCACGCGTCGTATGGGGAAGCAATCTTCCATGTAGTGCCCGCATGGCGCATTGGAGCGTCTGGGAACTCAATCCAATCTGGGCAGCGCGCTGCAAAGGCTTCGAACTTGCCTCCCGATAGAGTCGCTAGGATCTCTCTGTCTCCCTCGCAGGCATCGTCCCATGCGCCTGCAAGGAGTGCAGGTATAAGCAGTCGGCCTTTCTGGCCCTCTGCCCAAGGGGGCGTGATGGCGTCAGCGGTGGACGGAATCAGACGGCGGAGAATTGATAGCTTTCTGCAGGAGTCGCGCGTTAGGTTTTTGGCTTTGGTTTCGGGTATTCCCATGTGCTCCAAAGCTTCTTGAAAAGGCTCGAACTGAGGCCTACTCAATACCGTGACTAGGCCCGTCGTTCCAACTCGAGACCCATAGGTCACGAGAACGTGATGCCCTTTTTCAACGAGCGACGAAGCAAGTCCTGGCTCCGATTCCTCCATCACAATGACCTTCGGTGAGGGGCTACTACCTAGCGCACGCGCGGCGTCCGGCGAAGAGGCAATCAGACACCTCGAGATGTAAAGCTTCTTGTACTGGTCGGGGAGGAGATCGATTGCGGCGTAGAGAAACGCGACCCCTTCTCCCACCGAGTCGCCCTGAACGCTACGAACTGAGGGCGGTCCATATAGCCACTTGAGTGATTCAATCCCATCTTGATCCCTTCCAGCCAGAACAATACCTGTTGACATTGGCCACTCAGTGGAGAGCCGCCATTCACGCCAGAAATCTTCAAGTAGCCTAGTTCCTGCAACATATTTTCCCAACCGAGCGGCCAGCCAGTATCCCACCGAGGGAAACAGTGCAATCCATTCCACGAGGTCGTCTGCATCAAGTACGCGTACGTCCTTCCAAATCTTCCCTTGGCACTTCTCCTGCGCCCACTTGGTGCCTCCTTTCCATCGCTGGAGTGTCGCGAACATAAAAGTCGCTTCGTTCGACATAAGACCGAGTGGATCATTACTGCGCTTTTCATAGTCTCCATCGGCTTTGGAAGCTACCCCCACCTTCTGCGTACCTAGTTCCCAACCCGAAACGCCGATCGGAAGCCACCGGAATTGATCTGTGATTCGTTGATCGCAGACTCCATCCCATCCGGATTGCTGGATGCTATCGCCAGACGGAAACTGAAGCCGGTTCGGCAAGTTCCCAGTTGTCGCGAGGATCAGCCGCTCAATTAACTCTGGAAACGTCGCTTTTGCGTCATTGCGGGCTGCCCATTGGGACAAATCTGTGGCATCTACCAAACGAACTGGTGCTCCATCGCCAAGGGGGACATTACCCAAACCGGTGGGTAGCGGGCCTTGCACGCCGCCCGCTAGGAACCGAATGCCCGCAGCTTCGAAAGCCGCAATGATTGCATCAACATTCGCGTTCACCGGTGTACGCTTCTCACGCTCAAAATCCGCGATGGTGGATGTGCCCACATTCGCTCTTTGAGCTAAATCCTGCTGGTTCCATCCAAGTAACGCCCTTGCGGCGCGGCATTGGGTTGGGGAAAGTGTCCTAGAGTCAACCTCGGCCATTAAAGTATCTACCTCATATTATTTATATGACATCATATTATATACGTAAAGCCCCAGGGCGCGCAGATTCGTCCTTAGTATCTCTCTGAACATCGGGACAGCTTCGGGACAACTGAGGCGAGGTAGACGGCTTTTAAATCCCTAAGCGACACGGGATAAAGCACTTAGATTAGCCAAGTTGGCTTGGTTCGGGACCAGGGGGTCGGAGGTTCAAATCCTCTCTCCCCGACCATATTTAAAATCAATCAGTTGCAAATTACCTCTCGCTGCCAGAAAGTGGGGCACAAGGCGTAACTTTCAGCGAGCATTTTGGCCTGCCTCCATGGATTGACGGCGCTAGGCCAACGACCATGATTCTTCACGCAAAAACACTCTACTGGGGGCTTTTGGGAAGTGTCCAGAAGCGAAGACGGCACATTCGAAAGGGC
>Ga0335072_10008818_pt1 | contig 14584 bp, 12 predicted proteins | sample Lox_Sample_21_FD_206725 | JGI IMG/M metagenome (GOLD analysis project Ga0335072, IMG submission 206725) | Soil microbial communities from Loxahatchee National Wildlife Refuge, Florida, United States - Lox_Sample_2.1 | ecosystem: Environmental > Terrestrial > Soil > Wetlands | place: USA... | reverse complement strand
CGACGTGGACGCCGCGCTGTCGTACGCCGCGTATCGCGTGCGCGCCGAGTACCGCATCCCGCGGCTGGTGGCGGCGCCGATCGAGCCGCGCGGCGCCGTCGCCGCCTACGACGAAGCCGACGACCTGCTCACGGTGTGGGCCTCGGCACAGGATCCCCACCGGCCGCTGTCCCAGCTCGCCCACGCGCTGAACCGCCCGCCGGAGCGCATCCGTCTCGTCGTTCCCGATGTGGGCGGCGCGTTCGGCAGCAAGGGCGCGATCGCCGTCGAAGCGGTCACGCTCGCGGTCGCCGCGATGGAGCTGGGCCGCCCGCTGAAGTGGGTCGAGGACCGGGTGGAGAACTTCCTCGGCGCCTACCAGGGGCGAGGGGTCGAGGCGTCGGTCGAGCTCGCGCTCGACGCCGGCGGGCGGATCCTGGCCGTGCGCGCGGGGATCCTGGCCGACCTGGGCGCGTACCTGCTGCCGACCACCGCGATCCCGCCGCACACCACCGCGATGCTGATGACCGGTTGCTATGACATCCCGGTCGCGGCGGTCTCGGTGCGCGGAGCGCGCACCGACAAGGTGCCGACCGGTCCCTACCGCGGCGCCGGCCGGCCCGAGGCCGCGTACCTGCTCGAGCTGACCGTCGACCGCGCCGCGCGCGAGCTGGGGCTCGAGCCCGCTGAACTCCGCCGGCGCAATCTGATCCGCTCGTTCCCGCACCGGAGCGCGCTGGGGTGGACGTACGACTCGGGCGACTACGAGCGGTGCCTCGATCGCGCACTCGAGCTGGTGGGCGCGAAGCCGAGCGGGGGTGGGGTCGTCGGCAAGGGGGTCGCGATGTACGTCGAGCGAGCCGGGGGCAGCTGGGAGAGCGCGCGCGTGTCGGTTGCCGCCGACGGGCGCGTCATCGCCTGGACTGGATCGTGCCCGCACGGCCAGGGACACGAGACGACCTTTGCCCAGATCGTGGCCGATCGCCTGGGGATCGACCCCGGCGACGTCGAGGTTCGGTTCGGCGAGATTCCGGGCGTTGGGACGTTCGCGAGCCGCTCGGTCGCGGTCGGCGGCTCCGCGCTCGTGAAAGCGGCGGACCTGATCCTCGAGCAGGTGGGTGGGTCAACATTGGCCGAGGCCGCCGCGGCCGCGGGCGGGCTCGAGGCGGAGGCGAGGTTCGAGTCCGACCTCGTGTTCGGCTCCGGCGCCTACGCGGCAGTGGTCGAGATCGATCGCGAGACCGGCGTGGTGACGGTCCGCCGGCTCGCCGCGGTCGACGACGCCGGCACGATCATCAACCCGCTGCTGGCCGAGGGCCAGGTGGTCGGGGGCGCGGCGCAGGGACTGGGGGCGGTGCTGATGGAGGAGGCCGTGCACGACGCCGACGGCCAGTTGCGCAACGCGTCGTTCGTCGACTACGGCCTACCGAGCGCGGTCGAGGTTCCGCCGATTTTTTCGGACTTCGTCCAGTCGCCCTCGCCGAACAACCCCCTGGGCGCCAAGGGGATCGGCGAGGGTGGCGCGATCGGCACGCCGGCGGCGATCGCCAACGCGGTCGCGGACGCGCTCGGAGGGCCGGCGCCCGATCCGCCGTTCACCGCCGAGAAGCTGTGGCGGGCGCTTGGGAAGAAACGGTGAATAGTTCAGCGTTTCTTCCCAGGCAACCGGTCAGTCCAGCGCCAGCGACGCCCCGGGGTCGGCCGCCGGTATCGCTTCCTGGGTGGCGTGGTTCAGCACCGTGTTGCGCTCGGAGGTGACCTCGCGCTCGAGCGGCAGCCAGCCGCCGACCGTGTAATACGGCTTGCCGGCGATCACGAGATCCTCGGCCGGGAAGCGGGTGATCACCTCGCAGCCGTCGGCGGTCACGACCAGCTGCTCTTCGATCCGCGCCGCCGACCAGCCGTCGCTCGCCGGCCAGAACGTCTCGAGCGCGAACACCATGCCCTCGCGGATCTCCTCGGGATGGTCCACCGACACGAGCCGGCTGAAGATCGGCTTCTCCCAGATCGACAGGCCGACGCCGTGCCCGAACTGGAGCGCGAACGCGGCCTCCTCGTCGGGGAAGCCGAACTCCTCCGCGCGCGGCCACACGCTGACCACCTCGCCGGTGGTGGCGCCGGGCCGGATCAGGTCGATCGCCGCGTCGAGGTAATAGCGGCAGCGCTTGTAGGCGTCGACGAGCGCGCGCGACCCGCTCGCCACCGCGAACGTGCGGTAGTAGCACGTCCGGTAGCCCATGAAGCTGTGGAGGATGTCGAAGTAGGCGGGATCGCCGGGGCGGAGCGCGCGGTCGGTGTACACGTGCGGGTGCGGGTTGCAGCGCTCGCCCGAGATCGCGTTGACGCCCTCGACGAACTCCGACCCCATGTCGTAGAGCACCTTGTTGACCAGGCCGACGCACTCGTTCTCGCGCATTCCGGGCTTCATCGCCCGGTACAGCTCCTCGTAGGCGGCGTCGACCATCGCGCACGCATGGTTGAGCAGCGCGATCTCGTCCTGGGTCTTGATCACCCGGGCCTGCTGCATCAGCTGCTGGCCGTCGACGACATCGATCCCCGCTTTCTGGAGGGCGAACAGGACGGGCGGCTCGATTGCGTCGACGCCGACGGGCTCGCCCAGCAGACCGCGCTGTTCGAGCTCGACGCGGATCTTCTCCGCGACGTTCTCGGCCCGTCCGGACTCGGGGGACATCGCGCCGCGCAGCGTCGAGATGCCGGCGCGCGAGCGCCCGTCGCCCAGCCAGGGGTTGTACAGCTGGTGGTGGCGCGCCGCCGAGCCGAAGTCCCACATGATCGGCTCGTCGTGCTGGGGGAGAAGGCAGAAGCGGTTCAGCTTGTCCTGCGCCCACGTACCGATGTGCGTGGCCGTGATGTAGCGGATGTTGGTCATGTCGAAGCACAAGAGCGCGCCGAGCGAGGACTCCGCCAGCAGCCCGCTGATCCGGGCCAGCCGCTGTTCGCGAAGGCGGTCAAACCGAACGCGCTCCTCCCAATCGACGCCCATCGTTCCGTAGGTCGGGAGGCCCATACCGTGTCCGATTTTACAATCGTTTGCAGCCCCGCCGCAACGGATGCACCCTACAAAACCGGGAACTATTACGTGAAACGTCGGTCGCGTCGGTGGCGACGAGGTGCTTGACGTCGCAACGACGGGTGCGTTAGTCTGCAATCGTTTGCATGATGGACCGACCGGGAACGGGTAGGAGCTGAGACATGCAGGACGCAAACCTGAACGACGTGCGGATCGGATGGGTCGGCGCGGGCCGCATGGGCCTCGCGCTCGTGACCCGGCTGCTCGACGCCGGTTGTGACGTCGCCGTCTACAACCGCACCCGGTCAAAGGCCGAGCCGCTGGCCGAACTGGGCGCGACGATCGTCGACCAGCCCGCGGAGCTATGCGACCGCGACATCGTGTTCACGATCCTGGCCGGGTCGGCCGACTTCCAGCAGGTGGTCGCCGGGCCCGAGGGGCTGCTGTCGGGGTCGGGGCCCGCGCCGGCGGTCGTCGTCGACTCGACCACGATCTCGGCGGAGGCGTCGGCGGCGGTGCGAGCCGAGGCCGAGAAGCGCGGGACCGCGCTGCTGGCGGCGCCGGTCAGCGGCAATCCGAAGGTCGTGAAGGCCGGGCGTCTGACGATGGTGACGTCCGGGCCCGAGGAGGCGCACCTGACCGCGCTGCCCTACCTCGAGATCATCGCCGGCGGCGGCGTCACCTATTGCGGCGACGGCGACCACGCCCGGCTGGTCAAGGTGTGCCACAACCTGATGCTCGGGATCGTCGCGCAGACGCTCGCGGAGATCCTCGTGCTCGCCGAGAAGGGCGGCGTCTCCCGGGCCGACCTGATGGAGTTCATGAACAACAGCGTGCTCGGCTCGACCTTCACCCGGTACAAGACCCCGGCCTACGTGAACTTGGATTTCACGCCGACGTTCACGCCCGAGTTGCTGCTCAAGGACTTCGAGCTCGGACACGAGGCCGCCCGCGAGCTGAGCGTGCCGATGCCACTGGCGTCGGCGGCGCAACAGGTCGTCCAGGCGATGATCGGCAACGGCTACACGGATGTCGACTTCGCCGCGTTGATCGCGCAGCAGGCCAAGGCATCGGGGCTCGCGCTCGAGTCCGAGGCGGCGCCGGTCTCGGACGGGCTGGAGCGCGCGGCGTGACATCGGGTCCCGCGGGCACCACGGTTGACACCGAGGCGCCGGCGGCCTACCTCGAGCGCTACGGGCGGATGCTGCTGATCCGCCTGTTCGAGACCGAGATGCAGCGCCTGTTCCTCAAGGGCGAGGTCCACGGCACCACCCACCTGTGCGCCGGCCAGGAGGCGGTACCCGTCGGCGTCTGCTCGGCGCTTGAGCCCGGCGACTGGCTGGCGGGCACCTATCGCGGCCACGGCCACGCGCTCGCCAAGGGCACGGACCCCGACGCGCTGATCGCCGAGATGCTCGGCCGCGCCACCGGCGTGTGCGGCGGGCGCGCGGGCTCGATGAACGTGATCGACGTCGAGCACGGCCTCGTGGGCTGCTTCGGCATCGTCGGCGGAAGCATCGCCGCCGCCACCGGCGCGGCGCTCGCCGCCAAGCGCGAGGGCCGGGTTTCGGTGGCGATGTTCGGCGACGGGGCGACCAACCAGGGCTACTTCCACGAGTGCCTGAACTTCGCCAAGGTGTTCGCGCTGCCCGCCGTGTTCGTGTGCGAGAACAACTTCTACGGCGAGTTCACGCCGATGCAGAACGTGACCGCCGGGCAGGACATCGCGGCGCGCGCCGGGGCGTTCGGGATCCCGTCGAACACCGTCGACGGCAACGACGCGTGGGCGGTGCGCGACGCCGCGCTCGAGGCGGTCGCCCGCGCCCGCTCCGGCGGCGGGCCGACGCTGCTCGAGTGCCAGACCTACCGCCACTACGGCCACTCCAAGTCCGACCCGGCGCCTTACCGGCCGCCTGAGGAGGTCGAGCGGTGGCTCGCGCGCGATCCGCTGACGCTCGCCCGGACGCGCCTGTTGGAGTCGGGCGTTTCCGAATTGGACATCGCCGAGGTCGAGGACGCGACGCGGGCGCGGATGGACCGCGCGGTGGGGGCGGCGCTGGCCGCGCCGTACCCCGATCCGGAGACCGAGCGCGGGACGGAGTTCGCGCCGTGACCTCCGGAGAGCTCGAGTTCCGAGTCGCGATCCGGGAGGCGATCATCGAGGAGATGGAGCGCGACCCTTCGGTGGTGTTCTTCGGCGAGGACGTCGCCGCCGAGCAGGGCGGCGTGTTCGCGGTCACGCCCGGAGTCCAGGAGCGCGTCGGCGCAGAGCGCGTGTTCGACACGCCGATCTCAGAGCTGGCGCTGTCGGGCGCCGCGTTCGGCGCCGCGGTCGCCGGCCTGCGCCCGATCATCGAGATCATGTTCGGCGACTTCATGGGGCTGGCGATGGACTCGCTCGTCAACCAGTCGGCCAAGTACTGGTACCTGTCGAACGAGCAGCGGAGCGTGCCACTCGTCGTCCGCTCGGCGGTCGGCGGCGGCGGGCGCTTCGGCGCGATCCACTCCCAGACGCACGCCACGTGGTTCCAGGGAATCCCCGGGCTGAAGATCGCGTTCCCGTCCTCGCCGGCGGAGGCCAAGGGCCTGCTCAAGGGCGCGATCCGCGACGACAACCCGGTGATCTTCCTCGAGCACAAGCGGCTGTACTCGGTCAAGGGACCGGCGCCGGGAGCCGGCGAGGACGTGATACCGCTCGGCACGGCCCGGATCGCGCGACCCGGGCAAGACCTGACGATCGTGTCCGCCGGCAAGGGCGTGGCCGACGCGCTCGCGGCCGCCGGGCGACTGGCCGGCGAGGGCGTCGAGGCCGAGGTCGTCGACCTGCGCACGCTGCGCCCGCTCGACCTCGACACCGTGCTCGAGTCGGTCGCGCGGACCAACCGCGTGCTCGCGGTCGAGGAGGGTCCGCGGACCGGCGGCTGGGCGTCGGGGCTGCTCGGTGTGGTCGCCGAGCAAGGGCTCCACGACCTCGACGACGCGTGGCTGCTCGCCACCGGCGAGCTCCCGATCCCCTACAGCCCGACGCTCGAGGACGCGTTCATCCCGGGCGAGGCGGCGATCGCGTCGAGCGTGCGCGAGCGCGCCGGACTCGCGGTGAGTTGACATGCCAGAGCTCGTGATGCCGCGGCTGTCGGACTCGATGGAAGAGGGCACGATCGTCCGCTGGCTGAAGCGCGACGGCGACGTCGTCTCCAAGGGCGAGCCGATCGCCGAGATCGAGACCGACAAGGCGACGGTCATGTGCGACGCGGACGCCGACGGGACGCTCCGGATCGTCGCCGGCGAGGGGGAGACGGTGCCGCTCGGCGGCGTGATCGCGACGATCGGGGACACGGCGCAGGAGCCACGGTCCGGTCCTCCGGCGCCCGCTCACTCACGCCCCGCGCCGCCGTCAACCGTCGCCGCGGGCAAATCATCCGAGGGCGACAACGGAGCCGATCGGGTGAAGGCGTCACCGCTCGCCCGGCGGATCGCCCGCGAATCGCAGGTCGATCTGCGGAGCGTGACCGGGTCGGGCCCGAGCGGGCGGATCGTGAAAGCTGATGTCGCCCGGCCGGAGCCGGCGCGCGGCGCCAAGGGCGTCGTCACGCGGGTCGAGCCCTCCCGCAACCAGGTCCAGATCGCGCAGCGGATGGCCGAGTCGAAGGCGACGATCCCGGACTTCACGCTCGGAGCCGAGGTCGACATGGAACAGGCGGTCGAGCTGCGGAGCCAGCTGCGCAAGGCGGCGCGTGGCGACGATGCCGTCCCGTCCTACAACGACATGGTGGTCCGGGCGTGCGGGCTCGCTTTGCGCGAGCACCCGCGGGCCAACGCCGCCTACCGCGACGGCGCGTTCGAGCTGTACGAGCGCGTGAACGTCGGGATCGCGGTCGCCGCCCACGACAGCCTCGTGGTCCCGACCGTGTTCGACGCCGACCGCAAGTCGCTGGTCGAGATCGCGCGCGAGGCGCGCACGCTCGCCGAGCGGGTCCGCTCGCGCCAGGTCACGCCCGCCGAGCTGTCCGGCGGCACGTTCACGGTGTCGAATCTCGGTATGTACGGCGTCGCCGCCTTCGCGGCGATCATCAACCCGCCGCAGGCCGCGATCCTCGCGGTCGGGGAGCTGCGCGAGGCCCCCGTGGTGCGCGACGGTCAGGTGGTCCCCGGCCTGCGGATGAGCATCGCGCTCACCTGCGATCACCGGATCCTGTACGGCGCGCCGGCGGCCGAGTTCCTGGCTCGCGTCCGCCAGCTGCTCGAGCAGCCGCTCTACTTGCTGGTCTGATCGGGCACCCAGGGGCCGTGCCAGCCGCCGTAGTGGGCGACCGGCTCGTGCGCCTGCTCCGGCCCCCACGAACCCTGCGCGTATGGGTGTACGGGCGGCGGCGAGTCGAGCAGCGGCTGCACGATTCGCCAGCATTCCTCGACGCTGTCCTGCCGCGTGAAGTGGGTGGCGTCGCCGACGATCGCGGCGTGGAGCAGGACCTCGTACGGCGTGGGGCCCTCGCCGCCCTCGTCTGAGAACTCCATGTCGAGCTCGATCTCGTTCGCGCCGGACTTGTCGGCCCGCTGCGCGTCGAGGATCACCCTGATCCCCGTCGACGGGTCGATCTTGAACACGATCTGGTTCGGCGTCGGCCGGCGGTGCTCGGAGGGGATGAAGTGGACACGCGGCGGGTGCTTGAATAGCAGCCTGAGCTCGGTCTGCCTGACCGCGAGGTGCTTGCCGGTGCGCAGGAAGAACGGCACGCCCGCCCATCGCCAGTTGTCGATGTCGAGGCGCAGCGCCGCGTACGTCTCGGTGGTCGAGTTCGCGGCGACGCCGTCGGTGTCGAGGTAGCCGTCGTACTGGCCGCGGATGTAGGGGGACGGGTCGGCGCTGTCGGTCGCGCGGAACACCGCCTGCTTGGCGTCCTTGAGCGTTTCGGGGTCGCCGCCCGCGGGTGGCTCCATCGCCGCCGTGGCGAGCAGCTGCAGCAGGTGGTTGACGACGACGTCGCGCAGAGCGCCGACCGGGTCGTAGAAGCTGCCGCGATCCTCGACGCCGAAGTTCTCGGCCATCGTGATCTGCACGCACGCGAGGTAGTTGCGGTTCCACACCGGTTCGAGCATCGTGTTCGCGAACCGCAGGTAGAGGATCTCCTCGAGTCCCATCTTGCCGAGGAAGTGGTCGATCCTGTAGATCTGGGACTCGTCGAGGTAGCGGTGCAGGTCGACCGCGAGCTGGCGGGCCGACTCGAGGTCGTTCCCGAACGGCTTCTCGACTACCACGCGCTGCCCGTCCGACACCAGGTTGGCCTTGGCCAGGCCCGCGACCACGGTGGCGAACAGCGACGGCGGGATCTCGAGGTAGAAGACCGGGTTGTGGTGGTCGCCGAGCGCCGTCGCCACGCTCGAGTACAGATCGTCGCCGTCGAAGTCGCCGTTTACGTACGTCAGCTTCTCCGCGAACCGCTTGAACACGGTGTCGTCGATGTCCTCGCCGGTCTGCTCGATCGCTTCGCGCGCCCGGCCGCGGAGATCATCGTCGGTGAGGTCCTGGCGCGCCACTCCGATTACGGGCAGGTCCAGCAGCCCGCGCCGCTCGAGCCGGTACAGCGACCGGAACGTCTGCTTGCGGGCCAGGTCGCCGGTGATGCCGAAGATGACCAGTGCGTCGGCTTCGCGTTCGCTCATCGCTTCGCTCTCCTCCGATTCGATTTGCCTCGGGTGCGCAGCTTCTTCGCGAGCTCCACGTCCTCGAGCGCCGGCGCTCCATGATCGCGCCCGGTCTCGAGCACGCCCGGCAGCTTGTCGAACCGCGGTTCGGACATGAACACCGCGCACCCCTTCTCGCCGAGAACGCCCTCGCCCATGATCGCGTGCCGGTCGCGGTTGGATCCGAGGGCGACCGCCGAATCGTTGACGTGCAGCGATCCGAGGCGCTCCAGGCCAACGACGCGGTCGAATTCGTCGACGACCTCGCCGAGCGACTTTGGCGCGCTGACGTCGTAGCCCGACGCGAACAGATGGCAGGAGTCGAGGCAGACGCCGAGGCGCTCGCCGCCGCCCGCCGCGTCGAGCAGCGCCTCGAGCTCCTCGAATGAGCGGCCGAGGGTCCCGCCGGCCCCGGCGGTGTCCTCGAGGTGCAGCGGGCACCTGTCGGTCTCCTCAAGCGCCTCCTTGATCACCTTGCCGGCGCGCTTGATCGCCTTGGGCACATCGCCGGTCTTCGCGGAGCCGGCGTGCAGCACCACGCCGACCGCGCCGATCCCGTTGCCGACGCGGAGCGACTGGGTCAACGCGGTCAGCGATTTCTTGCGCATCTCGCGATCGGTCGTGGCGGTGTTGATCAGGTAGACCGCGTGGATGAGGACGGCCTTGATCGGGCTGTTCGAGATGGCCTCGCGGAACTCCGCGAAGTCGTCCTCGGTGTAGGCGGTCGGCCGCCACATGCGCGGGGACTGGCTGAAGATCTGGATCGCATCGCAGTCGCGCTCGACGCCGCGCTCCACCGCGCGGTCCAGACCGCCGGCGTTCGATACGTGCGCGCCGATTAGCATGCGATTCTGTAGGTCATGCGCGTTCGTTTCGCTCCATCCCCGACCGGGGCACTGCACATCGGTGGTGCCCGGACGGCCTTATATAACTGGCTGCTCGCCCGCGGCCAAGCGTACGGGCCGGACGGCAAGCCTGGGACGCTCGTACTGCGGATCGAAGATACCGATCGGGAGCGATCGACACCGGAGAACGTCGAGCAGATCCTCGACGCGCTGCGCTGGCTGAACCTCGACTGGGACGAGGGTCCGGTGTTCCAGTCCGAGCGGGCGGCGCGCCATCGCGAGGTGCTCGAGGAGCTGCTCGAGTCCGGGCACGCGTACCACTCGAACGCGACCACGGACGACGTCAAGGAGTTCAAGGAGCGCCACGGGTTCGAGCGCGGGTTCCGGGGCGTTTCCTCGCCGGAGGGGGCGGTGCGCCTCCACGTGCCCGACGAGGGCGAGACCGTGTTCGACGACGTGATCCGTGGCCAGATCCGGTTCGCGAACGCGAGCATGGACGACTTCGTGATCGCGCGGGCCGACGGCTCGGTGCTGTATGCGTTCGCGAATCTCGTCGACGACCTCGACGCGGAGATCACGGACGTCGTGCGCGGCGAGGATCATATCTCGAATACCCCAAAGCAGCTGCTCATCCTCGACGCGCTCGGGACGCCGCCTCCGCGGTACGCGCACCTGCCGCTGCTCCATGGTCCCGACGGGCGCAAGCTTTCCAAACGGCACGGCGCCGCCTCGGTCCAGGAGCTGCGCGCCGCCGGCTATCTGCCCGAGGCGGTCGACAACTACATCGCGCTGCTCGGCGCGGGGTTCGCCGCCGACGAGGAGTTCTTCACGCTGGACGAGCTCGCCCAACGGTTCCGGCTCGACCGCGTCTCGAAGAATCCGGCCGTGTTCGACGAGAAGAAGCTGCGCCATCTCGACGGGCGGTGGATCCGCGAGCTCGGTGTGGATGAGCTGACGACGCGGCTAGAGGAGTTCACCGGACGCTCCGGTCTGCGGGATGCGGTCGAGATCTCCGAGGAGAAGATCCAGACGCTCGCCGACTTCTGGCCGCTGGTGGGGTTCCTGTTCGACGGGCCGACCGACGATCCGGCCGCGTTCCAGAAGGTGATCGCGTCGAACGGCGGGGTTGAGTCGTTGCGAGCCGCACGCGAGGCTCTGGCGCGCGCCGAGCCGTTCACGGTCGAGAACATCGAGGCCGCGCTGCGCAGTGTGGTCGACGAGCGCGGCGTGAAATCGGGGGCGGTGTTCCAGCCTGTGAGGGTCGCGATCGCCGGAACGACGGTGTCGCCCGGGATCTTCGAGACTGTCGCGCTGCTCGGAAAGGACGAGACTTTGGCCCGGATCGACACCGCGCTGGAGCATGCGCAATGAAGACTCGACTAAACGAACGTCGTACCCCTGCCGATAACGCTGGCTGAGGCGGCCATGACAGCAGTCGACCCGCCCCTTCCCCCTGAGCCCCCAACAAGGACGGACCCGAGCATCGTGGCCACGCTAGCCGCAGTCAAGAACACAGGAGACCCGTACGCCTCGCGCGAGCGGCATCACAACGAGGGCCACGGGCGCCGGCTGACCGCCGCGTTCGAGGCGCTGGAAGCCTTCCCGATGCTCGCGGAGTCGCGCAACCGGGTGCTGCGCCTGTTCGAGAACGGCGAGCCCTCGACCGCCGACGTCGTCTCGGCCGTCGAGGCCGACGTGGCGCTGGCCGTCACCGTGCTTCGCCTCGCCAACCGCGTCGACGGCAAGATGCGCGGCCGCGTCGAGAGCGCCGTCAAGGGCGTCGAGGTCCTTTCGCCTCGCAACGTCCACTCGATCGCCGCGAAGGCGAGGACGTTTGACTTCTTCGAGCGCACCGCGGTTTGGCAGGGCGTGCCCGAGCGCTTCCGCCTGCACTCGGTCGCCACCCAGCGCGCCGCCGACCGGATCGCTCGCGAGCTCGGCTACGAGTCGCGCGACCGGTTGATGGTCACCTCGCTGCTTCACGACATCGGCAAGCTCGTGCTCGTCCACGCGTACCCCGGTTATCCCCGGCAGATCCACGCCGAGGCGCGCACGCCGGAGGAGCGGATCACGTCCGAGCGCCGCGAGCTTGGTGTCGACCACGCCCTCGTCGGCGGGGTCCTCGCCCGCCGGTGGGGCCTGCCCAAGTCGATCGCCAGCGTGATCGAGCGCCACCACGCCGAGGACGCCGACGGCGAGGCCGCCGTCGTCCGCCTCGCCGACATGCTCGCCCACTACACGCTCGGCGGCTCGGTGTCCCCGTCGGAGCTCTTGAACGTCTCGCGTGCTGTCGGGATCGGCCCGAGCGAGCTGCGCACGGTCATGTACGACCTGCCGCTGCCGAGCGCCGGCGGGCGCCGGCGCCAGATCGATCCTTGCCCGATGTCGACGCGCGAGGTCGAGGTCCTGCGCCGGCTGGCCCGCGGAATGGTCTACAAGCAGATCGCCTCCGAGCTCGGCCTGTCGACCAGCACCGTTCGTACGCACCTGCACAACGTGTACGGGAAGCTCGGCGCGATGGATCGCGCCCAGGCGGTCCTGATCGCCACCGAGCGCGGCTGGATCTAGGTCGCTTCGCCTCCGCACTTTGCGGGGCCGGCGTCAGCGTTCGGACGCCGTTTCAGGCCCCGCGGGGTGTCTGTTCCTGAGATGATCGGGGTCGTCCATGATCTCGATCACCACGAAGTCGCCCTACGCGCTGAGCGCGCTCGTCGAGCTGCAGCACCAGGGCGACCGGGGTCCGGTGCCGATCGCTGAGCTCGCCCGGCGCCGGCAGATCCCGGTCCAGTTCCTCGAGCAGCTGTTCGCCACGCTGCGCCGCTCGGGCGTTCTGCGCTCCCAGCGCGGGGTCAAGGGCGGGTACTCGTTCGCGCGGCCGGCGGGCGAGATCACCGTGCTCGAGCTGGTCGAGCTGCTCGACGGGCCGGTCGGGGGCGGCGCCACCGGCGTGTTCGCCGAGGCCGCCGGGGCGGCGCGCGCCGTGCTCGCGGGGTCCACGGTCGCCGACATCGCCGAGGCCGAGTCCCGGGCGGCGGGCGCGGCGATGTATCACATCTAGCTGCGGCGGGAACGAACCGGGCGCTCCAGACCGCGCCTCGGCCGCGGCTCTCGTAGGGTTTGGCCAGTCAATGGCCGAAATTCCGACCAACATTGCCGCGACCGTCGGTTGCACCCCGATGGTCGAGCTGACCCGGATGATGGGGAATGTGGACGCTCGCCTGTTCGTCAAGCTCGAGGCGTTCAACCCCGGGGGGAGCGTCAAGGACCGGATCGGGGTGGCGATGATCGAAGCGGCCGAGAGCGAGGGGATCATCGAGCCGGGGCGGACGACGATCGTCGAGGCCACGAGCGGCAACACAGGGATTGCGCTCGCGTTCGTGTGCGCGGCCAAGGGCTACGACCTCGTGCTGACGATGCCGCAGGGGATGAGCCGCGAGCGCGAGGGGCTGCTGCGCCTGTACGGGGCGCGTGTGGACATCACCGAGTCGCTGGGCGGGATGAACGAGGCGGTCGACGCGGCTCGGGCGATGGCGTCTCAGGGGGACGTATTCCTGCCTGACCAGTTCTCGAATCCTGCCAATCCGGAGATCCACCGTTTGACGACCGGACCGGAGATCTGGGATGCGCTGGAGGGCGCGGTCGACGTGTTCGTCGCCGGCGTCGGCACGGGGGGAACGATCACGGGCGCCGGCGAGGTGCTCAAGGCCCGGAACTCCCGTTGCCTGGTCGTGGCGGTCGAGCCGAGCGCGTCGGCAGTGCTGTCGGGCGGGCTACCGGGACCGCACAAGATCCAGGGGATCGGAGCCGGCTTCATCCCGGCTGTTTTCAACCGCGACGTGGTCGACGAGATCATCACGGTCGACGACGAGGACGCGATCGAGACCGCGCGTGAGTTGGCCCACCGCGAGGGCGTGCTCGCCGGCATCTCCGGCGGGGCCGCGGTGTGGGCGGCGATCGAGCTGGCGCGCCGGCCGGAGTCGCGTGGCGCGAGGATCGTGACGATCCTCCCGGACTCGGGCGAGCGCTACGTGTCGACTCCGTTCTTCGCGCCCTAGCTGTCCTGTCGTCCGGGCGGAGGGGGCGGGGCGTCTGGGCGGGAGCGGGTGGGTCGTCTGGGCCGGAGCGGGCGGGTCCTCTAGGCTTTTGGCATGCGGTTGCACCGCATCGTCACCGAGGTGCGGCGCGACATCGCCGCCGCGCGCAGCCGCGACCCGGCGGCGCGTGACGTCGGCCAGCTCGAGATCCTCGCCGCGTGGCCGGGGGTACACGCGCTTCTGGCCCACCGGCTCGCCCATGCGCTGCGGGAGGCTGGAGTACCGCTCCTGCCGCGGCTGATCGCGTACGTGTCCCGCTCGATCACGGGCATCGAGATCCATCCCGCCGCCAAGATCGGCAGCGGGTTCTTCATCGATCACGGGATGGGCGTCGTCATCGGGGAGACCGCCGAGCTGGGCGACGACGTCACCCTGTACCAGGGCGTGACCCTCGGCGGGACCGGCTTCGCCACCGGGAAGCGCCATCCGACCGTGCAGGACAACGTCACGATCGGCTCCGGCGCGAAGCTGCTCGGCCCGATCACCGTCGGGCACGGCTCGAAGATCGGCGCCAACAGCGTCGTGATCCACGACGTGCCGCCGAACTCGACCGTCGTCGGGAATCCCGGCCATCCCGTCCGCGTGGAGGGGCGCCGACCGGAGGGCCCGGACGCGGACTGGGTCCACCTTCCCGACCCGATCGCCGATGCGATCAAGAGCCTCGCAGGCCGGATCACCGCGCTCGAGCAGACCGAAGGACGCGGTGGCCCCGCCGATGGTGCGGTCGGTGGGAACGGTGGCGAGGCGGGCGCGGGCCGCGGAAACGGCAGCTCGGAGTCATCCGGTACCGGGGTCAATCGCTCGATCGGCCCGAACCCCGCGGGGGGGTAGATGGCCGGATCCGGGGTCGTCTGAGCGGTCCCGGTGGTAGTCCGGGTGGTCTGGGTCGGCGGGCCGCCCGAGAAAGTCAACACTCGGCGCGCTGGGCGGGTCGAGTGCGCCGAAACTCGCGT
>Ga0335072_10008817_pt1 | contig 14584 bp, 15 predicted proteins | sample Lox_Sample_21_FD_206725 | JGI IMG/M metagenome (GOLD analysis project Ga0335072, IMG submission 206725) | Soil microbial communities from Loxahatchee National Wildlife Refuge, Florida, United States - Lox_Sample_2.1 | ecosystem: Environmental > Terrestrial > Soil > Wetlands | place: USA... | reverse complement strand
AACAGCGGTCCGAGCAGTGCGATGACTGCCGCAAAGAGCAACGAAGAAATATTGGCGAGAGCGGTGTTGGGATCGCCGAGTTTTTCGGACCGCGAAACATACAGAGCATAGGCGATGAGTATTGTTGGGCCGACCGCCAGGAGGCAGGCGATGGTGAAGTTGCCTGCACGAAATGGGCGCGGGAGATCAGGTTCGCGCAGGCGAAGCACAATGAGAGCGGCGAACTCGAGGATAAGGCTCGAGCCGTAGAGAATCAGATCAATGGATATGAGGCGCTCAAAGGGCAGATTGAGGGCGAGCGCCCACCCGAAACCGCAAACAAGCACGCTTACCCAGGGAACTCCGCGACGATTGCGGAGCAGGAAGATGCGCGGCAGGAAGCCGTCGGCAGCCATGGCGATGGGCAGGCGCGTGTAGCTCATCATGAGGGAGTTGAACATGCCGACGCCGCAGATGACGCCGCCAGCGACGATCGCAGCGGACAATATGGGACCGCCGAGGATGCGGCCCGCGATTGCCCAGGAACCGGTAGAGAAGCCTGCGGGCGAGAGGCCGGCAACTGCCAACGCCATGAGGGGAAGAATGTAGGTGAAGGCGGTGATTGCGGCGGCGCCGATCATGGCGCGCGGGTAGTTGAGCTGGGGATTTTCAACGTCGCGCGCAACGGTTGAGGCGTTGTCCCAGCCTCGGCATCAGGTCCAGATGCGGCACGGCCCCAGTGCATTGCGGTGTGGAGCGTGAGACCGCGCCAAAGTGCGAGAGCGACGAAGACGGCGAAGGGCGCGAGGAGAAGAGCGGACATCCAGACGGAATCTTCGCCGACGCGTGGCGCGCCGAGGAGGTTCCAGGCGCAGCAAAGGACGACGACAGAGAGGGACCAGAGATAGGAACGCGAGTTTGCTGTAAGGGCGGGATTGAATTTGCCGAGATAGAGAACGAAGATGGAGGGATAGAGCGCCATGTCGAAGATGCTGGCGGTGAGCGAGAGCCAGCTTTCCTGATATCCCCAGAAGGGGCCGAGTGCGCGACGGACCCAGACGTAGAAGCCGCCTTCGGCAGGGATGGCGGCGGCGAGTTCGCCGATCATGAGAGCGGTGGGGAGGCTCCAGATAAACGGAAGCGTGAGCAGAATGACGATGGCCAGACCGAAGCCCGCGCCGCCGAGGATGTCCTCAATCCCATAGGGGCCTCCGGACACCATGAAGAAGGTGGCGGCCATGAGAGGCAAGAGGAGCATCTTTCGCTGCCGGGAGATGGGCGCGAGGCGCATATCAGTGAATCTACATGGGCGGCGGGGAAAGCGGAAAGGGAAGGCGGCAGACTGGGAGCAGCATGGGCGGTGGAGTTGCGCAGGTGCGGGGACAGGCGGGGCGCGGGGCGAAGGCGAGTTCCGGTATAATCCACTGAGGGCTGGAGAGATGGCCGAGAGGCTGAAGGCGGCGGTTTGCTAAACCGTTATAGGGTCAAAAGCTCTATCGGGGGTTCGAATCCCCCTCTCTCCGCCAGACCTTCTCTATAGCTGTCCATTTCACTCCATCCTTACCCGCCCTCAATCACTAAGTCATTGAAAATATTGAATAGCCTTCCCACTCATCCACGAGGCGTTGAGGGAGATAACCCGCGACGAGATGGTCCATTTCCACACGCTCAGAAAATCGGGTGCGGGTACCTGGCTTGCATTCGCCCTTCTGAAGCCACCGAACGCCACGTTACCGGGCTGGTTCAAGTATTGGCCTGAGCAGGGGAAGCGCATCAAGCAAGCGACAAAGCTGCATCGCGACCTCTATCTCAACGAGTTCGCAACCCGTCGCCATCTTTTCGCCACAGCAAGAAATCTGGGCCATAGCTCCCCCGAGGTGAGCACCCAGAACTACCTCGAATTGCAAGGAGATCTTTGGGTCTTTGGCTGGATTCTGACCTGCCCGATTTAGAGGTTGAACAGATCCGTGCGCTTGCGGGAGTTTCTCAGAGATCGGCATACAAATATCGCAAAGGGGACCTTTATAAGAACCTCTGGGAACACATCGCCCGAAAGTACAATCAGTTGAGCGATGCCTACGGCGGCGCAACTGGAATTAGCAAATCGACGACAACGCCCTCAAAGCTCAACAAACGACCATCGATTCGTGAGAAGTTCTACGAAGAATCCCCCTCCGAGTTGGTCGAAATTCAGGAACTGTTATCTGCTCATGCGCAAGGATCGAGCAAAGAAGATCTGCTAATGCGTTCGGGATATTCTGAGGCCTTCGTCGACGCGCTGTTAGATATCGCCGGGAAGGCAGCGGAACTCACCGTTGTGAAGCCCCCACAAGATCGGACTGCGGAACGGACCGTTGTGCAGGATCTCCCACAAGATCGGGCTGCGCCATACGTTCACAGCTTTCGCAACAGTGCTCCAGAAAAGAGGAGCGTATGTCCGCTGCGTGCTCTGCGTGCCTGGCTTGATGCGTCGAAGATCAGCTCGGGGCCGGTGCTCCGCGCTGTAGACCAGAAAGGACAGGTGTCGCCTTCCGGATTGCATCGCGATTCGATCGGCTACATCATCAAGCGCGCCGCAGCTCGCGCTGGCATGAACGTCGCCAACATCGCCGGCCATAGCCTGCGCTCGGGCGGAATTACGACCGCCGCGGAAAATGGAGTTCCGGAGTACGTCATCCGCCGGCAATCCCATCACAATGCGGCGTCGAAGAGCTTTCACCGCTACATTCGCCTTGCGGAGCGGTTCTCGAAGAATGAATCATCCGGGCTGGGGTTGTAAAACCAGCCCGATTCTTTTCTGACTCATTTTCAGCCACGCCGCGAAGTGTCCCCTTATCAGATGTGCCTTAAATCACTCTTCCTGAAAAATTCACTTACTTTCTTCCACAACTTCTCTCCTTGCCTACTTCCAAACTCAGCTACAACCATCCCTCGAAAAGAGAACCTACATGCAAAAGTACGGGACATTCGAGGATGCCCCGCACATCCTGGGGCACGCCGAGATCAAGACGACGGGAAATTATTTACAGCCGCCTTTTTGACGGCCTTCGTCGCAGCCTCTGCCGGAGCCTTTTTTGCGGCTGTGGTCTTCTTGACCGGAGCTTTCTTTGCCGCCTTCTTCGCTGAGGTCGATTTCGCTGCCTTAGCCGCTGCCCAACGCTTTTTCTGTGCCGCTGCGATACGTTTCCTAACTTCCGGACTCAATGTCCGCCGCTGTGGAGAATTCTTGTCCGTAGCCTTCTCGGCGGGAGCTTTCTTCTCGGATTTCTCCGCTGGCGCGGCTGATGCAGCCTTTCTCCTAACCGCCGCCCAACGCCTCCGCTGTGCGTCAGCCATGCGCTTGCGCGCGGCGGGGCTCACTCTCCGCCGTTTCGCGGTGGGTTCGGTATGGGTGGCGCCCTTCGTGACCGCAGCGGCCGCTGTGACGCCAGACAGTAGCATACGCACCTGTTGGAGTCTTCGAATTTCTTCGTCTATTTCGGCAATGATTAAGGTTTCGTCCATTCGTTACCTCGTAAAGCAATGATGTACTCAAACACCATCACTTTTTGGTCTAGCCTAATTTCATAAACCCGATCGTTTGATGGGCAATCAAGCAGGCGGCGCCGTAGATCCTACCCGGGTCCTAATTGTAGCGGGATACATACGCTACAGAGATGCGATTTCAAACGGTGTCCATGAGAGTCGCTACTGCTATTTAGTCTCGCCCAAATTCGGCACAATGGTGATGAGAGGTCCACCCGGATACAACACACTTACGTGATACAGCTCCGGATGGCACTAATTCTGTGGCTGGACGGCGTCTAATCTCGATGCCGATTACGAATCCAAGTCCGTCAAAACGTTTGCGAGCCGGAGATGCACTTGCTTACATCTTCAGGACCACTCGGCCACTTACACCCCTTGCAACCTCTTCATAGGCTTGGCGGGCATCTTTGAGAGGCAAGCTCATACCGACCCTGTGCGGTCTGTACGCTCCTGAGGCAAAGCCGTTGGCAAGTCTCTCGAGAACCCGAGCCGACGCAACCAGGTCCGGTTTCAGCGTGTCAAGGCCAAATAGGCACGACTCGTTATGGTAGAAATCCACCAGGTCGAACGCGGCTCTGCGTTCGGTAGCAGAAGTAATCTCGACCTGTCGGCCGCGGTGAGCGAGAAGGCTCAGACCAATTTCGAACATGGGACCGCCGGCAGCGTTCAAGACGACATCGGCTCCCTTGCCATCATTCAGAGAGCGCAGGATATCGGAGAGTTTGGGATCGCGAGAATCCAGGATCAGGTCTTCGATCGGGATCTCTTCTTTTGAGGCTGTGGCCACTCTACGATTCACGCCAATCACGCGCGCGCGGAGATGTTTCGCGATCTGCGCGGCTGCGTGGCCCACGCCTCCTCGGCTGCCGATGATGGCGATGGTCTCTCCGGCCTGGAGGTTCGCATACTCGCTGACGGCACACCATGCGGTCAGAAATGTCACACCGGCAGATCCTGCTTCTTCATGCGTTAAACTTTGCGGCTTTTGGACAAGACTGTCGCGCGGTATCGCGATGAACTCGGCATGGCTGCCGTCGCGTGTAAAGCCCACATCGCCGCCCGTCCCCCACACTTCCTGCCCGATCCACTCCGCGGGCCCGTCGACCACCACACCTGAAAAGTCACGGCCAGGGACGCGCGGAAGGGTCGTCTGATGCATTCGGCCGGCGACATTCTTCACGTCACTGGGATTTACCGAGGCTGCGACCATCTGCACGATCGCGGTGGACGCATCCGCCTTGAGATCCGGTCGATCCACCAGGCGAAGTTGGGAAGGATCTCCGAAATGTCTAAACTCTACAGCTCGCATTTTCGTTCTCCAGTAAATCTCATCGTTTTAGTTTCCTGTGGGCTGCCGGTCAACTATTTGACGCGACTACAAAGTCGTTGCCTTATCCTTCCGACTCCGCTCGGCCTTCGGATCCGCTTACACGTGCATTCTTCTCCTGGTTGATCCACTCCCGGATATATGCAGAGCAGTTTCGCAGCCTGGCGCCGAGCGCCTCGCTCAGCAGCAGAAAGAGCACGGCATCCCGGTCGACGAGCTTGACCTGTTCCAAATCAAAGATGATTCCCCGTGCCGCCGATTCCGACCTTACTAAGTCAAGAAGCTCAGGTACCTGCACTGCCTGGATGCGGCCGGTGAGGTTGAAAACCACCCATTCGCGTTCGACCGATCTTTGAATTCTCAAGGTCATTGAGTGCAGCCTTCTGCACATGACTAGAGCAGTCCGGAGGCCAATCGTATGCGGCTGCAAAAGCAGCATTTACGCTTACGAGGGTCCCTCGATAAATCGGAAATTTCCGAATGATCGGAAGCTCGGCCGGGACTTTGATAAATCCGAGTGGCACTCGATTGGGCGATTTCGGGATGGGCGAAACGAGGGGAGCTTCAAGCTGGAGTTGGAGCCCAGCTAAGCCCTTTTGAACTGATGCTTGTTAATCTTGAGGGACTTGATTTTGGAGTCCAGCGTGGATTGAGGCATGCCGAGCCGAGCCGCCGCTCCTGAGGGACCCGAAACCTTTCCATGGCTCTCGGCGAGGGCTGCCTCGATCAACTCTTTCTCCTCGGCAGCGAGTCTTTTAGAAAGCGGTTGAGCAGGCGATTCGCCGGTGCGTCCCGCGTGTCCGAGCCAACTTTCATCTACGGACAGATTCTCGGTGTCGCATACGATGACTGACCGTTCGATCACGTTTTGCAGTTCACGAATGTTGCCCGGCCACGCGTACGCTTGGAGGAGATCCATGCTCCTCTTATCGATTCCCGTGATCTTTTTCCCGGCTTTACCGGCAAAGCGATCGACGAAGTATTCCACCAGCAGTGGAATGTCCTCTTTTCGCTGGCGAAGCGGGGGGACTTCGATTGGAAAGACGTTCAGCCTATAAAAGAGATCCTCGCGGAATCCGCCTGCGGCGATGGCAGCTTCCAGGTCGCGATTTGTGGCCGCCACCACCCGAACATCGATTTGCAACGATTGATTTGAACCGACGCGCTGGAACTCACGCTCCTGAAGGACTCGCAACAGGGAGATCTGTGTTTCCAGGGGTAGTTCTCCCACTTCGTCGAGAAAGATCGTTCCGCCATCAGCCGATTCAAAGCGGCCCAGGCGTCGCTGGGTGGCGCCCGTGAAGGCCCCTTTCTCATGTCCAAATAACTCGGACGCGATCAGATCGCGGGGAATCGCCGCGCAGTTGACACTGACGAACGCGCGGTTCGACCGCGGCGAGCGCTTGTGAATGGCCCGGGCGATCAGCTCCTTTCCCGTGCCCGTTTCTCCGGTGACCAGTACCGTAGAGTCGCTGCGTGCAACTTTAGCTACTTGCGCGAGGACCGCTTGCAGGGCGGGCGATGAACCTACGATCTCCTCAAACATCCGGGTGACATCAATTTCCTCGCGAAGAGCCACGTTCTCCTTGTACAACTGATCTCTCAGCGTACGAATTTCCTCGAAGGCATTCTTCACAACGGAAATGTCTGTGATCGCTCCGAGAAACACCGATTTGCCATCCGGATCGGGGCAGGTGTGGCCAAGAACCCGGATTGTCTTAACGGTACCGTTCGGCATCAATAATCGGTGTTCGACATCAACATCTCGTCCATCCTGAGAGGCGCCGGCCGTTACCTGCTGAACGAGTTGAAGATCTTCGGGATGGATTCGGTCAAAAGCTAATTGAAGTGTGGGTTTAACCGATTGGTCGTATTCGAAGATTCGATAGGTTTCTTCCGACCAGAATTGTTTGCCGGTGGAGATATCCCAACCGAAACTGCCTGTATGACTCAGGGTCTGCGCCTCGGCCAGATAGGCCTCGCTTCTCCGCAGAGCTTCGTTGGTTTCCTTCAGCTCTTGAACGGTTCCGCGCAGATCATCACGAGCCCCGCGCAGCGATTCGGCAGCTCGCCGCTGTGCGACACTCACCGTGCCAACAAGCAGAGCCGACAGAATAAATACTACGAATCGCGCAAACTGGCCAGGTTTTCCCACGAAAGAATCTGTCGGGGGAAGGAAGCTGTAATAGAAACCAAGGCTCGATAACCCGATCGCCAGTGATCCCGGACCTGTGCCGCCCAACCACGCGCTCACTATGATTGCGCAAAGAAACAGCGACACAGGCGCGGACTCCAAATGAATAGGACGCCAGTGCGCAATCAATAGGGCCGCGAGGACGGAGAACACCGGGATTGCGTACGCCAGGATCGGCCGTGTCTCACGATTTTCGAAACGAACATCACTGCTCGACACGAATGTCCTCCATGGGAAATGGGGAAATGAATTTAACGAGTCTGAAACATCTCCTGTTCGTTTCCTGCTTCTTCGATTCAGTGGCGATCCCGAAGTTTCGGAAATTTCCCGGTTTTCGGGAACGATCAGCCTAGGGCTAACCCAACATTGTCGCTGAAACATATCGAGTTATCGAGTATCTCTCGTTTGGCATTCGTCTTGCCTTATCAAGGGCGAGCAACTTGCTCACAAAGGAATGGAAAAAATGAAATCGAACTTTTTATTGGTTGCTGCGATCGTGTTAACCCCAGTCCTGGCGTTTGCCAAGACGAAGGACTCCGCAAATGTCGAACTGGATCAACGAGTCGAGGTTGCAGGCACTCAACTTGCGCCGGGTCAGTACAAGGTGACTTGGGAGGGCAACGGTCCAGATACTACGGTGAGCTTCGCGGAGGGCAAGAAAACCATTGCAACCGTCCCCGCCAAGCTCCTGAGTAACTCGACAAACCAAGAAGCGTTTGAAACAACCATTGGAACTAACCACACGAGGCTGCTGCAAGCCATCGACCTGAAGAACGTTACTCTTCAATTCGAAAATGATGCACCCGCTGCCGGAAATTGAATCGACGAAAGGGGCGGCCCGGTCACGGGGGTTCGGAGGACTTCCGAACTCTCATGATCAGCCACTGTCACTTCAACTGAAATATAACTCCGACGCATAGGCGAGGTCGACAGTTGTTCATCGCGCTGGTTTTCAAAGAAAAGGAGCAGAAATGAATCAAGTAGAAATGCTGACAGCCGCTGCAGCAGGAACATTCACGATCGGCGGCGATCTCACAGTCAATCGTATGGGGTACGGCGCAATGCGCATCACGGGGCGTGGAATCTGGGGTCCACCGGCGGACAAACAGGCAGCACTCGCTACTCTACGGAAGGCGATCGAGCTTGGCGTAAACCTGATCGATACTGCAGATTCATATGGCCCCGGCACCTCGGAGGAACTCATCGCCGAGGCTCTATATCCATATCCCGCGGATCTGGTGATCGCAACCAAGGGCGGCTGGGAACGTCCCGGCCCCGATCAATGGACGCACAATGCCAGTCCCCGGCATCTTGCCGAAGCGTTGGAGGGAAGCCTCGAGAGGTTGCGCCTCGATCGTGTCGACGTCTATCAACTCCATGCGCCCGATAACGTCGTCTCGTTCGAAGCATCGATTGAGGCGCTCGCCAGGTTGCGCGAACAAGGAAAGATCCGTCACATCGGACTTTCGAATGTAACTCGCGAGCACATCGAGCGGGCCCGCAGAATTGTGCCGATCGCATCGGTGCAGAATCGCTACAGCTTTGCCGACCGCGAATCCGATTTCATCGTCGACTACTGTGAAGAAAACGAGATCGCTTTCTTTCCCTGGGCGCCTATCGGTCAAGCGAGGTCGTTGAGTGATGTGGTCAGGTATATCGCCGGGCAGCTCTACGCTTCTCCACTCCAGGTTGCACTGGCTTGGCTGCTTAAGCGCTCGAGAGTCATCATACCTATCCCCGGCACCGCGTCTGTCGAGCACCTTGAGGAGAATATTGTCGCTGCCATGCTCGATCTTCCGCAGGCTGCATTCGAGACATTGTCTGCGGTACAACCGGCCTATGTGAGCCTGCGCGACTGAAAGGAGCAAGGAAATGAACGACACTATACTTCGCAAGGAAAACACAAACCTGGGATTTATCGGCCTGGGACTGATGGGGAGCCGTTTTCTCAGAAGGTTGCACGCTGAGGGCTGGCGGGTCCGCGGTTGGAATCGCAGCCGGACGACGACTCTTGCCCTCAGAGAGTATGGATTTCAGATCGAAGAGACTTTGCCCAGCCTCGTTCATGGATCTGACGTGCTGTTGTCTTCTCTCGCAGACGACAAAGCCGTGCGGGCTGTTTATCTGGGCGACCAAGGGGTGTTTGCAAACGTTCTGCCGCAAACAGTCATCCTCGAGATGAGCACGATTTCCCCGGAGCTGTCGGCTCTCCTCCACCGGGAAGCGGCAAAACGCGGGGCAAAGCTAATTGATCTTCCCGTTTCCGGGTCGACACCGGCAGTCGAGGCCGGGTCTGTGACTTTGTTCGGTGGAGGCAATCCGGAAACGTTTCTTCGCTGCGTTCCGATCTTCGAGTCAATCGCGAAACAGTGGTATCTCATGGGACAAGGCACCGCCGGAATCCGTATGAAGCTGGTCGTCAATCTTTTGCTTGGCATCAATATGGAGGCAATCGCCGAAGCTGTATCGCTAGGCGAGCATCTGCAATTGAACCGCAATGTTCTGCTCGATGTTCTTCCAAAAACAGCCGTGATTGCACCAGCATTTTCAGGAAAGTTTTCGAAGATCAAGTCGAACGACTACTCTCCGCAGTTTCCACTTCACCTGATGAGCAAGGACCTGAACCTCGTCCAGAGCGTTGCCGATCAATCGGACGCTGAGTTGCCGGCGGGTTCGGTGACGAGACGAATCTTCGAAGAAGTGGTCGCTGATCGTGGCGAACTCGACATCTCCGCGGTTGCTTCCTACGTTCAAGAGCTCGCAAATCATAGCAATCCAGTCAGCTGATCGTTTTTTTGTGTTTTGTCGATGCGCGCGCACCAAGTGCAATGAGCTCGCTGGAACCTGCGCCCGCGCGCGTGCATCTAAATGGGAGCAACTAGCTTGCTGGAGATGAAGAATGACAGATGGCACGTCTACCGCACTTGTTACGGGGGGAACGAGCGGAATCGGTCTCGCGACGGCCAGGAAACTGGCTCAACTCGGTATTCACGTATTGGTCGTAGGGCGAAATGCGGAACGCGGCAAAAAAGCGGTCGACGAAATTCGTGCCGCGGGAGGCAAAGCAGATTTCATCTCCTCCGATCTTCACGACGTAGCCGGCGCACGCGACCTGGCAAAGAAAGCGATCGAGCTCGGCAACGGCCATATCGATATTCTCATTAACAATGCCGGGATCTTTCCTTTCGGGCCCACACATGAGATGACGGAAGAGCAATTTGACAGCGTCTTTTCAACAAACGTGAAGGCGCCCTATTTCCTTGTCGCCGAACTTGCTCCTCTGATGGCTAAGCGAGGCAAAGGAGCAATCGTGAATGTTTCTACAATGGCTGCTGATTACGGAGCGCCGGGAATGAGCCTCTACGGTTCGAGCAAAGCCGCCATCAATCTGTTGACAAAAACCTGGGCTGCCGAATATGGACCGAAAGGTGTTCGCGTGAACGCTGTGAGTCCCGGGCCCACGCGCACCGAGGGTACGCAGGCGATGGGCGAGGGGCTTGAGCAGTTGGCTGCCCAGGCCCCCGCGGGTCGCCCGGCAGCAGCCGAGGAAATTGCTGAAGCAATTATCTTCCTGGCCACCGACCGTGCCAGTTTCATTCAGGGCGCAAAGCTTGCCGTGGATGGAGGGCGCACGGCCATCTGAATAAGATTGGACAGATTTGAGATTCCGCGCCTCTCCCCGCCAAGATCACGACCGCAAGCAGTGCATATTCTGAGCGCACATGAGGGCGCGGCTTTCACCGCCGTTGAAGCGCTTCACGACCTCGCCAACGTTCCGGCGGATTCTCGTTCGCAATCAAGAATCGCATCCCCCTGCGGGTTGACGGCGATGTGGTCAGCGCTATCCTCTGACAAGAGCTGGCCTTGCATTCTCTGGGCGCCCTGGAACTCATGAAACCACCCTGTGACGAGGTCGTCATCCGGTCCGCCGATAACCGGAATCCGTGCGCCGCAAGAGCAAGGGTCTGGATCCTCATCGCGACGATTCTCGGCTCCAGTTTGGCGTTCATCGACAGCACAGTGGTCAATGTCGCCCTGCCGGCGCTCCAAGCCAGCTTTCACGCAACGGTTGTGGATGTGCAGTGGGTGATTGAATCCTATGGTCTTTTTCTGAGCGCGCTCGTCCTGATCGGCGGCTCTCTCGGCGACTTGTTCGGGCGCCGTAGGACGTTCCTCTTGGGAGTGGTGATATTCACTCTGGCTTCCGGGGGATGTGGACTTGCCTCAAGCGTCGAGCAGCTCATTATTGCAAGGAGCATTCAGGGTGCTGGCGCTGCGCTGCTCGTACCCGGCAGCCTCGCGATTATCAGTAACTCTTTCGACGAGGGAAGCCGCGGCCAGGCGATCGGCACATGGTCAGGCTTCACCGCAATGACAGCAGCGCTGGGGCCAGTTCTCGGCGGCTGGCTGATCGTGCATGCTTCGTGGCGCTGGGTATTCTTTATCAATGCCCCGATTGCAATCGTGGTGATTGGCATTTCGCTTTGGCAAATCCCAGAAAGCGTTGGCGCAACCCGCGGAAAAGTCGATTGGCAAGGGGCTTCGGCGGCCACTCTCGGACTGGCAGGCCTGATAAACGGATTCATCGAATCAGAGATCGAGGGATGGGGACATCCTCTCGTGCTGGTCAGCCTGACGGCGGGTTGTGTCTTGCTTGGTTTATTCCTTCGGATCGAGGTAAGGGGGCAATCGCCCATGATTCCGCTCACGCTTTTTAGGTCGCCCAGCTTTAGCGGAGCCAATCTTCTTACGCTATTCCTCTATGGCGCGATCGGAATCTTCTTCTTTTTGTTTCCACTGAACCTGATTCAAGTCCAGAAATACTCTGCTACCGAGGCCGGCGCCGCCGTGCTTCCGTTGATCCTTCTGATTTTCTTACTCTCCCGCTGGTCCGGAGGCCTCGTTGCGCGTTTCGGCCCGCGACTTCCGCTGATCATCGGCCCCCTGGTGGTTGCGTCAGGCTTTGCCCTGTTTGCTCTTCCGTCAGTCGGCGGCAACTACTGGAGATCATTCGGTCCTGCGATGGTGGTTCTCGGTTTTGGGATGGCGGTCACTGTGGCTCCCCTCACCACGGTGATCATGAATTCGGTTGCCCAGGAGCACGTTGGAGCTGCTTCAGGAGTCAACAACGCTGTGGCTCGCGTCGCGGGGGTTCTGGCGATTGCGGTCTTCGGAATTGTGATGGTAAAAGCCTTTGGCTGGCAGCTAGGTCGAAGCCTGGCCCACGTATCACTGCCAGTTCAGATGTTAAGAGAAATTCAATCGCACGAAATCGACCTCGCCTCAATGCAGGTCCCCACTGGTCTCGATCCCAATGTCCGCGCCGCCGTGACGCTGTCGATCGAAAGTGCGTTTATCTATGGATTCCGAATCGTGATGTGGCTTTGCGCGGCCATGGCTCTCGTAAGTTCCCTATTCGCCTGGCTCATGGTATCGACGATTGCGCGCAAACCTTTGCATGCTCTCTCAGGAGATTGAATGATCCTCGCTCGATTTCGTCGATCTGTCGCCGAACTGAGGTAGGAATTGAACACGGATGGCTCGACCGCATCCGTTTTCCGCACGATGATCTTACAACTTAGCGAACTTTGTGCCGCCATCAGAATTGAAGACGCAAGCAAATTCCACTCGCGGCTTCTATCATACGGGTTCTAATCTTATTTCAGAACGGTGATCCTGAGATCGTCCGCCTGAGAGCTCTGTGGAATGGCAACATGCAGAATGCGATGCACCATATCGTAAGAGTTTTCGGTCACGGCTTTGCCGTTCAGTGTTGCACGTACCTGAGCACTGGGCCAGTCGTATAGGGAAACCTGCACCTTCTTCCACCACGGATGGAGGTTCCCGCTCTGCGCAGTCATGTGCGGGGTCACATTTCCCAGCGAAGCCTCGCAGGTGTAATTCACGCGCAGATAGCTTCCATTCTTATAGTCAAACGTATTTCCGTCGTCTTGGTAGAGTGTCCCTTTGCAATCAGGTCCAGGATAGATACGTATCTCCAGTGGGCCGTTGGGCCTTTGCTCCGTATCCTGAACTAGCGGCTGCATCGGTAAAATCGAACCGCCGCGGACGTAGACAGGCAACAAATCAATCCTCGGGTGGACCATCTGGCTCTCGAGAGGAGCACTCGGGTCACTCGAGTTCGTGCTCTGCGCCGCAGTTCTCTCCGCCGGCATCGGCGGCGGCACGTGGGTCACGCGCATCCCGGTCCAGTAGTCGTACCAGGGTGCCGGTGGGAAGATCACGGCGTAATCCTGTACCTCGTCCGGGTGAGGAGCCGGTGCGATTAATAGGTCCGGGCCAAAGAGGAACTCATTGCCGCATCGAGGTCTAATGGATGCCGGTCAGGTGTGGCATCGGGGAATTCCAGAAAAAGCGGACGCATGATAGGAATGCCGGTGCGGGGTGCGTTCTCGGCGGTCGTGTAGAGGTATGGGATCAGCCGGTAGCGCTCGTCGATGTAATGTCGCCGGACAGCTTCCATCGCCGGCCCTCCCACCCAAGGCTCCTGCGGATTGGTGCCATGTTCCGTATGATCCCGATCCATTGGATTGAAGGCCCCCAGTTCGATCCATTTCGTCAGCAAGTCCATCTGTGGCGAGCCTGAATATCCGCCAATATCGTCGCCGGCCATATAGAAGCCTGATAGGCCGAGACTCTCCAGCATCGGGGTGCTCATGCGCATGTAAGACCAGGAGCTGGAATTGTCTCCGGTCCAGGTAGCTGCGTATCGCTGCCCACCTGCGTACGTCGCTCGCGTGAGCACGAAAGGCCGCTGATCCGACTTCAGGTTGAGCAAACCCTCATAGGTGGCGCGCGAATTCTGCATACCCATGATGTTGTGGATTTCGCGCTGCGTAGCGGTGCGCTTTTGAAATCCTGGCTCGTCGATCGGACCCTGAACATCCAGCGGAATCGTTTTCGTGGGACTATCGAAGACAGATGGCTCATTCATATCGTTCCAGAAGCCCTCGACACCCTCGTCATAAAAATTCTTGTACAGGCTGCCCCACCACTCTCGCGTGGACTTCTGCATAAAATCCGGGAAAACCGACGGGCCCGGCCACACCTCCCCTACGTACAAGGACCCATCGGGATTCCTGAGGAAATGATCGCCAGCCACTCCTGTGTCGTACGGTGCATAACCTCGTTTTGGCAGATGAGCGATATGCAAATCGGGCGACTCCAACTTCAAAGCAGCACCTCGGCAAAGGTGACACAAACAGTGCAGCCATAACGAGGTCTCCCGGCGCTCGGTGGCGAGAAGCTCTCGTGTTTGCGGCGAGAACGGACTTGAGATTTGAGTGAACACTTTAGGAACCGATGCCGAAGGACGCCCTTCGGTTGAGTGAAGTGCATTTGAACCTATACGTTTATGAACGGTCGGATCGTGTAGATCCGGCCATTGATTTCAGGGGGTTTACGAGGCGGGATTTTTTACCCCTTTTTAGACGGCAGGAGATAGTGATGGATGTCGTTGATGGCGTCGCGTTGCTGTTCGAGCAGGCAGAGTAGCGGGTCCTGGCTTTCTCGGGCCCTCTCCAGTTCGTCGCGGA
>Ga0335072_10008815_pt1 | contig 14585 bp, 9 predicted proteins | sample Lox_Sample_21_FD_206725 | JGI IMG/M metagenome (GOLD analysis project Ga0335072, IMG submission 206725) | Soil microbial communities from Loxahatchee National Wildlife Refuge, Florida, United States - Lox_Sample_2.1 | ecosystem: Environmental > Terrestrial > Soil > Wetlands | place: USA: Florida... | reverse complement strand
AGTCGCCACGGACATGGACGCTCCGAACCCCGACTCGGGCGAGGAGTACTACCACACGAACACCCAGCTGTTCAACATCCTCGACGAGGACAACCGGTTCAAGATTGGCGAGGCTGTGAGCGCGCCGTGGAACGCGCCCGAGACCGGGGCGGTACCGACCATGGACGGGTTCGTGACCGACTACATCAGCACGTTCACCGCGGAGGTCGGGCGCCAGCCGACCTACGAGGAATACGCGCAGATCATGACCGGCTACACACCCGAGCAGGTGCCGGTCCTGAGCGCGATCGCGAGGGGCTTCGGGGTGTTCGACCACTGGTTCTGCGAGGTGCCCTCACAGACGTTCATGAACCGCTCCTTCTGGACCGCCGCGACGTCGTCGGGGTTCGTGATCAACAGCCCCATATCGAACTGGACCCAGCACAACACCGCCGAGACGCTGTTCGATCGCCTCGAGGCGCACGGGCGCACGTGGAAGGTGTACGTACATGAACCGATGCCCCTGTCGTTCACGGGCCTGATCCACCTACCGCGTGTCAAGGACCGCCTCGCGACGAACTTCGTCCCCTACTCCGAGTTCGAGCGGGACGCGGCCGACGGCACCCTGCCCGACTTCAGCCTGATCGAACCGAACATGCTCTCCGGGCACAGCGACTATCACCCGGCCTTCGGCCGGTCACTGATTCCCGACGACGTGAACATCCCGATGGACCCCCCGTCATCGATCGGCGGCGGCGAGGCGTTCCTGGCCAGCATCTACAACACGATCAGATCGGCCGCGTCCCCGGACGGCTCTAACGCCTACAACACGCTGTTCTTCATCGGCTGGGATGAGCCCGGCGGAACGTACGACCACGTCCCCCCAGGACCCGTGCCCCCGCCGGACCCGAACGCGCCAGCGGGACAACTCGACTTCAAATTCGACCGCTCGGGCTACCGCGTGCCGGCGATCATCGTCTCCCCATGGGTGGACGAGGGGATCGTGATCAACGATGAGCACCGACACACATCGATGATCGCCACGCTCCGCAACGCATGGGGCCTCGGCGACCCGTTCACCGGCCGCGACGCCGCCGCCACCACCTTTGATCACCTGCTCTCCCGCGAGACCCCTCGCGATCCCGCTAGCTGGCCGGACGTCGAGGCGCTCCCGGTCCCGCAGTTCCACATGGACATGGTCCAGATGGGAAAGGCCCTCAGCGTCCTCGGCAAGACCGCAGGCAGCGGCATCCTCGAGCACGCAAAACAGTCCGGGCTCGTGATCCCCGCCGAGCTGACCGACCCAAACTCGTCCCCCGAGCAGATCGTCTCGGCCTTGCGAAGCATCGCGCTGCAGGTCTTCCCGCGCCTAGCCCCTCACACATAGAACGCGAAGCAAACCTGACTCAACAGGCAAGCGCTCTCATACGGCTCGTTACCCCAACGCGTGACCAACGGACAGCCTCACGCCGGTCGAGACTACGACCAGCAATCTCGTCGCTATCAATGAATCCCCGCTCGAGCCCAATGATCCGCAGTCCGCAGCCCGCCACGACACCACAGGCCTGTGCCTGCGCAACGACAAAAGCGAGTCACTACCCCAATTTGCGGCGCACCTACTTATCGCCGTGTTGCGAGACCGGCCGCGCCGTCGAGGGTCGGGCCGTCGCAACCGATCGGATCGGAGCCCTGGTTTCCCGCGGAAGGAGGAGCCGGTGCGAGCTCGATTCGAGCTAAGCCCGACTGCCCCCTTGGACGAAAACTGAGGTGTCTCGCGCCGGCCACGGCAGGCCGGCCGAGGCTGCTCCCTTTCGTCCATCTCACAAGAGACGCGATCGCCTCTGCGGACGGCCGCTCAGCCTGCGGGAGCAGCAGCGTGCTCGGCTTGCTGATGTCGAGGGTCGGCCCGGACGGATGTACATCGAAGGGATAGGCCACACGCTGGCTGGACTGCTCGGCCTGCTTGGTCCGCCCGACCCGGACTTCGCGATCGTCACTCGTTCAGGCGGAGCGAATCGAAGGGCCCCTGGGGCCCGGGTTCTTTACGTTGCGTCAAATTGATTCCGAGGAAATAGCTTGCTAGGCTGGACGTGTCGTGACCGTTGTTCGACCTCCACGCCGGTTGTCCAAGGAGGCCCGTCGCGAGCAGCTCGTCGCGGCGGCGATGCCGATCGTCGCCGAGCAGGGTTTCGGCGAGTTCTCGCTGGATGAGATCGCTGACCGTGCGGACGTCACTCGGAACCTGCTTTATCACTACTTCCCGCGGGGTCGCGACGACGTCATTCTCGCTGTGGTCGGTCGGGCCTGCCGCGAGTTGAGCGAGGACTGGGTGGTCGACGAGAGTCTCCCGCTGTCGGATCGGCTGACCGCCAATTTCGCTCGGACGATGGGTCAGGCGCTTGCGCCGAGCGTCGCGTGGCGGGTCTATCGGCGAGCCCGTGCGGCTGGTCAGCCGGAGATCGACGAGATCGTCGCTGTTTACACCGAGAAGGTGATCTCGAGCATTTCCCTGAACCACCTAGGGAGGTCGAAGCCACCGGCGCTCGTGCACCTCGCGCTGACCGGCTTCGTCGCCTTTGCCGAGGCTGCTCTCGATGAGGCGCGGATCACGAAGGCACCGCGCAAGAGGGTGATGAAACTGCTGTCGGACACCCTCAGCGCCACGATCCAGGCTGCGTCGAGCTAAATCGAAGCGCCGGCCGGCGTCAAGACGCCGGCCGGCGCTGCGTGGCCTTCAGGTCAGCTCGCGACCGGGACTAGCTCGGCCGCGCTGTCGCTTGGGTGATCGGTTTGCAGCAGCGCCAGCTCGTGCTGGACCATCTGCTCGTGCTCACGCTCGTCCTCGCGTGCTTTGCGGGGGCTCCAGCGCCCGGTCAGCAGCAGCGAGAGGGGGACGAACAGGAGCTGGCCGGCGAAGCACACCCACCACCATGTCTGCCACTGGCCCGGGCTGGCCTGCTTGGCCGCGGCCACGTGGGCGGCGTTGGCGTGCAGGTAGGCCAGGTCGGCGGGCGGCACCGTCGCGGTCGACTTCAGCCGGGTCCCGGCGGCGCGGACGCGAGGCCCGGTGGTCCGCAGGAACGCGAGCTCCGCAACGGGGACCTTCGCCAGCGCCTGCAGCCTTACGGCCGCCTGCGCGGGTGGGATCCGCAGCCCCTGTGCGATCTCCCCGACCGCGGCTCGCTGTGCGACGACACTGTTCGGGTTGCTGACCAATGCTGCTTGCGTGGCGGGCGCGATCGCCCGGGCCGTCACCAGCTCCGAACCGTAGGTCGCGTTCAGGGCGGCGACCTTGGCGACGGACGCGATGGGGACTCCCGATAGCTCGGAGGCCGCCTTGGCCTGTGCGAGCTGGTTGCTCGGGTCGCGGGTCAGCGCTGCCAGAGTGGTCGGGTCGACCGTCTGGAGCACCTTGACCTGCGCGGGATACCTGGCCACGATGCTCGCGACTTTCGGTCCCTGGTTGACGAGCGTCGAGGTTGCCGGCACGACCGCGGGCAGGATCGCGAACGAGATCGTGACAACTGCTCGGATGATCCATCCCCAGACCGCCAGTCCGGTCGCGGTCGCGGCCGGGTTGTGCTTCTCGACGGTCTCGGTGAACGCGGCCATCCAGGTCACGTATGCGATCCCGGCGCCGGCGGCGATCAGGATGAAGTACAGCGCGAACGTGTGATAGCCGGTACCGGCACCGGTAGTGGCCGAGGCCAGCAGCGCGACACCGGCGAGGCTGATGACCGCGCCGATGAGCATGAACGGCTTACGGACCCGGAGTCGGTCGGACAGCAGTCCGGCGGCCAGGAGCGCGACCGCGTTGGTGATCCAGTACCAGCTCGCGAGGTTGTTGGCCCTCGCCGCGGTGTAGCCGAAGTTGGTCACGAAGAACACGACCAGGAAGGCGACGAATACGTAGTAGATCAACAGGAACAGGCTGATCCCGAACGCCGACCCGATGATGTCGAGCCTCAGCATCTGCCGCCAGTGGTTCTTGAGCATCTTCTCGGGGTCGATCCCGCTGGCGCGTGCCTCGATCAGCGCGCGGTCGCGGATGCTGACCATCAGCTGGTCGCGCAGCCGTGGGGAGAGCTCCCGCAATCCAACCAGGGTGATCAGCGCGACCGCAAGTCCGACAGCGCCGCAGACATGGAACTGGAACTGCCAGTCGGGATGGCTCGCCAGCGTGTGGCTCGAGACCTCGGTCACCAGCAGGCTGCCGAGCACGGGCCCCATCGTCCAGAAGCCCATTGCGCCGGCGCGGCCGAGCTGGGGCGAGAAGTCGCGGATCAGGGCCGGCGTGGCCACGAGCGCGACGCCCTCGACCAGGCTCAGCACCGCGAACAGCGCCATGTACTCGGCCTTGCTGGAGGCGTTGGGGAGTCCGAACGCGATCAGCAACCCGGTGATAACGAGGCCGCCGACGACCAGGTTCGCGCGGCCCCAGCGGTCCGCCAGTCCGGCGAACAGGGATGCGAACGCGCCGACGGCGTTCCCGACCACGAGCACGAGCACGAACTGCGTGAAGCTGAATCCGTAGTGCTGGATGATCTTCGTCGACACCGAGCCCTGGACGTAGAGCTCGTAGTACAGGACGACCGTCGCCAGCACGGTGATGGCGAGGTAGGTCATCCGGGCCGGGGTGTCCGGATAGTGCTGCAGCTGGCGATCGAATAGGCGCGCCAGCGGGGAACGGGAGGGTCGGGCCGCGTGGGCCCGGCCGCTGATACTGCTCATTGGAACTTCTCCTTTTTCGGTGAGTGGGGAGTGGTCAGGGAGTGACGATCGGGAAATTGGGGTCGGGCGGATCGAGCAGGCCGAACAGCTCGGCGAGCTTGCTCTGGTCGCCGTCGATCGACAGGAGTCCGGTCGCGGCGAGCTGCGGCAGTGTCACGTGGCCGGCGAGGACCTCGTTGATTGCTGCGCGGTCGACACTGACAGTCGCGTCGGCATCAGCCTTCGGCGTGCCGGTACGGTGAGTGAGGACGCCGTTACGGAGGGTGAGGCTGTACTCGTCGCCGGAATCGGTGAACCGCCAATGAATCGTGATGCTGCGCTCGCCGGCGCGAGGTCCGTCGATCTGGATCGCAAGCATCTCGAACAGCTGCTGGTCGGTGAGGTTGACGACGAAGTCGGGCGGGACCGAGGCCCCGGTCCCGGCGATCCCGTTGCGCAGCTCCTCGGCGCCCATCAGATAGAAGTTCCGCCACGGGGCGTTCTCTGCACCGTAGGCGAGCTGCTCGAGCGTCTGGGCTTGCAGCTCCCGCGCCTCGTCGTTGTCGGGGTCAGCGAACACCAAGTGGTTGACGATCTCCGCCACCCACCGGTAGTCGCCCTGCTCGAACGCCTCACGGGCGTGCGCGAGCAGCGCCTCGGCGCCGCCCGCGAGCGCGACGTAGCGCTCACCGGCGGCCTGGGGCGGGTGCTGCCACAGGTGCGCCGGGTTGCCGTCGAACCAGCCGAGGTAGCGCTGGTAGACGGCCTTGAGGTTGTTGTTCAGCGAGCCGTAGTAGCCGCGGCAGTGCCACTCGCGCTCGAGGCTTGGCGGCAGCTCGAGCTGCTCGGCGATCTCGGCGGCGACGTAGCCCTTGTTGAGCAGGCGCAGCGCCTGGTCGTGGATATAGGCGTACAGGTCGCGCTGCTTGGAGAGGAAGTCGACGATCCGCTCGCGCCCCCACGTCGGCCAGTGATGCTGAGCGAACACCACATCGGCCTGGTCGCAGAAGAGCTCGATCGCCTCATCGAGATAGGCCGCCCACATCCGCGGATCCCGGACCAGGGCACCGCGGGGCGTGAGCACGTTGTGCTGGTTATGCGTCGCGTTCTCGGCCAGGCAGACGGCTCGATGGTCCGGGAACAGGATGTTCATCTCGGCGGGCGCCTCGGTGCCCGGCGTCAGCTGGAAGATCATCCGAATGCCGTCGACTCGCAGCTCCTGACCGGTGTGGGTGATGTCGACGGTCGGCGGGATCAGCGTGACCGTTCCGGTCGAGTTCGTCTGGCCGAGGCCAGTCCCAACCTGCCCGGCCGGGCCCTTCGGGAGCAGCGCGCCGAACATATACGTGGCCCGGCGGGTCATCGCGCCGCCGGCGTACACGTTCTCGCTGACGGCGTGCTCCATGAATCCCTCGGGCGCGAGGACCGGAACTGTCCCGGACGCGGCCTCCTCGGCCGACAGGACGCCGCGGGCACCGCCGAAGTGATCGACGTGGCTGTGGGTGTAAAGCAGGCCGGTCACCGGGCGATCGCCGCGGTGCTCGCGGTACAGCGCCAATGCCGCTGCTGCGGTTTCGCTCGAGATCAGGGGATCGATCACGAGCACCCCGGTGTCTCCCTCGACGATCGTCATGTTCGAGAGATCCAGTCCGCGGACCTGGTAGATCCCCTCAGTGACTTCGAACAGGCCGTGGATCGCGGCGAGCTGGCTTTGGCGCCACAGGCTCGGGTTGACGGTCTCGGGGCATTCGCCGTCGAGGAAGTCGTAGGCATCGACGTCCCAGACCACGCGTCCGTCGGTCCCGCGGATGACCGATTCAGACAGCGAATCGATTCGCCCGCGGCGCGCGTCCTCGAAATCCTGCGTCTCGGCGAACGGCAGGCGCAGTTGCACCTGCGCGTTGGCCTCGGCGATCGGCCTCGCCACGGTTTGAACTGCTTGATCACACATCATGCCTCCAGGGGATTGCTTGGTTGATGGGTCGCCGCCTCGACGGTGGCGCTTAGGGTCGCGACGAGTGCGTCGCGGACGATCTGGATCACCTGCCCACGCGGTACGTTGGTCGTGCGCGCCTGATCGAGCGTCGCCTCGGCAAACGCCAGGTAGCCGGTAAGGGCGAGGCGCGCCGCGGGCGGCGGATCGGCCGTACCGAGGTGGTTGAGCGAGATGCTCGCGATCACCTTCTCCTCGTACTCGGCGGTGATCTCGCTGAGCTCCGGCCGGTCCGCGGCCCGCGCCCGGCGGTGAACCCGCCACACGTCGGTGGGGGTGAGCGCGTGATCGACCACGCGCGCGAAGTTCGCCGCCTGCCGCTCGGGCAGCGGCAACGCGTCGTCGATCACCCAATCGGCGCTCAGCTCGCGGCCGGCCTCGCGAACGGTGGCCGCCACCAGGTCCTGGCGCCCGCGCGGGAAGTAGTGGTAGAGCAGGTTGCGGGTCACGTCCGCGCGCGCGGCGACGTCCTCGAGCGAGAGATCGGCGAACCCGCGCTCGGCGGCGATCGGCAGCGCAATCGCCACGAGCTGCTCACGGCGAGCGTCTCGGGACATCCGGCGGGCGCGAGGGGCATTGGTCATGACCGGAACAATACAGCTTATTTCCAATTTGTCAATTTGACTTTTCGTAAATAATGCGATACGGTCGATGCCGAAGTCGATCCCCGCAACCCGCCAAAGCGAGCCGCCATGACCCACGACAACACAAACCCCTCTCGAGCAAACGACAAGCCGTTCGATTACGACTGGCTGATCATCGGCTCCGGGTTCGGAGGCAGCGTCTCGGCGCTCCGGCTGGCCGAGAAGGGCTACCGCGTGGCCGTGCTCGAGTGCGGACGCCGCTTCGAGGATCGCGACTTCGCCGAGAACAGCTGGCAGCTGCGCCGCTACTACTGGATGCCGAAGCTGGGCCTCCAGGGAATCCTCCGCCTCAGCCTGTTCCGGGACGTATTCGTGGCTTCAGGATGTGGCGTCGGCGGAGGATCGCTCGGGTACGCCAACACGCTGTACCGCGCGCGTCCCCCGTTCTACAAAGACCCCCAGTGGGCGGGGCTCGACGACTGGGAGGCTGAGCTTGAGCAGTGGTACGGGGAGGCCGAGCGCATGCTGGGGGTTACCCGCTATGACCAGGACACCCCCGCCGACCTGCTGCTCAAGCAATACGCCGACGAGCAGGGGTTCGGCGACACCTATGTCAAGACCCCGGTGGGAGTCTTCCTCGGCGAGGAGGGCCGGACGGTCCAGGATCCGTTCTTCGGCGGCAAAGGCCCGGCTAGGACCGGGTGTGTGCGCTGCGGCCAGTGCATGCTCGGCTGCCGGTACGGAGCCAAGAACACACTGGTCAAGAACTACCTGTACCTCGCCGAGCGCCTCGGCGTGCAGGTCACGCCGGAGCGGACCGTCGTCGACGTCCGCCCGCTGCGCGCGGCCGACGGATCGGACGGCTACGTGGTCACGCACGAGCGCTCCGGCGCTTGGATCCGTCACGACCGCCGACGGCTGACCGCACGCGGCGTGGTGATCGCCGCCGGCACGCTCGGAACCAACAAGCTGCTGTTCAGCTCCAAGCTACGCGGGTCGCTGCCCCGCGTGTCGGACCGCCTCGGGCACCTCGTGCGCACCAACAGCGAATCGATCCTCGTGGTCACCGCACCCGACGACAAGCGCGACTTCACCCGCGCGGTGGCGATCACCTCCAGTATCCATCCTGATCCCGACACTCACATCGAGCCGGTCACCTACGGCGCGGGCGGGGACTCGCAGTCGCTGCTGTTCTGGCTGATGACCGAAGCGGGCCGCCGCGGCACCCAGCCGCTCCACCTGGCGCTCAACATCGTCCGTCACCCGAAGCTCGCGCTGCGCTCGATGCGCGTTCGCGGGTGGTCGCGCCGGAGCGTGATGTTGCTGGTGATGCAGAGCCTCGACAACGCGATCCGCCTGAAGGTCAAGCGCCGCTGGCCCAACGGCAACGTGGTACTCACCACCGAGCAGGACCCGAGCAGCCCGAACCCCGACAAGGTCCCGGCCGCTTACCGCGCCGCCGAATGGCTGCAGCGACGGATCGGCGGAACGCCGCAAGCCAGCATCACCGAAGCGATCTTCTCGATCCCCACCACCGCTCACATCCTCGGCGGCGCCACGATCGGCGCGACGCCCCAGTCCGGAGTGATCGATTCCGAGCAGCGGGTCTTCGGTTACCACAACCTGCTCGTCTGTGACGGAGCCGCCGTGCCGGCGAACGTCGGCGCCAACCCGAGCCTCACGATCACCGCGCTCGCCGAGCGCGCGATCAGCCACATACCACCCGCGAGCGCGACGCTGCCCACCCGTGCCGCGGCGATCGACCGCTCGGCCCGATAAGCAAACAAACCCACGCAACGAGACAGGAACCCCGATGATGGAAACCGCACAAAGACACACGCCGCCGGCGTCGAGCCACCGGGCGCACCAGACGATCGTTGTCGAGAACCCGGCCACCGGCGAGCTCGTCGGCACGATCCCGACGCTCGGACGCGACCAGGTCCAGGAACTGACCGCGGTGGCCCGCGCGGCTCAGCCAGGCTGGGAGGCGCTCGGGTTCGAGGGTCGTGGGAGGGTGCTGCGGCGCGCGCAGCAATGGGTGCTCGATCACGCCGAGCAGGTGATCGAGACGATCGTGTCCGAGACCGGCAAGACCTACGAGGACGCCCAACTCGCCGACTTCGGCTACACCGTGAGTGCGCTCGGCTTCTGGGCCAAGCGCGCGCGATCCTATCTGGCTGACGAGCGCGTTCGGTCGTGGAACAACCCGCTGACCATCGGCAAGAAGCTGACCATCCGCTACGCGCCGATCGGCGTCGTGGGCGTGATCGGCCCGTGGAACTTTCCCCTCGCCAATTCGTTCGGTGACTGCATCCCGGCGCTGGCGGCCGGCAACAGCGTGATCCTCAAGCCCAGCGAGGTGACGCCGCTGAGCTCGCTGCTGATGGCCGAGATCATGCGCGAGTCCGGACTGCCCGACGGGGCGTTTCAGGTCGCGCCCGGCGACGGGTCGACCGGCGCCGCGCTAATCGAGACGGTCGACTGCGTCATGTTCACCGGCTCGTCCAAGACCGGCAAAGCCGTCCTCAAGAAGGCCGCCGAGCGGCTGATCCCGTGCTACCTCGAGCTCGGCGGAAAGGATCCGATGATCGTGTGTGCCGACGCCAACATCGAGCGTGCGGCCACCGCCGCCGCCTACTACTCGATGAACAACGCCGGGCAGGTGTGCATCTCGATCGAGCGCGTGTACGTCGAGGCGCCGGTCTACGACGAGTTCGTGCAGTGCGTCACCGACAACGTCCGCAAGCTGCGCCAGGGCCCCCCGACCAGCGAAGGAACCGTCGACGTCGGCGCGGTCATCTTCCCGCCGCAGCTCGAGATCGTCGACGAGCACGTCCGCGACGCGGCCGCCAAGGGAGCCAAGGTACTGACCGGAGGCCGGCAGCGGCCCGGGCCGGGCCGGTTCTACGAGCCGACCGTGCTGGTCGACGTCGACCACACGATGAAGATCATGTCCGAGGAGACGTTCGGACCAACGCTGCCGATCATGAAGGTCTCCGACGCCGAAGAAGCCATCGGGCTCGCCAACGACACGCCCTACGGCCTGCAGGCGAGCGTGTGGACCTCGGATGTAAGGCGCGGCCAGGCACTCGCGCGGCGGATCGAGGCCGGAGTCGTATGCGTGAACGACGCCCAGATCAACTACACCGCGCTCAACCTCCCAATGGGGGGATGGAAGAGCTCGGGCCTGGGCGCCCGCCATGGCGCCAACGGGATCCGCAAGTTCACCAAAGTCCAGTCACTTCTCGTCACCCGCCGCGGGCTCAAACGCGAGCCGTTCATGTTTCCCTACCGCGCCGAGCGCACACTGCTATTGCGACGCCTGGTCAGGCTCATGTACCGACGCCCCCTAGCTGCACGGGAGACGAACTGATGTCGACCACATTGGGACTCGCCGACCGGATCTTCCTGCTGCAGGAGTCAGACCAGACGCCACAGCACGTAGCCGTCGTGGGGACGTTCAGCCCTCCGGCCGACGCCGCGCCGGACTACCTGCCGGCCCTCGTGGCGTCACTCCGCGCCGCGCGGACGTTCGCGCCGCCGTTCAATTACCGGCTGCGCAACGCCGCGCTGAAAGCGGTGTCACCCTCGTTCGTCGAGCTCGACGACGACCAGATCGATCTCGACTTCCACTTCCGGCACAGCGCGCTGCCAAACCCCGGCGGCGAGCGCGAGCTCGGCGCGCTCATCTCGAGGCTCCACTCGCGGCCGCTGGACATGGCCAAACCGCTGTGGGAGGCCCACCTCATCGAAGGCCTGGAAGGGCACCGATTCGGCTTCTACTTCAAGATCCATCATGCCCTGATCGACGGGGTCGGCGGCGCGCGCCGGTTGCAGCAGATGCTGTCGACCGATCCCGCCGACGACGAGCTGCGACCGCTGTGGACGACGGTGCCCAGCCGCTCGTCGCGCCGGCGCGAGGGGCGCTCGCTGCCGGCGAGGATCGGAGGCGTAGCCGGGGGCGTGTGGGGCCACACCCGGGCGGCCGCCGGTCTCGGACGCGCCGCGGGCGGATTGGTCAAGGACAGCATCCTGCCCGTGGATGAGGCGATTGCGGCACCGTACCGGGCGCCCGGCACGATCCTGAACGGCCCGATCGGCCAGCACCGCCGGGTCGCAACACACGCGATCGAGTTCGACCGCCTGCGGGCGGTGGTCGACCGTGCCGACGTCACGGTCAACGACGTGTTTCTTGCCATCTGCGCCGGTGGGCTCCGCCGCTACCTCCACGAGCTGGACTCACTGCCCGGCTCGGGGCTGACCGCCGGCACCCCCATCTCCGTCCGCGTCGGGTCCGGCGACGATGCCGCCAACGCGTTCACGATGACCACGATGAAGCTGTACACCCAGATCGCCGACCCGATCGAATGCCTGGCCGCGATCCACCGCTCGAGCTCGCGGACCAAGCGGTCGATGCAGCGCTTGTCGAAGCCTGTGGCCGAGAACTTCGGCGCGCTATTCATGACGCCGTTCCTGGCCGGGCACCTCGTCGGCCTTGGCGGACGAGCCCGCCCACCGTTCAACCTGATCCTGTCGAACGTGCCCGGGCCGCTCGAGCCACGGTATCTCGCCGGAGCGAGGCTCGAGACGATGTACCCGCTCGGACTTGGCTACCACGGGATGCGGCTGTTCATCGCTGCACTGACCGTGTCCGGGACGATGAGCATCGGATTCGTCGGCGACCGCGACACCCTCCCGCACCTCGACCGGCTCGCCGCCTACACCGGCGCGGTCTTCGACGAACTCGAGCAAGCGCTCGCCAGACGGCATGGGCGGCGCAAACGCCCGCTGGCCGGCCACAAGTCACCCGTCAAGCGGACCGGAGCACGAACATGAGCACCATCGAGGTCCGCTACCAGCGCTTGCGAGGCGGACACCTGCCCGCGCGATCCGACCGAAACGTCGCGCAAGCGTTCCTCTCCACCGTCGCCCGACTCGGAGACGGGGTGGCCCTGCGCGACCCCGCACATGGCGCGGAACTCAGCTGGAAACAGTGGCGCGATCGCGTCGCAGCGACCGCCGCCGGCCTGGCGAAACTCGGCGTCAGCAAGGGCGACACCGTCGCCCTGCTGCACTCAAACCGGCATGAGTTCTACATCGTCGACATGGCCGTGGTGATGCTCGGTGCGATCCCGTTCTCGGTCTATCCCACCTATTCGGGCAAGCAGATCGCCTACCAACTCGCCGACGCCGGCGCCCGCATCGCAGTGATCGAGAGCGGCCTCCTCGAGCGCATCATCACCCGCCGCCGGGACATGCCGGCGCTCGAACAGATCGTGATGATCGACGGCACCGGCGGGGACCTCGATGTCTCAGAGCTCGAACAGATCGCCACGCCGCTCGACCTCACGCCGCTCGCCGACGAGGTCGAGCCAAGCGACCTGTTGACGCTGATCTATACCTCGGGGACAACGGGGCCACCGAAGGGGGTGCAGCTCACCCACCGCAACCTGATCGCAACCCTCGACGGCGCACGGACGATACTCCCGCTCCCGGCACGCGGCGGGCGCGTGATCTCATGGTTGCCGGCCGCGCACATCGCCGAACGCTCAGCGAACTACTACCTGCCGGTGATCCACGGGCTCGAGGTCACGATCTGTCCGAACCCGAGCCAGATCATCGAGTTTCTGCCAACCGTCCGGCCGGATTGGTTCTTCGCCGTTCCCCGCATCTGGGAGAAGCTCAAGGCGGGCCTCGAGACGAAGCTCGAGGCGATGCCCGGTCTGCAAGGTCAGCAGGCGCGCAACGGACTCGCCGCCGCGCTGGAGAAAGTCCGCCTCGAGCAGTCCGGCCAGCCAATCCCCGCCGAGCTCGCCGCCGCGGTCGAGCAAGCCGACCGACAGCTGTTCGCCGAACTCCGCCAACAGCTTGGGCTCGATCACGCCGCGTCGGTCAACGTCGGCGCAGCGCCAACTCCGATCGAGGTGCTCGAGTTCTTCCACGCGATCGGAATCCCCATCGGCGACCTGTGGGGCATGTCAGAGACATGTGGCGTTGCCACGATGAACCCGCCCGGCAGAGTCAAGCTCGGAACCGTTGGGCCGCCGTTGCCCGGGTTCGAGATCAAGCTCGCCGGCGATGGAGAGGTCCTCGCCCGCGGCGTCGGGATCATGGCCGGCTATCGAAACCGGCCGGACGCGACCGCCGACGCGATCGACGCCGACGGCTGGCTCGCGACCGGGGACATCGGCGAACTCGACCCCGACGGCTACTTGAAGATCGTCGACCGCAAGAAAGAGCTGATCATCAATGCCGCGGGCAAGAACATGAGCCCCGCGGACATCGAAGCCAAGCTCAAAACCGCGACACCACTGATCGGACAGGCAGTCGCGATCGGCGACGCGCGCCCATACAACGTCGCGCTGCTCACGCTCGACCCCGATTACGCACCGGTCTGGGCAAAACAGCTCGGAATCCACGACACCAACCTGCACGCCCTCAGCGGCAATGAGGAGATCCTCACGGCGATCAAAGCCGCTGTCGACGTCGCCAACGGTCGCCTCGCGCGCGTGGAGCAGATCAAGAAATTCACGGTGCTCCCTCATGACTGGGAGCCAGGCAGTGACGAGCTCACCCCGACCATGAAACTCAAACGTAAGCCAATCGCCGAAAAATACAAGGACGAAATAGCAGCGCTCTATGCGCGCTGACCTGCGCGCGAGGGACCCAAACCGCTGCCGAAAAGTCGGACCTCGCACCATCGTCGTGCCGCCTAGGGCCGCTGCGAAGCCTTCAATCCGAGGAGACTCCGCACGCGACACCCTTGCCATGAGATAGAAGGTCGCCATGCACCACCCGGTCGTCTCCCCGCGGAGCCAGCCAACGGCGGGGAAGCCTGTTCCCGAGCGCAAGCGGGAGCTGTCGTCGTGCGCGGTCACGTCGTCGCTTTGGACGATCTTCGACAGCGACGTCGAGCAACGTGACGAGACGCCCGCCTTCCCGGCGGAGCAGAAGTACGACCTGGCGGGTGCTTGCTGGGACTCGGCTAACCCTCGCTGCCGCTTGGGACGATCTGGGGAAGTCTCGCTGTCGACCCTGAACGACCGAGCCGAGACCGTCGCAGCTCGTCCAAAAGCGCTATGACGTGCTAGCTGGAACCGAGTTAGCACCAGCCCGGCTCCGGCTGCTCCTCGCGCGGGAAAGCAGGGCCGGCGGCTTATGTCGTCTCAGGCACCGACGGTCGTCGACGATGCGAGTCGCGAGATTGGCGACGAGCAGGTGCGCGACCGATGCGCGGGTCGAGACCCGCTTTCGTTCTTGCGCGGGCATCAGGGTCCACTGAGGGCGTGGCTGGTTGTGTCCGGTTGGGGAAGCGTTCG
>Ga0335072_10008812_pt1 | contig 14588 bp, 11 predicted proteins | sample Lox_Sample_21_FD_206725 | JGI IMG/M metagenome (GOLD analysis project Ga0335072, IMG submission 206725) | Soil microbial communities from Loxahatchee National Wildlife Refuge, Florida, United States - Lox_Sample_2.1 | ecosystem: Environmental > Terrestrial > Soil > Wetlands | place: USA... | reverse complement strand
TGAGCGCGACAATTTCCGGCTTCGCCGCCAGACCTTGGCCATAGGCCGACAGCTCCTCACGCACGATCGCGTAGGCCGCGCCGGCATCTTCGCCAGTGCCGTCGATGAGATGCAACAGCACGCGGCAGCGCTCGACGTGCCCGAGAAAGCGGTCGCCCAAGCCTACGCCTTCATGGGCGCCTTCGATCAGCCCGGGGATGTCGGCGAGAACGAACTCGCGGCCGTCGACACCGACCACGCCAAGCTGCGGTTGCAGTGTGGTGAACGGGTAATCGGCGATTTTGGGCTTGGCGGCGCTGACCGCCGCCAGAAATGTCGATTTGCCGGCATTCGGCAGACCGACAATCCCTGCGTCGGCAATCAGCTTCAGCCGCAAGCGAATAGTATGTTCCTGCCCGGGCTGACCCGGATTGGCCCGCCGCGGCGCCCGATTGGTCGAAGACTTGAAATGCGCATTGCCGAAGCCGCCGTTGCCGCCCCGGGCGAGCACGGCTCGCTGGCCGCGCTCGGTGAAATCCGCCAGCAGGGTTTCGCCGTCCTCTTCGTAGACCTGCGTCCCCACCGGTACCCTGAGGATGGCGTCGGGGCCGTTGGCGCCGGCGCGATCCTTGCCCATGCCGCCACCGCCGTTCTTGGCGAAAAAGTGCTGCTGATAACGATAGTCGATGAGCGTATTGAGGCCTTCGACCGCCTCGGCAATTACATCGCCGCCCTTGCCGCCGTCGCCGCCATTGGGGCCACCGAACTCGATGAATTTCTCGCGGCGGAACGACACACAGCCGTTGCCGCCGTCGCCGGAGCGAATATAGACCTTGGCCTCGTCGAGGAATTTCATACGGTTACTCGTAGCTGTCCCGGAGCGGCGAATCCACCGGGCTGACAGGCTTCGGCTGGGCGCAAGGACGCCTGGACGACCCAGATGTCGAAGTTAATATAATGTTATGACGCCGGGCTTGGCAGATGCGACGAGGGGTGGGTTGGGCGTTCGATGAACAGTGCGTTAGCGGTCCTTAAAGTTGCCTCCCGCGCCGCGATCTGGCGATCGACATCAAACGCTCGTCTCGTCGGCCTGCTGGGTCTGCTGGTATGCGCCATCTTTCTGACGGCCCTCCGGGTGGCCTTGGACTTTGCGGCCGCGGGGATGACCGGCGGCTTCAATCCTTATGGGATCAACGCGGCGATCGCCTGGATCGCGCTCGAGGTCGCCGCTGCGGCGCTGTTCGTACCGGCAGGAGCGCGCACGACCGCGCTGTCGGCGATGTTGGTTCTGTCCGGTCTCGCGGAAATTGCGACTGCGGCCGCCAATCTCGCCGCCGCCAAGTACGATGTTGCCAAGCTCATCGTTGCCAAATTCCCATCGCTGGCGGAGACAAGCCCGGCTTTGCACGAGCACGCCGTTCCGTTTGCGATCTCTGCCGTCGTGTCGCTGTGGTGGATCGGCGCGATGGCGGCAGTGCTGCGGACATTCGTGCCGCAGCCGCGGTTCGCCATGCTCGGGCGCGCCGCCGCAGTCTGGGTCGCGCTGCTCGCGGTCAGCGCCTTCGTGCCGCACGCGCCGATTTTTGTCGGGCGCAACTTCGATATCCGCACGGCCAATTTGTGGGAGTCGCTGCACGCCTACTTGGCGACCGCGGAGGCGAAGAGCGGCCCGCGCGGCTTCGAACAAGCCCAGCATGCGCTCCTTGAAGCCGAGGTCGCCAAGCTCGCGCCGGCGCAAAAAGGCGTCACCAACATTTACACCCTCGGCATCGCCGGTTGGGCTGGCCAGGACGTCTTTCTCAAAGAGCTAGACGGCGCTCTTGCGGCGCTCAGCGGCGTATTGCCGATACGCGGTCATTCGCTGCGGCTGGTCAATCATCCCGAGACGCTGGAAAGCCTGCCGCTCGCCAATCAACGCAACTTCGCCGCCGCGGTGCACGCGCTCGCTCAAGTTCTCGACAAGGAGTCGGACATTCTTTTGTTGTTGATGACCTCGCACGGCCAGCCCAGCGGCTTCGCGCTGCGGCTGCCGAGCGAAGTCGTGAGCGAATTGACCCCACAGGAAGTCGCAGGGGTGCTCGACCGCGAGGGCATCAAAAATCGTATCGTCATCGTATCGGCGTGCTTTTCGGGAAGCTTCGTACCGCCGCTGGCCAATGACAATACGATCGTGCTCACCGCCGCGGATGCCAAAAACACGTCATTCGGCTGCGCGCCTGAGCGCGACTGGACCTATTTCGGCGATGCCTTCTTCCGGCAAAGCTTGCGCCCCGGACGCGATTTTCAACACGCCTTCGACAACGCCCGGGTCCTCATTCAGGGCTGGGAATTGATGGACGGGGCGCGCCCATCAAATCCGCAGGGGCATTTCGGCCCGCTTCTGGTCGCCAAGCTCGCGCCGCTGTTTGACGCCCAGCGAAATGGCCCTTAATCGATAAACTTATGCCACGCGGCGGACCCGCCCCCAGGCCTTGAGCGACAACCACAGACCGCGATCCAGCCGGAAGCGATCGACCGGCGCGGCCGAATGAATCGCCCGGATGCGGGTGAGCTGCACGCCGGTCCACTGGAATGCGCATTTCTCCAGCACGCGGCGCGACGCCGGATTGCTCACGCGGGCGCCCGATTGCAGCGTTTCATGCCGCAGGTCGCCGAAGGCGTGATCGATGACCGCGCGAGCGGCCTCGGTCATGAAGCCGTGGCCCCAGTAGCCTGCGCCAAGCCAGTAGCCGAGCTCCGCCCCTTCGTCGCGCGGATCGATCCCGCAAGCGCCGATCAGAGTGCCGTCCAGCATCAGGACGAAACAGGCTTCGCCGTCGCGTTGATTCACGTTGGCGACGAATTGTTCGGCATCCGCGAGCCGGTAGGGATGCGGAATGCGCGCTGTATTCTCGGCGATGCGGCGGTCGTTCGCGAGCACCGTAATCGCCTTTACGTCCTCGTGACGCGGCGCGCGAAGCGTCAGCCGTTTGGTCTCGAGGACGGGAATACTGCGTTCACGTCGTGTCGATGTGTCGATGTCTTCCGAGAGTGTCATTTCCGGGCTCCTGCGAACAAAGCGAAAGGGGGAGCCGGTATCCCGTCTCCCCCTTTTCGGAGCCCTATGGGGCCCGCCGGTTCGACTGGATACCGGCAGACCTCGTATGATCCACCGTATTACTGGGCCGCTGCCTCCGTCGGAAGTACCGAAACGAATGTGCGACCCTTGGCTTTCGACTGAAACTCAACGCGACCATCGATCAACGCAAACAGAGTGTGGTCTCGGCCGATGCCGACATTGCGCCCAGGGTGCCATTTGGTACCGCGCTGGCGCGCAATGATGTTGCCGGCGATGACCTGCTCGCCGCCAAAAACTTTGATACCCAGGCGCTGACCGGCCGAGTCACGACCGTTACGCGAGGATCCGCCTGCTTTCTTGTGAGCCATCGCTCAAACCTTTCGTATTGTTTGTGTATACCGGATTCGTGACAAAAGCATCACCAGCGGCGCACTTCTTTTTTTGGAACCTTTTTCGCTTCGTCGGACTGTCGCACTTTGGGCTTTAGTCCGACGCCATTCGTGCCTTTCCGTGGCTTACGCACCGGCGTCCGCCGCCTCGGCATCGGATGCCTCGGCTGGCTTCTGCGCGGGTGCCTTTTTCGGTCGCGGCGGCGGTGTCGTGCTCGCCTTCTTGCCCTCGGTCAGGATCTCGGTGATCCGCAGCAGGGTGAATTCCTGCCGATGACCGCGCTTGCGGCGCGAGTTCTTGCGCCGGCGCTTCTTGAAGGCGATGACCTTGGCACCGCGCCCCTGGTCGAGCACTTCGGCTGCCACGGTGGCGCCGGAGACGGTCGGCGAGCCGAGCATGACGCTGTCGCCGCCGACGGCAAGCACTTCGCCGAACTCGACGACTTGACCGGGTTCGCCCTCGATCTTGTCGACCTTGAGCACATCTTCGGTGGCAACCCGGTACTGCTTGCCACCTGTCTTGAAGACCGCGAACATCTTTTTTCCTCGTGTTCGGTTTCCAGTACTCGGCACGCTGCCGGACCGGCTTTTTCCAGTCGATGCTGCTGTTAAAGCTGCTGATTTTAGCGCAGGCCGACAAGCCCTAACGGCTCGCCTGTGCCAGCGCCCGCGCTCTTATGACCGGGCGGTAAATCCATGTCAAGAAAATGAAAAGCAGCCCCTTCCTTTTGGCTAACCGCCATGCGTATGCGCGGACAGGCGTTTTCCTCTTGTGATAAGACAGCAAGGGGAATCCGAAAGCCTGGCAAGGAGCTTACAATGGCGGCGAACGGTAAAGATCGGAAAGAGAAGATCGGTTGGATCGGGGCGGGCCGGATGGGACTTCCCATGGCCGAACGGCTGATCAAGGCCGGCTATGACGTTGCGGTCTGGAACCGCACGCGCGCCAAGGCCGAGCCGCTCGCCAAGCTTGGCGCCACGCTGGTGGACCACCTGTTCGAGCTCAAGAACGTCGACGTGCTGTTCTCGATCGTCTCGACCGGCAAAGACGTTCAAGAGGTGTTCTACGGGAAAAACGGCGTATCCAGTCAGGGCGGCAAGCTGCCTCCGGTCGTTGTCGACTGCTCGACCATTTCGGTCGAAGATTCCGCCACCGTGCGCGAGCGGCTCAAGCAACTCGGCTCCGAGTTCATTTCCGCTCCGGTGAGCGGCAACGCCAAGGTCATCAAAGCCGGCCGGCTGTCCGCCGTGGTTTCGGGCGATGAGGGCGCCTGCAAGAAAGTGATGCCGCTGATCGAAGTTTTTGCCCCGCAGGGCGTCTCCTATGTGGGCCACGGCGAGTTGGCGCGCGTCTGCAAGATCGCGCACAATGTGATGCTCGGCGTGGTCATCGAGAATCTGATCGAGATGACGCTGTTGACCAACAAGATGGGCGTGCCGCGCCACGCTTTCCTCGCCTTTCTCAACAATGGCGTCATGGGCTCGATGTTCACCCGCTACAAGTCGCCGGCTTTGGTCAATTGCGACTGGACCACGACATTTACGCCGGAGCTTTTGCGCAAGGATCTCGACCTTGGGCTCGAGCTCGGCCGCGAAATGGACGTTCCGCTGCCGGTGACGGCGGCGGCGCGCGAAGTTCTGCAGAGCCACTTCGGGGCCGCCATGCTGCAGAAGGACCCTGGCGCATATTTGGAGAAGGACTTCGCGGCGCTTGCCGAAACCATGGCGCTTGCCTCCGGCATGAAGCTCGAAAGCGAGAACAAGAACGTGCCGACGGGTCTGGAGTCCTGAACGGGTAGCGGCGTGCCGCTGCCTCAGCCGACACAAAGCGTGCAAGACGTCGGCGCCGACCCCAATCGGCGCCGAGAAACCCGGAGCCGGCCGCAGGATCGCTTATCGCGACTTCACATCCGTTTGCGCCGTGGCGGCCATCAGCCAGCGACCATCGCGTCTGACGAAAACGCGCGCCGCGCGATACGGCGGATGCGGGTCGCTCGACTCTGTCGCCGTCATCACCGCGCCGTCGCCATAAACAGCAAGCCGCATGGTTTGCACTTCGCCCACGCCGCCGCGATTGGGGTCTTCGATGGCGGCGATACGGCTCGCGCGTGCCAGTGGCGCGCGACTGCTCGCATAGGCGACGAATTCGTCGGCGACGTGCTTGGCCCATCCTCCGGCGTCACCCGTCGCGGCGGCTTTGGTGATCGCCTGGTAGGTTTTGGCGACCTCCTGTTCGGCTGCGGAACGTACCCGGTAGGGCATGGTGTTACACGGGTTGTTGCAGGTATGCGCCCCCACCTCGGCCACCCGAATGGGCTGCAGCGCTGCGTAAGGGTCGTTGCCGCTGCCAGCCGGCACGTCCTGCATCAACAAGGCGCGCCAAGCGCCCCTTTGCTTGACCCAAACGTCGAAGAAAAACACGTCGGTCCCCTGCGCCGACGTGTGCTTGCCGGTCATCATGGCGAGCGAGCCGAAGTTGCGCACCCTGATATCGGTCGCCGGCCGCGCCGCGATGTTTTTCAAATCGCCGAGGAATTCCCGGCGCGGGTGGATCTTCCCGTCAGCGTCGACGAAACTGAATTGTAACGTCAATAGCCGCCGGGCGACGGCCCGGTTGCCGGTGCGCATCGCCGCCCCGAGCGCGTTGTCGGCCGCCAGGACCACTTCGTCCAAGGTGGCCGTTTGCGCCATCGGTTGCGATTTCGGCAAGGCAAAAGCGGCAACCAGCACGCCGGCGGCAACGACGCCGAGGCCGGACCAGCGCACGACCGGCCGCATCGAAGTCAGCACGGCCAGCGGACGATTTGGATTGAGGGCGCCCCACATAGCGAGCCGTTGCAAACTCCGTCCCGGCGCTGCGATTCACGTCGACAACACAATGGCACTTTCGAGCAAGAACGCTCAAGGCTTTGATTGCCGCAGGAATAGGGCCGCGGCGGGGCGGGGGTGCGGCGACCCCTCATGCCGCCCGCCTGCCGCGATCGATCTATCGACAGCGGAAATGTGCACAGCGCCGGTAATATCGGGATGCCGGCCGGGTCGACCTGGCGTAGCCGCCGCGATGCCCGCCAGCCATGGCGGCACGGCATGCCGCACTTAATTGCCCCCGCTTCGACAACATGCAGTGCGTGACCTTCGCCACGTCAGGGATGAAATCCGAACAAAGCCGCATCGCATCCGGGGTGCACGCTTGACGCGCTTCCGGCGTGCCCTGTTGGGCGGCGGCGCCGCCCACTCCCGCAGCGGCGATCGCGAAGAGCAGCGCAGCCGGCAACACGATCCTGCAAGCGAGGCGCACGGTACACAGCATCTTTATTCCTCTTGGGGTTTCGGCGGGGAGGGTCGACTGTCGCGGGCGCAGCCTAAAGCATCAACCGAAAACTGAAAACCAGTTTTCGGAAAAGTTTCGTTCAATGCGAAAAATGCCGGCCGCAGCGTAGCTTGCCGAACAGGACCCATCACGGTCTGGTGACGATCAGCGCGCGCCCCAAGCGAAACCGTGCGGCGCGCGCGAGGATCCGCGCGGGCGTGCCTCCTGACACTGCACGACCGTGCTTTCCCTCAATTCCGCTGTCTTATTGTCGAAGGCCAGATGACGGCAGAATGCGCCATCCGGCATGGTGAACACGATGTCGCCCCTGCGGTGCGTTTCGCTCGTTTGGGCGGCGGCCTCGCGCAGGATCGGCCCGACGATTTTCCGGCAGCCGACAAAGAGCGCACCGGCGAGAAACACGAGAAAGAGCGATAAGACGAGAGCCAAACGCGCAGTTTTGGCCCGCACGTCACCGCGCCGCGGCCTCCGGGACGACGACGCACCCGCCCCCCCACGGCTTCGCGACGATAGCGCGTTCCGCTCCAATGAAGATGTGTTTGCCCATCGACCTGCAGCCATCGCGCGATAAGAGCGAAGAACCGTTGCGCCGAGCGTAAAAAATCGTTTTGGATTTGAGTGAAAATCTCGCGGTTGAGCAACGATCGAAGCGGTCGTTGCGACCGCACGACAAGCATCGCCCGCGGCCCTCGATTGGCGATGCAAATTTTCCGATATGCCGGTCGCACAGACACCGCGCGCTACGACAAATCCAACGGCGAATTTCGCCGTGCGCTGCCCGGCATCGTGTTTTAGGTGCATCGCCTCACGCGCTCATCCGTCCGAATTCAGCACCGCAGGCAGACGACGAAGCGCCCTGCACGCCGATGCCCGCGCCGATCTGAAATATTCATACGACCGCCACGCCCGATGCACTCCGGTACAAAATCGGGATCACCGATGTCGGCACATGACTAAACCGGGTCGATCTCGATCGAGCGCTGCGATTCCTATTGGTGTTTGCTCTTCCAAATCATCCGGCCGATGCTATGAGGGCGCATGCGGATTCCAACGCGCACTCAAGTCGCCATCATCGGCGCCGGCCCCTCAGGGCTTTTGCTCGGCCAGCTTCTCCACAAGCACGGCATCGACAACGTCATTGTTGAACGCCAGACCGCCGCATATGTCCTTGGCCGCGTGCGCGCCGGCGTCATCGAGCAAGGAACGATCGAGCTTCTGGATGAAGCGGGCGTCGGTGCCCGCATGCATGCCGACGGGCTTGTGCATGATGGCGTGCAGATCTGCGTCGACGGCGTTCGCCACCGTCTCTCGTTCAAGGAGATGACCGGCAAGGCCGTGATGGTTTACGGCCAGACGGAAATCACCAAAGACCTTATGGACGGCCGCGCGCTCGCCGGCGCGCCGACGATCTATTCGGCCCATGACGTCGAGCTGCACGGCATCTTTGATGGACAGCCTCGCGTCACTTTCCGCGTCGACAGACAGGAGCAGGAGCTTGTTTGCGATTTTATCGCCGGCTGCGACGGCTTTCATGGCGTGAGCCGCAAGAGCGTGCCGCCGAGCGCGATTTCCTCGCATGAGCGGGTCTATCCGCTCGGCTGGCTCGGCCTCCTTACGGAAACGCCGCCGGTCTCCGACGAACTGATCTATGTGCGTCATCCGCTCGGCTTTGCCTTGTGCTCGATGCGCTCGCCGACGCGCAGCCGCTATTACCTGCAATGCAGTCTCGCCGAGGATATCGAATCCTGGCCGGACGAGCGCTTTTGGAGCGAGCTGAGACCGCGACTGGACGAGGAGGCGCGCGAACGGCTGGTGACGGGCCCGTCGATCGAAAAGAGCATCGCGCCGCTGCGCAGTTTCGTTGCCGAGCCGATGCGCTTCGGACGGCTTTTTCTCGCCGGCGACGCCGCCCACATCGTGCCGCCGACCGGCGCCAAGGGACTGAACCTCGCCGCCAGCGACGTGCGTTATCTGTCGCGGGCTTTCATCGAATACTACGCCGAAAAATCCGACGCCGGCATCAACGACTATTCGGCGCGCGCGCTGGCGCGGGTGTGGAAGGCCGAGCGATTTTCCTGGTGGATGACCATGACCCTGCACCGGATTTCCGACAACAGCTTCGATCACAAGATTCAGCTCGCCGAGCTTGATTATCTGTTCCGTTCGAAGGCGGCGATGACGGTATTTGCCGAGAATTACGTGGGATTGCCTTACTAGCGAACGTGACACCAGCGCGCTTTATCTTGCCCTCTCCTCTTGCGGGAGAGGGCGTCACCGGCCTTTCCACAACCACGAGCGGGTGAGGGCGGGACGGCCCGCACCCTCACCCGATTTTGTTGGTCGGAGTCCGAGCGGCCCTCTCCCGCAAGCAAGGGGAGAGCGCCCACGCCGCAACGTAGTTGGAGCCTATCTCGATCAGATAGAATCAGGCGGCGCGCCGCCCCCACAAGACTTGCGAGGCCAGCCGCGCGCCTTCGGCGAGCGCCTCGAGCTTCGCCCATTGAATCGAAGGATGCACGCGTCGCGCATAGGGCGATTGCGAGAAGCCGCAGTCGGTGCCGCCCAAAACATTCTCGCGCCCCACCAGCCGGGCAACGCGCATTAATCGCTCGGCCACGAGCTCGGGATGTTCGACGATATTCGTGGCGTGGCTGATCACGCCGGGAATAAGCTTGCGGCCGGCCGGCAGCTTCGCATTTTCCCACACCCGCCACTCGTGCTCGTGGCGCGGATTGGCCATTTCGATGCAATAGGCGCCGGCCTTGACGCGCAGCACCAGATCGACGATGTCCTTGAGCGGCACGTCGGTGACATGCGGCGTGTTGAAGCTGCCCCAGCAAATATGATAGCCGATGCGATCTTCCGGCAATCCGGCGATGGCGTGATTGAGCGCTTCGATGCGCACCGCCGCCCATTTGCGATAGTCCTCGAGCTGGTGCGCCGCAAAGGCCACGTCGTACATGTAGGGAAGAAACGCATCGTCGATCTGCACCATCAGGCCGGCATCGACGATCGCTTTGTATTCCTCGCGCAGCGCCTCGGCGAGCTTGAACAAAAATTCTTCGTCGTCCTTGTAGTATTCGTTCGCATGCCGCGGCACGGCACTCGCCGGCGCCACCACGGGCAGAAACGCATCCGCGACCGACGCGTCTTTCAGACCGGCTTTGAAGACCGCGATGTCCTTTTGCACGGCGGCCTGACCTTTGTAGGTGATCGGCCCGACGCAGACGACCGTTCCGCGCTTCGGCAGCTTTTGTGTGGGAAAATACTCGGCATAGAAATCGGCAAACATCTGCTGGTCGCGGCCGGCACCGCGCGCGCTCTCAACCGCGCGCTCTTCGATCCCACCAAGACGATCCAGCACATAGAAGGACCAGCTGCGGAATTTGCCGAATTCGCCGTCAGAGACGATATCGACCCCGGCCTGCTGCTGCCGTCTGACCACGTCGGCCACCGAATCGGCCAGGCATCGATCGAACGCTGCGGCATCGATTTTGACGCCCTGGTCGATCGCCTCGATGTAGCGGGTCAATTCCGGCGGCCGCACCAGGCTGCCGACGTGGGTTGTGAGGATGCGCTCTTCGCTGATTGGCATGATGTGGACACCTCCCCGGATGTGACGAGAATTATTTGATCGGTTCAAACGTGTGATGGGCTCAGGATTTGCGTTTTGCCTTCGCCTGTTGAACAAGGAATTTTGAAAGACGCTCCCTAACTGCGGCAGCGCTCTCGGCAGTCCAGCGGCGCAGCCCCTCGCTTGTCTTCATCCCAAGCTTGCCGTCATCGACCTTTTGCCGGAGCAACGGATGCGCGCCTACGGTGCGATCGAGATCCGCATAAAGCACTTCGGCAATATCGAGCGTGAGATCGAGACCGACCAGATCGGACTGCTCCATCGGACCGAGCACGGCCATGCGGGCGCCCGGCCCCTCCTTCACCACGGTATCGATGGTTTCTGCGTCGCAAACGCCGGCGGCGACCAGCGCGATGGCCTCGCGTTTGAGCGCGTGCTGCAACCGGTTGCCGACGAAGCCCGGCACGTCACGGCGCACGTGCACCGCCGTCTTGCCGACCGCGCGCAGCAATTCCAACGTCGCGTGCACGACTTCGCCGCCGGTCTCTTCGTTCTGGATCACCTCAACCAAGGGGACGAGATGCGGCGGATTCCAGAAATGCGTGCCGATGACGCGGGCGCGATGTTTGAGATGGCGGCCGATCTGGGTCGAGGGAATGGCCGACGAATTGCTGGCCAAAATAGCATCCGGCGTAGTCGTGCTTTCCAGCTCGGCGAAGATCTTCTGCTTGAGCGGCAGCTTCTCCGGCGCCGCTTCGAAAACGAATTGCGCGCCAGCGACCGCGGATCCGAGCGCGTCGTGAACGGAAATGTTCTTCAACACAGCGGCATCGTCACCAAATAGATCGACGATGGCCGCGAGGCGCTGCGGCAACGTCGCGCGGATCTCCGCCACCGGCTCGAACACGCCGACCGCGTGGCCCGCGGCAGCAAACAGATAAGCAATGCCATGGCCCATGAGTCCGCCGCCGATCACGCCTATTTTCCGCGCACACATCGATGGTGCCTCATTTGTTGTTAAGCTTGTCGCAATCGTCGTTGACGGAACTTCAAAGAACCCAGAACGTTGTTGTGCCAGTTCGGTCCGCTATGGAGTAAGGTAAAATGCCTATCCTATTGTGGATCGCGTTCTGGTCCAGCATGACGGGCGTCGCGAGCGGTTGGCAAGAGACTGTGCTGCCGGTTCGTGTCAGGGCGAAAGACCGTCGCGATCACCGGCCAAGCGAATAGTTAAAGCCGGCGGTTTGAGCCGGGTCTGGCGGCATTCGTGGCGGCCTGCGCGGAAGCGGAACGTCACGGGGCTGCCGCCCGCGCGACGGGTGTTGCAGGGTAGGCATCGCATCGCTATGCATACGCGCGTTTTTGCGCCGACACAGCCCTTCCGCTGCGGCGCATGCGCGGTGAAAGCATAGACCCAGCATAGACTCTTGCCATGGCCCGTCTGGTAATGAAATTCGGCGGCACGTCCGTCGCCGACATCGACCGCATCCGCAACGTTGCGCGGCACGTCAAACGCGAGGTCGATGCCGGCCATGACGTCGCCGTGGTCGTGTCGGCCATGTCGGGCACCACCAACCAGCTCGTCGGCTGGTGCGAAGCCGCCTTGAAGTCGCGGCAGATCTTCGATGCCCGCGAATACGACGCGGTGGTCGCCACTGGCGAGCAAATCACGTCCGGCCTGCTGGCGATCACGCTCCAGGACATGGATATCAACGCCCGCTCCTGGCAAGGCTGGCAATTGCCGATCCTCACCTCCGATGCGCATGCCTCGGCCCGCATTCTCGACATCAACGGCGAGGAAATCGTCAAGCGTTTCCGCGAACGCAACGAGGTCGCGGTCATTGCCGGCTTCCAGGGCCTGCACAAAGAGACCGGCCGGATCACCACGCTCGGGCGCGGCGGATCGGATACCTCGGCAGTCGCGATAGCGGCCGCCATCAAGGCCGATCGCTGCGACATCTACACCGATGTCGACGGCGTCTACACGACCGATCCGCGGGTCGTGCCGCGCGCACGCCGGCTGGAAAAGATCGCGTTCGAGGAAATGCTGGAACTGGCTTCGCTGGGCGCCAAGGTCATGCAGGTGCGCTCGGTGGAGCTCGGCATGGTGCACCGGGTGCGCATTTTCGTGCGCTCGAGCTTCGACCGGCCCGAGGACATCGACCCGCATGGCACGCCCCCCGGCACGCTGATTTGCGATGAGGACGAGATCATGGAGCAACAAACCGTTACCGGCATCGCCTTCTCGCGCGACGAGGCGCAAATCTCGGTGCGCCAGGTGGACGATAAGCCCGGCGTCGCCGCGGCGATCTTCATTCCGCTTGCCGACGCCAACATCAATGTCGACATGATCGTGCAGAACGTGTCGGCCGACGGCAAGACCACCGACCTCACCTTCACGGTGCCGGCCGCCGACTATCAGCGCGCGCTCGACGTGGTCACCAAGGCCAAGCCTGCGATCGGCTATAAGCGCCTCGACAGCGCCACCGACGTCGCCAAGATCTCCGTGATCGGCATTGGTATGCGCAGCCATGCCGGCGTGGCCGCGCAAGCTTTTCGCGCACTCTCCGAGCGCGCCGTCAACATCCGCGCCATCACTACATCCGAGATTAAATTCTCGCTGTTGATCGATGCGGCATTCACCGAGCTTGCGGTCCGCACCTTGCATTCGCTGTATGATCTCGATCAGGCGTCGGCCTAATCGGTCCGAGGCTGGGACCACCCCTTGGCGACAGCCCTACGAGGGGCCTCGCCGTTTCGATCTTTTCTCCCCCTAAATACCGCCTAACTCTCGCTGCGGCGCACAAAATTCGCTTTCGTCATCTGGGCGTCTTTGGCTTGCGGTTTGCATATCGCATTCGATATAGGCTGCAGGGTGATCGCCGCGGGCTTACCGCCCCGGGCGTATTCCTCTTCGGATGACGGCCGGCGCGATTCGGGCGACGCACCGGTTTTAAAGCAGGCCCGAGGGACCTCACGCCATGCGTGGCTCGCTCGGCGGTCCGCGCGTGCTGTTGCGGCGCCTCCGCGAGGTCATGGCGGAGCCGGTCAGCGCGCAGGAACGCCTCGACAAGATCGTGGTGTTGATCGCCGCCAACATGGTGGCCGAGGTCTGTTCGGTCTACGTGTTGCGCGTCGACTCGACGCTTGAGCTTTACGCCACCGAGGGTCTCAACCGGGACGCGGTCCACCACACCGTGCTCGGCTCCGACGAGGGCCTTGTCGGCCTGGTGTCGAGCCAGGCGACGGCGATCAATCTTTCCAACGCCCAGGCCCACCCGGCTTTCTCCTATCGGCCGGAGACCGGCGAAGAGATCTATCACTCCTTCCTCGGCGTGCCGATCCTGCGCGCGGGCAATACGCTCGGCGTGCTGGTGGTGCAGAATCGCGCCAAGCGCACTTATTCTGAAGAGGAAGTCGAGGCGCTGCAGACCACCGCCATGGTGCTCGCCGAGATGATCGCTTCCGGCGAACTCTCGGCACTGGCGCTACCCGGCGCCGAGCCGGCGGCGCGGCGCTCGCTGCATCTCAAAGGCATGGCGCTGTCCGAAGGCATCGCGCTCGGGCATGTGGTGTTGCACGAGCCGCGCGTCGTCGTCACCAATTACATCGCCGACGATGTGCCCAAGGAATTGAAGCACCTGGAAGCGGCGATCGAGACGCTGCGCACCGATCTCGACCAGTTGCTCGAACAAGGCGACGTGGTGGACGGCGGCGAGCATCGCGACGTGCTCGAAGCCTACCGCATGTTCGCTTACGACACCGGCTGGGTGCACAAGCTGGAAGAAGCGGTCATGACCGGGCTGACCGCCGAAGCCGCGGTCGAGCGCGTGCAGTCGGATACCCGCGCCCGCATGCTGCGGCAGACCGACCCGTATTTGCGCGAGCGCCTGCACGATCTCGACGATCTCGCCAACCGGCTGATGCGGCAATTAACCGGGCGCGACCATGCGCCCTCACGGGAGAACTTGCCGGAAAACGCCGTTCTGGTTGCCCGCTCCATGGGGCCGGCCGCCTTGCTCGACTACGACCGCAAGCGGCTGCGCGGTCTCATTCTCGAGGAAGGCGGACCGCAATCGCATGTCGCCATCGTGGCGCGGGCGCTCGGGATCGCGGCGGTCGGCGAGATCGACAATGCCACCGGCATCGCCGATCCGGGCGACGCCATCATCGTCGACGGCACCGCCGGCGATGTGCATCTGCGGCCGATGGCTGATCTTGAAGCGGCCTATGCGGAGCGCGTGCGGCTGCGCGCAC
>Ga0335072_10008809_pt1 | contig 14593 bp, 18 predicted proteins | sample Lox_Sample_21_FD_206725 | JGI IMG/M metagenome (GOLD analysis project Ga0335072, IMG submission 206725) | Soil microbial communities from Loxahatchee National Wildlife Refuge, Florida, United States - Lox_Sample_2.1 | ecosystem: Environmental > Terrestrial > Soil > Wetlands | place: USA... | reverse complement strand
AGGAAGGACAAATTATGGACGGATGGCCTCAGTCATTATCATGAGCCATGTTCAAATCCTGCCGGCTTCTTTTCCAGCTGTGGGGCTTGTGCGATTGATAAATCTGTATCAAGGCAAGCTGGGCGGCTGCTTCAAGTGTCCGTGTATAGAGATCTTTCTGAACCACGTCTATGTGTCCTCTCCAGTTTGATCGCTCTAGATGATACAAGTATCATCTATTCAGAGATGCTTGATATGGATGCGTCACGCTAGATACGGAAGGGGCATTCGTTTGACACTCTGCTGCCTCCAAGTATTGCTTATTGACGAGAGGGTCTCGGTTTCTTAATGGAGACTCGATCGAGGGTAGCATCCCCTTCCTATACTTAGAAACCGCTTTAAAAGCAGAAATGTTCATAGATAGAAGGTGAGGAACATGACTAATATCGAACTAGATTCATTGAGGTTTTTGGATAGAGATAGAATGAGTGACGAGTTCGCGCCGGAGCGATGACTTGTAGGACAGCCTGCGTATGGAGCATGCTGATGTCAGACTATTCAAAAGACTCCTGTACTGCTGCAGGGCCGTAGAACTCAAGGTAAGGAATTCGACGATGTTCCAAATGAAAAGAAGATTGATGTTGGGATGGAGTAGTCGCTCAAGTTAAGGAGAACAAGATGCGGCAATGGCGGCTGATTTGTAACCAACCGATATGTGGGACTTTGATAGGAGGCAATCGTGGCACATTCTACTATTATCGGCATATCCTGGCCTGCGTGCTCTCCCACGCTAAGACCTGCCTTCGGGTCGGATACAATGTTCCCGTATACAAGCCAGTTCTAGGAGGTGAATTGACATAGCAATATGAAAGAGGAAGAAAAACATTGAATAGTGGAAATATTCCGTGCGTTACCAAGACGGTAGGTGAGTGAATCAACATTTCTCGTTTTCGGGCAACACTGCAGAAAACATCTGAGATTGTTCAATCGTAGCCCTACAAAGTATAATGTTTTGACATGTGGAGACACGTATGTAATAGTCAGTACTTACTTTAGAATCCGAATCTTAACAGAAAGGTGAATGCATACCAAAGTATGCTTAGCCCTGCAGTTTCATTTGGCCGGTAAAGGATTAGTCGTTCAAACTCCCAGACCAGGCGAGAGTTATACTGGCGAGGTGAAGCGAGGCCTGTGAGGTTCCTCAATCCATCACAATATCAACGGCATGCCAGTCAATCATCACGGCCAACTGTTGAGAACACGAAGCCTGGGCTTATACGAGCGCATGAAGTGTTCGTAGGACTTTTTCAGTAGCTTCCGCGCGCCTCGCCGTGATGTACACCTACCGTCATCGAACGTCCTTTGAAGAGATTGGGGGATAGACCTTACTCAACCAAGATTGACCGATTCTTGATTGAAGCCTAGCTTCCCTCGGCGTTAACCATCCGCCCTTGTGATATCTGCTTCTGACCAATATGATTCTCCAAGGCGAACAATTGGTTGTTAAAAGCCTCAGAATGCTCAGCCGTTTGCCATCTTCTCTGAAGAGTGGGGGGGCAAGGATGTGGGTCTTGGTGTCCATGATGGGTGCCAGTGAGGCAATAGAAGGTATCCATTCTTCTTCTAACGAGCTGATAGACTTGATCCCCCTTTCGGAAGATAGGCGCTCGCAAGGAAGCGTGGGAGGATAGGATCGCAATTCCGTCACCGGTAAACCGAATCCAATACCGATATATGTCAGAACCAGTCACATCGTCTAGAATGCCGACCACGGTGAGTTTGCGGTGGTCCTTCGCATCGGTCAAGCTTTCGTGGTCCGTATTGGATGACTCTAAGGCGAGTCGGAAGGTTATGGACTTACAAACGGAGCATCAAGCAGAAGCGTAGAATAACGTCAATAAAGAAACGCCATGGAGCCCGGTATTTGCTACCTTTTCACCGTCGACTTGAATATGGTCTTGGTTTGCGATAGATCAAAGCGCGGATGAAACAAGTGATGTACCGTCCCAATCGCGTCGAAGTCCCCCAAGGCCTAGAGTATGAAATGGGCTTTTCAACTCCCAATATTTGCTTCTCTTCTTACCACGGCATATGCTCAACCACTGATGGCTGCCAAAATGGGCCTCCGATACCAGAAAAATTTACCTATGCATCAATACTTCCACCTCATGGGCTTACGAACTCGCAGGAGTGGACCGTATCTAATCTACCACGGTCAACCGGACTGGAATCCGACTGCTTCTTGTTAAGCACTGGCTTAACTTTTGGTCGCATTGGACCTGCTCGAAACGTCAATGGAGCTTTTAATACCTCTGCAGATTCGCATTGCATGCTGCCTTCGGGCAGCCAATTTATCCCGTCTGGTCCGTTCGCCCGCGAGTTAGAACGTTGCGACCTGACGCCTTCGTTCGTTTCACTGGATAGTTTCCCCTCGAACTTCAACCTGCAGGGCTCTTCCATGCCAGATCATACCATGCGGACGGAACTTGGGAGCTCTCATGATATCAACTCAACCGGCATATTGAATGATGATCTTCAAATGCACTCCAGCGAATCGTTTTTCTTCCGACAAGCAGGTTGGTATACCCCCCAACAAACTCATGGCCTGACAGCAACTAAGGTTTAATAGAGTCGTGGACTAAGCCATTCAACAATGACGTACAACAACAAATTGATGACGACTTCGGCATACCCAACTTACAGTGGGCTCTTCATAAACCTACTCTGGCTCTCCCAATGGACATACAGCCTTGCTTCGGGGACGTAGCTTGTCCGAGTCCATCTTCATTCGGCCTTGACGAACTCTTTCTGAATCACGAAAACGCAGGTTCTGCGCTTCATGGCATGGTGGACTTCTTTCCTCCAACGCATCATAATAACCAGTCTCACGACAATAAATCTCTCGAGTCGCACTGCTCTCCCGCCGCCAAACGAGGTACTTCTCCACTTAAGTCCGATTCGGAAGCCTTAGCTCCACCGAAAAAAACAAGAAAGATGCAGGCATACCGTGACATTGCACCGAAACAGAACGATTCTTCTTCTGAGAACGTCATCGCAGGAATCGCCACCAACAATGTTCCACGCCGAGGCTTCAAGAAGGGTGGGAGACGTGAGCCTCTGAAGCCCGAAAAGAGTAAGAAAGCCACGAAGATGAGGGGCGTACGTGCCTGTGCGGCTTGCTACATAAGCCATGTAGAAGTGAGTTGAAAGTAATAATTGGATAACAACTTATTAACTCTATCATATAAGTGTTCAGAACACCCTATTTGCGACAAGTGCCGTAAGAGAGATGAGCGGGCCGCAATCGAATCACCAAGTTGCCTAAGGGGACCTCTTGAAATTTGGAAAGGATTGTTCTCTCCTCGTAAGCACAACGTCTCTGTAGGATCCTTTGAAGAAAAATTAATGTAGTATAGCTCTTCTCTCAGGACATATCACCCAATGGTTCGTTAATGATTGGATCAAGAAGAACAATGTGACATTCACCAGCAATCATGTCCTCGTTCATCTATCGTCAGATCCATTCGGTATTTCGATGCCCCTAGTTGTCCACGAAATCACTTTCATGAATCAAAACTGCCTCAAAGTCTCTGACCTCACAGTTCAGCCAGAGGATGAGTCCCAAAAATTTCCAACTTGCTCCACCTTGCCGTATGGATACAACAATGACAACGAACAGCTCAGACGAAGGTGTTTAGAATACGTCAATACCGTCAGCAAATATCCATTGAACAGTGTGGAGACTATCATTGGTGACACTTCTGGAATAGTATGGAAAGCATTGAAGGCCGTGTGGCGATTCGAACAGGCAAACCCGGTAGCGAAAAGGGTACGTACCAATAATATTTTATCTCAGGTCCGACTCTCGTGCCGATTTTAGTATTCAACTATGCACTGAAGTTGTCACATGAACCTAAAGGCCCTAAAGATCCTCTGCTAAAGTCGCTTAAAAAGGGGGCTGATTATTCTATCGAACAGAAAGCTAATTAACAAGACAGGAAGGACTCTTGCGGAAAGGCATAAATGTTTTCTGGATGGACTATATGATAAATCGAAGCTTCGTTTTCTCCGAGGGTTCAGAAGTCAAAGCTATTCAAAGTCTTCAAAGTCCATCAACAATCTTTCCTCAGACTTTTGTCACCGCTGCTCTTCTAAGCAGACAGATAAAAGTAGCAATTAATCATCTACTTGAAGACTATATAGGAGACCTCTTTGAAGGATTGGAACGGAAGTCAAGAAAAACCCGAGCATCTTGGGCAATCTGCTTTTGCACTAATCTTATTCTTTGTATCCTTTTGGAGTTGGTGCAGATTGCCGTCGATACAATAGTCGTCGAAAAAACATCCAGTGGCCAAGATGCAGCTGAGACACGCAAAAGTGGCATCGCGGTTTGTCAAGCCTTAGAGGAGCTGCCTATGAAGTATTCGTGGACTCTATTTGAAGGTATCCAAAGGAAATACAATCCTATACGTGACGGATGTCCTACCGACAATGATTCAGGCCAGAACCAAGGCGAAGGGGACCTGGTACATAGCATCCGCCAGCTGATTCGCGATCACGGTATTGACTTTCCGTAGCTCAGCAATGAAGAAGCAGCTAATGTGTATTAGATAATGACATTTCTGAAAAAGTGACAGAACCAGGCCTTGGGGGATCCTCTGAAACGCCTGCAGATAACCACAGATTTCGTAAGCAAAACTCGGGACGACACTTATGTAAGTTCTTGAGGAACTTCTGTTGAGCGTATACCCTTGCGGAGAAATCTTCAGGCACGATTCAAAGGACTACCGGCGCTGTCGAACCGAGAAGATATATCAGAGAAGGACGTGCAGGCTGGCGAGAATTTGCTGAATAATGAATGAGCCCATGAAAGAGGCGGCGCGGCTGGGACAAGTACCGAACTCTCTTTTCTTTCTCTTAGTGTACTTCGTCGAAAATTGCAAGATTTTTTCATTTTGATAGGGAAAAAGGGGCAATGCGAAAAGTGATGTGAGTCCCTTAGTTCGGCAAGGAAATCCTTGGCTTCGTGTCCGTCGAGCCTCATCTTAGTGGATTCAGGCTCCCCTCAATTCCTTTCGTTAGGCATCCAACCGGGACAAAAAGCTGTTCCAGGGGGCAGCTCGCAAGATTAACCCCGGGACTAATCCACTGCAACATATAGCCCTGCCCATGCCTCCAAATTCCCCGACATGCTTGCTCTCTTTCCAGCTTACTTATTTCCATGTGGCGGCTCACAAAGCAGAGGAACTTCTTTGTCAATTTCCTTCAGCAATATTTCTTTCTCTCGAGTTGGCCCTGGTGGGATAATTCTTTCATCAAGCCTAGGGATATAACCGATTGGCTTGTGCCCACGCCCCAGCAGGTCCGCTTCATCTCAGCCGTTTCCTTTTGCATATGGGCTGAGACAGGTCCCCATGTTTACCACAGTTGAAGTATGCTAGCATTCCACGATGGCCTTAATTTGAAGCCTCTTGCTCCTTCAATTCGCCAAGTCTCACGCCTAAGATCCATCTCGAAGCCAATGGAGAAATCTGATAAGGCGAAGATGATACGCTAGTCAGGCCATCTTGCAGATTAAGTCTAGGCTTTCGTTACGGCTTGTCGTCAGAGATAGCGCGCACAGCAACGGAAGACTTGGACGTCATGGGTTGTTCTCAATGTCACGAAACTGTCTCAAATGTGAATCGAGCGTGCGCCGTCTTCGCTGTTTGTACCACTCCAGTAGCTCAAAGACCCAGTGAGCCGTTGGCCATGGAGTAATTTTCTAAGACGCTATTGACATGGTTATTCTCACGTCTTGAAGGTGTCCGCGTATACATGTCTGTCTGTACACCTACGCTAAGAGCTTTACAGACCGGAGTCCGGGGTTTCGGATACGACAAGCCTGAGCAAGCCACTGCTCGCAAAAGTCGGGCAAATCTATTTCACATATTCACAAGTGAAATACCGCCACACTGCAACAATATGTGCCTGAAGGCTTTGAACTATGCTCTTTCTGGTCACTATCTCCACTTCTCACATGCGTCTGTCATGCCGTATATTTGGGGACACAGCAAAAATCAAGGCAAAATGCAGCGACAGGCTTTGATTGGGAGTCTGCCTCGAATACACACGCTGTGCTTGCATCCAGGATGCGGGTTGTGCGGCACGGCCCCCTATCTCTCGGCTCGGTTCACTCAATGCACGACCCAAAATTTGTTACCCAAGTAAATTTGGTGACTGGCATGATCGCAGCTGGACACTAAGGATGTCTGCTCAGGTACGCAGAGGCTTCCATCCCGTGGTAGCAAGCTCAACTTGGCGAGCGGCTCTCCTCGGAAAAATTCTGTTCACTCATATTGGCCGCAAAACCCCACCATTGTACACCACCACCGACGCGTCTCATTTGAATCTATCTCATCTTTCGTTTGAGGTCCAGAAACACTCTTAGCATTGTCAACTGCGGTAGGGTTTCTTACCAAGAACTTGGTAAGGATATGCTATACTCAACAACTTTCATAGGACACCCCATTTATTTATTCGTTAGATCCTTCGTCACGATGAATCTCGCAAAGCAACAGGAAAAGCAGACATCTTTCACGAATCAACCCGGAATGGTATGATGTGCAGCAAGAAATGAGCAGCCTTGACGATCTACGCGTTTTCATTTGCTAAAGCCATCACAGGAACAGAAAGTCGTAGCATACTCTACAAGCTGTCTCCGCAGTAATGGGACTGCGCGAACCTGTGCTGCCAGTGAAAAACTGAAGACGCCCCCGAAGCAAGAGAAGCCTCCAACTATAGTAAGCAGCCGCTTCAGAATAGCAGCGTTGGCTTTGGTACTGACTTCTCTGTAGCCGGGTTGTTAATTTTGTCGCACCATACAGCATGCTGCCTTTCATACAAGTCAGATCGCAATATTAACTCGTCTCCCGACATCGTATTGAAAATAAACGTGCTCAAATGGCTGAACGATGGAGGAGGAACAAACGAGAGGCGCTCTTGGTGGGAGGAAGGCTTCACTCGTTCTATACTATGGGAGGTCCTATTGGGGTACAAAAGATTCTTTACAGTCTCTATTTTGCGCAGCTGCAGTGAATACATCGTGGCCCTTTCGCCATTCAAATTGATGTCGTCGATGTCGTCCAATGGAGACATCCTGGCGCCTATCCACATGCAAGGACTGGCCACACCAGCTAATCCCATCCCTATATACCCGCGGGCTTTCTTTTCAATGCATGTCGGCTCAAAATTTCACATCAGCCTATTTGATAACCCGCGCCCAAGTCGGTAAGCTCAGGGGACCCCATGGTCCCAATTGCTGAGCTTATGACACTCTCCATACATGAGCGCTCCCGCCCTGGAATGTCCCCGGTCATGAAATAGTACTTAGTCTTGATATGTGCGAGACCAAATCCTGTACCCTATGATAAGTCGCTCTGCGTTGGCATTGTCAAGAACGACGGTGCCCGAGGAGAAACCCGACTTCTGATCGCTGGTCGGCAATGTTTCAATCTCTAAGTACAAGTGGTCGCCATGTCAAACAGTGCATTGAATATCGCCCTCGACGCACGCATAAATAATCTCGTAGGTAAGTTCAAGCCTTCGATATGGCCTTGAAATTGACTTCATAACCCTCAATTCTCGCTTGTTTGCAGTATACCTCTGTCAAAACACAACTTAAGAATTCACTTTGAATTCGTGCACATACTAGGCGCGAGTATCTATTTTTAAATCTACTCCAATTATTTGCTCTGTTGTAGTTCTGTGAAGCTGGCTCACAAGACAAGTCATCGAGCTGTATTCAGGCCCAAAGAAGCCAATAAGCGAGCGGACTCCCTTATCGCAGAATAATCGCCTAAGGCAAAAATTAAGCACCAAAAACGCGTCGCGTGGAGGTTTGTAAACATCATATACTTCTTTTGTCTACCTACCTCCAGGTCTTTTCTTCCTCTCGTCTCCTTTCGCCTCATCTCACTTCCTACAAGCCCCTATCTACAATCTCCTGCGTTTGCAAGATGCAGAAACGGAAACGCAATGCCACAATAACAAACGCTACCGAAGCGAGCGCTACAGCTTCAGCTTCAGACGTTGAAGATGGGCCGTCAAGAGGAGCCTTACAGCCTCGGCCCAATCCTCCAGCGAAACGTTCTCGAACTGGACCATCTAAACAATCAGACAAAGAAAAGCTCTCCGGCAAATCTCGCAGAGCACAACCAGTGATCAAAGCCAAAGCATTGGCGTCTCAAGTGGCAGCAGCGTCTTTACCGCCTGAGATTTGGAGGTTAATTGGTCAAGAGGTGAATACTTCCAATCTATGTATGCTACTTTCAGTACAGCACAAACTGATAGCATCTAAATCCATAGTTATCTCATCCGAAAACCTTAGAGTCCCTCGTTCAAGTCTCTCGTACCTTCCGCAATATATTCACTCCTCTACTCCACGCACGCCGTATAATAAATATCGAATACTTTCCGCATTCGAGGCAATTGAATGAAGCACCTCTTCCACCCTATCTCGAATATGTGCAAGACTTTCGAGTAAACATTTACGAGTTTAGACAAACAGGTGGAAGTTATACTCCAGAAAGGAAGGACGAATACGCTGTATGGCTTGCAAGGGCTCTTGAATCGACGAGATGCCTTCGTGCTTTCAGGTTGGTCAGACATTCCGTCTAGTGAAAGCATATATTAACTAACCTCAGTTGGCGCGATGAATCATTTGAGGAGGATTATGGCCCGGCTCTCATTCTAAAAAATCCTTATCTGCTGCGTGTGCTGAAAGGCACTCAAACTCTAAAGAATGTCTGCATTCATTTTGGGGCTCAATTCATTGATGATCTCATTGCTGTTCGCAGATGTTATATTCCTTTGAGGGGCTTTCGAAATCTAACTTCACTTGAGCTTTATGATTTCTACAGGGAGCACGATTACGTGGTGAAAGACATCGCCACCTTTTTATGTGAATCCCCTTTCCTCAAGAAGCTGGGCCTTGGCTTTGCAAGTGAACGTACCCCCGATGATAATGAAGCTGTTTTTATCGGAGGTTCGGGCCGCGAGACGAACTTTCTTGAACGTTTATGTGAGTTATATGGCTCTATCTCCAAGACAGGACCTTTGGCTCTGGAGACTCTCCGATTAGGATCTGGAGTCTATCTTGGAGAACCGTCAGATCCTACGAATGGTCACTACCTCACCAAGCTTCTCACTATCAGGAGTCTAAAAGTCCTTCACGTTTTCAACGGCTTAGTGAATTCTGACCTTGACGACGAAGATTCATTCTATCGACCAATTGATTGGACTCCTTTCACATCGGAACAGTGCAGATCATTACGCCAGCTTTCAGTGGCTAGACTTGAGGAGGATGTCACCAGCTGGCTCAGGCAGGGCGGCGACTGCGTTCAAGAATTGATTGTCACGGATCATTACGGCATCAATGACAAAGGCCTGAACCAATTTTCCAAACTTCCGCCTACACAGCTATCGATGCTCTGGATACGAGAAAAGTATCCGTATGCGTCGTTAAGCTATGAGGAGAGTGATTGGTCCGATACTGACTCGTCATCAAGTGACTGGTCAGATGTGGACTCCTGGACATCAGACCAATCCACTTCAGAATCTTTGGTTTCACAACTGTCGCACTTAGATCCAGCTCAGTCAGTCGCTTTACAATCAAGCACACCGAAGCTGGATAAGACAGTTATGACAGTCCTCGATCGGCTGCCTGATGGAGGGTCACATCTTGCAAGGCTTTGTATAGCTCTCGATTTCGAGATACAATGGGTGAGTATAACACTTAACCGATACCCAAAACCACAATCTTACTAATGATTATAGCGGCACTTCTCCTCTCACTTGAAAAACCTAACCCGCCTCACCCAACTCCGTATAAACGCCAAAAGCTGGCGAGGAGGCGGATACCCAACCTTAGCATCCTCCATTTGGCCAGACACGACTGAGGACACTCCAAACGCCGAGCTAGCCCGCCGTTTTGCTCATCTCATCTCTTCAATGTGCCCCACGCTCTGCTATATCATGATCGGCCACGATCTAGCCTGGGAGGTCGTTAGGCCAAGCGCAGAGCATGTCGGTATTCGAACGAGATCGAAATCATCGATCGGCCTTCGAGAGTTGGATAATGATGAGATACTGGAGATTGAGCTGTTTGCAATGTCAGATTTTGCGGAACAAGGTGGCTTGATCGGTTGGGAGAGGGATAGGAAAGCGAAGGAGGTGGGAAGGATTCGTTCCACCAGAGAGGTCAACGCCCTTCTCATCGCGCAGGGCTTTTCACCAATACCTTTGTAATATAGCATCTTTCTGAATTATTATGTTACCGGAGAGTAACGGGAAATACTCTGAGCAAAAGTCCCCGTGATGTGGTCGACAAGTCATCGCTTGCTTCGCCGGAGCATAAGAGTTCTCCCCAAGTTTTGCTAGGGGAATTCTGGTTCCGATGTAGGGGAAGTACACTGTAGGTATCCTACCCCTCTTAGCTAATTCTAAAGTTAGAAGCACCTTTTCGAAATAGCCACTAAAGAATGGGTCATCATACTTACACATATATTATAAGTGACACTTCTATATGAATCTAGGATAAATTTGCTCTCAGTAATGCACCTGACTACTGAGTTGTGAATCAGGAGTCTTTACGCCTAAGCAGTCCATAATATATTAGCGAGCATGTTATTTAAGACATGAAGTACAGTACCTAGCCCGTTGCCTCCCCTCATTAGCGGTATGTTAAACTTTAGTGTTTCAACGTAATTGTACGGAGTAAGAGGCAGAGCACGCAGATGTCAATTCCAAATAAATTATCGACCCAATTCATCATGACTATGTTCGTTGCCGCTGCATCCACGGTTGGCTTCTAGAAACGCTTTGCAAGGGGGATAATCCAAAGACGATTTTAAAGGCAGGGTAATGAGAGAAAGGGAACATTATATTCAACATGATGTCTTTTGGAATCTAGGCTGTTGTAGTTATGGCCATCTTCAGTGCAGGCTTAATAGGTCCACTTGACGCTTCCCGTCACATCACAGTACCCTGGGAAGTTGCGGGTAGCTATGATTTCTAGCTCCTGGGCCCAATTTGCCTGGCCATTGGCTCAGGGCCGGCCGTAGGGCCACTTCTCTTGACTGTAGCTCACTTCCCAGGGCTGTACGGCCCTACCAATCCTGTATTGTGCATATCGCGGATTGGGTGGCAAACGCTTGATTAAAATCTCCGCAAGACTCTGCAGCTTTTCCGCTTCCGCCGTTGTAAATCCTGGGTGCAAAATTGGTCCAAGAGAGCTTGGTTTATCGGGGTAAACAATACCTTCCCATTGAAGATCAAGTGTGAGACTCTTTTGCGATACAAGCTCAAATATCTGCTCCACATGTCTCGCTTCAACTTCCCTGAGAGAAAGATATTCCAGTGACGCGGGTAAACAATCAATCAACCTCAACCCTTCCCCATCCAACAAAATAGAAGTCGAGATATCCAAAAACTTAAGCTTTCTAAAATCAGAAAACGACCCAATCCCAAATATCTGACATTCCCACATATTGTCAGTATCATCCTGCAATATATGCAATTCTTTGAGACAAGGCTTCAAGTGTTTCAATGCTTCCATTGCAGCAGGAGCATCGAACTCCGAATACCCAACATATGCTCCACCGTTTCTGCAAAATAACTTCTCAAGCCGCGGAAAACACATGAGAAATTTTTTTAAACTGACAGTATCCAAGTTGCTATAATTGAGCGACAGGTTTTTGATATTACTCAACATCGGTTCACCCTCCCACGCCCCGTCCGAGATCATGTACCCTTTGAATGCGGAAACAGATGGAATCTTGAGAAATGGAACCAGCTGGTCCAGCTTCATTCCATTCTCGGTATCCCAGAACTTTATGCAAACACTCCACAGCTTCCATAGAAGGGGTCGGTCCAAAGCCGCACAGATGAATGGGTACTCATTGTTGGTGTAACTCCAGGATGAGAATTCCAGCTCTTGAACATTCGGCAAGAGATGAAACATCAAAGCAGTCATCGCGTCCCAACTCCCACGTGCCAGAACGTGATACCAATCGGCGTGACTTCCAGCAAGATGCACCGCGTTCCGAACTCGCTCCCAGTCATCTTCTGCAAGATCAGAAACATTCAGGAACTCCTCTATGTTCATACTTCCCATTGAAATTGCGATCCCATGGTAGATTCGAACACAGCGTGCAAGATCTGGTCGGGTTAGGATTCTGGCCAAAAATTTGGGTAGTCGATTTCCAGATTCTTTGAACTGTGTGTATAAAATTGGCTCAGTGAGGTTGTGCATACGACGAGAGCATAATGCTACATCGAGAAGCCACTTGGATGTATCAACGAGCTCCTGGAATTCATCATAAACCCCAATGCTTGCAAATTTGAGGATTCCAACCAGGAGCTCATTAGACAACCCCCCGTATTCAAGACCTTTGTAGTCGCCTCCAGTCATGTCGAATCGGTATTTCTAGACGATTCGAGACGCCTAGAATTTTCAGTCTTCATTCCAATGAGATTCTTAGAGGATAGATTTTATATGATGTTGAAGAAAAGTGACTCGTATCTTTAGGCTCACTATTATGCTGCACCAATACGGCACAGCCTTGAAACTTAAAGCTCGGCCTTCTTGATGAGGTAATTTTCACTTACAGCTGGATTCCTTTAAACACTAGACCACGGCCCATCACAGGTATTGGCCAGTCAACTTTTCTACCTTTAAACAAGCATAGCCTCTACTACAGAAGTGCGTCTCAGCTAGCTGCTGGAAGAATTTCTTACACGATTTTTGGGGAGGAAATTTGGAAACATTTTGCTGTTCATAACCGAGTGTGGGGGAAAGTATTCATTCGTCTCTTCGTGGTTCGGCTAGACTAGACCTAATAAGGACAAGTCTAGTCCGTGCACGTGACGACTCGACCTCGATTTGGCTTGATGACCCTAAGCACTCTGTTTTGCGGAAGACTCTTGAAGGGGGTTTGCTAATGCGCTCCGCCCAATAGACCAACGTCTATGCAGCCTTTGCCCCCAGATTGGTGCGAATATTTTGCCCCCTGACATGGCATTGTGATCCAGTACGTGATGCGGATCTACCCATCAAACTATCCTCGATGAATTATCGACGATGGCCAACGCGATGGCCCCAAGATCTGCCACTCTAAAGCCGCCCGGACTAAGATGGCGTGGCTTATTACCATCCGCAGCCTCCGTCGCAATCTGAAGACCGCGAGTCCTAATAAAGTTCAACTGGAGCCACAGAACGATTTCATAATCTTTCCAGGCTGGAGAACATTAACAGTATTGAAGACTGAATCAGAAACCATGAGCGCTGGAAGAAAGCAAACTATATAGGGGTTATCTTCCGGGATGAAATATCGGCTCGGTTTTGCTCAGATTACGTCTAGGTGGAATGTTAGTTAGATTGGCGGCCCTGTTACGACAGGCTATATAGACCATCTGCATTTCGAGAGGTGAACTTTCCAATTTTTTGCAGCGCACTGGTAATTAAGCTTATGCGAGATATTATAGAAATCCAAAATTCCATATTGAGAATGTTATACACTCTGGCATCGACTCGGAGATGATCGTTTTGTTTTCATACAAGATGAACAACGTATGACTCTATATTTCAGTCATAATTTAGGAGGGTCGTCAGCTAGAGGCTTTGATTACCGCATTAACTGCTGTATAAGATACTATTGGATTACAAGGCACCTCCGAATATAAGATATGGTTCAATTGTATCGTCTGAATAGGTTTTTAAAAATTGAGTTATAAGACTACAGTCTTATAGCTATAAATAGTATATTATTGCACGTGACTTGTAAAATAGTCATGCTTTTCACCTAGTGTTTTGCGCTCTTTCCTACTCAACCTCCCACTCTGATCTGCCTGCGGCCTAGCCGCATTGGGAAGTTATGTGCTAATCTGATTTTTATTGCAGATTTGCGCAATTTGGCTCAGATCTGGGCGATCTGTCTGGGTCCTAGGTCCTAGGCCCTGGGCCCAATTGCCACCACCACCACCACCACTACCACTACCACTCTTCCTTCCTGCCTCTACAACTAGCACTTACTGCTAACTCGCCAGCCGCCGCCCTCATTGAGGCACTCGAACTAGAAGTCCTAGCGCAAGTGCCAGGCGCATACAAAGGACTAGAGAGGGCTAGGGAGGAGGCTCTGTTCTTTCGCTGTTTTCACAGGGGGGAGAAGTGCTGCCAAAATTGGTACAGAATGCCTTGTATATAATAGAGATAAGAGCTGTTAGACTAATATACATTATTATTAGATATAAAACCTTGTGCCTCTCTGTGCTTCCCTTATGTCATATGATGGTCTTCTTGGATCATTGAATAGTCCTCACCCTCTTCGTCTAGATCGAATTCGTCGCTTTCCTCCTCGTCCCAGCCATTATCCTCGTCCTCGGTGTCCGTTGTTGCGTTAGCAGGGTCCTCAAGGCAAAGAGGACTGCCTGCTTCAGCTTCTTAAGACAGAAAGTATCTGTTCCAAGCTGGAAGACGCTTTGTCCGCTTAGGGCGGGAAGAGAGGGGGACATCCTCTTCCTCTTCGAAGACAGCTTCAAGGACAGCTTCCTCCTTAGTTGCAAAAGCTGTAGCAAG
>Ga0335072_10008808_pt1 | contig 14593 bp, 17 predicted proteins | sample Lox_Sample_21_FD_206725 | JGI IMG/M metagenome (GOLD analysis project Ga0335072, IMG submission 206725) | Soil microbial communities from Loxahatchee National Wildlife Refuge, Florida, United States - Lox_Sample_2.1 | ecosystem: Environmental > Terrestrial > Soil > Wetlands | place: USA... | reverse complement strand
TGAGTGCCGGCGAATCCGCTATCCGCCCGGATTCACTCCACGCCCTTACCTTCGGCGGACAGGCTTCCATCGTTATTCCGCCCGGGGCCGAAGCGGTCAGCGATCCGGTGAATCTGGCCACGCCCGCCTTCACCGATCTCGCCATCAGTCTGTATCTGCCGCTGCAACAGATCAGCGACGTCTCCGTCCATTCCAGCGCGCAGCAGATCAATTACATTCAGGGCGGCAGCAACGTCGTGAGCGCACCGTCGCTGACGGGGGCAACGACCGTACCCTCGTGGTATTTCGTCAAAGGTGTCGATGTCGAGCCGGTGTCTCCGCAGGCCGCTTCAGTCGTAGCTTATGGCGACTCCATTACAGACGGCGCTTATGCCACGGACAACGAGAACCACCGCTGGCCAGATTATCTGGCCGCGCGCCTGCACACCAATCCAGCAACCGCGGACCTCTCCGTTCTGAATGAAGGCATTGGCGGCAACTGCGTCCTGATCACCTGCGTCGGCCCCAATGCTCTCGCCCGCTTCGACCGCGATGTTCTGTCCCAGTCCGGGGTGAAGTACATCATTGTGCTGGAGGGAATCAATGACATCGGCACGCTGCACGATGCCAATCGCCCGGACTACAGGCTCACCGCTGAGGACCTGGAGCAGGGCCTGCGCCAAATCGTCGCCCGAGCCCACGAGCACGGCATCAGGGTCTTCGGCGCGACCCTCACGCCGTACCAGGGAGCCGGCTACTACACCGATCACGGCGAACAAATTCGTGAAGCCCTCAACGACTGGATCCGAACCAGCGGCGCCTTTGATGGCGTGATCGATTTCGACAAGGCCACCCGTGATCCGGCGCATCCGCTGGTCTATTTACCGGCTTATGACAGCGGCGATCACCTGCATCCCAAAGACCCAGGCTACGCGGCGATGGCGAATTCCATCGACCTCAGCTTGTTTCACTGACTCCCTGAGGCGGAACGGCAGATTTCCTCGGGTTCGAAGCGGAATTCACACAGCCGTAACCCGGGAGTAAACTCCGCGGCCATCCCTCCTGAGAGAACCCCGGTGCGCGCGAGGCAACGCCGGCGCGCCCCGGTCGGGCCCGTGCGGATCGGCGGCGGCTTCAGCCCCCCCGAGGCGCCCCGACCCATGTGGCACGTGGGGCAGCTCAGCCAAAGATCCCACGTGTGGCGCTTCGCATTCACGGGCCAACCGCAGCTTTTGCCGGGAAATTGTGTCTAATGGACCAGAAAGGTCCTTCCGAACCATGCGTTTGCCCGTTTTTGCGGTCGTCTCTGCTCTGCTCGTTCCGTCAGCCTTTGCCCAGGCCGTTGGAGTCTCCCTCGGCTCGTCGCACTACACGCTTGTTCAGGCCGACAGCGGCAAGGCGGTTGGTTCGGCAGAGGCTGACGTCGCCACGGTCCCGGGCGGCTACCAGATTTCCTCGCACGGCGACCTGAAGATGCCGAAGTTCACCTACTCGTACTCCAACAGCAATCGCCTCGACGAACAGCTCAATATCGTCCGCGACCAACTCACCGGGACGGTGAACGGAGACCAGGTGACCTTCACTATGGCCTCGGATTCCACGGGACGTCAGTTTCAGATCAGCATCAGTGCCAGCGGCAAAACCACGACCAATACCGTCGACCGCCATCAGCACCTCGCCCTGCTGCCGGACCTCGACCCGGCCGCCTACATCGAGATGACGCACTTCGCCCTTGAACGGTCACCGACGACCTGGATCGTTATCCCCAAGCAAAATGGCCTGCTCGTGCCTGCTCAGTACAACGCCCGGCCGGAGGTGAGCGCGACGTTTCAGGGCCAATCGATCGCGGTGCATCACACCAGCGTCGTCGTGAGCGAACAAAACGGCATTACCGTCGAGCTCTATTACGCGAGCGACGGCCGGCTGCTGGAGGCGGATCTTCCCGAACAGGACTTCTATGTGATCCGCGACGGCTTCCGCCTGCAGAACAGGCCGCATTACACGCCGCCGCGGGGCGCCGCTCCGCCCCCCCAGGGCACCCAGCAGCCGGGCGAAAACGGACCACCGCAGAGTCAGTAGGGGGAATGATCCGTTCGTGAGGCTCCGTTTTTCGACTGGTAGAGCCCGCTCCGCTGGTCGGCGTATTCGCGAAAGGCCCGCAGCTCTCGCCTGGCCACCTGGTAGCATTCGCAAGCCACCGCCTCCAGACCGGGCCGATCGGTAATCCGCACACGGCCGCGGCTGTATTCGATCAGGCCGCGTTCCTGCAGCTTGCCGGCCACGACTGTAACGGCGGGCCGCTCGACACCCAGCATGGCCGCCAGAAACTCCTGGGTCAGCTGCAGGACATCCTCACTGGTCCGGTCGCGACACAGCAGCAGCCATCGCGAGAGCCGCTGCTGAACATTGTGCCGGGCATTGCACCCACACGATTGCGTCGCCTGCAGGATCTGCGACTGCATATAGCGCAGAACCAGATCGTGAAAGCAGCCGAGTCTGCTGAATTCCTGTTCCGCTGGGTCTTTCGGCGCCGCCCAGGCGTATCCGGGCACCTGCACCGCGATGTGACTGCGGCTTCTGCTTATCCCCATGAGGGCAGGAGCGCCAATCGCCGACTCCCATCCAAACATGCCCGCCTCCACCTGCGAGCCATCTTCAAAGGTGGTGGTCATCGAACCAATCCCTTGTTCGATAAAGAAGATGTTGTCGACACGCCCACCCGGTGCCTCCAGGATCTGTTTCTGTTCCAGGGGCACAGACCGCAGGCGGAGCCGTTCGATTGCCTGCGCGTCCAGATGCTGCAAAATCACATTGCAATAGTCCACTCAGCCACTTTCTCCCTCCTCGTCGTCGATATCGTCAGCCATTGTTGATTACAGCGCAAAAAGTTGCCTGCTAATGTTCGCTGCCATACATAACTTCGGCGGCTTCGTGCGCCACAATGAAGATCAGATGGCAGGGCCCCGGTTGCGGTCGGCGCCATCTTCGGACGTTGTATGCTGACCGCTACCAAATCGAGGCCAAACTCGTGTTTTTATATACCTGCATCGCCATGCGCGACTCGGCGGGTTTCCGGGCAGCCGATGTTGAGCGCTGCGGGAGAATACGGAGCCGCCGGGCTCTTCGCCAAGGTTGGACGGAAAACCCGCTGTCAGGGGCTGCCTCAGGCCTGACTGTCCCTGAAGGCATGCAGAAGATTGCCGATGAGCCGGCAGGCCCGCGGAATCGCCTGCCGGACCGGGCCGGTGAGTTCCGCGCCGTAGCCAAGATGGCCGGCTCCGACTGTGAGCGCAAAGGCATGGGCCGGCGTATGTCCGCACAGCTTCCCGGCCATGGCCAGCAAAGCCGGTGGATCCAGACGGTGGCTGTCCGGGGATTCGGCGCATGCGGCAAGGGATCGGATGCGGATTCCGCCTGGTTCGTCCCCCACGGAGGCGTCCACAAAGATCACCAGATCAGTTGCGGCAAGGTCGCCGGCCATTTCGGGTGTGAACTGCTGTGCGGCGACGATCCGCAGACGCGAATCGGGGAAGAGATGTTGCACCGCCTCAGCGATCCGCAGACCAACACCGTCATCCTCACGCATAGAGTTGCCGCAGGCCAGAAGCAGGGCCGGAGGTTTAGCCGCGCGGCTCTCCCGGCGGATTGAAGCCATTGATGCGGGAGGCAGCGGTGTCGTGATTTTCCACGCGTCCATGGCGCCCGGGCCTCAGCCCCTCCGTATCTCGCGCATTAGTGAACCATCCGGTGCGCGGAGCTCAACCGTCAGGGGCATCCGTCCCATCGCATGAGTGGAACAGCTCAGGCACGGATCGAAGGTGCGCACCACCGCCTCGACCCGGTTGAGCATGCCCTCGGCGACGTTGTCGCCGTGAACGTAGTGCCGTGCGGTCTGCAGGATGCCGCGATTCATGGCGGCATTGTTGTGTCCGGTCGCGATGATCAGATTGGCCCAGCGGATCAGCCCATTCTCATCCACTTTGTAGTGGTGGATCAGGGTACCGCGGGGTGCTTCGGCCACACCGACACCTTCCTGATTGTTCACCGAGGCCGTAGCCCGCACATGCTTGTCGAGGATCCCAGGATCGCCCAGAAGAACCTCGATCTTCTCCGCCGCGTGGACCATCTCGATGAGCCGCGCGTAGTGATAGTGGAATGAACTGAGCAGCGGCCGCGGCGACATGGCCCGGAACTCCCGCCACTCCCTGTCCGCGAGGGGCGTATCGCAGCGTCCGGCCAGGTTCAGCCGCGCCAGAGGTCCGACGCGATACGTCCCTCCCGGATAGCCCAGCGGCCGGTAATAGGGGAATTTCATGTACGTGAATGGCTCGACCGCTTCGCCGATGAAGTCAGCATAGTTCGCCGGATCCAGCTCGCCGGCGATAATGTTCCCTTCCGAATCGATGACGCGCAGGGCGCCGTCGTAATACTCAGCCAATCCGCGGTCATCGATCATGCCCATAAAGAGCGTGGGGAAATTGGCGAAAACTTCGATTTCCGCTGTGAATTTCTCCAGGCTCTCCCGGAACCAGATCAGCGTTCGCTGAATCGCGGCGATGGCCGGCGGAATCAGGGCGAGAATCGCATCGCGCTTCTCCAGGCTCAGCGGCTCGTTGACGCCGCCAGGAACGGTCCATCCGGGGTGAATTCTGCGCCCCGCCAGCAGTTCGATCACACGCTGGCCAAACTGCCGCAGGGCCACGCCATCGGCGCCGATTGATGGATGGGTGTGGGCGACGTGCAGGATGCTGCGCTCGTCTGCAGGTGCGTCCATGCCCAGGAGCAGATCGGGGGAGGACAAATAGAAGAAGCTGAGCGCGTGCGACTGGATCAGCTGGGCCAGATTCAGGACCCGTCGCAGGTTCGCCGCTGCCGGGGGAATCCGCACAGCCAGAATCGCATCACAGGCCTTCGACGACGCGATGAGATGGCTGACCGGACAAATGCCGCAAACGCGCGCGGTGATGTTGGGCATTTCATAGAACGGGCGGCCTTCGCAGAACTTCTCGAATCCGCGCAACTGGGTGACGTGAAAGGTCGCGTCCTGCACAATGCCGGCGTCATCCAGCTGCAGAGTGATCTTGCCGTGTCCTTCCAGCCGCGTGACGGGGTCGATGACAAGGGTGCGAGGCATGGATTCTCCAATCAGCCGAAGTGGGCAATGCCGCCCAGCGTCGGCAGGTGACCCGCCAGCAACTCGGACAAAACCGCATAGATCGTGTCCGCGGAGGGAGGGCAACCCGGCACGAAGACATCCACCGGCACCACCTCGTGGACGGGCCGAACGCGATCCAGCAGCGCCGGCACGCCGATCGTCGGAACCTGCTTTTGCAAGTCGACATTCTCCTCGTAGACACGCTGGAGCACCGGCAGCGGGCCAACCATATTGCGCATGGCCGAGACATTGCCGGTCAGTGCGCAGTCGCCCAGCGAAACCAGAATCCGCGAATGCTCGCGAATCTTTCGAATCTTCTTCAGATCCTCTTCGCTCGCTACGGCACCCTCCACCAGGGTCACGTCGACCTGATCAGGGAAGGTTTTGCGATCCACAAGGGGGCTGTACACCAGACGGAACCGGCTGCTCAGTTCGATGAGCCGCTGGTCCATGTCCAGCAGAGACATGTGACAGCCGGAGCAGCCGTCGAGCCAAACGGTGGCCAGTGTTTTCAGGTCGCTCATGGCTTTTCCCCTTTGCTCATGGCTGCTCTCCTTCCCTCATGATCCGCAGATACGGCAGGAACTCCGGATGCTTCGTCGCTTTGCTGACTGCGCGGTTCTTCTCGAACAGGGCGCCGGTCGGGCAGACCTGCACGCATTTGCCGCAACTGGTGCAGGTTTCCGAGGCGCCCCACGGCTCCTTCAGGTCGGTGATGACCAGCGACTGCGCGCCGCGGCCCATCACCCCCCAGGTGTTCGCGCCTTCCACCTCGGAACAGACCCGTACGCACCGCGTGCACAATACGCAGCGATTGTGGTCCACGGTAAATCGCGGATGCGAGGCGTCCACGGGTAATTGCGGATACTGGTACGGAATCTCGACATGGGTGAGCCCCAGCGAGAGCGCCAGGCTCTGCAATTCGCACCGTCCGTTCGCCACGCAGACCGAGCACACGTGGTTGCGCTCGGCGAAGAACAGCTCCAGGATCATCGTGCGGTAACGGTCGATTTTCGCAGAATGGGTGACGACTTCCATGCCCTCCTCGACCCGCGTGACGCAGGCGGGCAGCAGTCGCCGCGCGCCCTTCACTTCCACCAGGCAAAGGCGGCACGAACCCACGCTCGACAGCCCTTCGATATGGCAGAGTGTCGGGATGGCGATGTTGTGCTCCCGGGCCGCTTCGAGGATGGTCTGGTCGGGACGCGCGCTGACATCCTCGCCGTCGATCGTCAGGGTTCGAACATTGGCTTCGGCGCTCATGCATGCACCTCCCCGCGCGCAGCGTCTGCGCCCGCCGGGCTGCACTCGCAGACACCCGCCGGGCAGCGCTTCTCGTCAATGTGGGCCAGATACTCGTGCCTGAAGTAGCGGAGCGTGCTCAGCACTGGATTCGGCGCCGTCTGCCCCAGTCCGCAAAGACTGGTCGCACCTACCATTTCGCATAACTCTGTCAGTTGGTCGAGATCCCGGTGCGCCCCCTCGCCTTTGCAGATTTTTGTCAGCAGGTTATACATCTGCACGGTCCCGGCGCGGCAAGGGATGCATTTGCCGCACGACTCCGTCATGCAGAACTCCATAAAGAAGCGGGCGACCGAGACCATGCACGAGGTATCGTCCATGACGATCATGCCGCCCGAACCCATCATGGAACCGGCGCTGATGAGAGCGTCGTAGCTGATCGACAAGTCGAGATGCTCCTCCGGCAAACATCCCCCGGAAGGGCCGCCAGTCTGTACTGCCTTGAACTTCCTGCCGTCCGGCACGCCTCCGCCGATACCGAAGATAATCTGCCGCAGCGTCATTCCCATCGGCACCTCGACGAGACCGGTGCGCAGGATCCTGCCCGTCAGAGCAAAGACCTTGGTCCCCTTGCTGCGCGCGGTTCCCATCGAGGAAAACCACTCGCCGCCGTGGCGGATAATCGGCGCCACATTGGCGAACGTCTCCACATTGTTGATCAGCGTCGGCGCGCCCCATAATCCGGAGACCGCCGGATAAGGCGGCCTTGGACGCGGCGTCCCTCGCTTGCCTTCAATGGAAGCAATCAGCGCAGTCTCTTCCCCGCAGACAAAGGCCCCCGCTCCCAGGCGAATATCGATGTCGAAGCTGAAGGTCGTCTCGCAGATGCCGTTGCCCAGGAAGCCGCGCCGGCGCGCCTGCTGCAACGCCACCGTCAGCCGCTGCACCGCGAGGGGATATTCGGCACGCACATAGATGTACCCCTTGCTGGCACCAATGGCATATGCCGCGATGGCCATTCCTTCGATCACCCGTTGCGGATCGCTCTCCAGCACGCTGCGATCCATGAACGCTCCGGGGTCGCCTTCGTCGCCGTTGCAGATCACGTACTTTTGCGCACCCTTCGCCTTCGCGACCGTGTCCCACTTCAGCCCCGTGGGATATCCGCCACCCCCGCGGCCGCGCAGGCCGCTTTTCGCGATCTGCTCGATAACGGTCTGCGGCGTCATGTCCGTCAGTGCCTTCACCAGCGCCTCGTAGCCGCCCCGGGCGATATATTCCTCAATCTTTTCCGGATCAATGTGACCCGAGTTCTCCAGCACGACATGGTGCTGCCCGTCAAAGTACCCGCCCAGATGAGGATCGAGGCGCGCTGCCGGCTCGCCATCCAGCGACTGGACGACCCCTTTGGCGTCGCCCTCGTGCACATGCCCGTAACGGGTCTCGCTCGGCTCGATCAGCACCATCGGACCAGCGGCGCACAGGCCCATGCAGCCGGTGCGGCGCACATGGCACTTTTTCCCGCAGGCTTCCGCTTCTTTCTCAATGGCGGCTTTCACCCGATCGCTGTGCTGGGAGAGGCAGCCGGTTCCCATGCAAACGTTCACCTGGAAGTCATACCGGTCTCGCTCTTCCACCTGAGCTGCGGCAATCTGTTCCAGTTCCTCGGCGTTCATTGCTGGGTCCACCTTTCCAGCTGTTGCGCCAGCTGCGGCCCTTCCATCTGGCCTGACAGCTCGCCGTCCAGCAGCACCACCGGTGCGCGCCCACAGGCGCCGACGCAGCGCGCCGTGGTGAACGAGACCTCACCGTCCGGAGTCGTCTGCCCAGGACGGATGTGCAGCAGCTTCTCAGCGTTCGCGACCAGCTTGTCCGACCCCTTGATGTAGCAGGCCGTGCCCGTGCAGATGGTGCAGGTGTGTTTGCCCGGCGGTTTCAGGCTAAAGAAGTGATAGAAGGTGACCACTCCGTAGGCCTGGCTGAGCGGCACGCGCAGAGACTGCGCCACGAACCGAATCGACGGCTCATCCAGATAGCCGAACGAGGACTGGACCGTGTGGAGCGTCTCAATCAGCGCATTGCGTGAATAGCCGTGCTTGCGCATCGTGCCATTCACGATTCTCCAGCGCTTGTCTTCAGAGGGCAGAGGCGGACGTTCTGCATACAGCGCCATGGGGCACCTCCATCGATTGCCCGGGCAATCGTGGCTGGGTTTCCCGCTCCTCCGGCGCTGCGGGCGAACGCGCAGTCGAACCGGGCGAAACGGTCCCTGAGCTTGTTGCTTCGGTGGCAGGCTTTCCGTGCATGAAAGCCTCGGAGTCAACGCGCCCTTCAGAGATAGATTGCCGTGCGAACACCACGATTGTCGGTGACCAACGTCACTGGCGACAACGGGAAATTGTGACTGGTTTCGCTCTGCATGTGGAAATCGTCTTCACCCTCGTCAACGGTCGGGAACCGCCACCTCCGTGTTTTGCAGACGTTTCGGATCGCCAATCACCTCCAGCCCGGCGATGCGTCCATCCGCGAACGTAAAGCGCAGCACGCGGAACAGCCGCCCGCGCGGAGCGACAACAAGGCCCACTGTCCCTTCCACCAGCGCCACCCGCGCCAGGCGTGCCCCCTGTGCCGTTCGAATCGCTTCCCTGGCCCAGGCTTCTGCACCCTGCATCTGCGGCAAGCCGCGGGGAGCCGCCGTCGCATCCGCCTGTACGGCAAACTCCGGAGTCATCAGCGTCACCAGCTTCGCCGCGTCTCCGGCCCGCAGCGCCGCAAGAAAGCCCTCCACAAGCGAACGCTGATGATCGATTTGCCGTGGGGGAAGACTCGTCACTCCGTGTACGCGACGCCGCGCCCGGCTGGCCAGTTGCCGCACCGACTCCGGCGTGCGCCCGGCAATCCGCGCAATCTCCTCGAATGGCACGTCGAATACGTCGTGCAGGACAAAGGCCACGCGCTCCGCGGCATTCAGCCGGTCCAGCACAACCAGCGTCGCCAGCCCAACGGAATCCGCCAGCATCGCTTCCTGCTCGGGATTCATCGCGGGATGAGCGCTGGCCGTGGCCTCGGATCCTGGTGCCTCCAGCGCTTCCTCCCGTCGCGACTGGCGCGTGCGGAGCATGTCCAGACACACGCGCGAAACAACCGTCGTCAGCCAGGCACGGAGATTCTCCACACCGTCCGCGCCGGAACGGCTGAGCCGCAGCCACGCTTCCTGCACTGCGTCTTCCGCTTCGCTCAACGAGCCAAGTAGCCGGTAGGCAACGCCCTGCAGGTGCCCGCGGTTCTGCTCGAACCGCTCCGCCAGCACCTCACTCTCGTTCATCGCGCCTCCTGCGCCAGCGCCGCCATCTGTGGCGATGTTCCGCAACGGCGGCTCGCCGGGCGCAGCCACCACGAAATCACGGCCAGCGTCGCGGTCACCAGAGTCACGATGACTTCAACGCCCCCGCCGCAGGCCATATGCGATATCGCAGCACCTGTCATCTCAAAAAAGACTCCCGCATAGGCCCATTCTTTCAGCAGCGGCAGGCGAGGTGCGAGCAGCGCCGGCACCGCCAGCAACTTCCACACACCCAGAATCGTCAGGATGTAGGCGGGATATCCGAGCTGGGTCACCACCTGCACGACGTGACGAGTGCGCGCAACATCCCAGATGCCCCCTGCCAGCAATTCCGCGACCAGAAGTCCCGTGACGATCCAATACCCAATCATTGCTGTTCGTGCCGGCCGCTGACCGGGGTTGTGTGCTCCATGCATCGTGATCTCCATCCTTTTCTGCAGGGTCCCTGTCACATCCGCCGATCGGGACCCGTCATACAAGTGACGGTCGAAATTCACCGAATGTGACAAGGAGATCCCCCATGCAGGCACGTTTGAAAAATCCGGTAATGCTCTTCCCCAAAGCCTTGCAGGCGCTGCTGGCCCTCAAATCTTCCATCGATGGCAGCGGACTGCCGGAATCCACCGTGAAGCTTGTCCTGCTGCGCGTGAGCCAGATCAACGGCTGCAGCGTCTGCGTGGACATGCACGCCCGTGAACTGCGCCAGGCAGGCGAATCCGACGACCGGCTGTTTTCCATTGCCGCCTGGCGCGATGCCCCGTACTTCACCGATGCTGAGCGTGCCGCCCTGGCGCTGGGCGAAGCGGTCACTCGCCTCAGCGACCGGCCCGATCCGGTGCCGGACGATATCTGGGACGAGGCTGTGCGCCACTACGACGAGAAGCCGCTGGCGGCTCTGCTCTTTGCCATCTCGCTCATCAATGTCTTCAACCGCCTCAATGTCTCCACCCGCCAGGTCGCCGGCGGCTGGACGAAATCGGCGGAAACCAAGGAATGGATGGAAAAGAACGTTCTCGCCAGGACCGCATGAGTCAAGGTCGGAGGGCGGGTTCGGCCCCGAAGCCCGCTCTCACCTCCGGCATTCCGATCGTTGTTATTATCACCAACGAAAATTCAGACTCCGCGACAGGAGGTCCCCGCCATGCCGGCTGAGCTTCACAGAGCATCTCCGATTCTTTCCCCCGGCGCCAGCGGGCTCGACGAGCCCTTTCTCCCGCCCATCGAAAGACCCTCCGGGCTGGTGCTCCGATTCCTTTACCGCATGTCCCGCCGCCGGTTTGGGAAGGTCATGACACCGTTCAAGGTTTTTGTCGCCCGCATGCCGCTCGCGTTCGGTCAGTTCATTGGAAAGATTGCCCAACTCGATAAGAAACTCATCCTTCCCCTCGAAACCGTTATGCTTGTGCGCGAGCAGGTCGCCCGCATCAATGTCTGTCTCTTCTGCATCGACATCGGCCGCTGGTTCGCCATCCAGGCATCCATGAACCAGGCAAAATTCGACGCGATCGCGCAGTATGCCACCAGTCCGCTTTTCACTGAGGCAGAGCGCGCCGCACTCGACTACGTCACCGAACTCACGCGCGACAAGAAGGTCGCCCCGGAGACCTTCGCCCGTGTCGTGCACCATTATTCCGAACGCCAGATCTGCGAGATTGTCTGGCTGGTCGCGACCGAGCACGTCTACACATCAGCAACATCGGCCTGAACATCCACTCCGATCTGCTCTGCGACCTGAGCCAGGGGCGGGGCGCGGCCTGACCGGCTGCGCCTTCAGATCCTGCGCACTTGAGTCGGTCGTCCCTCAGTTCAGGAACCATCCCCCGCGCGGTGGCTCCCGGCCATTGTGCCGGCCGGTGATCCCTTCTCTGCATTACTGCCCGATGTCTTCGTTCCAGATCTCCGGGTGCTCGCGGATAAATCCGCCAAGCAGATCCGCGCACTCCTGCAAATCCAGGTCGATCACCTCGACGCCGTGCTCGCGCAGCCAATCGATTCCGCCCCGAAAGTTTCGGCTCTCGCCCACGATCACGGTGGGGAATCCAAACTGCCGGATGAGCCCGCTGCAGTACCAGCACGGCGCCAGCGTGGTCACCATCACCAGATGCCGATAGGAGCGCTGCCGCCCTGCATTCCGGAAGGCATCGGTTTCCCCGTGAGCGGAAGGATCATCGTGCTGGACCCGGCGATTGTGCCCTGAACCCAGCAGTTTCCCCTGCGGCGTGAAGATCGCCGCCCCAATCGGAATCCCGCCCTCTGCCAGGCTGATGCGGGCTTCTCGCAACGCCGTCTCCAGCATCACTTTCGGATCCTGAACTGGTTCCATCGGTACCCACCTTAGCAGTTCTCGCCTGTGCGGGCGCGAGCAAAGCAGCGTACTCTGGGCAAAGCGCATCCACCTGCATTGCGGAGAAACCATGACCCCCACGGGACCGTCACAACGCGACGCCGACCTGCACAAAGGCGCCATCGAAGACAATCCGCCGGAATCCTCGCGTCCTGGCGAAGCCCACAACCGACTCGCCAATCAGCTTCCGCATCGCGACAGCAACGAGGAAATCAAGGAAAACGATTCCGATTTCCCTGAGCCGGGCTCGAATCCTGAGCACTCGTAATCGCGACGGGGCTGAGTCGGCTTTTTTTCTCGCAGACCGTCCGCGATCCGCAACTCTGCACGCAGACAGGCTCCCTGTACCCTGTTCTCCGTAGCCTGTACCCTGCTTATATGCTGGTGCTGGCTTCCGCCTCTCCGCGACGGCGCGATCTGCTCATTCAGGCGGGATTTTCCTTCGAGATTCTCGCTGCCTCTGTGAATGAAGACGCGCACCCCGACGAGCGGCCGATCGGATATGTCCTCCGCCTCGCGCGTGAAAAAGCCGAAGCGGTCGCCGCCTCCGCGGAGTTTCAGCACCTGGCCCGGAGCAGTCCCGGGCCGCCCATCATTCTCGGCGCCGACACAACCGTAGTCGCGCCAAACGGGGAGATCCTTGGCAAGCCGGAGGGTGATGCCGATGCGGCCCGCATGCTCCGCCTTCTCGCCGGCGCCACCCACCAGGTGATCACCGGCGTGGCCCTTCTTGTTCCTCAGGCCGATATCGCCGAAGTCGCCGCCGAAGTCACCCACGTCACCATGCTCACGCCGAGCGGTGAAGATCTCGCCCGCTACGTCGCCACCGGCGAGCCCCTTGGGAAGGCCGGCGCTTACGCGATCCAGGGACAGGCGGCACGATGGATTCCGCGTGTGCAGGGCTGCTATTTCAATGTTGTCGGCTTGCCGCTCGCGTTGGTCACGACCATGATCGAAGCCGTCGAAATGCGCCTGCGCTCCGGCGTCGCTGCTCAGATTGTCGTTCCCTGAGGACCTTTCCTTTCGGCGCCTCGTGGCCGATTCGTCGCTTGCCCCGATGGCAAATCCTCAGCTGGCCCTCGACTCCTTTTTCCCCTGGTCAGGCTCCTGCGCTCCGATAACGTGATCCGTTGTGGGTGGCGACTCCGGTTGTCCCTTGACGACCAACCCCAGGACGATCGCCAGGGTCACCGCCAGCAACCCGATCTCCATCAGCTTCAGCATCGCGCTCATCCTTTCCCATTCAGGTCGTGCGGATCATCTCCGCCAACAGCGCCGTCCGCGGCACGAGATCTTTCAGAAGCACTGACTCATGGGATGCGTGCGCTCCTTCGCCGACCGCTCCCATGCCGTCCAACGTAGGAACCCCCATGGCTGCGGTAAAGTTTCCGTCGGACCCGCCGCCGGTCGCCGCCTCCTCCAGGCAAAATCCCAAACTCTCCGCCAAAGACTGCGCATGCCGAAACAGCGCCACCGTCGCGCGGCTCCGCTCCATCGGCGGCCGGTTCATTCCGCCTTCCACTTCGAGGACGCAGCGACGGTCACGAACGCGCAAACGGCGAAACCTTTTTTCGATCCGCGCTGCGTCTTTCGCGCGCGCAATTCTTACATCGATTTCCGCCTGCGCCTCGGCGGCCACTACGTTCGTCCGCGTTCCTCCCCGAATCACCCCCGGATTCACGGTGAGACCACGATCCAGCTCAGTGAATACGCGAATCGTCTCCAGTTGATGCGCCAGTTCCTGAATCGCGTTGTGCCCTCGCTCAAAATCCACGCCTGCATGAGCCGCTACGCCTCTCACCCGCACCGTGTAGTCGCCGACGCCTTTGCGCGCGGTTTTGTACGCTCCGGCGAGACCCTGTGCGGGCTCCAGCACAAACACAGCTGCGCACTCCTTTGCCAGCTTCTCAGTCATGGCTCGCGACACCGGACTCCCCACCTCTTCGTCGCTGTTCAGCAGCATGACGATTGGACGATGCTCCGACCCAATCGTGCGCAGAATTTCGATGGCGGTCAACGCCATCGCTACCCCCGCCTTCATGTCCAGCGTGCCAGGACCCCATACGCGTCCCTCTGCCACCCGAAACGGCATCTTCGCCAGGGTGCCCATCGGCCATACCGTGTCGAGATGGCCCAGCAGCATCAGAGGCCTGTCCTTTTTCCTGGCCGCTCCAGTCCCGCCAAATCGCAGCTCCAGGATGTCGCCGAAGGCGCGCTGCCGGTGCCGCCGCACTCCGGCTCTCCTGTCTGCCGCCATCTCGGCGACGGCCTCGGCACACCGGTCTACGGCCCGCTTATCGTCGCTGGGCGACTCCAGGTTGACCAGCCGGCGTATCCGATCGAGCAACTTTGGCTCTACGTCCTCAACGAGGCTCAGGGCGGAATTCTGACCGTATGTACTTATTTTTATTGATCCTGGAGGCAAAGGAATCTCCTTTGGTACCGTGACTTTGGGCAGGGGTTGTGTGGCAAAATTACAACACTGCAACTTTCAGTCTCCGGCTGTAGTCTATGTCTTCATTGAGGCGGA
>Ga0335072_10008807_pt1 | contig 14597 bp, 11 predicted proteins | sample Lox_Sample_21_FD_206725 | JGI IMG/M metagenome (GOLD analysis project Ga0335072, IMG submission 206725) | Soil microbial communities from Loxahatchee National Wildlife Refuge, Florida, United States - Lox_Sample_2.1 | ecosystem: Environmental > Terrestrial > Soil > Wetlands | place: USA... | reverse complement strand
GTCGGGGCGACACCGGCGGGCTGAATACGTATTCCGAGAGCGCTCTGCGCCGCGTGTGGAAGGCGCAGCGGTTCTCCTGGTGGATGACGTCGATGCTGCACCGCTTCGCCTCGCACACACCGTTCGAGCAACGAGTACAACGTGCGGAACTTGAATCACTGTTCTCGTCGGTGGCGGCATCGACGGCACTCGCGGAGATTTACGTGGGACTGCCGCTGGCCCTGTGATCGAACCGTCGGCGATGAACCCCGGGACGGGATGGCGGCGCCTTGCTCCCGCAAGGGCAGCGTGCGCCCGCTGTCAAATGATATTGCTGTCCCGCAATGCGCTGATCTCCACGGCGCTGTAGCCCAGTTCGGCCAGCACTTCGCCGTTATGCTCGCCCAGGCGCGGCGCCACGCCGATCTGCGCCGGCGTTTCCGAGAACTGCCACGGCGTGCCGTGCACTTTCAGACGTTTGCCATGGGCGGGATAATCCATCTCCGCGACATAGCCGTTGGCCAGCACGTCGGGATCGTTGGACGCTTCCAACAGCGTGTTGATCGGCGCGGCGACGATGTCGGCGGCGCGCAGCCGTGCCACCCAGTCGTCGCGCTGCCCCGTGGCGAACAACTCGTCCAGCAGCCGCAGCAGGTCGATACGATTCTCGTCCGACGCCACGATCACGCCGAGATTGCCAAAGCCTGATTGCTCCAGCGTTTCGTAGAATCCCAGCGCCGTCATCGCGGTGCGCCAGGGACGGTTGCCGTTCAACTGAAACACCAGCGGCTTGCCGTCGCGGTCGTTGAAGCTGGCGCTGATGCCGGGACGGTCCGGCGTGCCGGTCACGCGCGCCTGGCCCGTCACCGGATTTTGGCCGCGCCACATGGTGGTGGTCAGCGTCCAGCCCATCAGCCTGATCTGGCCACCGAGCAAGGAACAATCGACCTTCTGGCCGATGCCGGTGGCGCGGGCGTGAGTCAGGGCGGCGAGCGCACCGCCGAAGGCGAGAATCGCGCAGGTCTCGTCGGCGACCGAGACGATGCCGGTGCGCAACGGCTGTCCCGGCGTCGAGTACGCCTCCGCAATGCCGCCCAGCGCCTGCGCCATGGAATCGGTGCCGGGCAGTGCGGCGTTCGGCCCGTTGGGGCCGTAACCGGAGATCGAGATATAGACCAGCTTCGGATTGACCTGCCGCAGCTCTTCATAGCCGAAGCCGTTCTTTTCCGCCGCACCCGGGCGGAAGTTCTGGCCGAAGATTTCGGCGCGGGCAACGAGCTTGTGCAGGATCGCGCGCCCTTCCGGCGTCTTCAGGTTCAGCGTAACGCTTTTGACGCCGCGGTTGTTGGTTTCGAAATAGGTGCTGGGGAAGCCGGGCATCACGGTGGACCCGCGCGAGTTATCGCCGCCTTCCGGGACCTCGATCTTGATCACCTCGGCGCCGAGATCTGCCATCAGCATGTAGGGCACCGTTCCCGCCTGCGCGGTGGAGCATGCGACGACCTTCACGCCTTGCAGCGGACCGTGGGGCTGTGACATGCGGTGTGTCCTTTCGGGTTGTGGCGGACGTTGTGCGGGCCGAGGTTACGCCACCGGACGCGGTGCTGCGTCAACGGTGCGTGCCGGGCGCGCGGTGGCCCGAACCGGAACGGAGCGGACGGCGACCTGCCGATCGTGCTGGCAGCCATCGGCCGGAACGGGCTAAAAAGGCTGCAACCAGCACCGTCGGCGGCGTGACGGATAGCCGCGTGCGCCATCCCGCATCGTTTTCACGGTGGAGGCCACGGCCTCCGTAATCGAAGCTGCTACCTGACAAACTCATAAAATCGGGGGAGGCCGAGATGACCATGGGCAACCGGCGAACGACGAGCTTTCGCGCGGGCGGTGCCTTCAGCGCTGGCGGCAGGTATTCGCGCCGCCAGGTGCTGACCGCCGGGCCTGGATTGGCTGCGATGGCCGCCGGCATTGGCGCGGACCCGGCCGCGGCGGCCGGGAAGGTCGTGATGAGCGTCCAGGGCGGCGACTATGCGCGGCTGTTGCGCGACATTATCGACATACCGCTGACGCACGCCTCGGGTATCGAGGTCGTCCAGGATATCGCGGACGAACCGTCGCGCGCGGCGAAAATCTATGTGCAGCGGGACCTGGCGCGCGGAACGGTGGACGTGTCCAGCAATTCCGTTGCGGTCAATTACAAATTGGCGCAGGCGGGCGTGCTGGAACCGCTCGACAGCACCAGGATTCGGAACCTGGCGCATGTTCTGCCCGAATTCCGCGACCGCTTCATTGCGGCGCAGTTTTTCAGCCCGCAGGTGCTGGTGTACAATCCCGCCGCGGTATCGCCGCCGCCGCAGAGTTTCTCCGATCTGCTGGACCCCCGCTACCACGGCAAGGTCGGCTTCCCGAGCGGCAGCTATTTCAACATCCTGCTGGCGGCCTCGTTGCTGCAGACCGGCGGTCCAAACGAGATCGATCGCGCCAAGCCGCTGATCAGGCAACTGAACGACAACGGCCTGCGCCTCTATCCGTCGGTCGATTCGATCGCCCCCGCCTTCGCATCCGGCGAGATCGTCCTGGGCATGATGGGCATGGCGCGCGTTGTCATGTGGCAGAACGAAGGCTTCAAAATGGCCGCCGCGTTTCCTCGCGAAGGCTGCATCATCTACGAATCGGGCATGGTCGTGCCACGCAACGCGCCCGACAAGGCCAGCGCGTTCCGCTATCTCGACGCCATGCTGGCGCCGGCTGCACAGGAAGGCTTTGCCGCGAGGATGGGCTACACGCCCGCGGTCGATGATGCTCCACTGACCGGAAAGATCGCCGGGCAGCTTCGCATACAAGGCCCGCGGCCGAAGATGATCGCGCCCGACTACGGCTATACCAGCCGCGTGCAGGACGACGTCAGCACGTGGTGGAACAAGCTGATCTCGCGGAGCTGAGATTCTGCCCCCAAGACCAGATCAGCTCCGCGCCGCAAGCATGGCGAGCACCGCGCGGCCATCGCGACGATCCTCGGTCTCCAGGGCATCGTCGGTGAAGCCGGCGGCAATCGGTGTCAGAAGCGCGAGGGCGTCCGCGTGGCGTCCTTGCCCGGACCAGAGCCGGGCCAGGCTTATGGCGGTACGAAGTTCCCAGGACCGCGCCCCTTGCTGCTGTGCCATTTCCAGCGACCGGCCGAACGCCGCTTCGGCCTGCTTCGGCGAGGCTTTGGCCAGGGAAATCTGGCCGCGGATGCGCAGCAATTCGGGCAGGCACCATAACTCGGCACCGATATCCGCGCGCTGCAATGCCAGCTCGATCGCCCGGTCCGCATCGTCGTGCCGGCCGGCATCCGACTGTGCCTTGGCGAATTCGCCAAGCAACCAGACATGCTGGAAGGCACGGCCATTGCCCGGGTAGCGTTGCAACGCGCTGTCCAGTGCGGCGATGGCGGCGATGCCTTCGCCCCGCCTGATGCGCAGCAGCGCCTGCCAGCAATGGCCGCGTGCGGCCCAGGCCGCCAGGCCATGCGCCTCGGCGTATTCGAGCAAGCGCACAACGAATGCCTCCAGGCGCACCAGATCGCCGAGCAGGAATGCAACCGGGCAGGCGAACTGCGTCAGCAGCACCGATATCTGCAAGGCGTGGCCGGTGCTCACGACTTCCGACACACCGTAGTCGATCATGGTTCGCGCGCGCTGCGCGAAGCCCTGCAGCGCCAGGATCATGGCAAGCAGGAACACCCCGCCCGCGCGTTGTTCGAAGTGAAACCGCACCATATGGCTGGTCAGCGAGGGTTCCGCATAGTGCGCGAGCATGCGCTCGACGTGGCCGCGGGAGTCGGCCAGGTCGCCGACAATGAACAATGACATGCCGACCATCCTGTCGGCCACCAACAGATCGTTTGATGAATTGCTGGTTGCCGCGATGGCCTGGAACCGGTTGGCCACCTGCAGCGCCTGGCGATGTTCGCCGTTGTTGCGGCAGTCGATCCACAGACCCCACAGCGTGCGGAGTTGAAAGTCCTGGTCGTGCAATTGCTCTGCCAGCTCGCTCGCGCGGTGCCACAATCGCGTGGTGTCGTGTCCCGGCCCGGTACTGTTCTGCATCGCCGTCGCCAGGGCGATCAACAGGCGCATTTCATCGCGGCTGCCGGCACCAAGCGCGGTATCGAGCGAGGCGATGGTGCGCTCGACGCGACGCCGGCATTCCGCGAGCAGTGAAGTCCGTATCCACAGCGGTATCGCGGCGAGCGTCAGCGCGACGCCGATGGCACCATCGCCACGTGGCGAGAACGCCCAGTCCAGTGCCGCTGCGACTTCGTCAACCAGGACACGCGTCTGCCGTGACGGCCGCACGCTGCCATCGGCTTCGCGTTCCGCTGCTCCGCCCTCCAGCAGCGCGAGATGGTAATCGGCGTGGCGCCGCGGCCATGTTTCCCCCTCTCCGGCCGCGTCCAGCTTGGACCGCGCATAGCTGCGCGTCGTCTCCAGCAGCCGGTAACAGGCTGATGTCGCCACCTGTTCCGCCACGACCAGCGACTTCATCACCAGGCCGGTGATACACTCCGCCACCTCGGCTGGCGCGAGATCGTCCGCCGCGGCAACTGCCTCTGCCGCCCGCATCGAGAATTCACCGGCAAACGTCGCAATCCGCCGCAGCGTGATTTGCTCCGCGGCGGTCAGCAGGTCGTGGCTCCACTCGAGCGTGGCACGAAGCGTCTGCTGTCGTGGCAGTGCGGTGCGGCGGCCGCCGACGAGCAATCCGAGGCGATCGTCCAGGACCGTGGCGACATAGGCCACACCCAATGAGGCCGCGCGTGCCGCGGCCAGTTCGATGGCGAGCGGAATCCCGTCCAGGTGCCGGCAGATGGCGGCGATGGCCTGGAGGTTGTCCGCACCCAGCGGCGGATCCGCGCCCTGCGCCCGCATCCGCGCGGTGAACAACTGCACGGCGCCATGCTGCGGGATGGAATTTGCGGCAGCCTGAGCCGGCGGCACATCGAGCGTCGGGACACGATAGACGGCCTCGCCGTCGATGCGCAGCGGCTCCCGGCCGGTGGCAAGGATCGTCAGGCCAGGGCATCGGCGCATCGCGGTTTCCGCCAGTGCCGCGGCCGCATCCACGACATGTTCGCAATTGTCTAAAAGAAGCAGTACGGTTTTGCCGCCAATCGCCCGCGCGACGGAGTCCGCGGTGATTGCGCCGCCGTTCGGCGGCAGATCGAGCACGCTCGCAACCGCCGACGCAACGCGATCGGGATCCGACAGCGACGCCAGTTCGACAACCCAGACGCCATCGCGAAAGTTGGCAAGCAATCGCCGTGACGTTTGCAACGCCAGCGAAGTCTTGCCGATCCCGCCGGGCCCGGTGAGCGTAACGACGCGATAGGCCGATAGCAGGCTGTCCAGGTGCCGCAGCGAGGCGTCGCGGCCGATCAGTGCTTCTCCGGGGGCGGGAAGATTGGATTGCGGCAGTTGCGCAGCTGTGGCGGTTTCCAGCCCGGGTTCGGCCGGCCGCGATCCAGTGTCGCTTTCGCGTCTTTGCCACACGCCGAGCATGCGATAGCCGCGGCCGGGTTCGGTTTTCAGCAGGTCGCGGTCCGCGCCGAACGCCTTGCGGATGGCAGAGATATGGACGGCCAGTGTGTTGTCGCCCACCGCCGTGTCCGGCCAAAGCCGATTGATCAGATCGTTCCTGGCGACCAGGTTGCCGCGCGCGTCGAGCAGCAGCTCGACAATGTCGAACGCACGGCTACCGAGCGGGACCGGCTTGCCGTGTGCGCGCAATTGACGCCGCGTGAGATCCACCTCCCACGCGCGGAATGCATAAGTTGGCCTGCTCCCCTCGGTTGGCACTTTTGCGGCCGATCATTGCTGCCGATGCTTCGCATGCCGGTGGGTCGGGGGCAACCTTGAGGGTAGGTGTACCGTGGCATAACTTTGTGCCGGATATCCCGTCCTGCCGCCGCGTCACCGCTTCGGATGTATCAGGCGATGGCGCTCGCCAAGATCACCTGTCGGGAGTGTCTGTGCGACACCGAGGCAAGTCTCTCAGCTCAGGCCGCTGAGCTCTATCGTATAGGGTCGCGCCAGCCGGCTGCGTCCCCCATGACGTTGAACGCCGCTGCTGGGTCAACCTCGCCGCCGGTTGGTATAAGGCAGCAGCAGCGCGATGACGCGGCATTGCCGCCGACAGCGATCAAGGCTGCAGCGCGCGCCACGCGTTCGGCCTCTCCCACACACCGCGTCCAAATCAGCCCCCGAGACATCGAACGTTAAACCTCACTAACGCTCGTCCCCCGTTTGACGTGTTCAAACCGCCGGCACGCCCTTCGTCGTCGAATACTCGAAATGCAGCGCCTCCCCCGGATGCACGACAGCGAAAATCGCGTGCGCCGCCATCGCCGCTTCCGAGAACCCCTGCAGGATCAGCTTAAGCTTGCCCGGATACGTCGCCACGTCGCCGATCGCGAACACGCCGGGCCAGCTCGTCGCGCAGCTCGCCGGATCGACCTTCACGTGGTGCTGGACGCTCTCCAGTCCCCACGCCGCGATCGGCCCCAGATCCATCGACAGCCCGAAAAACGGCAGCAGCACGTCGGCCGGCAGCACGCGCGTCTCGCCTTGCAGTGTCGCGACTTCCACCGCCGCCAGCGTGCCGTCGGATCCCTGCAACGATTGCAGTTGGTAAGGAATCACCATCTCGATCTCGCCCCGCGCCGCCGCCGCATCGAGCTGCGCGGCACTCTCCGGCGCGGCCCGGAACTTCGGCCGCCGGTGCACCACCGATACGCGCGCGATGTCCTTCAGCCCCAGCGCCCAGTCCACCGCCGAATCGCCGCCACCCGCGATCACCACGCGCTTGCCGCGGAAATCCTCGCGCCGGCGCACGTAGTACTGCACGGCGCCGGTTGCCTCGTACGCGTCCAGCCCCGCGATCGGCGGCCGGTTCGGCCCGAACGCACCTGCTCCGGCGGCGATCAGCACGGCCTTGGCACGCACCGTGTCGCCTTGCTCAGTGCTCAGCATGAACGCCCCTGCCTCGCCCGCCAGCCCGGTCACGCGTCGGCCAAGCAGGCGCGGCGCCTGGAACGGCGCGATCTGGCGTTCCAGCTGCGCGATCAGCTCCCCCGCCTCGATCGCCGGATGCGCCGGGATGTCGTAGATCGGCTTCTCCGGATACAGCGCGGCGCACTGTCCGCCGGCCTCGCCCAGCGCGTCGATCAGCACGCTCGACAGTTTCAGCATGCCGAGTTCGAACACCGCGAACATACCCACGGGACCGGCGCCGATGATCGCCACATCGGCGGAAATATCGCTTGCCATGACGCGCCCCTAAACCGCGGCGGCGGCAGGATCAAGCAACGCCGGCGGCCGCCATTCCCTTTTGCCGGCGAGACGCTATCTCCGCAGCCTGACCGCCGGAGGACCCGCAATGCCCGAGACAGCGACCGACACCGACATCGTGGTGATCGGCGCGGGCCTGGCCGGGCTGGGCGCCGCCACCGCGTGCCGCCGCCTCGGGCTGCGCTGCACCGTGCTGGAGGCGGCGGACCGCATCGGTGGCCGCGCCTGGACCACCTACCCGGAGCAATTGGGCGGCGACTGGTTCGACATGGGCGCGGTTTGGCTGCATTCCGCGGAACATAATCCGCTGGTTCCCATCGCACGCGATGCCGGCGAGACCCTGCTGCGCTCCGACCAGCTTCGCCGCGAACGCCTGTTCGTCGGCACCCGCGAGGCCATGCCGGCGGAATACGCCGACTACCGCGAGTCCTGGACGCGCTACGAGACCGCCACCGATGCACTGCTGCGCGCGATGCCGGATGCGCCGCTCGCCGCGGTCGCCGATCGCCTGCCGGACGATCCCTGGGCGCTGACCGTGGAAGCGTGGGAAGGCCCGGTGATCTGCGTCGCCGAAGCCGAGCAATTCAGTCTGCGCGACTGGCGCCGTAATGCGCTGGAAGGCAGCAACCTCGTGCCGCAGGGTGGTATCGGCGCGTTCGTGGCGCGGCGCCTGGGCGAGGGACTGGACATCCGGCTGAACACCCCGGCGACGCGGCTGCGATGGAACGGCGCCGGTGGGAGAGTCGACGTGGCAACGCCGCGTGGCACGCTCACCGCGCGCGCGGCGATCGTCACGGTTTCAACCGGCGTGCTGGCCGCGGACGCGATCGCCTTCGATCCGCCACTGCCGCCATACGTGCGGCACTGCATCGACGCCTTGCCGATGGGACTGGCCATGAAGGTGGCGCTGCGTGCCAACGGCCCCGACCGGCTGGACCTGCCGCTGCATTGCTCCGTCGAGCGCCAGGTGACCCGGCGCGACGACCGGCTGGTGCCGTTCCAGTGCTGGCCGTACGGACGGGACTATGTGCAGGGATGGATCGGCGGCGCGCCCGCCTGGGACCTGGCGCGTGCCGGCGATGCCGCGGCAGTGGATTTTGCGCTGGAGCGGCTGCGGACGATCTTCGGCAGCCGGGTGGACCGATTGTTCCAGGGTGCCGGACACCTCGTGACACACTGGGAGGCCGATCCGTTTATCCGTGGCGCCTATTCGTGGGTCGGCGTCGGCGAGGCGGATGCACGAAGCCGGCTGGCCGAGCCGCTCGGCGGCGGACACCTGCTGTTTGCCGGCGAAGCCTGTCACGATGGCCTGGCTGGGACGCTGGCGGGCGCCTGGCTGAGCGGTGGGGCGGCGGCGGAGACCGCCGCTGCGGCCGTGCAGCGCGGATAGGTCTTCCGGCGCATGACGATTTGCCGCGTATGACGATGGAAAGTCGGCGTGCGGCGATGAAAAGTCGGCGTGCGGTGATGGAAAGTCGGCGTGCGGCGATGAAAAGTCGGCGTATGGCGATGAAAAGTCGGCGTGCGGCGATGGAAAGTCGGCGTGCGGTGATGGAAAGTCGGCGTGCGGCGATGGAAAGTCGGCGTGCGGCGATGGAAAGTCGGCGTATCGCGATGGAAGCCCGTCGACGGCGGCGTGGCGCCCGGCGTGGCGTGCGGCGACGGCGCACAGGGTCCGCCGCATTCCCCCCGCACCCCTCTGGCGCGGCCGCCCCCGCCGGACCATGCTCACGGCATGGAGTTCGAGGACCATCGCCTGTCGGTACGAGTCGGCGCCGGACCGGACGGAACGGTGACCTACCTGGTGGACGGACCGCCGGAGGCGCTGCCCTCGGTGCGCGGCCGTGACCTGGAACGCGCCTGGTACGCCGCCCGCGAGGCCGCCATCGCCGGCGCCTGGAGCGCGGTCCGCGGCTTCCGGTTCCGCCGTCCGGACGGCTCGCACACCGATCTCGCGCTGGCCGACCCGCACGCGCGCTGCTGGGCCGGAGCGGTCGACGGCACTGTCGGGCTGAGCAACGGCTACGGGCTCGCGCTCTGCCTCCGCTTGCTCGCCCTGGTGGACTTGCTCGCCCGCGCCCGCTGGGCCCTGCCACTGTTCCGTCTGGAGCGCGACGGCGCGGACCTGCATCCCAGCCTGTTGCTCGCCGCCGCAACGGCCCCGCTGACCGCGGAGGCGCGGTTCGACGAGGGCAGCTTCCGCGCCAATCTCTCGCTGTTGCCACTGCCCGCGACGGCGCATCGTACCGGAGCCACCGCATGACCCGCCCAACGTTGCGCATGCCGTGGCGTGGTTGGCTGCCATTGGTACTGCTGACCCCGTTGATTGCCGGGTGCACGTTTCCCGCGCCGGCGCCGCCCAGCGGCGAGGCGCAGGAGCAGCAGGGGTTGGTGGCCGCGTGCCGCCAGCGCGCCGACGAAGCCTATAACCTGACCCATCGCGATCAGATCTATGCCTCGGGATCGCAGGTGAACACGCCGTTTTCCGCCAATTATCAGCCGGGCGTACCCGATCGCGGCCTGTCCGACCTGTTCGTGCGGGACCAGATGGTAAGTGACTGCGTGCGGAACACCGGCTCGGAGGGATCCCGGACGCCGACCGGAAACGAAGCGGGCGCTCTGCCAAATGCCGCACCGGCCAGGCAACCCTGATTGGCGGCGGGCCCGGAGCCTGCCTCGCGGCCGACCCGCCGGCCCTGCGATGCACGGCACCCTCAGCGGCGGGCGGCGTAGCCGGCCGCGGAGCCTTTCCAGCTACCCGGAAACCGCTCTAGAAGCGGCGGCGATTGCGACACACCCAAGGGGAGGCCCAGGACCGCCATGAGCAAGATCATCCGCACCGAGCCCGGCAGCATCCTGTCCAAGGCCGTGGAGTATCACGGCTTCGTCTACCTGCCCGGCATCACCGCGCGGGATACCGGCAAGGACATCAAGGGCCAGACCGCCGATGTGCTGGAGCAGATCGACCAGATGCTGGAAACCCATGGCACCGACAAGACGCGGCTGCTCCAGGCCCAGATCTGGGTGAAGCACATCGCGGACCGTGCGGCGATGAACGAGGTCTGGACGCCCTGGCTGCCGAAGGATGGCGCCCCCGTCCGCGCCTGCGTGCAGGCCGAGCTCGCCCACCCCGCGATCCTGGTGGAAATCATGGTGACCGCCTGCAAGTGACGCCCATCAGCTCCGGCGGCCGGGCGAACCGGCGGCCGGGGCGGACCGGCGCGAATCGCGCGCGGTGGTTGCGTCTTGCATATTTCTGCGCTGAATAGGACAAACTTCCCGATTAATGCGGTTATCCACAGGCCGATCTTAACGATTAAGTCATCTCTCCCGCGAATAATCGCCCCCTCGGGTTGCCATCGTTGCAACCCTGCTGCTACCGAATCACAGGGCTGGGGCAGAACCGGGGGATAATCCGATGCGGGTGTGGGGAACCGGCGCGAGCGTAATCGTTTTGGGATCGCTTCTATCGCTGTTTAACCCGTTGAATGGAAACGACGCGCTCGCTGCCACCCCCGCCCGAGAACGCGCGGCCGGACATCACGCCGTGGCGTACCACCATCCTGCCTCGCTGGCTCGCCACGTCGTCCTGGCATCCCACCGCGCCGTGCTGGAGCCGCACCATGTCGAGCGGACATCGTATCGGGTCGGACGGATTCGGCCGCACAGCAGGGTGGTTGCCAGCCGGTGGCACCACGTCGCGCGTGGCGGCGGGATTTCCTGCGTGCCGTTCGCACGCAGCGATTCGGGGATCGTGGTGGCCGGCAATGCCTGGCAGTGGTGGGACCATGCGGCCGGCATTTATGCCCGCGGCCACGTTCCCGAACCGGGCAGCGTGCTCGCGTTTCGCGCCAACCCGCGGATGCGGCTGGGCCACGTCGCGGTGGTGAGCAGGATCATCAACCGTCGTGAGGTGGAGATCGACCAGGCCAATTGGTGGGGTCCGGGCGCGCACGGCGGCGTAAGCCGCAACGTTCCCGTGGTGGATGTGTCGGAAGCCAACGACTGGTCGGCGGTGCGCGTGGGCCTGGGGCGCAGCGGCGATTTCGGCAGCGTCTACCCCACCTACGGCTTCATTTACGACCGGCCGGACAATGGCGTGATGCTGACGGCGGAAAATGCGCCGGCGCCGCAGCCGCTGCTGAACCCGGCGCCGCGCGACCTGCGCCCCGCCGCCGAGCGGCCATGGCAGACCTATGAGCAAGTCGCCGAGGCTCCGCCAGCGCCGATCGGACAGGCGAAGCGGACTCACCTGGCTCAGGCGGTGAGCCTGTCGGCCAGCGGCAGCGTTGGGGCCATCGACCGGAAATAGCCTGGCGCGGCGAACCGTGGCGGCTGGACGGGTCCTGGCTGGGCCGGGGATGGCCCGGCGGCTGATTTTTATGCTGTCGCGATTGTGATTCGTGCGATAGAACCGTGACGCCAGCGGCACGTGCCGCGAACATTCACCAAGGGGGCGTCAGTGATGTCCGGATCGCTGACTCGCGACAGTTTCCGCTTCGCCAAGCCGCGGATCGCCGTCATCATCCCTCTGTACAACGGCGCGCGTTACATCAACGAAGCCCTGCAGAGCGTGTTCGCCCAGCGCCTGCAACCCGATGAGATCATCGTCGTCGACGATGGTTCCACCGACGATGGGCCGCAGATTGTCGAGAAGCTCGCGGCAGCGCATCCGATCAGGCTGCTGAGCAAGCCGAACGGCGGACAGTCCGCCGCACGCAATTACGGCGTCGCCCATTCCAAAAGCGAATTGATCGCCCTGCTGGATCAGGACGACATCTGGTACCCGAACCACCTCGATCAGCTGGTCAGGCCGTTCCTGATGCCATCCGATCGCGAGCTGGGGTGGGTGTACAGCAACCTCGACGAGATCGACGAATCAGGCCGGCTGATCGCCCGCTCCTGCCTGCGCTTTTTGCCGCTGCCCAATCCGAAGCGCGATCTGTTCGGCTGCCTGGCGATGGACATGTTCGTCCTGCCTTCGGCCTCGCTGGTGTCGCGCAAGGCGTTCGAGGCGGTCGGCGGCTTCGACGAGACCTTGTCCGGTTACGAAGACGACGATCTGTTCCGCCGTATATTCCTTGCAGGATACGAAAATCATTACATTGACGAAGGATTGACCCGGTGGCGTATCTATTCCCAGAGCTCATCCTATTCGGCGCGCATGGCGGAAAGCCGGATGCGCTATTTCCGTAAGCTGCTGCACGAGTTTCCCGACGATCCGCGGCGGGACCGGTTCTTCGCCAGGGACTTCCTCGCGCCGCGCTTCTTTCCCGCGCTGGTGCGCGAATACACGCAAGCCTTGCGCCATGGCGACCGCAAGGCGGTCCGCACGGCACGCGAAAACCTGTGGTTCGTCGCGCGCCGCCACAAGTGGAAGCAGCGCATGGTCATGTCGGTGCTGATGCCGTTCCTGCGGCTGCCCATCCTGCCCCGGACATTCCTGCCGGTCATGCCCGGATTCAGCCCGCTGATGCGGCGTTTGCTGCGCTGACCAGCCTCCCGGATCACACCGGCGCGGGGACGTTCGGGCAACCGCGGTGACACGGCAGCTTGGCCCGGCAGCGTGCTGGCCCGGCGAAAAGCTGGGGGCCGCGGACAAACCTGTTGCCACACCAGCGCGACAGGTTTCGCTTGATGCTGGCAAATTCATCCCTGAAGAAGATGCGGCACGGAGCGTGCAGAACCACGCCAGGGAACGCTGCAGCGGAATTGGAGAGCATTATCCCAGGCAGCCGAGACCGCTGCGGCCAGGCTTTACTCGCCTGCGGCGGATGCAGCGGTCGGCACGGATCAACAATAGATTTTCCGCATGCACCATGGCGCGTCTTCCTCAGCGATGAAGTCGCCACCGGCCCAGTTCGACAGATTCACCAGGGCGATGCGATAGGCAGACCGTAGTTCCGTGTCTGGGAGCGTACCCGCCGGTTGCCATCCAAGGGTTTGTCTGCAGGGTCTACAGGATTACTCGGCACTACAGCCGCGGGCGCAGCGAATCGGCAATCACCATGCCCAGCGATCCGCACAGCATCAGCGCTGCCATGCCGCGCGGCGTGCCGTCGGTGAACCAGCCTACCAGCAGCCCGCTGGTGGCGCCCAGCGTGTATTGCGCCAGCCCCATCAGCGCCGAGGCACTGCCCGCCTGCCCGGCGTGGCGTTGCAGCGCACCGGCCGTGGTGTTGCCGTTGCTGAACCCCTGGCAGCTCAGCGCCACGAACATCGGTGCGATGATCGCCGCCAGGATGTGCACCCCGGTGAAAGCCAGCACCGTCAGCGTCGCGGTTGCGGCCAGCGAGATCCGCGCGATCAGCCGCAGCATGAACGACAGCCCGACGCGGGGCAGCAGCCGCGCGTTGATCTGCGATCCCGCGATCAGTCCGCAGGAGCACAGGCCGAAGATCAGCGCGAATTGCCACGGCGCCAGCCCGAATCCCAGGATGAACACCGGCGACGACCCGGCCAGATAGGCGAACATGCAGAAGCTGCCACCGGCGCCCATTGCCGCATGGGTCACGAACACCCGCTCTCGCAGGATTGCCCCATAGCGCACCAGTTGCTCGTGCAGCCGGTGGCGGGAGCGGTGCGGCGGCGGCAAGGTCTCCGGCACCAGGAGCCAGGCCATCAGGACGCCGAGACCGCCATAAATCGCGAGGATGACGAAGATCACCCGCCAGTGCGCGAAGGTCAGCACCGCGCCGCCGATGCTGGGGGCCAGGATCGGGGCGACGCCCATCACCAGCACCAGGCGCGACATCAGGATGGCGGCATGCTGGCCCTCGGCCAGGTCGCGCACCATCGCACGCGGCACCACCATGCCCGCCGAGGCGCCGAACGCCGCCACCGCGCGGAACAGGGCCAGCCAGCCCAGGGATGGCGCCAGGGCGCAACCGATCGTGGCCAGGGTGAACAAGCCGGTACCGCCGATCAATGGCGGGCGGCGGCCCATCCGGTCCGAGAACGTACCCTGCGTGACCTGCCCCACCGCCAGCCCGGCGAACCACGACGCGAGCGTCAGCTGTGCCGTGCCCGGCGCGGTGCCGAAGGAATGCTCCACCGCCGGGAAGGCGGGCAAATACATGTCCGTGGCGGCTGGTCCGACGGCGATGAAATAACCGAGCAAGGACGGCAGCCAGCGGGGGATTCGGGAGGCCTGGGGAGGAAGCGGCGGCATGCGCCGGCCGTTGTAGGCCGGCTGCTGCGGAAGCGAAACCGGTTGTTAGATCACCCACACGGCTGGCACATCGAATTCGTGAAGCCGATCATATCGACGGGGCATGTCCGAGAGCCTGC
>Ga0335072_10008805_pt1 | contig 14598 bp, 8 predicted proteins | sample Lox_Sample_21_FD_206725 | JGI IMG/M metagenome (GOLD analysis project Ga0335072, IMG submission 206725) | Soil microbial communities from Loxahatchee National Wildlife Refuge, Florida, United States - Lox_Sample_2.1 | ecosystem: Environmental > Terrestrial > Soil > Wetlands | place: USA: Florida... | reverse complement strand
AGTTTGCTCGGCATGTTGTTGCGACAAGTTGGTTTCGTTTGGAACCCTCCAAGATTCGCAAGAGTGGAGCCGACGTGTGGGTGGCCGATTCTATGAGGAACATATTGAGTGCTTCATCGGAGACCATCGAATCAATGAGCCCAGCGAACGCACTCTTGCTGCATTGCGAGCAAGATCTTTGTTATATCTCGCTGCTAGAGCCGAGCAATAAATGACAAAGACGCGGAAGAAACTGATCGAAGTTGCTCTTCCACTTCAGTCGATCAATCGAGCTGCCGCCGCTGAGAAACTTATTCACGTCGGTACGACATCGAATCTCCATGCCTGGTGGGCTCGCCGACCACTTGCGGCGTGTCGTGCCGTTATTTTTGCATCTTTGATTGATGACCCCGGAGAATACCTACCGCCGGATATGGCGGAGGCAAAACGCCAGGAACTGTTTGACCTGATTGAGAAACTCATTGATTGGGAGCTTAAGGACGATGAGGCCGTTCTGGCTTCGGTCAAAAAAGAGATCGCCCGATCTGCTTCTGGCGAACTCCCTACTATCGTGGACCCGTTTTGTGGTTCTGGAACGATCCCAATCGAAGCCTTACGTTTGGGCCTGAATGCAATCGGGTCCGATCTCAACCCGATCGCGGTGGCTATCTCGAAAGCTTTGGTTGAAGTCCCCCATACAGTCAGTGGACACCACAGCATAAGCCCGAAAGCGACAGGAACCCTCGTTGAGGGTTTAGGTTTCGAAAAGTTCCGCGCTGATCTTGGCTATTATTCAAATCGCATTATTGAGCACGCACGTAAACAGTCGAGCCAACTCTATATCGATACCTATGCCGGATCGTCGCCTCCAATAGCTTGGCTCTGGTGCCGAACAGCCGAGTGTCCCAACCCGGGTTGCAAAGCGACAATACCGCTAATCAGTTCGCTGTGGCTTTCTAAGACCAAAAAGCTACGCGCGTTTTTGCGTGTCGCGAAGAGCGAGAGTCGCCGTGTCTCTTTTGACGTGATTGTTGGAGATCCCAGTGAACCGGACTCACCACCGCTCAACGACACCGGAGCGGTGTGCGTCAAATGCGGTACACCAGTTCCATTTGCTGCTCTTCGTGAGCAGGGGCGGGACGGAAGGCTCGGTTTTCAGCTAAATGCTTACGTAACCAAACACGGATCAACTATGCGATTCCACCCGGCGTTGCCAGAACACGAAGCTAGAGCGATGGCGGTGGTACCGCAATGGACTCCAGAGACCAAACTGCCCGACGCTGCGCTCGGCTTTCGAGTTCAAGCTTATGGATTGACCTGGCACCGGGATCTGTTTCTACCTCGGCAGCTTGCAGCATTATCGATTTTTTCCGCAGCTCTGGACCAAACGATTGTTGAGGTGCTGAGAGATGCCGGACACGACATTCTCTACGCCAACGCCATCGCAGTATATCTCGCAATCTTCTTCGATCGGCTTGTCCAAACCAATAACGCCCTAGTTAGGTGGTTTGTCCACGCAGAACGCCCGTCCAAAGCACAGCCGACGTTTGATAAACAGACGGTGCAAATGGTGTGGGACTTCGCAGAATCGAACCCCTTGGCGGAGTCGACTGGGGGCTGGGGCATATGCTGCAAATACCCTCAGACTGCGCTGGACTGTCTGCCGCGGAATCCAGCTCGCGGCCACGTCCTTCATGGAGATTCTGCTGCGCTGAAGTTGGATAAGGGCAAATACGTTTTTTCAACTGACCCTCCTTATTTTGACAACATAGGCTATGCCGATTTGTCCGACTTTTTCTACATCTGGCTCAGGCGCGTCCTTGTTAATGTTTACCCGGACATTTTCCGAACGATCCTTGTACCCAAAAACGACGAAATAATCTCAGATCCGTCGCGTCATGGCGGCGATCGCTTTATCGCTCGCGAGTTCTTTTACAAGCGGCTAGGTCGCACTTTTGACCTTATGTACGAGGTAGCCTGTGACGAATATCCAACAACGATCTTTTACGCTTTCAAGCAGGAGGAAAACACCGAGCTAGGGGGCGCAGTATCGACGGGTTGGGAAAGGATGTTACAAGCTCTGATCGATGCACAGTGGACGATTACTGGAACATGGCCCATCCGTACAGAGCATGCTAATCGGCCGCGTGGCATTGGATCCAATGCTCTGGCTTCAAGTATTGTGCTGGTTTGTCGCAAACGCATAGTTGGCGCTCCCAGCGCCACACGGCGCGATTTCATAGCTGCGCTGCGAGCCGAGCTGCCTCTCGCCCTGTCTCTCTTACAGAGAGGAAACATAGCCCCCGTAGACCTTGCACAGGCTGCAATCGGGCCTGGCATGGCTGTGTACACCCGTTATGCCAAGGTCGTCGACGCAGACGGCAAACCCGTCTCAGTCCACGATGCATTGGCCCTTATCAATCAGACTCTCGATGAGGCACTGGCCGAGCAGGAAGGTGACTTCGATGCAGACAGCCGCTGGGCGCTTGCTTGGTTCGAGCAGACTGGCTTCGCTGACGGCGAGTACGGTGTAGCCGAGACACTTTCCAAAGCCAAGAACACTAGCGTTTCTGGAATGGTCGAGGCGAAAATCCTGGCTTCGAGGGGTGGCAAAGTTCGTCTGCTGCGCCCGGATGAGTTGCCCGAAGATTGGGAACCAGCGCGTGACCCAAGGTTGACGGCCTGGGAGGTAGTGCACCAACTGATCCGCGTTTTGGAGGCGAAGGGCGAGGGCGCGGCAGCAGATCTGGTGGCAAAGCTCGGGAGCAAGGCTGAGATTGCGCGCGAGTTAGCCTACCGTCTCTATACGATGTGTGAGCGGAAGAAGCGCTCACAAGAAGCAATGTCCTACAACGGGTTGGTGCAGAGCTGGCCGGAGATTGTACGTCTTGCGCGAGAAGGTGGGCCGCCGCAACGAAAGCAGTCTGAGCTCTTTGAAGAGAGCGAGGAATAAACGCTATGGCAATCACGAATCACGAACGAGTCGGCAAGGCGATGGAGTTCCTGAAGAGTGGGCTCAGCCCATTCATCGAAAGAGAGTTCAAAAACACCTACCAGGGACAGGCATTGCAGCAAGCCCGAGCATTCCTCGGGGATGACCGGATAAACAGCAACAAGCCCATTTCGGGTTGGGATGTGGCCGGACTTCTCAAGGTCATGTGGGATTCCTGGAATGATGTGTTTCGAAAACCCCTTGGCCACGCTGAACGCAGCCTGGTCAGTGAACTCCGCGATGTACGAAACAAATGGGCACATCAGGAACCTTTTTCCAGCGACGACGCCTACCGTGCTCTTGATTCTGGGGGACGCTTGCTATCCGCCGTCTCTGCTCCCGAAGCTAATGAGATTGAAAAGATGAAGATGGAGCTGCTCCGCGTTCGTTTTGACGAGCAGGCGCGCACGGAAAAGCGGAAGACTGTCGGCGGGGCCATCGAGAGCCAGGTTACTGGCAGTTTAAAACCCTGGCGAGAAGTTGTGAGTCCACACAAGGATGTTGCCAGCGGCAGATACCAACAGGCAGAGTTCGCCGCAGATCTCTGGCAGGTACATCTCGGGGAGGGTTCAGATGAATATCTAAACCCAGCCGAGTTTTATCGTCGAACATTTCTGACAGAAAGCCTGAAGTATTTGTTGAAAGGGGCGATGGAGCGCTTGTCGGGCTTGGGAAGCGATCCAGTGGTCCAGTTGCAAACGAACTTCGGTGGCGGCAAGACGCATTCCATGCTTGCCCTTTATCACCTCTTTTCAGGCGCGGCGCACGGGGATCTGCTCGGTGTGGACGCCCTCATGAAAGAAGTCAAAATCACCAAGCTTCCCTCGGTCCGGCGGATCGTGCTTGTCGGCAACAAGATCTCCCCGGGGAATCCCGTAACGAAGGCTGACGGCACAGTTGTTCGTACTCTCTGGGGAGAGCTCGCATGGCAACTCGGTTATGCTGGGGGCGGAGTCAAAGAAGCGAAGAAAGCATTCAAACGTGTTCAGGCAGATGATGAGAAGGCGACCAGCCCCGGTGATGTCCTCCGGGAGCTGATGAACGAATACGGTCCTTGCCTGATCCTTATCGATGAATGGGTTGCATACGCACGTCAGTTACACGAACAGAGCGATCTTCCTGGCGGAAGTTTCGAGACACACTTCACCTTTGCCCAGGCCCTCACCGAGTCCGCCAAAGCAGCAAAGCAATGCCTGCTGGTTATAAGCTTGCCAGCGTCGGACACGACGGGGTCACCACACACCTTAGCCGAAGACGTTGAGGTGGGGGGCGAACGAGGTAGGTCGGCGCTGGATCGTCTGCGGAACGCCATTGGTCGCGTGGAGACTTCATGGCGTCCAGCAAGTGCGGAAGAAGGATTCGAGATTGTCAGGCGTCGTCTCTTCGAACCGATCGTAGAGCAGTCGCAGTTCGTAGCCAGGGATACGGTCTCTAGGGCTTTTTACGATTTCTATCGTACCCAGCATCAAGAGTTTCCATCGGAATGCAAGGAATCGGACTATGAAAAACGATTGAAAGCCGCTTATCCGATTCATCCTGAAATCTTTGATCGCTTATACGGAGATTGGTCAACTCTCGTTAAGTTCCAACGAACCCGAGGTGTATTGCGTTTGATGGCAGCTGTGATTCACAGCCTTTGGGATAAGGGTGATCGGAATGCACTCATTCTTCCTGCAAGCATTCCGATTGAGGATACACGCGTGCAGTTTGAGCTTACGCGCTATTTGTCTGACAACTGGACTCCAGTCATCGAAAAAGACGTTGACGGCCCCAATGCATTTCCGAATCAGCTCGATGGTGAGATCCCAAACTTGGGAAAATATTCCGCTTGTCGTCGTGTGGCTCGCACGATTTACCTCGGATCTGCCCCGACCGCGACCGCTGCGAATAGAGGGATTGAAGATCGGAGAATACGGCTGGGTTGCGTAATGCCTGGCGAATCCACCGCGGTCTTCGGAGACGCGCTGAGGCGGCTGGCGGCCTCCTCAACCTACCTCTATCAGGATCACGGACGCTACTGGTATTCGACACAGCCTACGGTCACCAAGATTGCTGACGACAGAGCAGAGCAGTACAAGCGAGAGCCCGACAAAATCGGCAAGGAAGTAGAAAAGAGGTTAAAGGTTGATCTCCGCAAAGAGGGAGAGTTCTCCAGGATTCATCCGCTTCCTCAATCTGGCCAGGATGTCCCGGACGACATGGATGCACGGCTGGTCGTTCTGGATATCGAACACGCCTATAGCAAAGACCCCGACAGCCCGGCAATGGTGTTGGCGAAATCGATCTTCGAGTCCCGTGGGAATACGCCTCGACTATACCGAAACACGTTAGTTTTCTTGGCTGCGGATCAGACGAGGCTCCAAGACCTTGAGGAAGCAGTCGCACGATATTTGGCGTGGGAATCGATCATCAATGACCAGACCGCCTTGAACCTCCAGCCCAGCCAGGTAAAGCAGGCCGAAGGGCAAATGGCATCAACGGATAGCGCCGTGACGGCAAGGCTACCGGAGGCGTATCAATGGCTCCTGGTGCCGGCTCAAGCAAATCCTCAAGCAGCGATCGAATGGCAAGCGATTCGGCTTTCCGGTCAGGACCCACTCGCCGTTCGTGCTAGCAAGAAACTACGGAATGACGATTCCATTGTCCCGAACCTCGCGGGAACTTCACTGAAGGACTACCTGGACCGGATTCCTCTATGGCGCGGAAATCATGTCTCCATTAAACAGCTCACAGAAGATTTTGCTCGCTATTTGTACTTGCCTCGACTCACGGATACGAATGTCCTTTTGAATGCAATCGGCGATGGAGTTCGCCTCCTTACTTGGGTAAACGACTCCTTTGCCTATGCGGATAGTTTCGACGATGCATCAAACCGCTACCGCGGACTGAAGGGTAAAGAGGGCATCAACGGACTTCTCGTTAAACCGGACGTAGCATACGCACAGTTGGAAGCTGAAACCAAGCCCGCACCAGGGACGCCCGTCCGGCCTGCTGGCACGGGACCGCAACCCCAGCCGACCAACGGAGGAAACGAGAACGGAACAGTTACGTCCGAACCACCCGCGCCTCCCAAACCGCTGCTGAAGAGGTATCACGGAAGTGTTTCCCTTGACCCTAACCGCGTTGGACGTGATGCCGGCAGGATTGCAGACGAAGTGATATCGCATCTAGTCGGCCAGGTCGGAGCCGACGTGAAGGTTACACTCGAAATCCAAGCGACCATACCTTCCGGCGTTCCTGACAACGTGGTTCGAATCGTCACCGAAAACGGTCGCACTCTGAAGTTCACTTCGCACGCGTTCGAACAGGATTGAAGCTTTGGCGTCAACGCGGCCTTTGGGCAGGTCATTTTCCACCTGTTTTCCAGTTGTAGAGCATCAAGAACTGGGTATTGCCGTCGATTGCGTATAGTCGCCTCCATCAGCAATCCGTCCCCAGAGTGAAAGATCAGGATGTACGGGCCGTCGCTTCGGCGCAGTGCGCGCCTGCCAAGCAGCCGCGGGGGCGGTGCAACCCCGAAAAGGCCGGTCGGCGGTAAGGCTTCTAGCAATATCGCACTACAGAAGAAATTCCACGCGCCAGTCCGTATAGCACACATGCGCAGGCGCGACGACGTTTTGGATAATGGGTTAGTTAAGCTCCGCTTGACGTACCGCCATCTGGCGTTATAAATTCCCGCACATTTCTGACTCTGTATAATTTCAGGGGACCGTATCAGTCTAACCCCGAACTACGGGCTGAAAGACCTCGGCAAGTACGAGGATCTTGGTCGCGGACCGCTCACCTCCTACTTTCGTCGGGTCATAGCACCAGTGGTTCCCGCAGGCGCAGGAACGCTAAACAGGCTTGCCGCTTTTACCAGCAGCATGAGCAACTGGGGAAAGTGGGCGGGGCACGTCCTGCGCTACATCACGAGCCCCAAGCATGAATTCCTCACGTACAAGACGGATTCAGGCATCTATCCGCTAGAGGACAAAGTTCTGCTCGCGGTAGCTGGCGACTGGGGAACTGGAACCGATGAAGCGCAGCATGTCACTACAGAAATGAAAAATGTGCACCCCGACTACACTCTGCACCTTGGAGACGTGTACTACGTCGGGGACGAGCTGGAGCTCCAGGAAAACTGCCTCGGCGGTAATGGCAAGGGTGTGAAGTGGGAACCGGGAACGAAAGGCAGTTTTGCGCTCAATGGAAATCACGAAATGTACGCTTGCGGCGACGCATATTTCAACAATTTCCTCCCAAAACTAGGGCCCTACGATCCGGCCGGCAATCCGCAAGGCCAGAAGGCCAGCTTCTTCGCCCTCGAGAATAGGCACTGGAAGATCATCGCGCTCGATACTGGATATAACTCGACCGGTATCCGAACAGCGCTGAGCTTCCTCAGCAGGATTAAAAGGATCCAATGGCTACGCAAGACCAGCTGGTTTAAACCAAGCTGCAAGCTTCGTCCGGAACAGATGGAGTGGTTGCGTAAAATCCTGCCGTCGGGAAAACAACAGCCGGAGTCCGAAGCGATCGTGCCGGCTCTGATTCTGCTTTCGCATCATGAATATTTTTCGAGTTTCGACGATTGGTATCCGATACCCGGACAGCAGCTGAGCGAAGTTATTTCCCCGAATCGTCCCGTGCTTTGGTTCTGGGGACATGAACACCGTTTTGCTCTTTATGACTGCTTCGGAATCGCTGACGGGATTCGGGCGCACGGCCGTTGCGTTGGACATGGGGGTATGCCCGTCGATCGGAGTGCAGTCCCCGACATCACTGATTGCAACTGCGTGCTGTACGACGATCGCAGATACCCGACAGATGAAGACATCGATGTCGGCTACAACGGCTTCATCACACTCAACTTCGATGGTCCCCAGCTCGAAGTCACTTATTATGATCTGTTTAAGACGCCACTTGTTAAGGAGTACTGGACTAGCGACGGAACCGGACAGCTGCAGGGGCCAATATTCCACGACGTGAATGCGGCTCTCAAGCAGAACGATCCGGCATACATCAAGAAACATTCTGCGTAGCTGAAGCGCATAGCGAAGCTTCTACCGAAGCCTTGATATTTCTGCCAGCAGTGTCAACGAGTGGCGTACGGGCATTTGGTAGTGACGGGCGCCGGTGGGATTGAACTCAGCAAAACCCCTTGCAGCAGTTTGCGATCGACCATTACCAACTGATCCCGTCGGGTGGGAACGGAGTTCGTCTGGTTTTTGTCCGGATCAGTTCGGCAATACGTAATGCGAATGAGGTAGTGGTCCGACGTGGAGTAGAGGAGGTTGCCTTCAATGGTCATAGTCGGGTCTCCATCGTGGTACGGAGCACTCAGCGTTCGCAAATAAGACAACATGTCTTTCCCTTCAGAAGCGAAGTAGAAAGAGGCGCCGGCGGGACTTCCTCCGCCGACCTCCCGGCGCACAGTCTCATAGGTCGAACTTCCGATGAAGAATGAGGCGAGAAGGGTCGTGGGAAGGATCAGAGCGAGCCACTGGGGGAGTAGCACGGGAAGTGGGCCATACGGTTCCCGTCTAGCGATAAGAAGAAACGACGGAATGACGCTCATCAGAATGAGCAGTGGGCGCCAGCCCGGTACCCCGTTATCGAACAGAAGAGGTTTGGTGGAGACGACGCCAACTTCGCCAAGATAGAGACTGAACACGGCCATGGTGGCAAAGCCCGCGACATAACACAGGGGCACGAAGGAGAGCACCGCCCTGAGTATTCGTGCAGGCACCCGTCTTTCCTGGTCGGAAAGAAAAATCAGGACCGCGATCCCCGGGCCCGCCGCGAAGAGCAACAGGGCCAGGGTCCAGATTCCCGTGAAAACGCACTGCGGCTTCAGTAGGGTGAAGTCGCTGGTTCCGTATTTCGATAGAAATGTGTTGGTGACGAGCAAGCCGAGACCGTAGAGAAAAATGCTAACCAGCGAAAGGAGCTTGAGGAACGGCTCCGTTTGCGAAAGTAATGATTCGAATGGCTTCCTGGGTCCGCCTGTGCCGACGGCGGGCCCAACTGGAATCTGCGGATCTTCCATTTCTGCGGCTCCGACGGGTTATCCGGCCGGGTCTCGAGGCTTTCCGTCGGCGTGCCCGACACCGCCGAACGAAGACCAGAAGTTGTCTTCGGCTGCGAGAAAGTCCTTGTGCTCGACGTAGAAGTCCTGCCAGCCATCGTTGGGTACGAGGTTGTGCCAGGCTTCCTTGATGACCTTGGCCCCAGCGGTTTTCACGGCCTGTCGCCACAGTTCCGCCGCTTTTGCCTTTGGATGCGCTTTCTTCAGTTTGTCAAACTCATCGCGGATCGGCTGCTGGAGTTTCCACCGCCACCGATAGTGTTCGTAAACGTCCAAGACATGGGCCGCGTATGCTTCGGCGACCGACCTGTTATTGCGGAGGATGACCATGTTTTCGTCGTTCGCGTAGGAGGCCTTGAACCCCAGGTTGTGGCTGCCGGTGATGACGACACTGTCATCGGTGAAGGGATCGATTACAACAATCTTGTCGTGAATAACGGCGTGGCCGATTTTGTAGATTTCGGCTTCCCATGCTGCGAACGTCGCAAAGATCCCGGCCACGGACGATACTTGGGCGCTCGCCTTCGCAGCGCCCGGCGGTTCGGAGATGCCCCGGACTGACGCGTCGGAACGCGCGGAACGGTGGTAGAGGTCCACGCGGAAGAGACTCGCAGGGTCCGGCGAAGTGGCTGCACCTCGAAGATAGAAAAGCACTCCCTGTTTCCGTTTGGCGTCGTAGATTTGCTTAAGCTTCGAAACAATGCTCGGATTCCCTGGAATGAACGCCAGGAAAAGCACACCCTGTTTTGCGTTTTCCATCAGTTCGAAGACTTCCTTGAGGTCGGGCGGGGAAGGAGGAACGAAGGGTTTTGCAGATTTGTTTTGTTTGCTGCCTTTTTTGGGTTTCGGGACGGACTTTTGCTTCGTGTTTGGGGAGAACCAGACATGGACATCTCCCGCAGGACGCTTGGCTTTGTCCTCGAGGGGATGGGCCCTGTTCTCTTTCATATCGACATTGCGCAGCGGCGCGGCCTGAAGGTCCTTGGCGTCCCCGTCAGCGCTGTCAGTGTCCTTCCGGAGGCGGTCCCAATATGCGCGATACTCCTTAGCCAAGTCTGGGGATTCAATGATGACGGAGTTGTTGCTCTGAGCGCAGAGCCCCGTGGGCGTCCAATTCGTACTGCCGCACAGAACGGCCTCAGGAGTCTTGTTCTTCACATAGACGACAAATTTGTTGTGGCCAATATGCCCCGACTTGAACATCCGATCGGTCACGTCAATGCCGAGGTCGTGGAGCTCCTTGCGCGCGTCGTGGTTCGTACTGTCGCCGTCACCGCTTCCGTCTTCCGTGTCCGAACCTGCATTCGAGAGAACGATATGAACCCTGTTTTTCAGTGCTTTCAGGTTGTTGATCAAATCTTCGTCGGAGAGTTCATAAAGTGCGCAGTAGCATTCCCCTTTCTCTTTCAGCGCGCGCTGGAGCAGTGTGACAACGCCTTTCTCAAGATCGCCCACTAGGCGGATGCGGATTTTATTGTTTGGGTCTTGGATGTCCTTTTGCAGTGCTCCGACGCTTGGCACGCCGTTCCTGTTCGGTAGGGCATGCGCGATCGCCTGTGTGGAGATAATCCCGCGGTTGAAAAAGACGGAGCAAGTACCACGATTGCTGTCGAGACTCACGGAGTTAGTTCTCATGGCCCTGGAAGTGTCGGGCTTTAGATTTCCGGGCTTGCCGATCATGGGAATGATCTCGTACCAGTAAGTACCGCCACGTTTGGCGAACAGGTCTTTCCAGGCGTATTTCTGGACGGGCCAGACATTGGTGTCCTTGAATCGCGTCCCGGCGGGCTTGTCGCCGGGAAAGCCCACCATGGCGGGAAGAGGCGTAAGTGCGTTGGAATCGGCCTCGTGGCGGATCACCGTGAACCCGAGACAGTCGGGGATCTTATCGGGCACGTACCAGTGAAGATAGACCATGTCGTTGTTGGAGATTGCTGTTGCATTCACGAGCGTTTTCTCCTATCCGGGAAGCCGTTCCCGTGGCCCGCGCGACGGAGGCAGAATCCCTGGCGAAGAACTGCGGTACAGATGACGAGGGCGGCTAACCTAACTTGAAAGCGGGATGTTTGTATCTCAAAGACGTACCGAGAACGGTAATCCCGTCACGCGCCTAATGCAAGTTAAAATTCATCGACCATCAAGCCGGCAGGTCTGTTCGCAAGAATATCCGTGCGCGAATTCTAGGAAACGATGGTATAGGGCGGATTAAATTCGGGGACCCCCGCGTGCCGACCAGCGATCCAGCGAAGAACGTACACTTCCTCGGGGTTGGTGAGGCCGCCGGTTAAGGCGTTCGGCAGAACCTCGAGCAGTGCATGAGCCCCGAGATCCTTATAGTAGTCGATATCCGGCTCCACAAGAATGCAGTTCACGCCGTCAATCGTCTGTTTGTCGTTTTCATGGAAGGTCAGCTGTACGTTCGCTTCGCCAAACTGGACTTGCTTCCAGCTTGCGGTTGCGCCCGGATGGAAGAAGGCCGAATCAGTCTCGGAGGCAAATTCTCCTTGTGCGGCCGCCATTTTGACCTGATCCAGAAGCGCCGGATCGCAATAAGCGAAAAAACGATCTTGCGCCAGGGTGTCATCCCATTTCAACTGACGGAGGTAATCGAGAGGCGTTCCCGCGGGTAACTGGATCTGTCCCATGGCTGTCGTGATATTGAGGAGCGCCGCAGCGCTCAGCGGTTTTTGTTCCAGCAGGTTTTGATATCGGTCCTTTCCATCCGCATCGCTGGCGCCCTTGGCGAGAAAAGGGAGATGTGCATTTGCCCAGGCCCAGGTGGCATTTGCAAAATTGAGATGACCGTCCTTGGGAATCAACATGAGATCCAAAACGGTGTTGGTCGTGTTGGACAGCTTGACGGGAGTGAACCCAGCCTGTTTCCAGCCGTCGGCATAAACAAGGACCGTGTAGTTGTCCATGAAATTGTCGTGAAAGTCGAACTGGCAGGTGAGCACCGCCCCCTTTCTCTCTTGAGCGATGACCTGCTTTTGGCTGCTGTCGATAACCCGGTAGAGAATGTTGGTGCCCGCGCTAAAGAGGTTCCTTGTTCCATCAAAGACGCGGATTTGAAGGGAGCAAGTGTTGGGGGCGGAGACGTTCTTGGCCGTGACAATCGCATTGACTGCTTTCTTCTTAGGAGCGGGCATGAATCCTCCTTTGGATCAAAGCTTTAAAGTGCGGCGGAGTTTCACCTCGATGCTTTCCGGAAGGTGAAAAAGTCCTGTCGTGCCATTCATGAGAATCGGCCGGACGAGGCGCTTCGGATTCCGGAAGATCCAGCCGTATTTCGCACGCTCTTCATGGAACGGGGCATCATCGAGATGACGGGAACGCCAGGCTTCCCAACTTGCGGACGAGAAGGGCCGGATGCCCCATAGTTCTGCGTATCCAATGATCCCTCCGCGGAAGAGGTCTTTTTCGTTGAATCGCTCGCTGGCATATGTATCGGGCTGTTTTCCCGTGTGAATCCAAAGGTGACCCCGGTACCAGGTTGCCCAGCTCCGAATTTCGACATCTTTGCGGCCATCGATGATCATCTGCGCCCACGGCTGCTTGATGCTCAGCACAAAGTGGGCGGGCAGTGATTGCTTCGAGGAACTGCGCTTGGGTCTCATTTTTCGAATGTGTCGATAAAGTCGCGTGAGAATTGCACGATGAGCGGATGCAGAGAGTCCCACGGACCCGCTTCCGGATCTAGGATAATGCCAAATCGCAAAAGCTCGCGCCGCAACCCCTCGGGCGTCGCCTTATGCGCTTGTACAAGGCGGGAGAACGCGAGATAAGCATCGTAGTTATAGGAAACGTTGGCCTTGTCCTTGACGTAGGCTGGGGGATTTCTTGGGTCGAGGGAATAATTGTCGTCGCGAAACGCCGTTCGCCTTACCAGGCACGGCACGCACAATCCGCAGTGTTGGTGAGGCGTCTTCTTGATCCGCTCTCGTTTGAAGCGGCTGTGGAATTGATGGTAGCTGTAAAACCAGCAACTTTGCGTCTTTGCGAGAATGTGATCCGCCTTTTTTGTGCCGACCGCGCTGCGGAATTCGAGAACCGCCTGCCGTTTGGTTTTCCAACGGAAGGGATTATCGACCCTTAGGGGAAGAGACATCTGCCGTAGCAGTTCGTTAAAGAGGCGGTGGTACTTTGGATGGGCGTGTCTGGTGACGAAGTAGTTGGGGCACGGAGGAATAGACGCCGCCATGAACCCATTCTCGAATTGGAGAATGGAGGAGGCGCCAAAGCTCCGCGCCACAAGGCCCGCGAGCGAGAGAAAGAGAAAGGATCGATAGGCGAACGCGCTTCGGCCGCGTCTGCTGTGCTTATCGTTCCATATGGCGTAGAGCTGAGAAGGTGGCGCAAATCCGAGGTCGCTGGCGATCTCTTCCTGGATAGGTCTTTGGTTTGTGTAGAAACTCGTGAGTTGGACGGAGTTTGTTTTGGCAAGAAGCGAGCCAAGTCCGCAGGCGCTGTCCATGCCGCCCGAGTGAAGGACGACGACTTTCTTGCTTTCCTCGCTCTGCGTTACCGCCTGACGCAGAGGCATGTCGGATTTCACGAAGTCGAGATGCCAGTCGTGACCGCCCATGAACCGCAACAGGTCTTCCAGAGTGGCGCGACGCTCCACCCACTTTCGGGGCTGCCGCACAGGAATGGTGGTGTCGATGCGATTCACGCGGTTTGTGAGAGCCAGCCTGCGAAGATCCCGCTCGACGAACATGACGCTGAGCGCGATGTCAAGAAGGTCGCTGGTTTCGGCATCGGGCCCTTGGGGTCCGAGCGGCCCAGGGAAATGGAACTTGATGTCTTTGTGAAGGTCGAAGCGAACCCGGTAGGAGTTCTTGCGATCGATGGCGCGCTCGTTCTGAACGACTGCCGTGACCGGGGCGCCTTCGGGAGATCGCTTTAACCTCGGATGGCCTTGAGTAGCCATAGCGTCTCCTTTTCGTTTCGGGTTGTCTCGTGGAGGTACCTTGCTCTCGGAATCGTCCCGCCGGGGCTGTACTTGGCCGTGAGTTTGTTCGATAGCTTCGAGGCCAACTCCGTCGCCACCTTTGTGATGGTCTGACGCAGACCAGAATCGGGGAGCTTCGGTTCTTCCCGCAGCAGAACATTTTCATACTGCAGGCGGAGGAAGTGGATGAGGGGATCTCTGACGAGAGCCGGGTCGAAGGCTTTGAAGGTCGAGTCTTTACCGGGCCCATAAAGAACGTCGTCGTTATAGCCGCACAATGCCTCGAAGAATTGAATGAGTGTTGTGGTCGCGGTTTCCTTTACGCGCGAATCCGCTTCCTGGCTGTCATATTTGCGAAGAATGGCGTCGCGAACTTCCACAGGGGAGGAACCCGGTTTTAGTTCGAGCCGGTTGCAGAGGGAGTTCCAGGATCGATTGGCTTCGACATCCACGGCCAAGATCGAGAGTTCGTGAGCAATACCTTTGCTCATGGGGCCAGCGAATTGGGCTGCCATGTAGTTTGGCTTAAGCCGGGAGAGAACCTGGGCAACTCGCTCTTCTCTCGAAGTAGGCGCGCTTTGTGATGGACCCCGTTTGCCGGAGTTG
>Ga0335072_10008804_pt1 | contig 14599 bp, 13 predicted proteins | sample Lox_Sample_21_FD_206725 | JGI IMG/M metagenome (GOLD analysis project Ga0335072, IMG submission 206725) | Soil microbial communities from Loxahatchee National Wildlife Refuge, Florida, United States - Lox_Sample_2.1 | ecosystem: Environmental > Terrestrial > Soil > Wetlands | place: USA... | reverse complement strand
CCATCACGCCCACTGCCCCGTCGTGGTGGTACCAGCCAGCCGGTAGCCATCCCCCCGCCGCACAAACCCCGGCCGCCAGGACGACTGCCTGGCAGCCGCGCCATGCCAACCACGCTAACCCACCGGGACGAACGGCCCGCCCGCCACCGGCCATCGGCCCTGCCCGGCGGCCAGGCTAAAGCGCCAGGCTCTGACACAACGACTTATGACGTTGAGGAGCATTGGCAATGAGAGCAGCAGTAGTACGGCAGTTCGGCGAACCGCTAGTGATCGAAGACCGGCCGATACCTGAGCCGGGCCCAGGCCAGATCACGGTGCGGATGCAGGCGTCAGGCCTGTGCCACACCGACATTCACGCCGCGCACGGCGACTGGCCAGTTAAGCCGACTCCGCCGTTCGTGCCCGGTCACGAGGGCGTCGGGATCGTGCACGAGCTCGGCGATGGCGTCACCCGTCTGCGGCGCGGCGACACCGTCGCCGTCCCGTGGCTCGGCTACGCCTGCGGCGAGTGCAAGCACTGTCTCACCGGCTGGGAGACACTCTGCACGCGGCAGTACAACACCGGATACTCCGTCGACGGCTGCTACGCGGAGTACTTCCTCGCCGAGGCGGCATTCGCGGCCAAGGTCCCGGCAGGCGTTAACGCGTTCGACGCAGCACCGCTGACGTGCGCTGGTGTCACCACCTACAAGGCCGTCAAGGTCGGCGACGTCCGGCCGGCCGACCTGGTCGCCATCTCCGGCATCGGCGGCCTGGGCCACCTGGCCCTGCAGTACGCCAAGATCTTCGGCGGCACCGTCGCCGCAATCGACATCACTGACGAGAAGCTGCAACTGGCCAAGGAACTCGGTGCTGACATCGTCATCGACGCCAGGACCGAAGACCCGGCTGCCGTCCTACAGGCACACGGAGGCGCGGATGTTGCCATCGGCCTGGCCGTGGACGACAAGGCATTCGCAACCGCCTACGCGGGCCTTCGCCGCGGCGGCCGACTCGTCCTGGTCGCGCTGCCAGCGGCCGGAACCCTGTGCATCCCGGTCTTCGACACCGTACTCAACGGAACGTCGGTCATCGGCTCGATCGTCGGCACCAGGGCCGACCTGGCCGACGTCTTCGCCCTCCACGCCCTCGGACGCACCAAGGTCATCTACGAGACGCGTGACCTTGGCACCGTCAACGAATCCATAGCCGACGTCCTGCACGGCCAGGCGAAGGCACGAATCGTTCTGCAGCCCTAGCTCCGTCGGCGTTAGCCAAAAGAGGTCTGACAGCTGGCTGACCAGGTTCATCCTGGTCAGCCAGCGCGCCCTCGCACCCCCGACGTGCATACCCACGGGAACGACGTTGACGTCCTGACAGATTTGGTGTGCTCGCGGTGCTAGCGCCTTGACCCCGACGCAGACGGTTGTGCGTAGCGGCCCGGTTCTCCCGGCGCAACGAGCAGGACCTGACAGAGCGCGTGCCTCGCGCAGTACTGGCTCACCGAGCCGCGCGGAACTTCGCGGATGACTCGGTATGACGAGATCGATCCGGGCAGAGGTCCTGGCGACCGAGGACATTCGTACCTACACCGCGGCGGGGCGTCACCTGTTGAGTTGTCGTGCAACTGGCGTTAGCTCTATCGGGCCGGGAGCAGCGATGAACGTTATCCCGCATCAGGAACGGTGGCTGCCACGCACGGCGGACGAGGTGGCAAGTTACGTCGTGGGAGCAGCGGTGTGGGCTCCTTCGGTCCACAACACCCAGCCCTGGCGGTTCACTGCCGCAGGCGCCGAGATTAGCTTGCACGCCGATGTAAGCAGGCATCTTCGGGTGGCCGACCCCAGTGGCCGCGAGATGCTGATCAGTTGCGGAGCAGCGCTGCTCTCGGCCAAGCTCGCGCTCCGGTCGCTCGGTTATGTGCCCGAGACCCGCGTGCTGCCCGATCCCGCCGACCCGTTGTTTATCGCTCGGCTGCGCTGGCGGCGGAAGGCATCACCGGCCGCCTCGGAAGAGCGCTTGTTCAGCCAGGTGACGCGGCGACGGACACACCGGGGAGGGTTCGAGCCACTTCCTCCAGCGCCTGGCTTGGTCGAGGCCCTGCGCCAGGACGCTGCCCAGCACGAGACGGCGCTGCGCGTGGCTATCACCGACGAGGCCAGGGCGGTCCTCGCTGCGATCACGAAAATGGCCGAACACGTCGAACGTCTCAACCCTGCCTATGTCCGCGAACTGACGGCATGGGCTCCGCCGCCCGGCACTGCGCGGCTCGATGGCGTATCAGCCTCGTCCTACCCGGCCCGTCCGGAAGTGATGAGCCCCTATTTCGCCGGCCGAGACTTCGCCGCCGGCCGTGGCTGGGGCCTGCCGTCATCCACCGTCATCTCATCCGCCAGATTCGCCGGGCTGGTCTGCGTCCTGACCACGCCCTCAGATTCTCCGGCCGCATGGGTGAACGCGGGGCAGGCGCTGCAGCAGATCCTGCTCAGGTCCGCGACGTTCGGCGTTGCCGCCGCGCTGCATAGCCAGCCAGTGGAGGTGGGCTGGCTCAGGGACGCTATCCGAACTCAGCTCGGCGATGGCAGTTACCCGCAACTGCTCCTCCGGCTCGGAACCGTCATCCAGAACGCTGTCAGCCTCCGCCGCACCGCAGAAAGCGTCCTGACTACAGCCCGCTACTCCCTATCAGCGGCAGGCTGAGCTAGCGTCGCCAGCGCGCGCCTGACGCTGGCGATCCTGCCCTGATCCCACTCAACATCGGGATCGGGCTCGATGAAAGTCCATGCGATGCTGGCCAGGCCGAGTGCGGGCAGGGACCAGTCAGCCGCAGCTGCGACGGCCAGCGGCTGCGCAGCAGCGCGTTGCTCACCAAGCTCAGGCACCGACTGCGTCATGATGATCAGGCCGCGCATAGTGGCGTTGAGCAACGCCGCCAGGTCACCGAATGTCACTCCCAGCTCAGGACGCAACCGGTAGCCGAGCAGGCCCGCCAGCTGTTCCCAGGCACTGGTCACTCGGCCGAGGTGCTCGCGCTCGGACTCGGCGAGCGCGGCCTGGACCTGCACTCTCAACTCGTCGTCAGCCAGGCTCATGAACGTCGCGTTCAGCGCGACGTAGGTCCGCCATTCCGCCGAACCGGCCAGCACCTGGAAATCTAGCAGGGGCAACCGCCGGAGCAACTCCGCGACGAGGCCCTGCCGTAGCGCAGCCGAATCTAGCCAGTCGGTCCGCTCCGCGAAAACCTCCCTGATCAGAGCGATTTCATCAGCCAGGATGGTGGGGGTAGCGGTCCTGGCCAGTTCCTTAACCAGGTCGCTGAAGAACAGATCCTTATGCGGCCAGCGGCGGTAAACCGTGCTGCGGGATACGTCCGCTGCCCGGATCACATCCTCCAGGCTGATGTGGTCCAGGCCCACCGTCAGCCCAGCACTGCTGACCATGCGCACCGCGGCCCGGAGCATCCTGTGCTCGGTTTCCTGGTCCGACAGGCGACGGGCCCTGCGAGCCAGTCCCGTGGGTACCTGTGATGCGGCCATCGGCTCTCCGATCCAAGATCTGCCCTCGGCACCGCCGATGCGAAGTCATGGCTCGGCGGCTGATCCGCACGCCCCTCCGTCCAAGAGGTCGCGGGCGACCCGAGGTACACGGGCAATCTCTTAGGACTTTGGACTCTAGGTTTCAAATTTAGTATCCGCGATTCTAAGGCCACGTGACGGTGCGCGCTGCAATGCGGCGCTAGCGAGTAGGAAAGGACCGACGATGGACACTTGGCCAATCTCAAGCGATCGGCTCTGTGCCATGTACGCAGACGGTCGCGCTGACGCCACGGCGCGGCGGCTAGCCCGGATCTGGGCAACGTTATTCGGCCTGGGTCTGGCGCCTCGGCGTTGGGTGACGCTCGAGGTCACGGGCCGGTATTCCGGCCGTACGACGCGCTTCCCCCTTGGCATGGCCAGGCTTGCCGGTCACTGGTACCTCGTGTCAATGCTCGGGGAGCGGTGTAACTGGGTGCAGAACGTTCGTGCCACGGACGGCCAGGTCAGGCTCCGGCACGGCCACGCCATGATCTGCCGACTCCAGGACGTTCCTGTCAGCCGCCGACCGCCCATACTCAAGCGGTACCTGGAGCAAGTGCGCGGAGCCCGGCCGCACTTCCCTGTCAGCCAGAACGCAAGCGTTTCCGACTTTGTGGCGATCGCCCCGGACTACCCGGTCTTCCTGGTCACCCCGGACAGGTCGCGTGACAGGCATGTTACCGGCGGTCTGCACCATGCCCAGGCAACGAGGGAAGGTGTGTCATGACTCGCCTGCCCGACACCGGTAGCCGCGACGGCGCACGGAGCAGCGGCTCGCCGCGCAGGCGGCGCTGGTGGCGATGGATCCTGGCGGGCGTCATCGCGATCGTTGTCATCGCAGTTGGAGCCGTCGCAGCCCTCATCAAGCTAGGTCCCTCGGCCGCGCCGCTAGCACTACCTCAGGGCCCTGTCAGTGCGCCGTCCGGCCCGCTCAGCGGCAGATGGCAGATCGCCGACGGATCGCTGGCTGGGTTCCGCCTTCAGGAAGCAGCGCTAGGCCTGAGTAACTACATCGGCGGCCAGACACGAGCCGTCACCGGCGTGCTCGTTATCTCAGGGGAGGCTGTGACTAGTGCCCGGTTCCGTATCAACCTCACCACGGTCAAGGTCAGCGGGAAGACACAACCGCAATTCGCCACCAGTCTCGGCACTCGCGGTCACCCGCTCGCCATATTCACCCTCACTAACCCCGCCACGCTGAACCCCGCTTTCGCTGACGGCCGCACCGTCACGGTAGCTGCAACAGGCAGTCTGACGTTGAATGGCACCTCGCAGCCTGTGACGGTAATGCTCACCGCCCGGCGGGACGGCCCGGAACTGCAAACTGCCGGGTCCATCCCGATACAGTTCGCTCGCTGGGGCATCAGGCAGCCAGCTGGCTTCGGCTTCGTCGGCTCGCTCGCCAACCATGGCGACGCCGAATTCCTCCTCATCTTGCACCGGCAGTAGCTACGCACCGCCTCTGCGGCCGTGACTTAGGGCTCGTTTATCTTGCCCATAAGACCCTCACTGCGCGGCGCCATCGCGGAGAAGCTGACATTAGCCAGATGAATGGCGGTCTCCGGACCGCCCTGGAAAGAGGCGAGCGTCATGCCTGCACCAATCATTTTGTCCAATGTCGTTGTCCCATGGCCCATCATCTGGGCGCTATTCGGCGGCGCGGCCGCGGTCGTTGTCGGGCTCACGACGCTGGTTGCCTTCGCAACGAGCCCGCGGCACCACGGCCGGCAGACCCGGCACTCAGCTGCGCAGCCACCGACGGCTCCTTTGCCGAGCCAAGATGCTGCGGCAGACCAGCATGCCTTGGTTTGACAGCACCGCAGCCCGGACGACACGCTCGGCGGCGCCCAGCACGCGCTGGCGGAACTACGTCGAATGAACGTTGGGAACTGCTCAGGCTCCGTGTACGACTGTCACCGGACAAGGCGCGTGGTGCAGGACGGCAAAGCTGACCGAGCCCAGCATCATGTCGGGCAGGCCGCCCCGGCCGCGCGCGCCTACCACGAGCAGCTGACTCTGTGAAGCGACCGCCAGCAGGGCAGAGCGCGGGGCACCTTGTTCCACTCGCTTCTGCACGAGCACCTCAGGGTGATCGGCCTGCGCCTTCCCCGTCGCCGCGTTGAAGTCCGCCTCGACATTGCGGGCAATGCCCAATACACCCGCCGCATCCGAAAGCGCGCAGACCGCTACAAGAGGCACGTCTCGCAACGCGGCTGCCTCGAGGGCAAACGCCAGGGGCGCCCGCGCCCCAGGTGATCCGTCAGTTCCGACCACAACCGGTCGCGGGTCATACCCGAGCCCCGGCCGCCAGCGGCCCCGCACGACAGTCACCGGCGCCACGGCATGCGCAGCCGCCTGGAGACTGACCGATCCGAGCAGCAGACCAGCGAGACCGCCAGCACCGCGCGCGCCGACCACGAGCATGTCCGCACCGGCGCTTTGCTCGCACAGTGCGCGGGCCGCCGGGTGGCAAACCAGCAGCGGTCGAGCAGTCACGGCCGGATCGCATGCCTGAGCGCGCTGCACGCCCAGATCGAGGACTTCTCGGGCGTGCTCGCGCGCCGGATCGACCGCGCTACCACGCTCGAGCGGCATCGCCACGTCTGCAGCATCAGCTTTCGGCGTTGCGTATCCACATGTCCAGGCGTGGCAGACGCTCAGCGGAACGCCCCGTAGCCGAGCCTCGCGTACAGCCCAGTCGATGGCCTCCGCGCTGCCCGCGGACCCGTCATAGCCGGCAATGATCCCACGTGCGCGCATAGTCACGACAAACCCTCGTCAGCCCAGAGTGCGGGCAGCAGATTCATAAATCCTGCCCCTGACGTTGTCTGCTGCGATTGCCTTAGCACAGTCCGTTGGCGCTTCTGACAGCCCTGTCCTCCCGCCCTGGCTGGTCTTGCTCGGCGAGCTAGCTGATCGCACTTTCGCAGTACCCAAGTTGGACCGCGCCATCTGGCCACTCTCTTCCCGTACCCCGAGTGCGCCGCCTGTTCATCCGACGACGCGGCAGGGCAGACAGGGCACTAGGAGAAAACTCGAGGCTTGATAGTGGCGATCGGCCCGTTCGCTCCAGTTAAGAGGACATCCGAAATATGCGATCAGCGCGACATCAGACCAGCGAGCTTTCCGGCCGGCAGCAATGACGCGCCGCACCGATGACGACCGACACCGGATCGTGGTCGGCGTGGACGGGTCGGCGCCATCGAAGGCGGCACTCGCCTGGGCCATTAGCCAGGCGAGGCTAACAGGTGCTGTGGTGGCGGCGGTTATTGCCTGGGAAGCTCCTGCCTTCGTCGGATATCCCAGCTCATGCCGGATACCGACTGGGAGGAACTGGCCACCCAGGTACTCAGCGACGCTGTTGCCGACGTCGCAGGCAATGCGGAGCCGACCGGTCAGCATCGCGTCCACCACGCCACTTGCCCGGTCGTGGTGATCCGCGACTCGGTCACCGGAGCCGCACCGGGGACACAGCAAGGCTGATGTCGCTCGCTTCCGGACCCGCGGAATGGTCGCGCGGAGGCGGCCAGCGCGGGGACGAGCGGCAGCGGATTGCGACCGTCAGGTGGAGAAACGGAGTGGCAATGGAAGAGCAGCAGTTTGCCGCGCTGGCGGAGACGCACTCCGCAGTCGTGTATTTTGCTGGTGATCGAGCGTTCAAGCTGAAGAAGCCAGTGAAACTCGATTTCCTGGATTTCAGCACTCCGCACAGTCGCGCAGCGGCCTGCGCGCGGGAGACTGAGCTCAACCGGCGGTTCGCACCCGATGTGTACTTGGGCGTGGCAGAGGTGCGTGCCCCCAGCGGGCACGTCTGCGACCACCTAGTGGTGATGCGCAGGATGCCGGCCAGCAGCCGGCTGTCCGCGCTGATCGGGGCCAGAGAACCGGCAGGCCCGGCGGTGCGCCAGGTTGCCCGGATCCTCGCGACCCAGCACGCCACCGCCAACCGGACCGCGCAGATCAGCCAGCAGGGCAGCCGGGACGCCACCTGGCAGCGATGGCACGACAACATCGACCAGCTCCGCGCAGCCGCGCGCGACGAGATCGTTCCCGACACCGAGATCAAGGAAGCGGGACGCCTGGCGGACCGGTTCTTGGCCGGCCGCCAGGAGCTGTTCGACGCGCGGACCCGGTCCGGTCGCATCGTCGATGGTCACGGCGACCTGATGGCGGAGGACATCTTCTGTCTCGATGACGGTCCGCGGATCCTGGACTGCCTGGACTTCGATGACAAGCTCCGATGGGTAGATGGCCTGGACGACGCCTCTTTCCTGGCCATGGATCTGGGACAGCTCGGCGCACCGGACCTAGCCGAGCAGTTCATCCGCTGGTACAGCGAGTACTCCGGCGACCCGGCGCCCACTGCGCTGCGCCACCATTACGTCGCCTATCGCGCTATCGTCCGCGCCAAGGTCGCCTGCATCCGGGCCCGCCAGGGTGACCGTGCTGCCCCCGGCCAAGCGCGCCATCTTCTCGCCGCCGCCCTGCAGCATCTGCGCGCAGGGGCTGTCACCCTGGTGCTGGTCGGCGGGCCGCCTGGCACAGGCAAGTCCGCCCTAGCCGACGCCATCGCAGAGCAGCTCGGGTTTACCGTGCTCAGCAGCGACCGGATCCGTAAAGAGCTGGCCGGAATCGAGCCAGACCAGCACGTCCCCGCAGACTACGGCACCGGCATCTACACGCAGTCATGGGCCGAGCGGACCTACGCTGAAATCGTCAGGCGCGCCATCGTCCTGCTCGGACTCGGCGAGTCGGTCGTCCTCGATGCGTCTTGGACGTCCGCTCAGCACCGGCAGGCAGTTGTGGCCGCAGCCGACCGAACCTGTGCCGACCTCGTTCAGCTGCGTTGCTCCGCACCCCTACCGGTCATCGCGAAGCGGATCTCCACCAGGATAGGCGGAGTGTCGGATGCCACACCGACGATCGCTGCCCGGCTGGCAGCCGAGCAGGAACCATGGCCCGGGGCAACCGTTGTCGACACCGCCGACCAGGCCGGGCCTGCATGCAGCTCGCCTCTCGATCCGGTCCGGCTGGCGCTCGAGGCTATCCGCCCGCACGGACCCGCGTACGTGTGGCGTCCGGTCCGTCCCTACATGGCGCCGGACTGACCGGCCGCTTCTCACCGAACGACTACGACCGGCCGGTCCGAGAGGTGGATGACCTTGTGCGCTGTGCTCCCCACGAGCAAGCCCGCGAGGTCACCGCGCCCGCGAGACCCCATCACGATCACTCCCGCGTCGCGCTCACTGGCCAGGTTAATGATTTCCCTGGCCGCGTACCCGTACACGGCATGCGCAAGCTCCCCATGAGCGGCCACGCCAGCGCTCGCCAGCTTCTGAACGGCCGCCTCAACAAACGCCCGCGCTTCCGCAGTGGTCTCTTGCGACGACACCGTGAATTTGGATACTTCCCGCTCGACTACGTGAAGGATCCAAACCTCAGCGCGGGATAGGATCGCTAGCTCTTGAGTCGCAGCAAGCACCCGCTCTGCAGTTTCCGACTCGTCAACTGCAACAACAATTCTCTCGAACATCGGCATACCCCTTCAGTGCCTCGGAGCCCGAATACCTCATTCAAATCTCGGCTGTCGACGTCAGCTCGGCAATGGCCCTTAGTCCCGAGTTCTCCGAGTCGGACGCTTCTCACGCAGCTACCGCTGGCGTCAAAACGGAGTCGCACGCCTGAACGTGCCGCACTTCAGGCGAAGACTGCTTCGGCGCGCATCTGTTCGGCGCGACGCCGTCACGAATGGATATTTGGCCAGGATCTCGCGGAGCTGGGCAACGAAGCGCAGCGAATCCTCGTGCTCGCTGCCAGACGTTACGGCCGAAAATCAGCCCGGTGGCGCCAGCCTCCATCGACTGCCTGGCCTTCTCGAGCATCGCTGCGTCGCCGGCGCGCTCGCCACCCGACACCAGCAGTAGCGTGCGGTTTGGCCGACCTGGCCACCGCTCCCAGACCCGGCAGCCACCCCAGAGCCCGCCAAGACAACCTCCGGCTGGAAGGGGCTCTGTAACACCGAGATCGCCGCGCCGCCAGGACTGTCGTCCCGGCGTTCGTTTTTCGTTTCTCACCTGAACACCCAGCAGCCCAGGCCAGGTGCCGTTCGGGCCGCGCGAGATGCCTTTGGTCCCTGTCTGGCCTCCGGCCGGCGAGCCGACGCTTGGGTTGAGCAGCCAACCGGGCCAAAGGTGCCAGGCAGCTCATCAACGAAGGAAGTGGTTCTCAATGACGGACACGATTCGGCCAGGACGGATCACTGCGCCGCCGGCTGCAGGCGAGCCCCGGTCTGGTGAGTTGGACGGGATGTCAGGCCGCGATAAGCAGAAGGCACGTGCGCTTGGCTTGACGTCGGCGACCGGGCTGGTCATTGGCAGCATTATCGGCACCGGTGTCTTTGCTATGCCAGCGGTGCTGGCCGGAGCGGGCACTGCGTCGCTGGCAGTGCTCGCGGTGATCGCCGTCGGCGCGATGCTGCTTGCCGCCATGTTCGGTCAGCTGACGAAACGAGTCCCGAACTCGGATGGCGGTCTGTATGCCTATGCCAGGCACGAGTTTGGCGACTTCGCCGGCTACCTGACCGGCTGGTGTTACTGGATCCAGGCCTGGGCCGGCAACGCTGCGATCGTGTCGGCGTGGGTTCTGTATGTCGACGCCCTGTTCGGGATCAAGCCGTCAGGGATGGGCAACTGGGGCATCGCCTTGATAGGGCTCTGGGTCCCGGCTGCACTGAACCTGGCTGGGGTTCGCCAGATGGCCTGGTTCCAGAACGTCACCGTCGTGCTGAAGTTCCTGCCGCTTCTGTTCATCGCGGTTATCGGCTGGTTCTTCGTCCACGCAAGCAACTTCGGCGCTTTCAACGCCTCCGGGGGCAGCCTGTACACGGCCATCGGCATCGCCGCAGGCGTCGCGCTGTTCTCCTTCATCGGCGTGGAGGTGGCGGCCATCACGGCCAAGCGGGTGAGCAACCCTCGTAAGAACGTCGGGCGTGCGTCCATGCTCGGGACCGCAGCCAGCGCCATTCTCTACGTCCTGGTGTCCGCGGCGATCATGGGCCTAGTGCCGCATCACGCCCTGGTCAACAACACCGCGCCGTTCGTTACCGCCTTCCAGGTGATCTTCGCTCACGGCGCCTGGGCGGGCAAGCTGGTGGCAGCTCTCGCCGTCGCATCCGGCATCGGAGCGCTGAACGGCTGGACCCTGGTCACCGCAGAGGTGTCCCGCGCAGTCGCGCAGGACGGCCTGTTCCCCAAGGCCTTCGCGTGGTCTGATCGCAAGGACTCGGCCTGGTTCAGCATCGTGCTGGCGGCTTTGCTGCCATCGGTCCTGATGCTGTGGAGCTACACCACGGCCACCGGGCTCAAGGTTTTTACTGAACTGGTCGACCTCACCGTGGTCACTGTCGCCATCCCCTACCTGTTCTCGGCGTGTGCGCAGCTGGCATACCTGGTGTCGCGCAGCCGCCGGGTGCAGGGCTGGCTGCTGGCTCGTGACCTGTCGATCGCGGGAGCCAGCGTGCTGTTCTCGCTGTGGGTTACCTTCGCGGCCGGCTACCAGGCCGTCTACCAGGCGCTGGTGATCGTGCTGGTCGGCATCGTGCTCTACGCGTTCGTAAGCGCGCGCCGCAGCACCTCAACGCCAGCATCGGAACCTGCTACTGAGCCATAACCGGACCGTCTGGCCGGCGGCTTGGCGCGACCCCCGCCGGCCAGACCCGCAAGCCCCCTCACTACCGCTGGGAGACCCGCGATGACTTTCAATGTCCAATCCGAAGTCGGCAAGCTCCGCCAGGCGATCGTCCACCGACCCGGCCTGGAGCTGTCCCGCTTGACCCCGCAGAACATCGGAAGCCTGCTCTTCGACGACGTCATGTGGGCCAAAAAGGCCAAGGAAGAGCACGACGCGTTCGCTGAGGCGCTCAGGGACAAGGGCGTGACCGTGCACTATTACGGCCAGCTGCTTGCCGAAACACTCAACCTGGCCGACGGACGTGCATACGTCCTGGACCGGGTCTGCACGCCGGAGACGCTCGGGCCCAACCTCGTCGACCCGGTCCGGAAGCTGTTCGACGACCTCGACGGGAACGACCTGGGTCAATACCTCGTGGGCGGCGTCCTCAAGGCGGACCTGCATCCGGGAAAACTGCAGAGCCTGAAATGGGACATGCTTCACACCGACGATTTCGTCCTGCCGCCACTGCCCAACCATCTGTTCCAGCGTGACAACTCGTGCTGGATATACGGCGGCGTGTCGATCAACCCGATGGCCAAGCCAGCCCGGCAGCGCGAGACCTTGCACAGCCGGGCCATCTACCGTTACCACCCGATGTTCGCAAGCGCCGATTTCGTCCGCTACTACGGCGACGACGATGCGGGCCACCTGCCCGCCACCGTAGAAGGCGGCGACGTGCACGTGCTCGGCAACGGCGCCGTGATGATCGGGATGGGCGAGCGGACCACGCCAATGGCCGTCGAGATACTTACCCGCGCGCTGCTAGCCAGCGGCCAGGCCAGCACCGTGATCGCGATCGAGCTGCCCGCCAGTAGGGCCATGATGCACCTCGACACCGTAATGACCATGATCGACCGGAGCACGTTCGTGCTCTACCCGTATCTCGACCGGCGCCTGAGGTCCTGGACGCTCAAGGCTGGGCCCGGCGAGGCCGGTCTCACTGTCACCAAGAACCACAATTTGTGGGACACGCTGGCGGAAGTCCTCGCCGTCGACAAGGTCACGGTGCTGACCACCGACGAGGACATCCGGGCCGCCGAGCGCGAACAATGGGACGACGGAACCAACTACCTGGCCGTCGCTCCAGGCGTGATCTTCGGATACGAGCGAAACGTGCCCACCAACACGATGCTCCGCAAGCACGGCATCGAGGTCGTCACCGTCGCGGGCAGCGAGCTCGGCCGCGGCCGCGGCGGACCGCGGTGCATGACCTGTCCCATCGAGCGCGATCCAGCGTAAAGACAACGGCTACCCACCACGCTGAGGAGCACATCATGACCACAACGATTCCGGACCTGCGCGGTCGCAGCCTGCTACGAGAGACCGACCTTACCGCCGACGAATTCCTCTACCTGGTCGAGCTAGGCGCGCAAGTCCGGGCCCAGAAGCGCGCCGGACAGCGAACCAGCCGGCTGGCCGGCCGGAGCATCGCCCTGATCTTCGAGAAGACATCGACCCGTACCCGGTCCGCCTTTGAGGTCGCTGCCCATGACGAGGGCGGGCACGTCACCTACCTGGGACCCGAGGAATCACAGCTCGGCCGCAAGGAATCCATGAAAGACACCGCTCGGGTGCTGGGACGCATGTTCGATGGCATCGAGTACCGCGGATCGGCTCAGAAGTCCGTCGAGACCCTCGCCGCGTATGCCGGCGTACCGGTGTGGAACGGCCTGACCGACGACTGGCACCCGACCCAGATGCTGGCCGACATCCTGACGATGCGCGATCACGCCACCAAGCCGCTCACCGATGTCTGCTATTGCTACCTCGGCGACGGCCGCAACAACACAGCGAATTCCCTGCTGGTGACCGGATCGATGCTCGGCATGGACGTGCGAATCTGCGCCCCGCAGGACCTGCAGCCCGCCGATTCGGTGCAGAGCCTCGCTCGCTCCCTGGCCGCTGCATCCGGCGCGCGAGTTACCGTTTCCGCTGACATCGCCGCGGCCGTAGCTGGCGCCGACTTCATCTGTACCGACGTCTGGTTGTCGATGGGAGAGCCGGAGTCGGAGTGGGACAAGCGCATCGATGCTCTGCTCCCCTATCAGGTCAACGCCAGGGTCATGGCAGCCACGGGCAACCGCGATGTGAAGTTCATGCACTGCCTCCCGGCGCTGCACAACCGGAACACCCAAGTCGGGCAGAAGATCTACGCTCACCGGGGCCTGGATGCCCTGGAAGTGACCGAGGAAGTATTTGAGTCACCGGCGTCCATCGTGTTCGACGAGGCCGAAAACAGGCTGCACACCATCAAGGCCACCATGATCGCGACGATTGGCGACCGGCCGTGAAGGTAGTCGCCGCGCTCGGCGGTAACGCCCTGCTCCAGCGCGGCGAGCGGCCGGAATCGGACATCCAGGAAGCGCATGTCGTCACGGCTGTCGAAGCACTGGCGCCGCTCGCCCGCGAACACGAACTGATCATCACCCACGGGAACGGACCGCAAGTGGGCCTGCTGGCGCTGGAAAGCTCCCATGACCCCGCGCTATCACGCCCTTATCCCTTCGACGTCCTGGGCGCCCAGACCCAGGGGATGATCGGCTACTGGCTTGTCCAGGCACTTCAGAATGCCCTGCCCGGCAGCACGGCCGCGTGCCTGATCAGCCGGACGCTCGTCCGCGCCGACGATCCGGCCTTCGCTCACCCGACCAAGTTCGTCGGAGCCGACTACGACGAAACGCAGGCGACCAAACTTGCTGCGGGCTACGGCTGGGCAATACGCAAAGACGGGGACCGATGGCGGCGAGTTGTCCCCTCGCCTGAACCAGCCGACTTGCTCGACCTCACCCTCGTCCGTCAGCTGGCGGCCAGCGGCGTGATCGTTGTCTGCGCGGGCGGAGGCGGCGTTCCGGTCACACGGGATATCACCGGAGCCTTCCGGGGCGTCGAGGCCGTGGTGGACAAGGACCTGACCGCGGCACTGCTCGCGCAGCAACTCGACGCTGACGCTCTGCTGCTCCTGACCGACGTAGCTGCCGTACAAGACGGCTACGGCACACCCGACGCCAAGCCGATACACCACGCCAACCCGGCGGAACTACGCGCACGTTCCTTCCCTGCCGGATCGATGGGCCCCAAGATCGAGGCTGTGTGCCGGTTCGTGGAACGGACAGGCAAGATGGCCGCCATAGGCCAGCTCACCGACGCTCAGGCCCTGCTCGACCGCAAGGCTGGCACCGTCATTACGGCGTGAACTCGTGAATGGGCCTTTCGGCCTATCGAAGGCAGGACCTCTGCTCTTATTCGCGGTCGCCGCATCAGGCGAAGCTAATAACAGAGCCCGCAGGAACCGGGTTCACGAGCAAAGAAAGAAG